>Ga0308169_10003780_pt1 | contig 14533 bp, 14 predicted proteins | sample PhyBR1_2_FD_202139 | JGI IMG/M metagenome (GOLD analysis project Ga0308169, IMG submission 202139) | Phyllosphere microbial communities from UC Gill Tract Community Farm, Albany, California, United States - DLSLSB.R1 | ecosystem: Host-associated > Plants > Phyllosphere > Unclassified | place...
TCGGTGCTCATCGTGTCTCTCGAGAAAGCTGTCGGGCCCAGGCTGCCGAAAGATGTCCGTCTCGTCGTCCCTACTCGTCCCGGCGGCTGCGCGAGTCGAACCGTCGCGGACGGGTCCCTACGAGGCTACACCCGCCCTCACGTGCCCCTGAGGGCAGCGGGTGCACTCTGGTGAGCCGCTCGCACGGACACTGCCCCTGTGGCATGACCGTGCGCCCGGCCACCTCTTAAAAACAGGGGGAGGCTGCGCACCCTCTCTCAACTGCTATCTCTTGATCCAGCGTGGTTATGGCCTTCTGCTTGCGCGCGATCGAACGAGGACGTCTCTGCGGTGCAATCGAGCGCTTCTCCTGGCCCTCTTAGTCCTGTAGAGCGCGAGCTGGACCGTTTCCTCTACCTTCTCAAGTTGGGTCGAGAGGCGGCGAGCGCGCGCTCTTCCTGACGGCCCCGTTCCGCTCGAGCGTGCTCTCTGGACCTCATTGAGTGCGCTCCGAACGAGGCGAGGCGCGCGAATGTCTGTGGGCGGCGCAATGGCCGTCTGAAACGGGCCGAGGAAAGCTAATCGGGCAATAGGAACGCGCGCCTAATCTGATCCACTTTGAATCGTTTTCCCGCCCGCCCGCGACCCGACTCGGGTTCGAACCGGCGCGGCATTACAAAATCGAGCTAATGAGACTTTGTATTGCTCGCTCTCGCGCCCGCCCCAGTTTGCAGGCATGGCCTCGCTACCGTTCTAGCTCGCACTCCTGCTCTCTCTTGGGCCTGCAGAGCCCTCGAGCGACGTCGCGAGCCGCCTGCCTGCTCGAAGGCGGGGCCGTGTCGCGCCGAGTCGAGCGAGCCTCGCACGGACCTCGCGCCTTGCTTCCTCGGCAATTCGCACGAGCGAGTGTGCGCAAGGCCAGGCTGCAGTGCATCACCTCTCGAAGAGCGAAGGTGCGCTCGAGCGGAGAAAGGGCCTCGCGAAGCGAGCGCGGTGGCGCGTCGACGAGCGACGAGGTGGGCCGCCGCTGGCTTGGTAATGCAAGTCAAGGCCGAGCCGTAATGACCGCGCATTACCCCTCTCGGTACCGTACGGTATCATGGAGTATATTATTTTCGCGTCAAAGACGGCTCGACCAAAAAGCCGCCTCGGTTGCGCGGCTTTTCTGGTCGCTTCCGGGGCCTTGCAGCGTCGGAATCATGCCTCGCACTCACTCAGAAGGTAACGTGCCGGGTCCTGCACCGCTCGCTACCCGGTACGACGCCAAACAAAAAAGTGAAAAGTCGAGGACACACGCGGGTTCGATCGAGGTGGTTACCAAACTGCGCCAAGCAGTTCCTAATGACGAGCTAATGTCGTTCGGCATTTGCATTCGCGCGCCCGCGGCGCCAGTAAGAGGTCCGCGCGCGCCGTACTCTCGCTCCTCGTTCCCGCCCGCAACGGTTGACCTGGTCGCATAGATGGACTGTAGCGAGAGCATGCCCGCGCACGCAGCAAAAAGATTGCGCGCCGAAGCGACTTTTGATGTTCCCCGACGGGGAATCGAACCCCGCTCGCGGCTGTGAGAGAGCCGAATCATAACCACTAGACCATCGAGGACTTGCTTGCATTATGAGCGCTTCTAAGCGTACACATATAGCCAAGCAGCTTGGTCTGCTGCTTTTCGCTCGGCGCCTGCGTCAACAGTTTCGACTCGCTCGAGTCCTGCTCTACGTGTACTCTCCTCGAGACAATGCTGTTGCTAGAGGCCAGCGAGCGCGAGGCGGAGCTGCGCTCGGGCCTCTCAGAACAGCGCCGAGTCCTTCTTCTCGCTCGAGCGGACGCGAGGCGACACAGGGCGTGGTATGACAACAGGGGGGCAGGTACAGAGCTCGATGCGACGTGTAGGAGAGGGATTGAAGGCGAGGACGAGACAGGGCTCAGCGCCCGACGGCGATAGACTCGAGCTTGGCAAAGTGCGGCCGGGCGAGGCGGATGTTGAGCTCGATCGAGGCGGGTTCTGCGGGCGACACGAGCGAAGACGGATAGAGAAATAGAGAGAGAGAGGTGCGCGTCAGCAGAGTGCGTCGAGAGGAGGAGAGAGGCGGGGGGAAAGGGACGCACGGACGTGACCTCGGGCGACGACGAGGATGTACGTCTCGGGCGTGAGGGCGTCAAGGACGGCCGAGTAGTGCGGCGTGGTGATCGTGAGCGACGAGAAGGGCGAGCGGATCTTGCTGCGGACGTGAGGTGAGCTCGTCAGCCCTCGTCAACCGGTCGAAAGGACGCGGCAGGGGACGGCAGGACGCACGAGCACCCGAGCTTGAATGCCTTGACCATGGTGCTGATGCGCTCGAAGCGGCGCTCGTCCCACTCGGTGTCCTTGGCGTCGTCCTCGTTCGTGACGCTCGAGATGACTAGGAAGGTCGTGCGCTCGAACAGGACGATCTCGGACGCCGACGAGAGCGACAGAAAGGACGTGAGGTGCGACCGGAGCGACGAGAGAGACGGCATGAGGTGCGAGATGACGATCGACCAGGCCTGCGTGCGAGCGAGGCAGTGCGTCAGCTTGTGACCGAGTCGAACCGAGGAAGGCGTCAAGGAGAAAGGAAGCGAACGCACCTTGTACAGCGTCTCGTTCCAGATCGACGTGCCGTAGAAGCGCAGCCCGCCCTTGTACCCGCTCTCGCGCGCCTTGCGCGTCACCTCGGCCTCGAACTCGGCGAGCTTGCCCTGTTGCGCGTCGACCGGCACGAGGTCCATCTTGTGCAGGAGGACAAAGACGGTCGGCCCGCCGTCGTCTACCGCTGCTGCGCCTGCGGTCGGTGCGATGGCGGTGGTCGGAGAGGGTGCCGAGGCGGATGCGGGCGAGGGAGGAGGCTGAGGGGCGGACGAGGTCGGGTTCTGGTCCTGGAGGGCGCGCAGGCACTTGAGGAAGTAGACCGTGTCGGACGTGAGGAGCTCGGTCGACTCGGCGTCGAAGATGTAGATGAGCGAGTGCACGGCGCGGAAGACGGTTGAGGATTGAGCCGTCAAGTGCGAGTCCATGAACGCTGCGGTGGTGGGGACGAGCGGGACGAGGAGGAGGAGGGGAACGGGTCGAGGGTCAGCTTTCGCCTCTTGAAGAGCGTAGCGAGCACAGTGGAAGCTGTACGCACAATCCTGGCCACCGCAGTCCCACAGGTCGAGCCTGAGGCCGCCGAGGAACTTGATCTGGGAGCTCTCGACGTCGATGGTGGCTCCGAGGCGGCGCGTGTCGGCTGCGAGCTGCGACTTGAAGATGATGGCGCGCATCGACGTCTTTCCCGAGCCCGACTTGCCCATGAGGAGGACCTGCAGGGGTGGACTGGGTCAGCGTCACTCGGCTCGCGCGGGTGGAGCTGATGAGGAGGAGAGCGAGACGGGCGCACCTTCTTGCGCGACTTGGACGACATGGCGGGGCGCGGCAAGAGCGTGACGACTCGTGTAGGGTCGTCGGGGACCGGCCAGCTGATGGCGAGAGCGGTAGAGCGGAGCAAGAGCGAGACGAGCTGGCGAGCCTCGCTCCCTCCTCGTCCTCACCCCGCCCACTGCTGCAGATGGACACGCTAGCTCGGCGTGCAGTACGCTGGATGCTCTCTCAGCCGCGCCATCACCCCGTCCGGCCCCCGCTACCCCTCGTCACCACTCGACCTTGCGCCCGCCCCACACCCTGCGCGCTGGCCCGCCTCTCGTCCACCGCTCCACCAGCCGCGCCGCCACTCGAGCAAGACAAGCTACGACCTACCACGAGCACGTCGACCGACCGACCGCGACCAAAGGGCAAGGCCAAGACCCAGCCAAAGCCTCGCACGCGCAAGGAGCTGCCAGAGCTCAAGGAGGAGGACCTCGACGAGTCGTTCGTGCGAGGTGCGTCCCTCCCTCGTACTCCTTCGAACTCAGCGCCCCTGCCCTTGCGCGCCGCTCTGTACGTCAAGTACTGACGCTGCTCGTCCCCCTTCCCCTCTCGCCTCAACGCTACCACCTCGCAGGTTCCGGTCCCGGCGGCCAGGCGACGAACAAGACGTCCAACGCGTGCTCGTTGATCCACCGGCCAACCGGCCTGCGGGTCCACTGCCACGAGACGCGCTCGCGCGAGTCGAACCGCAAGCTCGCCCGCCGGATCCTGCGCGACAAGGTGCGCTCGACTCTCTCTGCCTCTGCTCTCGTCTCTGCGACTTTCAGAGACGCTGACGACTGGTACAACGATGCGCGCAGCTCGACCAGCTCCTGAGCCCGCCGGGCGAGTCGGCCAAGGACCTCGAGGCCGAGCGCGAGCGGAGGAAGAAGGAGGCCAAGCGGCGCAAGGCCAAGCGCAAGGCGGACGACAAGCGGGGAGCGAAGGCGCAGGGACAGGAGGGAGAGGTAGAGGAGGACGAGGGCGCCGAAGAAGGAGAGTGGGACGTCGAGGACGGCGTTGTAGAGCCGGGTCGAGGAGGGTCGGTGCGAGACGGCTGAGAATGCGAGCTGGTCTTGCACGACTTCGCGCTCGTCGGCCAGTGTCGCACCGTATGCTAGTCGAGCTCGTCTGCACGAAAGAACAGCTCGCTCCGTTGCAGCCGAGTTGTTTGCGTTCTGCCTCGCCCGCCGAGCCCAAGTCGCGCTCGAGCTGCTTCTGCCTCGCCTCTCGTCGCCCGCTCCTCGCTTTGCGCACCGGCACAGCACAAGCACGCCATGTCGAGCTCTGCCAGCCCTGCACGAACCACCGCCGAGCCGCCCGCCAAGCGACCGCGGCGCGGCGCCTTCATCGTCTTCGAGGGACTCGACCGCAGCGGCAAGTCGACCCAGGTCGCCCGGCTCGTCGACGCGCTCAATGCGAGCGGCACCAAGGCTGTCGCGGCCCGCTTCCCAGGTGCGCTTGCTCGTTCCTCAGCTCCCTCTCGAGGTCGGCACGTCGAGTCGCGGTGATGAGGAGGGCGCACGGCTGAAGGTGGGCGAGCGGCGGTCAGGGGATTACGCTGCATCGCCGATGCTGGTGCAGCACACGGTATGCACACACTTAGGAGCTCTCGCGCTGATGCACCTCCTCCCCCTCCTCCCCCACCTCGACCTCCTTCCGGTCCGCCGCTCGCCGCAGATCGCACCCTGACGACGGGCAAGATGATCGACTCGTACCTCTCGCAAAAGGCCGACCTCGACGACCGAGCCATCCACCTCCTCTTCAGCGCCAACCGGTGGGAGCGAGCGTGCGTCCCGACCCTCCTCGCACTCCTCGGACCCGCAGCTAGGACGCCGCAGCTGACGGGATGCGCTTCCTACCACGCAGAAACCAGATCTTGCAGGATCTCGAGAGCGGGACGACCGTCGTGTGCGACCGCTACGCGTTCAGCGGCATCGCCTTCTCTGTCATCAAGGTCCGTCCCCCTCGCTCGCGCTCCTCCTCTCTGGCCTCCCCGCCCTTCCTCTCGCTCGCCGCTGACTCAGTACCCCTCTCCCCTCACACAGGGCCTCTCCCCAACCTGGTGCCGCGCGCCCGACATCGGCCTCCCCGCGCCCGACCTCGTCCTCTTCCTGCACATTTCGCCCTCGGCCGCCCAGACGCGGGGCGGGTTCGGCAACGAGCGCTACGAGACGCCCGAGATCCAGCTGCGCGTCGAGCGCGAGTTTGCCGCGCTCGCCGAGAGCGTCGAGCGCGGCGTGTGGACGAACGTGGACGCCGAGAGGGGGGTCGAGAGCGTCGGCGAGGAGGTGAGGGAGCGGGTGGACGAGGTGCTCAGGGGCCCGAGGTGTCACGGCGAGGTGGCGAGGCTGTGGGAGGGAGTCAACGTCGAGAAGGAGCGGGCGCAGGCGCCGTGAGTGAGCACGCGCGCAGCCCCCTCTCGCAATCTTGTACTCGAACCACCTCTGCAACTGCGCAGCCTCGGCTCTTCACTTTGCAGCCCGAATGAGAGGCTCGAGAGTGTCTTTGCCTGTGCAATACGCCGGCGCCGGGCCGGCTCTATCTACAACTCCTCGTCCTCCGCGCTCGCACCCCTCAGAAAGCCGCCTCCCTCGCTCGCTCGCCCGCTCGCCCGCTCACTTGTCGGCGTACCACCTCCTCGCCTCGTCGATGATCTCGCTCTCGACCGAGAACCAGGCGCGCTCGACCTCGCTCCACACGGCGGCGCGCTTGTCCGAGTTGATGTGCTTGACCTGGAGGTCGAAGGCGGCCGAGATCGGGCGGTGGCTGCGCGCGCGCAAGGCATGACTCGTCAGCGAGCGCTCGCAAGGCAAGAGAAAGAGAGAGAGAGAGAGAGAGGGAGAGAGGGAGAGAGAGGGAAGAGCGACGCACTCGGAGACGTTGACCTCGTAGCGCTGGTAGTGGAGCGGCGTCACCTTGTCGGCACGGTCGGCGCGGTACAGGACGCGGTCGCACCATGCCGGGATGCGGCGCTTCGGGCTCGAGTCGTACTGGTCGGTCCCTCGGTCATACCTGCACGGCGAGAGAGCAACGTCGGTCAGTACGAGCAGGAGCGAGGGACGAAGCGGAGGGGGAGGAAAGCGGGACGCACTTGTACGTCGGCGGGAAGTGGATCGGCGCCTCCCTGAACGAGCGCAGGCGGAACGTCTGGTTCGTCGCGAGGTTCTTGAGGAGCTGGTCGTGCGCGAGGAGCGACTCGCTGTTGCCGCTCGCGACGGCCGAGACGACGGCGTCGCGCCGAGCGTCGATCTGCAGCGAGGACGAGCGTGAGCGGGTCCGCAAGTTGTGCGCAAGGAAGGAGCACGAGTGAGACAGGACGCACTCGGTAGTTGAGGTCGCCGGCGAGGAGAATGAGCTCGTGGTCGAAGGGGAGCGTGCCCGACCCTCCTGGAGCGTAGGCGCCCGGCGACGACGACGCGAGCTCGGAGAAGGACGCCTTGTCCTCGAGAATGTCGACAAGGTCTCGGTCGCGCTGTCGGCGGTGCGACTGGCCCGCGGCGAGGTGGCAGTTGATGAAGCAGAGCGACGTGTCGTCCATGACGAAACCTGCTCGGCGGGCGCTCCTCGTCAGCGTCGGTACACTGCAGGCTCGGGAGAAAGGGACGCACGAGACAAGATGGCGCCCTTGTTGCCGTACCGGCCGCCCATGCCCGTCTTGACCGTGATGTGGGCGACGTCGCGCAGCCGAGCGACCTCGCTGCTCTTGACGAACACGATCGAGAACAGCTGCGAGCGCGCTCAGCTCGAGTCAGCGAGCTCGCACGAGGATGATGGAGAGTGAGAGAGAAGCGGCACGCACGCCGATCATGTCGGCGACGTGCACGACCGTGTAGGGCGACTCGGGCGGCATGTTGAGCCGGACGGCCTGCACGAGCTTGTCGTGCCATTGGCGGTAGCCTGACGAGATGCTGTCCGACATCTTGCCGTCGAGCGCCTTCTTCTTGCCCATGAGCATCGACTCTGCGACGAGCGGACGGTCGAAAGTGAGCCGAGGGACGCCGAGCGCCGACGAGGACGAGAGCGAGAGGAGGGACGCACTGGCTGTGAGCTTCTTGTCCTCGAGGTCGATGACCTCCTGGAAGCCGATCGAGATGATGTCGGGGCTGTCGACGCTCGTGAGGGCGTTGCGGAGGAACTCGAGGTTGTCGACCGTGCCGTGGAGGTCGCCCGGTCTCGAGGCGTCGATGTTCCAAGAGATGCACAGGGCGCGCACCGAGCGAAAGCTGCAGAAGTCGGGTTGGCGAAGGTGAAGCTCGGCGTCTGCAGGGAGAGAAGCGTCAGTGACGAAATGAGGGACCGCCGAGGGGAAGAGAGCTTCGGACGCACCGATCCAGTCCTCGCGCAGGAAGCCGTCCCACAGGCACACGTTGTCGCCCGTCGCACTTGCGACTTGAAGCGTCTCGTCCTGCGAACGAGGAAGAGGGAGAGGCAGGTCAGGTCGAGCTCGAGGTGGAGGCGAGGGAGGGGGTGCGAGCGCGAGACGCACCTTCCAAAGCGACGCCGGGTCGACGGTGAGGCGGATCACCGGGTCCTTGTGCGCCTTCCACGCCTTGACGACGACCCAGGGCTCGGACGCGACGTCGTAGACGCAGATGTAGCCCGTGCGGAAGCCGGCCCACAGGAACCGCCGCACGCCGACGAGCGCCGAGACGGCGTAGGGCGACACGCGCTGCACGACGACGCAGGCGTACGTCGAGCGATCCCACACGCTGACGAAGCCGTTGTCGTGCGCGAGGTAGACGAGGTGCTCGAGCGAAGGGACGATGGCGCTGGCCGTGACGGCGCCGATGTGCCCGGCCGACTCGGGCGTGACGAGCGGGCGCGCGAGGAGCGAGAAGGCGCCGGCGCCTCGAGAGCACGACGGGTCGAAGACGCGCACCTGCGGGCTGCGCATGGCGACGGCCGTCGAGCCCGCCTTGGTCGTCGGCCCGCTCGACGTCCACAGCTCGTCGCCGACGAGCGCGGCGAACGTCTGCTTGTCGGGCACGCGCTGCTGCCGCGAGTCGGTCGTGCTCGCGAGCTGCGGCGCTCGGTCGCCCGCGCCGTCGCCCCACAGGACGCACTTGCCGCCCTCGTCGAGCGTGAGCATGGCGCGCCCGGTGCGCAGGATGGAGCACACCGGGTGCGCGTGCACGTTGCCGCGCGTCGCCGTCACGACGAGGTTGTCGACGTCGACCTCGTACAGCGTGCCGTCCTTGGTCCCGCACCAGACGTACCGCCCGTCGTCCTCGGGCGAGTCGGCGTCGGCCGGGCGGAACTCGACGGCGAGGAACTTCTGCTGATCGCCGGCGATCGGGAACGACTCGCTCGTCACGCCGCTCGCCGAAGTGCGCCAAATGTGCAGGCGGTGGTGCGCCGTGACGACGCGCGAGCCTCGCACGGCCCAGGCCGAGAACTGCGAGGCGACAATCGGCCGGCGGTTGCGCAGCGTCGGCGGGCGGCGATTGGCGAACGTCGCGTCGGGGAACTCTTGCAGAGCCGACGCCGCGGCGTCGTCCTCGTCCTCGGACGACGCGTCGCCGCTCGGGATGATGTTGGGGCGCTGCGGCGCAGGTCGGTCGCCCGCCGGAACGGACCGCATCGGCGGCGGCGGCGGGACGTACGCTACGGCTGGTGGGGGTGCCAATGGCGAGGCGGCGACAGGTGCGGCGGACGGGCGCGTCGGGAGCGCGACAGGGGGGACCGTGGCGAGGCGAGCGGGGAGGGCGGGCGGCTTGCCCGGCGGCGGGCTCACGGCCGGGCCGAGGGCCGAGTCGCGCCGAGGTGGAGGAGGGGGAGGGAAGTGATGGGCGAGCGAGGGCGGCTCGGACGGCGAGCGAGCGCGGTGCGTGGGCGCGAGCGACGGCGAGAGGACGAAGGTGCCGGCCGGGCTCGACTGCGTCGACGAGGCAGTCGATGACCGAGTCGGTAGTGGTGGAACGGCGCCCGACGCAGACGGAGTAGGCGGGAGCTCGACGATGGCAGGCGGGCGAGGCGGGACGGCCGGTCGCGGCGGCAGCGTGCGCACCTGCTCGGGCGACCTGCTGTACGAGCCGCCCTCGCCCTCGTCTTCCTTGCCCGACGAGCTGTAGCCCTCACCGCTCTCGTCTGACCCCGCCGCTGCGCCCTCGCGCTGGTCCTCGTCGCGCTCCCGCCCGAAGGGGTCGTCCTCGCGGGACGACGCAGTCGACGACGCCGACGGCGAGGCCGTGACCCGCGGAGGGCTCGCCGACGGCGGCCTCGACAACCGCGAGGGCTCGGCGTTGAAGCGCGACGCGATGCTCTTGACCGAGAGCGCGGGCGAGGGTGCGGGCGGGGTCGGCGTCTCGGCCGGCGAGGGCACCTGCGGCTGCAGGCTCCCGAGCGCGGGCGCACCGGCCTCCACGGCGCTGCTCGAAAGCTTGCTGTCGACGGGCGCGGCCGGCTTGGGGCGGGAAGCTGGCGGGGGCGGCGCCGGGCGGCGGAACGAGCCGGTGACGGCGCCGTTTCGTGGGCGGAGGGGGACAGGCTGAGGGCGAGTCGGGTCGGGGGCGGGCGTGGCTGGCTCGATGTTGGAGGAGGGTAGGGTTGGCGGCGCGGCGAGCGTCTGCGGCGCCTGGGACGGGAGGGCGACTGGTGCCGGAGGGGGAGGAGGCGGTGCTGGTGCTGCCGAGGGGGTCGTGGCAGGCGCGGCGGGACGAGTTGCGGCGGGGGGTTTTGGCGGACGAGCTGGAGGTGGTGGACGCGCTGCTAGTGCCGCCTCGTGCGCTGCCTCGCTCCCTGCTGCGACCGAGCCGTCGCTCCTCGCGCTTGGCTCGGCGTCGAGTCGCCCGCGCTCGTCCACCTCGCCCTGCCTGGCCGACGCGACGGGCTGATGTGCCAATGAAGCTGCTGGTGCTGGTGCTGGTGCGGCGGTGGATCTGGCGGGAGGTGGCCTCGGGCTCGGCGTGGTCGACGCGGCGAGGCCCTCGAAGCGCGCGCGCAACGACGAGAAGGATGCGGGCGGCTCTGGGTCGTCGGAGCTCATCCTCACAGTTGCTCGACCTGCCGGCTAGGTCGGCAAGCAGAGAGGGAGCGGTTGAGGGCGAGAGGGAGACACGCGAGGTCGAGCCCTCTGTGGGGGACGACGACGACGGGTCGGAGTTTCCGCTCTGCGAGACTGGCAGCGCACGGCGACAAGGCTCACAGACAAGCCTCGAGCAAGCCTACCGAAAGACGAAGCGCAAGCCACAGCGAGACGCAGCTCGACCGCCTCCTCTCCTCCTCGGCCTGCGAGTCGAGAGCGCACAGCGCGACGCAGGAGACAGACAAGTACAGGTTTTGCAGTTGTGCGACGTAGCTCTAACACACCCTCGTCGTCGTCCTCGTCATGCCCTCCATGCTGCGAGCGCGCTCAGTGCCCGTGCGGGTCCTCGCCCTTCTGCTCGGGCGGCACCGTGATCTGTTGCGAGTGAACGAGAGTGTCAGCATCCCTCACGACCGACACGGGGACAGAAACACGACGAGGAGCGTCGAGAGGGCACCGCCGAAGGGGAAGGGAGAGAGCGAGACGCACCCGGTCGTCGATCCGCAGCAGCGCCGTGCACGCCTCGAGCGCGCTCTTGAGGCTCTTGATCTTGCTGATCATGGGCTCGAGCACGCCCGCCTTGACGTTGTCGCGCACCTCGCCCTTCATGAGGTCGAGGCCGTAGTGGCGCAGGGCGCGCTTGGGGTCGCCCGTCGGCGCCGACTGGGCCGCGTTGTGGTACGCGCGCAGCTTGGCGACGAGCTCGGTCGAGTCCTTGGCGGCGTTGACGGCGAGCGTCTTGGGGATGACGAGGAGCGCGTTGGCGAACTCGGCGATCGCGAGCTGCTCGCGCGAGCCCTGCACGAAGCAAAGAGGAACAGAGGCCGTCGGGGTCAGTCAGGGTCCGAGCGGCGAGACGAGGCGAGCGAGAGAGGGACGCACAAGCGTCGTCGCAAAGTTCTCGAGGTAGATGCTGAGCGCCGTCTCGACCGCACCGCCACCAGGCACGACGCTTCCGCTCTCGAGTGTCCGCTTGATGGCGCACAGCGAGTCGTGCAGGGCGCGCTCCATCTCGTCGAGGAGGTAGTCTGCGAGCGGCGTCAGGTTCATCAGTACGTCGGCTAGAGCAAGGTCCTGCGAGCGAGCGAGAGGGACGCACCGTTGGCGCCGCGGAGGATGACCGAGCTCGAGCTGACGACCTTGGTGCCCTTGACGAGGATGAGCTCGTCGTCGCTGATGCGCTCCTGGACGACCTCCTCGGCCTGGCCGAGGTACGCCGAGTCGAACGTCTCGTCGCCCTCGAGGTTGGCGAGCGAGCTGACCATGGTCGCGCCCGTCGCCTTGGCGATGCGGCGCAGGTCCTCCTTCTTGCACCGCCGGACCGCCATCGCGCCCGCCTCGACAAACTCCTTGAGGCACAGGTCGTCGATGCCCTTGGTCGTGAGGATGACGTTGGCGCCCGACGCGAGGATCTTGCGCACGCGCTCGAGCGTGATGTCCGACTCGCTGCGAGCGGGGAGAGCGAGGGCGACCGACGAGGTCAGCTCGATGCTCATGGCAGACGGACGCGCACGTGAGGGGCACAGAGTGGGAAGAGGAAGGAGGACGCACCGCTTGCGGATCGCCTCGAGCTGCTCCGGGTCGTCGATCGTGATGTGAACGCCGAGGTGCATGCGCGTCTTCTGCAGGTTCATGTCGAGGCACGCAATCTTGGCGCCCGTGATGCGCGTCTTCATGGCTGCGAGCGATGGTACGGCGAGGGAGAGTCAGTGCCGAGCGCGCAAGAGCGGTCGAGGGGAGGGGAGGGAGGGGGAGAGCGGGACGGACCCTGGGACGCGACGGTGCAGTTGAGGGCGTAGCCCTTGACGTAGATCGACTCGGTCGCGCTCTTGCCGTGCGCCTTGAGGACGTTGACGGCCTTGACCGGGTACTTGACGTCGCCCCGCGCGTTGATCGTCTTGACGGCGAGCATGGCGTCGACGGCCATGTTGGCGAAGAAGGCGTCGTCGGCGCCGATGATCTTGCTCGACATGCTCGTCTTGGCGACGTTGATGAGGCACTCCTTGCCCAGCTGGTCGACGCGCACGCTCAGGTGGTCGGTGAGGAAGCGGACGGCCTCCTTGCACGCGAGGCGGTAGCCCGTGATGACGGTCGTCGGGTGGATCTTGTTCTTGACGAGGTCGTTGGCGCGGCGGAGGAGCTCTGCGGCGACAATGACGACCGACGTGGTGCCATCGCCGACCTCCTTGTCCTGCTGCTGGGCGAGCTCGACGAGGATGCGCCCTGCCGGGTGCTCGACCTCGATGAGCTGGAGGATGGTGGCGCCGTCGTTCGAGATGGTGACGTCCTGCAAGAGCGGGCAAAGGGGGCCCAGGGTCAGCCTTCGAGTTCATCTCGGCAGTCGGGAGAGCGATGAGGAGGGGAGAGGGAGCCGAGTGGCCCTGTCCCCGCTCGAGCGCGCGCTGCAGGACGCGAGAGGAAGGAGCAGACTCACGCCAATGTCGTCGACGAGCATCTTGTCGAGGCCGTGGGGCCCGAGGCTGGTGCGGACGATGTTGGCGATGGAGACGGCGGCCTGGACGTTCTGCTCGCGGACCTCTGCGCCCGAGACGCGCTCGCCGGCACCGAGGAGGCCGACGCTGGCCCTCGGGTCGCGGGCAAACATGAGCGAGCTCGACATGGCGGGCTGGCGGGGGGTTTGGTCGCGGCGAGGGGAGGAGGGTGCGCTGAGAGAGGGCGGAGGAGCGAGGGCAACGGCGCACGGTGCGGCTGGCTGGCGCGGTCGAGTGCGGTCGAGAGGTGGCTGCTGGGCGACTGGGCTGCTCTGGCGAGGCTAGCGAGCGCGACGAAGTGACGAGAGCCCGCTCTCCTCGTCGTCGTCGCCTCTCTCGACCTGCGCTCCGCCGCCGACGCGACTTGCTCCTCGCCCTCTCCCTGTGCTTGACTGACGTGCCGCGCAGTAGCTTTGCGCCTGCCTGGCTCTCGCTCCTGCGCTGCACGCGCCCGCTGGGTCAAGCCTCGCCTCGGCTCTCCCACTCGATCGAGTCGCGCTTCAAGCTGCTCGCTTCCGCCTTCAGCTCGCTCCGACTGCGATGCTCCTGCCGCCAGGGCGAGTCCGACGAGTAATACAATGCGCCCGGCCGCTCTACACCATCGCTACGCCTTCTAGCGCAAGAGCGCGTCCCTCGCCGGCCACCCTCTTCCGCCGCCCTCGCCCTCCTCGTCCGACGCCTGCCCCAGCTCGAACATCTCCGACTCGACGAGCGGCGGCGCTACCGCGTGCGCCCCTCCCGGCTGGCGAGCCGAGGTCGGCGGGAACGTGAAGCCGCCGCCGAGCCCGGGCTCTCGCGCTCGGGTTGGCGCAGAGGTCGGCGTAGAGGCAGGTGCAGGGGCGGGCGAGGCGGCGAGGGATGAGGTGCGGTGGTGCGAGTGTGGCGAGGTCGCAGGCAGGGGCCGGTACCCTCGGGCGGACGAGGGCGAGTCGTCGTCGGACGAGAGGCGGAACGAGAGCTGCGACGACGATGCGCGGTGCACGAACGACCGGTCGACGAGGCCTGTCGGCGGCGAAAGGTCAGTGCGTATCGAAGGAGGCGAGAGAAGGCAGCGAGAGGAGAGCACGCACCTTGAACGAAGCGCCCGAGCCCAAGAGAGACGGATGCGCGCGGTGGTCGAGACAGCGACAAGCGCGCCGTCGCGCCGAGCGAGACGGACCGATGCCGGCTCTGCGGGCGAAGATGCTCGTCGAGTCAGTACGAGAGCGTGTCGCTGGAAGAGAAAGAGCTGACGCACCTTGCGCTCGTCCGAGAGAAGTGCTGCCCGAGCGAGGTCGTCGAGCACCGCTAAACCTTGCGCGCCCGAACCGTGCAGCGCTGACTGCGAGCGCAGGAAAGCATCAGTAGACTGCTCGACAACGCTAGGTGCCGAAACAGAACGACGACGACGCACATGCGAGATGAGGAGCACGGTCGAAGGGTCCTCGCGCTTGAGCTGCAGGGCGGTCTCTCGTCAGCAGGGCCTTCTCGACGAGACGAGGGGCGAGATGGAACGCACAAAGGAGATGCAGTCCGAGAGCGAGGTCGTCGGCAGGACCTGAACGAGCGGCTGGGGCGCGAGCGAGCGCACGAGCCTGTTCGCCCCAGCCGTTTGCGAAGGTCAGCTCGCGCGCGAGAGCGTGCAGGGAGATTGAGCGCACT
>Ga0308169_10003781_pt1 | contig 14529 bp, 18 predicted proteins | sample PhyBR1_2_FD_202139 | JGI IMG/M metagenome (GOLD analysis project Ga0308169, IMG submission 202139) | Phyllosphere microbial communities from UC Gill Tract Community Farm, Albany, California, United States - DLSLSB.R1 | ecosystem: Host-associated > Plants > Phyllosphere > Unclassified | place...
TGTACTCGGCGCGCTGGCCCGTTCCCAGCTTGTTACGATCAAAGCTCGCCTGCATTTCTTTCAGGATGGTGAAGATCGGGCGGGTATTTCCTTTGCCGTCTGCCGTTTTAATTCCCAGCTCTTTGATGGCCTTGAATGATTCGCCGGTCGGTGCCTGCAGCCTGCTCAGCACGGCGCGGCTTCCCGTACCGGCCATTGAGCCGGTTATTTTGGCATCGTGTAAAGCGCCGACCATCGCTGCCGCCTGCTCGATGCTGACGCCCGCGTTTTTCGCCACCGGGGCGACGTAGGTCAGCGCATCGCTAAGCCCGTCAAAGTCAGCGGCCGTTTTATTCATTGTCATCGACAGCACGTCGCCGATGTGCGCTACCTTATCGTTTGAAAGCTGGAAGGCTGATTTCATCCCCATCAGCAGCCCGGCGTTTTCCTCCATCGTGCGCTTGTTTGCCAGCGCCATGTTAAGCGTAACCGGCGTAACGGCCTGTACGGCTGCGGCATCGCCGCCGCCTTTGGCGATAACGATTTGCGCACCTGCCGCATCATCGGCAGAGGCGGCGGTTGTATCACCCAGCTGACGCGCCTGCGCACGCAGCGCTTTCATTTCCGGCGATTCTTTTTCCACGCCGAGCACGGCCTGCAGCTCAGAATTCTTCTGTGCGAAATCAAACCCCGGCATCAGCAGCGAGGTTGCCGCCATGCCGCCGACCGTTGCCGCACCGATACCGGCCGCACCCATGTTGCGTACCTTACCCGACAGCTCCTGCCCTTTGCGGTAGCGTTCGCTGGTCTGGTTCAGCCGCTCCTGCTGTGCATTCAGCCGCTGCAGCTCCATTTTCTGACGGCTCAGGCTGACGGTTGCCTGCGCCGAGGCGGATTTCAGGCGCTGCTGCTCGCTGCTCAGGCTCTTAGTGGAAATCCCCGCCGCGTTAAGCGCCTCGCGCTGCTGCTGCACCGAAAGGCGCAGGCTGTTGGACTTCGTCTGCAGCTCTGCCGCCGCCTGCCGGGCCTTTTCCAGTGCGCGGGCCTGCTGTGTCGTCGGGCGCTCCGTGTTTTTAAACTGCACGGCCAGCGCTGCCACCTCCTGCTTTGCGTCTTTGAGGCTCTGCTGCGTGACGGCCAGCTGCGCGCTGGCCTTGCGGAAGCCGTCAATTTTCCCCGCCTGCGCATCCAGCTCCTTAATCGTCGTCTGCGTCTGGCGTATGTCTGACGACAGGCTTTTGGCAGCGGTCTGCACGGCTTTGAAGGGCCGCGAGGCTTTGTCTACCGCGTTCAGCAGCACCTGCACCTTGAGGTTATTGCTCATCCGGGGTTGCTCCGCTGCGGATAAAGGCTTTATGCCGCCAGTCCATCAGCTCAGCCAGCGGCATGTCGTACATCTCGGAGGGTTGCCAGTGAAATATCGTGGCAATGTCGGCCATCAGGTCGTTGACCGTCAGGCCGCAGGGCCAGTCTATTCGTCCGACTTCGACTGCAAAAAACCGATCACCTTTCCGCCCAGCGCAATCAGATCAACCGGATCGAGGGCATTACATTCGGTCTTTGTCAGTGCTGGCAGGGTAATGCGCGGCAGCACGGTCAGCAGTGCGTCAACATCCGACTGGCACAGATCGGCCAGGCGCACGCCGCGCAGGCTTCCGGCCGTCGGCTTAATCAGCTCCACGCTTTTGATTTCGGTTTCACCGCGCATCAGCGGGGTTTCAAACTCAACAACGTTATCTTTCTTTTCCATGATTGTTCTCTGTTCACTGTAGTCAGGTAAAGCCAGCGACGGGCGCTGGCGTCAGGGTTTATACCAGGCCGAGGTTTTTGCGGCGCTGCTCAAGACGGTCAACGCCGTTGACCTTCTCCACCATGTTGATGGTGTCGATCTCGATCAGCTCCTTGCCGTTAAACGTCAGCTTGTAATAGGTGTTTTTTGAGGTGATTTTGGTTTCGGTGTCTTCACCCTGCTTGGCTTCGCCGAAATCAAACGACTGATGCTTACCGCGCACCTCAATCTCTACCGCGATTTCCTCGCCGGTGTCGTCGCGCTGGTAAGAGCCGGTAAAGCGCAGGGGGATGTCAGACGCGCCCCACTGCGTGAGTACCAGCTCATCAATACCGCCGATGCTCCACTCAACATCGAGCGCGTCATCTTCCAGACCGTTATCCGTTCTGGTCAGGCGAGTTGTTTAACAGGGGACGGCGCAGCAAAGATGATCGCATTGAAATAGACCTGTCGCATTCACACCTGGCGAAGGGTGCGCTCTGCGGTGACGGCCAGTGGCGGCAGATTGTCACGGTTGAGGATGCGCTGACCGGCGGCTGCAACCTGTTCGACATTGACCAGCTGCAGCTTGAATACAGCCCGGCGGAATATCAGAACCTGCTGATGTGTGAGTTTGTCGACGACGCCGCGAGCGTGTTCCCGTTCGCCGAGCTGCAGAGCTGCATGATCGACAGTCTGGAAGAGTGGGAAGATTTCAACCCGTACCTGCCGCGCCCGTTTTCATTCCGGCCGGTCTGGATCGGTTATGACCCGTCGCACACCGGCGACAGCGCAGGCTGTGCGGTTATCGCGCCGCCGCTCGTTGCTGGCGGTAAGTTCCGCGTGCTGGAGCGCCACCAGTGGCGGGGCATGGACTTTGCCGCGCAGGCGAAATCTATCGAGGACTTAACCAAAAAATACACTGTGGAATATATCGGCGTGGATGCAACCGGCCTCGGTCAGGGTGTTTTCCAGCTGGTACGCCAGTTTTACCCGGCCGCGCGGGAGATCAAATATTCACCTGAAGTGAAAACCGCAATGGTGCTGAAGGCGAAAGACACCATCAGCAGCGGGCGGCTTGAATATGACGCCGGGGCGACGGACATCACGCAGTCGTTTATGGCAATCCGTAAAACCATGACGGCCAGCGGCAACCGCTCAACCTATGAGGCGAGCCGCAGCGAAGAGGCCAGCCATGCTGACGTCGCCTGGGCCATCATGCACGCACTGTTAAACGAACCGCTTACCGCAGCCAGCGGCGGCGCTAATCCCTCAATTCTGGAATTTTACTGATGAGCAAACGCAGAGGCCGCAAGGCTCACACCGCCACCGCGCAGCCGTTACAGGCAGCCGCACCGCAGCAGCACGCCGAGGCGTTTACCTTTGGCGATCCGACACCGGTCATGGATAAGCGCGACATTCTTGATTATGCCGAGTGCATCGGTAACGGGCGCTGGTTTGAGCCGCCGGTCAGCTTTAGTGGGCTGGCTAAGAGCCTGCGCTCGGCCGTACATCACAGCTCGCCGATTTACGTGAAGCGCAACATTCTGGCCTCAACGTTTATTCCGCATCCGATGATGAGTCAGCAGGAGTTCAGCAAGTTTGCGCTTGATTATCTGGTCTTCGGCAACGCCTTTGCCGAGCTGCGCCGTAACAGCCTGGGTAAGCCGCTGCGCCTTGAAACCACCCCGGCAAAATTTACCCGTAGGGGCGTGAAGGATGGCGTTTACTGGTTTGTGAATGACTGGAAAGAGCCGCACGAATTTTCAGCCGGCAGCGTGTTTCACCTGCTGGAGCCGGATATTAATCAGGAGCTTTACGGCCTGCCGGAATACCTCAGCGCGCTCAATTCCGCATGGCTGAATGAGGCGGCGACGCTGTTCCGCCGCAAGTACTATCAGAACGGCGCGCACGCCGGTTACATTCTCTACATGACCGACGCGGCGCAGAGCAGCAGCGACGTTGACAGGATGCGCCAGGCGATGCGCGACACGAAAGGGATCGGCAACTTTCGCAACCTGTTTATGTACGCGCCGAACGGTAAGCCGGATGGCATTAAGATCCTGCCACTCAGTGAAGTGGCGACTAAAGACGATTTCTTTAACATCAAGAAAGCCAGCCGCGACGACCTGTTAAGCGCGCACCGCGTACCGCCGCAGATGATGGGGATTATCCCGGACAACTCCGGCGGATTCGGCGACGCGGTGAAAGCGTCTCAGGTATTCGTGCGTAACGAACTGACGCCGCTGCAGGAGCGGATGAAAGAAATAAACAACTGGTTAAACATGGAAGTTATTAAATTCACAAGTTATAAACTGGATTCATAAATAAATTATATAGCGCGTGCTGAGCGCGCTAATCTTGTGAGAAATATGCAACCAACTCTTTTAAACCATCCTTATCCAGAATCTTACTGTCACGAATGTACTTTGTATTATCGTAATCATAATAGCTAACCATCATACATATCAGAGTGAGGAGCTTTACATCAGTTAAGTTTAAAAGTGTTTCATAATATTCATCTCGATATTTTAGCTCTAACTTATCATCTATAAGCTTAACGAGCAGGTAAAAGCGCCTTACAATAGAATATAAGTTTTCATGTGTATCACACTTTTCCAATTCAGTTCTTATGTCGTCATGGCTGGATTGAGCATCTACCATTGACATGACTTTTTCCTCTAAAAACTTTGACGCAAAGTTAGACTCTAATTTGGTTACAAGAGAAATCGTAGAATTGTTAGGCGCTGAATAAATGAAAAATGAATCAAAACCTTTTTGCTGAAGCTCAATAAGGTTGTAAAACTTGCTTTCAAAGCGCTTAAAGTCATCTAACTTTTCCTGTCTAATCGCTTCTTTGATCAAGCTTTGGTTAGCAGCCTGCTGTTCATTTAGTGACTTTATTAATAAAATTATTGTGATAAAAGTTAAGAGGGGATTTATTACCCCCCCCGCGTAATCACCGAATTGACCCCATACTTCTTTGGAAGTTGACAAGCCATGTCGCCATCCGAAATTATAAAAATACATCCCCCACACGGCAGCAATTAGCAAGGCGGAAATTAATATCGTTTTTTTCATTCAATCATTAACCTTCATAATTAGGTATTTAATAGTTTCTCCGCTGTAAACATTTACCCTTCTTACTTTCATCGAAAGGTGAGCATAATTCTCTTGCTCCAATGCTGTATTGTGATGAAGGTTTGCCGAGACCCTTCTCTTTTGAACGGCGCTTACATTTATCATTTTCTCGTAAAAACCAAATGCTACAGTTTTATCCTCACCAGGGAGAAGCAATCGACCATTACCTGTTCTTGAGTTATAACGTGTAATCGCTGCTACAATGTCAACAGTTTCCTTTTCTATGACTGACTGAGTGATATTCCTGGCGGTATCTTGCGTTAAAGTTATTATTTTGAACTCATTACTAGGCCTCTTATAATTAAGCTCAACATTATAGCCGCTTTGCAGAGTTATCTGATGCATTTCCTGAAGCGGATTTCTAATCCTTTCGATCAAATCGTCTTCAATTTCTGAAAGAGTTGCAATAACCTCTTCTGCTTTAGGTGACACTTGCTGAGATTCAATATAAAGCGCTTCAGATATGAAATATCGCATCACCTCTGAAAAAACAGTCCGAGTAATTCTCCCCATAACCTTGATATGTTCTTCATTATGCAAAATGATATCAAAGTTCTGCCCGTAAGAACTTTTAAAACTATGCTTTAACACTGCTCTCACTTCGTTTGCTGAAGTTCTTCTTTTTATGACTTTTTGATTCAGTATTCCTTCCGCAATCAGACAAGTTACTTGTGCTGTACCTGAAAGGGTGTCAATCGCAAAATCCATATCTACGTCTTTTTGGCCACTTTTCATTACGACATCAAAACTAACTTTCATCATGGTTAAACAGTCCTTTGAAGAGATTTGTAGTTGGGGGTTAAGAATTATCCTAAACTATCATACCATCATTCATAATTACTAATGTTTGAACACCATTTTTTCTTGAAAGCTTTAGTCTGAAGTCCGCTAGATTAAATTACTATTCGAGCGAGCGATACTCTCAATAACTCACAGTTTTTCCTTTCAGTTGAACCTCGTAGACACGTTTGCAGAGGCTTTTTCTTTTAGGCCCTCCCCCGAACCATCCATCGCAGCCGCTCCCGCCTCCGTGCCGCTGGCGCAGCCTGCGCATACATGTTTGCACCCCTCGCGCGCAATGCTATCCCCGCCACGCCTGCCCGCTTTGTGCATCGCTTTTAATGCAGTTGCATTCACATAGCAAAACAGCGCCATGACTGGCGCTGTAGGGTGTTTCAGTGCTTAGAAAATTAATGCGAATCCATGCGCGTTATGCATGCATTGCTCATTTACGAGTCACATTGCCTGAAAATCGGAGGATGCGGCACTACCATAGCGCAGTTGCTGCAGGTAGATAATGCCCTCACGAAGAGAAACGGGTCGAGGCAGCTCGATCATAAAAACAAAATCGTAAGTCCTGCCGAGCCAGAATCCTCCTCCAGCCTCTTTAGGGCGCTGAAAGAAAACCCAGCCGCCAGAATGGAAGCACTCCAAACAATCGCCCCGGTAAACTATCTGATAATTAGTGTCGCTTCCGGCCATTTGCTAAAGCCTCACGTTGCTCGCTGTTCAACCATGCCGCCGCAAAAATCATCAATCTCTAATCGGCAGCATAAAAGATTTCCTCGCCAGCGTTCTGGTGAATCTCCGAGTTCGCCAATTCGGCAATAATGCTGAGTGCCAGTTTTAGGTCTGACGGCTTGCAGTTTGCGATTAACGAAACCTCCGCAATGAACTGCACGCACGCCATTTTTTTATGTATTTGGTTTGATTCCTGAACCGTCATTTTCCCTCCCTTAACTTAACTGTGTATTTATACAGTAGCATAGCACTTATAAGTTGAGAAATGAAAAATATTTGGTTTATTTGTTTTTTATCTTATTGATATGAAACAAGTAAATCTAAGAAGTTTTTTAGAATCGCTTGCTCATAAATCGTGGTCTTCAGAACGACGGTCACCTGATTTCGTTGATCTAATGCAGAAATTACGGCCTTTTTTTACGGTTTTTTTCTGCTAATCGGTTAAATCGTTCTAATACGAAAGTCTGCTTCGGCTCCAGTATTGGCCGGGCCAGTTCTCCATTAGGTAAGCTGCGGAACATTTGACCGGCGATTTTAGTCTGCGTGCCGCCAATCAGACGCACGGCCATCCCGCGACTGATGTTTTCACCGCTTAAATCTCTCACCTGCGCTATTACGTTGTCGCACGCAGCTTCGATTTTGTCCGACCGCCTGAGCTTCAGATGCCGCCTTTCTGGCCTTTCTGTCCTGATACGACTCAGAAGCTGCCGCCGTTCTTTTCTGCTCATATTGTCCAGGTCGATTTTTTCGAATATTTCCGGCGGGTTCGAATCCTCCGATCTCAAACCTCCCGTACAGTTATTGACAGAACTCCGAGAGGACGCGGGCGCGTCCTTAAATTCAAAACCCAAATCAACGGCACGTTTCGGGACAATCTTCCATTGCATCAGACGGGTTAAAATTGGCGTATCGTCGCCAACTTCAGTTGCGTAAACGCCTTTAATACGCACGGTTTCCTCTCCGTACTCGTTCATGTCTTCGCTTGCCTGATACCAGGTGCGCACAGCCAGCTCGTCGCGGCGCACGAATGGGCCACCCTGCGCTTTAACGTATCCGGCCCAGTCTCCTGCGTCGGCGGCGTCATGCGCAGCAGCAAATTCAACGCTCAGGCCGTGCGCGGTTTCGCTGTCTGCCATGCGGCGCAGCTCGCGGTAAACGGTGACGGGCGCACCGCCCACAAACTGAAATTGCCGGATGTGCCAGCGTGCCGCCCAGGCAGAGACGGCCGAGGCGGTTTCTTTCAGATCCTTGCCACTCTCGTCGTCTGTCTCGCCGTCCAGCGCGTAGCCATCGATATTCTTGGAAATGTATTTAGCAACGTAACCCGTCGCGCTGCCCTTCTCCGGATCGATAGCCTCGGCGTGAAAACGGGCCTTACGGGCCTTGTCGGTAGTCAGTTCGCTGCCGTCTTCCTGCCAGGCGTAGTCGCGCATAATCTCGCGCACGCGCTCAGCCTGCTCCGGGCGCATAAACATGAGCATGTGCCAGTGCGGGGTTGCATCGTGATGAGGCTCAGCAACGCGGATCCCGAAGATGCGGATTTCTTCGCGGTGCAGTTTGGCGCGGATTTTCTGCCAGACGCTACAGAGATAGCGCTGGGTATCGGCCGGGCTGGCACCGTTCCATTTGCGGTTACGATGCCCGGTTTTGATAGTGGCGTGATAGCGCGCCGGGGCGGTAAGCGTATAGAACTCGCCGATAAAGCCCATTTCATTGCAGATGTTTTCGAAGCCACGAATGCGGGTCATCAGCTCGCAGCGGCGGATCGCCGGGTTGGCCACACTGCCGTCATATTTCTCGATCAGGCTGATACGGTTGCCTTCTTCGTCTTCCAGCTCCATTCCTTTCAGAAATTCACGGGTGCGGCGCTTCTGCTCGCGCCACTCTGAAACGGTCATGCTGCTGGCGTAGGGGGTGTGCTTTTTGCTGACGTTAGCCAGGGCGATTTGAAGGTGTTCACGCCATGATGCGGCCACGCGGCGCAGTCGGCCTTTCCACCATTTTTCCGTCTGCATACGCATGATCGCCGGGGTAACTTCCTCCGGGTCAAACAGCCGTGACGTGACTTTATCCCATAATGGCGGGGTCTGGCTCAGCTCGCGGGTGATAGTGGCGGCGGTCATGTAAACGCGGTGCGTGTATTTGTAATCTGACTCGTCGCTGGCCTGCGAGTGCGCCTGTACCAGTTCAGCGAGAATGAAATTAGCCACATCCCCGGCCAGCAGATCGACATCGGCGCGAGACATATCTGGCAGGCGGTTAAAACGGCGCATCAGCTCCCAAAGCGTGCCGCCCGCACTGGCCGCGCCAGCCTGTTTGGCGGCATTACCTGTCAGCAGGTTAAACGTGCCGCTGCTCATTTCACCAAGGCGATATTGAGCGTTAACGGTTTCAACGCGTGGCAATGTGCGCTCAACGAAGGTTTTCGCTAAGTACACATTGGCACGATCAATACCCTGTGTTTTTTCTAACTCACTAACCCGACGCTTTACATCAATCTGGATCAGCGTCGGCTGCTTTTCGAGTAGTTCCTGCGCACGCACTAAAGCCGCAATCATCTGACTGCGGCTGTGCATTTCCTCATAGGTTGGGTATGGGCTGGCAATGGCTTCCCGTGGAGCATTCCACGGGTAAGCATATTCCTGAATCATCGAGACGCCTGCACTTCTACAGACCAGTCAGCGCCTGCTGCCAGATCAAAGCCAGACCATGCAGGCCCGACTGCAGGATGGCGCACGGCGATGATTTCCGATGCGCGCTTGCTTTTACCTGCAGCTACACCAACCGAGCGGGCCACGCTGATGCTGGCAATGCTGAAATCGCGAAGAATGCTGCGTGTGTAAAGGGTGTCGCTGTTTGAAACTACAACCGGGCAACGCTCTGAGACGTCGAGCAACATGCTGACCAGATCGTGATGCTCATCTTTGCTAAAGCCTGAAGCGTGATAGTCCGAGAAAGTCCCGTCATACGGTGGGTCGCAGTACACCACATCGCCAGCTTTGGTCAGCCGCAGCGTTTCGCGAAAGTCGGCGCAGATGAACGTCGCGCGCTGCGCTTTCTTCGCGAATGCTTCTATCTCAGCCAGTGGGAAATATGGCTCTGCGTAGTTACCAAACGGGATGTTAAATTCACCACGTTTGTTGTAACGGCAAAGACCGCGATAGCCATTGCGGTTCAGGTACAGGAAATAAGCGGCGCGCTCAAGAAGAGGCAACGCAGGGTTGTGATTAAACGCTTCACGCACAGCGTAATAACTTTCGCCGGTTTTGTTCTGATTAAAGAGGCTGACCGCCACAACTATAAACGGGCGGGTGTGCTCTTTTATCTGGCGATAGAGATTAATGAGGTCAGGATTTATATCCGCAACCAGATAGGCAGGGTAATCGGTTTTCATCATTACTGCGCATGAACCGGCGAAGGGTTCGACCAGGCGATCACCTTCAGGCAGGTGCGCCAGCAGTTCCGGCATTACCCGGCACTTGTTGCCCGCCCACTTCAGAATCGTGCTCATACCGCACCGCCTTTTGATACTTTGGTGCGAAGTTCGGCCACGTCCTGACAGCTGACACAGCGAGTTACACCACGTACCGCGCGGCGGCGCTGCTCCGGGATTGGGGCATCGCAGTCTTCGCAGAATGAAGCCGCCACGCTGACCGGGCGGTTAAACACGCTGGCGATGTTACGCGCCAGCAGTTCGTCGGCGCGCTGCTGCGCCATGTCGATTGAATCAGCCATCAATGCAGCTCCTGCGCCTGGTTCTCAAAGCGCTCGGCCTCTTTGTCCAGCAGTTCGATAATTTCTACTGCAGACATTTCTGTTTGGCGGGCATGAATTGCCAGTGCGGCCAGGCGGATTGAAACTGAAAGCGCATCATCAGAACGCTGCTCAGTTTTGGCCTTATTCAGCATGGCTCTAAGCGCATCGTCATCAGCTTTATAATTACGGGTCTGGATATTTCGCATGTTGCTTTCTCCTGAATTTGGGCAAAAGAATGCCCGGCGGGTATACGCCATTTATTTGCTTCGGATTAATTAGTTAGAAAGGGTCATTCGCTTTGGAAATAAACTCACGACTGCTTTTAAATGATTCATTGCACAAATAAGCGCCTTTCTTTCATCAGTAGTCAGTTCACTAAAATCAGCGTCGTGCCTGTCTTTACCGATGTTAGCCAGGAAAAGAATTGCGCTCAGCGCGCGCTTGTTGTCCCGGTAATTACTGTCTGCCACATCGCGCATTTCAGAGAAAAAACGGGCCATATCGTTTTCACAATTGCCGCCCATCAGTTGTGCGCGAAGTAAGGCAACGTGATTCAGCGCCGAAACCCTCTGCCCGGCACTAAGCTCGACCAGCATTGAATCGCCCTCGATAGCCATGATTTACCTCTTTGCTTTTTTGCCTGTACTTGCTGGCTTAATACCGGATGCCAGCGCCTGCCGTTCTCGCCCATAATCCAGCCATTGCCGTAGGACATTGACGGACTCTGGCGCTTGAGGTGTGCCGCAAATGAAATCATCGTGCGCCCTCAGCTAATGCCAATCGAAGCACCCAGACCGCTGATAGCGTCAACGGTTGAGGCTAAAGTCGGGTTAGAGTGAACGCGGGTCTGTACGGCCAGTGCTGCCAGCATCATGCAACGAATGCCAGTATTTGCGGCTTCCAGAATGCTGCGTCGGCACGTTGCTGTTATACGCTCCGGGTTTGCGGCGCTGGCGGCCATGCTTCCGACTTCAGTCGTAGCCTTCAGCACGTAGGACTGAAACTTTTCTTTTGCCAGCTCATTAACCGGCACGCATGGCAGGCACTGCAGCTGCGCTAACATCCCATCCATCAGCGTGGCATCTTCGGTCAGGTCGGTAAGTAACAGTACTTCTGTAGCGGTCAGCTGATGCACCTGATCCGGGTTTAGCTTGTTACGTAACGTTTGCACTTTCATGCCTGCACGCTGCGCCAGCTCAGCCATGTTGTGCGTAAGTGCGAACTTGCGGCAGGCGTCGTCATAGTGGTTATGGGTGGAAGTCTTAAAATCAAACATGGCTATTCCCTTGCTCAACTTAAATAATCAAACTCAGTTCAGAGATTGCAAAGTGCGGGCATCGATATAGCGACAGTCCACAGCTTGTTGAGTGAGTTTGTCGCGCCATGCTTTGACATTGATGAGGGCTTTGCTGCGTTTTTCGGCTTTTTCTTTATTGGCAAAATCCTTAGTCGGAGCTTTTAAAAGTACGCCCTCATCAAGCCACTGCCACACAAGGCGCTCGCTGACGCCTCGCATTGCAGCAAAGTCAGGAACGCTCATTGTTTCAGCCATTGCAGATCCAATCATCCTCTGCAGGCTTGGCAGTAAGGCTGAGACGATAGCGTTGATTTGAGAGTCGGTGAATGTCCCGACTTGGTTTTGTGAGTTCTCTGACTCATGCGTCAAAGTTGCTTTTGCATCTTTCATATCGCATTATCTCCGGTTGTGTGAAATATGGTGCAGTGATGTGCATCTTGGTCGATGAGCGTCACTATAGATCGTTAAAAATTACCTGTAAATAACTTTATAGATACTGGCGGTGCTTTCTTATGTCCGATGAACTGGGCGGTAGCTGGAAGATAGATGCTTCTGGCGGGGTTTTGGAACGCATCATGTCTGCATACGGCGTGAAAATGCAGAAGGATTTGGCTGATGTATTGGGTATTGCTAAGCACAGCGTTAGCGGATGGGTGCAGCGTGACACGATACCTGGCACGATCGTTGTTCGCTGCTGCGTAGAAACTGGCGCGGATATCAATTGGCTGATTACTGGTAATCTTGCAAATGCAAACTTGCGTGAATCCAAGCCTCAACTTAAAGGCAAGGACGCCTACGAAGAAGTTATGGCTAACGGTGGCAAGCATGTCTTACGCCGCTTATTAGATGCCTACGGCTTTACCCTGCAAAAGGAGCTGGGCGATTTACTTGATATCTCTTCTGGCACAATCAGCACATGGATACGCAGGGAATATTTTCCCGGTGATGTAGTAGTTGCATGCGCGTTGGATACAGGCGTTTCCCTGAGATGGTTAGCAACTGGTAAGGGTGAGATGTTTGAGAGTCAGCCTGAAGTTGTCACATCATCAATAAGTATTCCGAAGAAAAAATTAGAGTCGGGCGTTCTGAATGACGCAGGTAGTTGGCTTATGGATCCCGCCCTCTCTGCAGCTGACAAAGAATGCTTAGTGTTCATTGATGGTGTAGGTCGCTCATGGCTAGTTAATACTGAGGCTAAAAACATCGCCAATGGTCGTTGGTTCGTTAATATTGATGACTCTTATGATGTGTATGATATCTCTCGCCTACCCGGAGGGAAAATTAAACTATCAAATAGCAGCGTATCGTTTGAATGCGCCGCATCTGAAGTTACCCCATTTGGGGCTGTTTTGTTTACTCTGGAAAAACACGTTTAAGGACTAAAATGAGAAAGTTAATAATTTCAGCATTATGCTTAGTTAGCTTCACAGCATCGATGACTGCATCAGCACAGCCCTCAAACGTTGCGTTGTTGAATAAGTCATTTAAATTTATGCAACCCATCTCGGTTAAAGAATCTAACTCTAACATTCTCATTGTTTTAGACGCTCCCTCAATTACAACTGAGATATATGACGCAGCCATTTTTAATGTTTGCCAACCAGTTTGGTTGAAGAAGAGTGATACCTTTCTAAAAAAAATAAAATCTGTCTTCATACTCAATAAAACAAGCTTCTCAGGATATGTATTTGATGATCCGCTTGCTGCATGTAAAAAAGCAGGCGATGAGCAGCCAGACCAAAGCAAGGTGACAATATTGTCTAACACTCGCCTGTTTGTTAATAAAGGCAACAAATAAACGCCTAGATATCACTATGACTGTAAGCAAGCAAAAGAATGGCAAATGGCTCGCACAGATATTTCCCAATGGTAGGGATGGTAAGCGCATCCGTAAGCAATTCAACACCAAAGGTGAAGCCGAGGCTTATGAGGATTATGAAAGAAAAAAGACTGAAGATAAGCCCTGGCTCGGTGAAAAAGAGGATCGCCGGAAGCTAAGTGAACTGATCCAGCTTTGGCACAACCTACACGGGCAGTCACTGACAGCAAGCAAACTGCGTCTTGCAAAGTTGAATATTGTTTGCAGGGGAATGGGTGATCCGATTGCTTCAAGGATAACAACTAAAGATTGGGCGCATTATCGCGACCAGCGGTTGAGCGGGAAAATCGATAATGGTTATCATGCCAATCCTCAGAAATGGATAGCGCAACCCATTACCGTAAACCGCGAACAGTACTACCTCGAAGCTGTATTCAACGAGTTGCGCCGACTCGGAGAGTGGAAGCTACCAAACCCTCTTGATGGAGTTCGGCCTTTCAAGGAAAAAGAAAAAGAGATGTCCTGGCTAACTGACGGACAGATCAAAACATTGCTTGAGGCCTGTGATTTATTTGGCAACATCAACCTTACACTAATCGTTAAAATCTGTCTGGCAACAGGTGCCCGATGGCGCGAAGCCGAGAACCTAACCCGTTCCCAGTTGTCACCTTATAAGCTCACGTTTATAAAGACCAAAGGCGGCAAAAACCGAACCGTACCTATACCACGGTGGCTTTATGATGAGCTTTCACCTCTGAAAGATAAAATGTTTCAGCCTTGCTATAAGGCTTTCAGTGAAATGCTTAACATTGCCAATATCCAGTTAACTGCTGGTCAAAATACGCATGTGCTCCGGCACACATTCGCGAGCCATTTTATGATGAATGGAGGCAATATCTTGGTACTGCAGCGGATACTTGGTCATGCAAACATTCGTGAAACTATGAGGTATGCACACTTCGCACCAGACCATCTTGAAGAGGCTGCACAGCTTAACCCTATCGCGGGTTATAGTGGCAGCAACGTGGCAGCAGAGGATTCATAACACTGCATTTCCCTGCACTTAAAATTAACTTAACTAACTGTTTTTATTGCCAAGTCACTGTTGTTAAATGATGTTTTTTAAAACAAGCTAAACTTGGCGTCACATCTTGCGGAATGCAAAAGGAAAAGACGATCATGCGCACCGTTTTAAATATTCTTAATTTTGTCCTGGGTGGCTTTTTCACCACGCTGAGCTGGCTGTTT
>Ga0308169_10003782_pt1 | contig 14528 bp, 13 predicted proteins | sample PhyBR1_2_FD_202139 | JGI IMG/M metagenome (GOLD analysis project Ga0308169, IMG submission 202139) | Phyllosphere microbial communities from UC Gill Tract Community Farm, Albany, California, United States - DLSLSB.R1 | ecosystem: Host-associated > Plants > Phyllosphere > Unclassified | place...
GGACATGGACGCGGCGACCTGGCAGATGCTGGCCCTGCGCTGCGCCGCCTGGCTGGCGCCGCCGGACGTGGTGGGGCTCGTCGTCACGCACGGGACCGACACGCTGGAGGAGACCGCGTTCTTCCTGCATCGCGTGCTGGCGCCGGAGAAGCCGATCGTGCTGGTCAGCGCCATGCGGCCGTCGACCGCGCTGGCGCCCGACGGGCCGCAGAACCTCCGCGACGCGATCGCGGTGGCGACGACGCCCGGTGCCCGTGGGGTGTGCGCGGTCGCGGCCGGCGTCGTGCATGGTGCGGTCGATGTGCGCAAGGTGCACACCTATCGCCTCGATGCCTTCGATTCGGGCGATGCCGGCGCATTGGGTCATGTCGAGGAGGGCGCGTTGCGTCGTCTGCGCGACTGGCCCGCGCACGACGGCGCCATGGCGCGGCGGGCCTTCGAGCACATGAGCCGCGTCGATCCCGCGCGCTGGCCCCGGGTGGAGATCGTGACCAGCCACGCCGGCGCCAGCGGCAGGATCGTCGACCTGCTGCTGCGCGAGCATGCGGCCGGCGCATCGGATCGCCTGCGCGGTCTCGTCGTCGCGGCGACGGGCAACGGCACGGTCCATCGGGAGCTCGAGGAAGCGGCCTTGCGGGCGCAGCGATCCGGCGTCGGCGTGCTGCGCGCCACGCGCTGTGCCAGCGGGCGCATCGTGGAAGGCCCGGGCGATGCCGCGATGCCCGGCGATCACGCGCGCGGGTTGCGCAGCGCCGGCGACCTGACACCGGTCAAGGCGCGGATCGCGTTGATGCTGGAACTGATGGAGCGGGTCGACGCGCCTTGAGCGCCCGCCGGCCGGCCGGCGGGAACCGGGCCTGCGAGGAGCTCAGGCGCTGAGGGCCGCCAGCGCGCGCTGCGTGATCTCGTCGACGCTGCCGACCCCGCTGATGGCGCGGTACTTCGGTGCCGCCTCGGGCTCGTTGCGGGCCCACTGCGAGTAGTAGTCGACCAGGGGACGGGTCTGCTGGCTGTAGACGTCCAGGCGCTTGCGGACGGTGTCCTCGTGATCGTCGTCGCGCTGGATCAGGTCCTCGCCGGTCACGTCGTCCTTGCCTTCGACCTGCGGCGGGTTGAACTTGACGTGATAGATGCGGCCCGATGCCGGATGCGAGCGGCGTCCGCTCATGCGCTCGATGATGTCGCCGAAGGGCACGTCGATCTCCAGCACGTAGTCCAGCTTGACGCCGGCATTGCGCATGGCGTCGGCCTGCGGCAGCGTGCGGGGAAAGCCATCGAACAGGAAACCGTTCGCGCAGTCGGGCAATGCCAGGCGTTCCTTCACCAGATTGATGATCAGATCGTCGCTGACCAGGGCACCCGAGGCCATCACGGCCTGGGCTTCGCGCCCGAGCGGCGTGCCGGCCTTGACGGCCGCCCGCAGCATGTCGCCGGTGGAGATCTGCGGAATCGAAAACTGCCGACAGATGAAGGCGGCCTGCGTGCCTTTGCCCGCGCCGGGGGCGCCCAATAAAATCAGTCTCATGGTGTCCTCGGACGTTTTTTGGAATTCTTTTTCGCCCCGTGAATACCAATGGATTCGACAAGGCAGGTTATCTTGAGAATAACATGCGTCATCGTCAGTGAATTGACGACCGCCACGTTGTCGGTCGATCGTTGACGGAGGTCAATCCGCGGCGAGCAGGGCACGGACCCTGACGAGATCCTCTGGCGTATCGACACCCGGGCCGGGTGTCGCGCCGCTCACGTGCACGGCGATGCGAAAGCCGTGCCAGAGCACCCGCAATTGCTCCAGCGCCTCGGTCGCTTCCACCGGCGCCTGGGGCAAGGTCGGAAACCGGCGCACGAAGCCGGCGCGATAGCCATAGATGCCGATGTGCCGCAGGGGCGCCGGCGAGCGTGGCAGGGCGGCTTCTCCGGGCGCCGTGCTCGCGGCATCGCGCCAGAGCGGGATCGGCGCGCGGCTGAAATACAGCGCGTAGCCCCGCGCGTCCAGCACGACCTTGACGACATTCGGATTGAGGAAATCCTCCATCGAGTCGATGGCGTGCGCGGCCGTGCTCATGACGGCATCGCGATCGGCCTCCAGGGTCGCGGCCACCGCATCCACCAGGGCCGGATCGATCAGCGGTTCGTCGCCCTGCACGTTGACCACGATCTCGTCGTCCCCCAGGGCGAGCCGTGCGCAGGCCTCGGCCAACCGGTCGCTGCCGCTCGGATGGTCGACGCGCGTGAGCAGGGCCTCCACGCCATGCCGGACGCAGGCGTCGACGATGCGCGGGTGGTCCGCCGCGACGACCACGCGGCCCGCCTGCGAAGCCCGGGCACGCTGCGCGACGCGCACCACCATCGGCAGGCCCGCCAGGTCGGCGAGCGGCTTGTCGGGTAGCCGGGTCGAAGCGAGTCGGGCGGGGATGAGGACGACGAAGGAGCGCACCGGCGTCAGAGTCCGAGTTCGTCGTCGGACAGCGTGCGGGCCTCGGTCTCGAGCAGCACGGGAATGCCGTCGCGCACCGGATAGGCCAGTCGCGCGCTGCGGGAACGCAGTTCCTGCCTCTCGGCGTCCCAGGTCAACGGCCCCTTGGTGACGGGGCAGACGAGCAGTTCAAGCAGCTTGGAATCCATCGACCGATGATAGCTTCGCCTCCAGCGCTTCGAAGAAGGCCGCATCGGGTTCGAAGACCAGGGGCACGGCGAGCGCCTCGGGCCGCAGGCGCCACAGCTTGACCGCGTCCTTCTCGGTGCAGACCAGTGTGGCGGGCGCGGCGCCGGGCTCGGATGCCGGTGGCGTCCAGGTCGTGAAGTCGTCGTGGTCGGGCAGGGCCACGCAGGTCGCGGGCTGCAGGCCGCACGCGCGCAGCATCGAGAAGAAGCCTTCCGGCTTGGCGATGGCCGCGACCGCCAGCAGCGGCACGCCCCGCAGCGCGTCGAGCGGCACGCGGGTGCCATCGCTGCGCAGCGCATGGTCGGCCAGCGCCCGGCGCGCGCCGAAGCCGGCGATGGCGCCCGGGGCGGCGGCGGACGGCCGTCCGCCGGTGTGCAGCACCAGGTCGCAGGCGCGTGGCCAGGGTTCGCGCAAGGGGCCGGCCGGCAGCAGCCAGCCATTGCCGATGCCACGGTCGTCGAAGACGCAGATCTCGACATCGCGCCGCAGTGCCAGGTGCTGCAGGCCATCGTCGCAGACGATCAGCCGCACATCGGGATGGCGCGCCAGCAGGGCCCGGGCCGCTTCCACCCGCCGCCGTGCGACGAAGACCGGCGCGCCGGTGGCGCGGCGCAGCAGCAGCGGTTCGTCGCCGACCTCGGCCGGGTCGCTGTCGTCGAGGACTTCGCGGCAGTCGTCGGTGCTGCGGCCGTGGCCCCGGGAGACGATGCCCACGGCCAGGCCCCGGGCCTGGAAATGTCGCGTGACCGCGAGCACGACCGGGGTCTTGCCGGCGCCCCCGGCCACCACGTTGCCGACCACGACCACCGGCACCGGCACGCCCTCGCGTCGCAGCCAGCCGAGCGCGAAGAGGGCGCGGCGCAGGGCCGCCAGGCTCGCGAACACCCACGACAGCGGCCGCAGCAGCCATGCCAGCGCGCCGCGCCGCAGCCAGGCCCGCTGCAGTCGCCCGCCCACCGTCATCGGTCCTCCGTCCCGCTCGACGATCGGGCGGAGAAGGTCACGCGCGTCAGTCCGGCGCGGCGGGCGGCTTCCATCACGCGGATCACCGACTGATGCGTGGCCTGCGCATCGGCATCGATGACGAGCACGCTCTCGGGGCCGTCCGCCGCCGCGCCGAGCGCCGTGGCCAGGGCCGCCACGCCACGCTCGGGCAGATCGGTCTGGCCGATCCGGTAGTGGCCGTCGGCCGCCACGACGACGACGACCTGGCGCGGCGCTTCGCGGCGGGCGTCGGTATCGGCCACCGGCAGCCGCAGCGGGATCTCGGTGAACCGGCTGTAGGTGGTCGACAGCATCAGGAAGATCAGCACCACCAGCAGCACGTCGATGAACGGGATCAGGTTGATCTCCGGCTCGCCGCCGCTGTCGCGTCGGAAACGCATGCGCTGGCGTCTCATGGCATCACTTCCGCAGGGTGACGAGGTGGCCGGCGAAACGCTCGCCGGCGAGCTCGAGGTGCAGCAGGTAGTCGTCGACCCGCGCGCGGAAATAGCGCCAGAACATCAGGGCCGGGATCGCCACCATCAGGCCGAAGGCCGTGTTGTAGAGCGCGATGGAGATGCCCTGCGCGAGCTGGGCCGGATTGCCCGTCGCCGCGCCGTTGCCCGCGCCGGACTGCGAGCCGAAGATCTCGATCATGCCGATGACCGTGCCCAGCAGTCCCAGCAGGGGGGCCGCCGATGCGATGGTGGCGAGCGCCGGGAGCCAGCGTTCGAGCTGGTGGGCGACGCGCCGGCCGGCGGCCTCCACGGCGGCGTGCAGTTCGTCGTCGGTGCAGCGCGCGTCGCTCCCGAGGGCGCGGAAACCCGCCCCCAGGATCTGCCCCAGCGCCGAACTGCGCTCCAGCTTGGCGACCACCTCGGGGGTCGGCGGGCCGTTGCGCGACGCGTTGATCGCGTCATCCAGCAGCCGGGACGGGAGGACGCGCGCGCGCTGCAGGCTCGTGAACCGCTCGATGACGAGGGCAAGGCCGAGCACCGAACAGGCCAGCAAGGGCCAGATCGGCCAGCCGGCGGCAACTATGATGGAAAACAAGGCGGGTCCCTCCGAATGCGCGGCGATTATGACCGCCACGCCCGTCGCGCCATGGCACGCGCAATCGCCGATCCCGCCGTGCCGGATCCCGGTTTCCGCGCACAGAATCTGTGGATAACTTTGTGAGCAAGTACGCTGGAAAGTCGCCCGGAGGCCCGCCGGACGTGGCTTGCATTAGGTCGAACGAATTTTGAGCACCTCTTTCCTCAATCAAATCAACAAGTTGCACGACAACCCGAGCACTTCCCGATGGTCCCGGCGGCGTCCCGAGCGGCCGGCATCGCGTTGTGGAAGAGTCCCCTCCCACGATGGGGGGCGCCGATGAGCGCGCGGCCTCCGGTCCGCGCGGCCGGCCCCCGGATCTGGGACGTCGGCGCCCTGTGCCACGCGGTGGCCGATGCGCTGGAAGCGCGCTTCAACCCGGTGTCGGTGCGCGGCGAGATCTCCGGCTTCTCGCGCGCGACCAGCGGGCACTGCTACTTCTCGCTCAAGGATCCGGGCGGTCAACTGCGCTGCGCGATGTTCCGGCGCGCCGCCGGTCTGCTCGACTTCACGCCACGCGAGGGCGACCAGGTCGAGGTGCGCGGGCGCCTGGCGGTGTACGAGCCGCGTGGCGACCTGCAGCTGATCGTCGAGAGCCTGGCGCGCGCCGGGCAGGGCGCGCTGTTCGAGCAGTTCCTGCAGCGCAAGGCGCGGCTGGAGGCGCAGGGCCTGTTCGATCCGGCCCGCAAGCGTTCGCTGCCGCCGCTGCCGCGCGCCATCGGCCTCGTGACCTCGCTGGGGGCGGCGGCCCTGCACGACGTCGTCACGGCGTTGCGCCGCCGGGTGCCGCACGTCCGGGTGGTACTGGCGCCGGCGGCCGTCCAGGGCGCCGGCGCGCCGGCCGAACTGGTGCGGGCGCTCGAGGCGCTGTATGCGCTCGATCCCCCCGTCGATGCCATCCTGCTGGTGCGCGGCGGTGGCTCGATCGAGGACCTGTGGGCCTTCAACGACGAGACACTGGCGCAGGTGGTGGCGCGCAGTCCGGTGCCGGTGGTCAGCGGCGTCGGCCACGAGACCGATTTCACGATCGCCGATTTCGTCGCCGACCTGCGCGCGCCCACGCCGACGGCGGCGGCCGAACTGGTCGCCGCGCCGCGCGAGACCTGGCTGGGCGCGCTGGACCTGCTCGAGCGCCGGCTGACCGCCGGGCTGGACGCGCGGCTCGACACGCTCGGCCAGCGGCTGGACATCGCGGCCGCGCGCCTGGGCCGGCCGTCCCAGGCGGCGGCCCGGCAGCGGGTGCACCTGGCGCACGAGGCGCAGCGCCTGCGATACGCGGTGACAGCCCAGCGCGCGCGGCTGGCGCAGCGCGAGCAGGCCCTGCGCGATGCGCTGCCGGTGGCGCTCGCCGGCACTGCCGCCCGCCGGCGCGATCACCTGGAGCGGCTCGCGGCCCGGCTGCGGCTGCTCGATCCGGCCCACGTCCTGCGACGGGGCTACGCGTGGCTGGCCGATGGCCAGGGGCGGGCGATCACCAGCGTGCGGCAGGTCGCGGCGGGCCAGCGCGTGGCGGCGCGGCTGGCCGATGGCGAACTGCCCCTGACGGTCGCCGGGCCGGCCACGTCGCGACCGATGCCGGGCGACGCCGCCTGATCGATTCCTAGAATCGCCACGACGCCCGAAGCCCCGCATCCGGGCGCGTACCCCCGATCCCCATCACGACCCACGAGGAAAAAAACCATGGAACACACCCTTCCCCCGCTGCCCTACGCGATCGACGCGCTGGCGCCCGCCTATTCGCAGGAGACGCTGGAGTACCACTACGGCAAGCATCACAACGCCTACGTGGTGAACCTCAACAACCTGCAGAAGGGCACCGAATTCGAGGCCATGCCCCTGGAGGACATCGTCCGCAAGTCGAGCGGCGGCATCTACAACAACGCGGCCCAGATCTGGAACCACACCTTCTTCTGGAACTGCATGAAGCCCCAGGGCGGTGGCGCTCCGAGCGGCGCGCTGGCGCAGGCCATCGATGCGAAATGGGGTTCGTACGACGCCTTCAAGGAAGCCTTCGCGAAGTCGGCCGTCGGCAACTTCGGCTCCGGCTGGACCTGGCTGGTGAAGAAGGCCGATGGCTCGGTCGACATCGTCAACACCGGTGCCGCCGGCACGCCGCTGACCACCGGCGACACGGCGCTGCTGACCATCGATGTCTGGGAGCATGCCTACTACATCGACTACCGCAATCTGCGTCCGAAGTTCGTCGAGACCTTCCTGTCGCAGCTGGTGAACTGGGACTTCGCCGCGAAGAACTTCGGCTGACGGGACGCCGACCGCCGCGGCCTCAGCGCGATGCGTTGTCGAAGGGCCGGCCGCCGAGCCGGGCGCCGCTGCGTATGTTCTTGCGCTCGAACCAGCCCTGGTTCATCTCCAGCACATAGCGCACCGGCTCCTTCGAGCAATGCGAATCGAGGGTCCGGGGCTGCATGTCGACCAGGTTGACGATGCGGCCGTCGTCGGCGACGAAGGCCGCCGTCAGGGGCAGCAGGGTGTTCTTCATCCAGAAGCACTGCGTGGCGGGCTGCTCGAACACGAAGAGCATCCCCTCGGCCTGCGGCATCTCCTTGCGGTTCATCAGCCCGATCTCGCGCTGCCGGGGCATCGCCGCCACCTGGGCGTCGATCTGGTACATGCCGGCGGACAACCGGGTGCGCGGCAGGTCGAGCTGGGCGTCCTGGGCGCTGGCGTTCGACAGCGCGGCACAGGCGAGGGCGAGGAGGACGGCGAGACGCGGGAGCATGGTCGGAATCACTTTCGAAGGCGATGGGCGCGGGGCGCGGGAGTGCGCTTTGTAGCAGTGTCGATGCTTTCGCGGGCCTAGAATTCCGCCGTTCGCGTCCGGCCCGCCATCGCGGTCGGACATCGGCCGTCCTTTTCTCCATTCCGGCGCCTCCCGTCCCCATTTCCATGTCCAGCTACCAGCACATCCAGGTTCCCGCCGAAGGCCGGAAGATCACGGTGAACGCCGACAACTCGCTCAACGTGCCCGACGAGCCGGTCATTCCCTACATCGAGGGCGACGGCACCGGTGCCGACATCACGCCCGTGATGCTCAAGGTGGTGGACGCCGCGGTCGCCAAGGCCTACGACGGGCGCCGCCGGATCCACTGGATGGAGGTCTACGGGGGCGAGAAGGCGACGCGCATCTACGGCCCCGACGTCTGGCTGCCCGAGGAGACGCTGCACGCCGTGCGCGACTATGTCATCTCGATCAAGGGCCCCATGACCACGCCGGTGGGCGGCGGCATCCGCTCGCTCAACGTGGCGCTGCGCCAGGAGCTCGATCTGTACGTGTGCCTGCGCCCGGTGCGCTATTTCGCCGGCGTGCCCTCGCCGGTCAAGGAGCCGCAGAAGATCAACATGGCGATCTTCCGCGAGAACTCCGAGGACATCTACGCGGGCATCGAGTTCGAGGCCGGCAGCGACAAGGCCAAGAAGCTCATCGGCTTCCTCCAGGAGGAGTTCGGCGTGCGCAAGATCCGGTTCCCGGCCACCTCGGGCATCGGCATCAAGCCGGTCTCGCGCGAGGGCACGGAGCGCCTGATGCGCAAGGCGATCCAGTACGCCATCGACAACGACAAGCCCAGCGTGACCATCGTGCACAAGGGCAACATCATGAAGTACACCGAAGGCGCCTTCCGCGAATGGGCCTATGGCCTGGCCGCGAAGGAATTCGGCGCCGAACCGATCGATGGCGGACCGTGGATGAAGGTGCGTCACCCCAGGTCGGGACGCGACATCACGATCAAGGACAGCATCGCGGATGCGTTCCTGCAGCAGATCCTGCTGCGCCCGGCGGAATATTCGGTGGTCGCCACGCTCAACCTCAACGGCGACTACATCTCCGACGCCCTGGCCGCGCAGGTCGGGGGCATCGGCATCGCGCCGGGCGGCAACCTCAGCGACACGGTGGCCATGTTCGAGGCCACGCACGGCTCGGCGCCCAAGTACGCCGGCAAGGACTACGTCAACCCGGGTTCGGAGATCCTCTCGGCCGAGATGATGCTGCGCCACATGGGCTGGACCGAGGCGGCCGACCTGATCATCGTCGCGCTGGAGAAAGCCATCGCCAGCAAGCGGGTCACCTACGACTTCGCCCGGTTGATGGAGGGCGCGACCCAGGTCAGCTGCTCGGGCTTCGGCGATGTCATGATCTCCTGCATGTAGGTGCCGGCATGCACGCGCCGGGCGCATCCAGGCCGCGTCCGCCCCCCGGAAAGCCCCGGCACGACATGTGCTGGGGCTTTTTGCTTGGGCCCCGGTTGATTCCCGACCGCGAGGCTCCACCTCATCAGCTTCCCACAGGGCGCAATGCGGCTCGATAGAATGAATTTCATGGCAACCAGAAACCCTACGAACCCCCCCACGCCGCCGGCGCAGAAGCCGGGCCGGGGCGATGGCGACTCGGTCGTCCTGGAGCGACGGCCGCAGAAGACCGCGCCTCCACAGATGTTTCAGGTCGTCATGTTGAATGACGACTTCACGCCCATGGAGTTCGTGATCGTGGTGCTGCAGGAATTCTTCAGCAAGGATCGCGAGACGGCGACGCAGATCATGTTGAAGATCCACCTCGATGGACGTGGCGTCTGTGGGGTCTATTCACGCGACATGGCGGCCACCAAGGTCAATCAGGTGATGGAGGCGGCCCACCAGGCCGGCCACCCGTTGCAGTGCGTCAGTGAACCCGTCGGCTGAGTACGGCTTGATTTCGATGTGGGCCGACCCATATCCGAAAAGTTCTCAGAAGTTATTTACAGCAAGGCAAAAGGAAACCTCATGATTGCCCAGGAACTGGAAGTCAGCTTGCACATGGCCTTCGTCGAGGCCCGGCAGCAGCGTCACGAGTTCATCACCGTCGAGCATCTGCTGCTCGCTTTGCTGGACAACCCGAGTGCGGCGGAAGTCCTCCGCGCCTGTTCGGCCAATGTCGACGACCTGCGGTCGTCGCTCACCAATTTCATCAAGGACAACACGCCCCAGGTGGCCGGGACCGACGACGTCGACACCCAGCCGACCCTGGGTTTCCAGCGTGTGATCCAGCGTGCCATCATGCACGTGCAGTCCACCGGCAACGGCAAGAAGGAAGTCACCGGCGCCAACGTGCTGGTCGCGATCTTCGGCGAGAAGGACTCGCATGCCGTCTACTATCTCCACCAGCAGGGCGTCACGCGCCTGGACGTGGTGAACTTCATCGCCCACGGCATCAAGAAGAGCGATCCTCCTGAAGCCGCCAAGGGCGCCGCCGAGTCGTCCTCCAACGAGGGCGAGGAAGGCGGCGGCGAGAAGAACGAGAAGTCCTCGCCCCTGGAGCAGTTCACGCAGAACCTCAACCAGATGGCCAAGGACGGCAAGATCGATCCGCTGATCGGCCGCGAGTACGAGGTCGAGCGCGTGATCCAGATCCTGTGCCGCCGGCGCAAGAACAATCCGCTGCTGGTCGGCGAGGCCGGTGTCGGCAAGACCGCCATCGCCGAGGGCCTGGCCTGGCGCATCACGCAGGGCGACGTGCCGGAGATCCTGGCCGAGGCCATCGTGTATTCGCTCGACATGGGCGCGTTGCTGGCCGGCACCAAGTACCGCGGTGACTTCGAGCAGCGCCTGAAGGGCGTGCTCAAGTCGCTCAAGGACAAGCCCAACGCGGTGCTGTTCATCGACGAGATCCACACCCTGATCGGCGCCGGCGCGGCCTCGGGCGGCACCCTGGACGCGTCCAACCTGCTGAAGCCGGCGCTCTCGAGCGGCCAGCTCAAGTGCATCGGCGCGACCACCTTCACCGAATATCGCGGCATCTTCGAGAAGGACGCGGCCCTGTCGCGGCGCTTCCAGAAGGTCGACGTGGTCGAGCCGACGGTGCAGGAGACGGTCGACATCCTCAAGGGGCTCAAGAGCCGCTTCGAGGAGCACCATGGCGTGAAATACGCGGTCGCCGCGCTGCAGGCCGCGGCCGAGCTGAGCGCCAAGTACATCAACGACCGGCACCTGCCCGACAAGGCGATCGACGTCATCGACGAGGCGGGCGCGGCCCAGCGCATCCTGGCGCCGAGCAAGCGCAAGAAGACCATCAGCAAGACCGAGGTCGAGGAGATCGTCGCCAAGATCGCGCGCATTCCCCCGGCCAACGTCAGCAACGACGACCGCGGCAAGCTGCAGACGCTCGAGCGCGACCTCAAGAGCGTGGTGTTCGGCCAGGACAAGGCGCTGGAGGTGCTGGCATCGGCCGTCAAGATGGCGCGCTCGGGCCTGGGCAAGGGCGACAAGCCGATCGGCTCGTTCCTGTTCAGCGGCCCGACCGGCGTCGGCAAGACCGAGGCCGCCAAGCAGCTGGCCTACATCATGGGCATCGAGCTGATGCGCTTCGACATGTCGGAGTACATGGAGCGTCACGCCGTGAGTCGCCTGATCGGCGCGCCTCCGGGCTATGTCGGTTTCGACCAGGGTGGCCTGCTGACCGAGGCCGTCACCAAGAAGCCGCACGCGGTGCTGTTGCTCGACGAGATCGAGAAGGCGCATCCGGACATCTTCAACGTGCTGCTGCAGGTCATGGACCATGGCACGCTGACCGACAACAACGGACGCAAGGCCGACTTCCGCAACGTCATCATCATCATGACGACGAACGCGGGTGCCGAGACCATGAACAAGGCGACCATCGGCTTCACCAACCCGCGTGAATCGGGCGACGAGATGGCCGACATCAAGCGCCTGTTCACGCCGGAGTTCCGCAACCGCCTGGATGCCACCGTGAGCTTCAAGGCGCTGGACGAGACGGTCATCCTGCGGGTGGTCGACAAGTTCCTGCTGCAGCTGGAGACCCAGCTGGCCGAGAAGAAGGTCGACGTCACCTTCACCGACACCTTGCGCAAGCACCTGGCCAAGAAGGGCTTCGATCCGCTCATGGGCGCGCGGCCGATGCAGCGCCTGATCCAGGACACGATCCGTCGTGCATTGGCCGACGAGCTGCTGTTCGGACGTCTCCAGGATGGTGGCCGCCTGACGGTCGACCTGGACGACAAGGGCGAGGTGCAGCTCGACATCCAGCCGCTGCCGAAGAAGGAAGGCCGCGCCAAGCCGGAAGCCGAGGAAGCGGCGACGGGTTGATTGCGCCGATCGGCGCGCCGGGCGCGCCATCGAAGGCCGGTAGCATCGCGCTACCGGCTTTTTTTTGCGCCGGTCCGACGACCTTCCACCCGACCGCGTCCCCATCTTGATCCTTCCCGAAATCAGCGCCGAATGGCGTACCGGCCTGTCCTTCGCGTGGAGTGGCTACATCGCCGTGCTGTCGATCTGGATCGTCATGCAGAAGCGCGCGCCGGTCTCGACCATGAGCTGGATCCTGTCGCTCGCGCTGCTGCCGTTCGCGGGCTTCGTCATCTACTACTTCCTGGGACCGCAGCGACTGAAGAAGCAGCGCCTGCGGCGCGTGCGCAGCCGGGCCAAGGCGCAGGCGCCGGCCGATGTCGCCAAGCTGCGCCAGGCCGCCGAGGGCGCGCCACCGGCCCTGCGGCAGCTGGCCGAGCTGGGCAGCGCCTCGTGTGGCATCCCGCTGTCGAGCGCGACCGGCGTCGAGTTGCTGTCGGGCGGTTCGCGCACGTTCGACGCCATCTTCGAGGCCATCCGGGCGGCCCGGGACCACGTGCACCTCGAGTACTACATCTTCGAGCCCGATCGCATCGGCACCGCCCTGCGCGATCTGCTGGTGGAACGCGCGAATGCCGGTGTCGCCGTGCGCCTGCTGGTCGATGCGCTGGGGTCGAAGCGCCTCGGTCGGCGTTTCATGGCGCCGATGCACGCGGCCGGCATCCACGTGGCGCTGTTCCACGACACCCGCATCGGCCGCCGGCTGCGGCCGGTGACCAACTACCGCACCCACCGCAAGATCGTGGTGTGCGACGGACTGGTGGGCTTCACCGGCGGCGTCAACATCACCGACGACGAGGACCGCCGCACGCATCCCGATGCCTACCACGACGTGCACCTGCGCATCGAGGGCGGGGCGGTGCGATGGCTGCAGACGACCTTCCTGGAGGACTGGAGCTACGCGACCGGCGAGAACGCCCGCCACATGATGGACGAATCGATCACCCGGATGATGCCGCCGAGCCAGGCCGGCGACATCGCCATGCAGATCGTCACCAGCGGGCCCGACACGCCGCTGGAGGCGATCCACCGCATGCACGTGGCCGCGATCCATTCGGCCAGCCACCGGGCGTGGCTGACGACACCGTACTTCGTCCCGGGCGAACCGGCCCTGATGGCCTTGACCAGCGCGGCCCTGCGCGGCGTCGACGTCCGCATCCTGGTGCCGCGGCGCAGCGACTCGCTGGTGGTGAGCGCGGCGGCGCGCTCCTACTACGACGAACTGATGGCCGCCGGTGTCAAGGTCTGGGAGTACAAGGCCCGGATGCTGCACTCCAAGACACTGGTGGTCGACGACCATTGCGCGATGGTCGGCACGGCCAACTTCGACAACCGCAGCTTCCGCCTCAATTTCGAGGTCATGGCGGTGGTCTACGGGCCGGCGCTGGCCGAGGCGCTCGAGCAGCAGTTCAAGACCGACCTGCGCAGCGCCTCCCCGGTGCAGCTCAATCGCCGGCAACCCTTCCTGCGCCGGCTGGGCGACTCGCTCGCCCGGTTGACGTCACCCCTTCTCTGACTCCCAGCGTTCCTCCGAGACTCCATGCCCGCCCACACCTTCCTCTGGCACGACTACGAAACCTTCGGCGCGGTGCCGCGCCGCGACCGGCCCTCGCAATTCGCCGCCATCCGCACCGATGCCGAGCTCGACGAGGTCGGCGAGCCCCTGATGCTGTACTGCCGGCCCGCGCCGGACTACCTGCCGAGTCCCGAGGCCTGCCTCATCACCGGCATCACGCCGCAGCTGGCGCTGCAGCGCGGCGTGCCCGAGCACGAGTTCGCCGCCCGCGTCGAGCAGGCGTTCGCCGAGCCCGGCACCATCGGCGTGGGCTACAACACGATCCGCTTCGACGACGAGGTGACGCGCTTCCTGTTCTGGCGCAACCTGATCGAGCCCTATGCGCGCGAGTGGCAGAACGATTGCGGTCGCTGGGACCTGCTCGACGTCGTGCGGCTGACGCATGCGCTGCGGCCCGAGGGCATCGAGTGGCCGCGGCGCGAGGACGGCCGGCCGAGCTTCAAGCTGGGCGACCTCACGCGCGCCAACGGACTCGCGCACGAAGCCGCGCACGACGCGCTCTCCGACGTGCGCGCCACCATCGCGCTGGCGCGCCTGATCCGCCAGAAGCAGCCGCGCCTGTTCGACTTCGCCTTCGGCCTGCATCGCAAGGACCGCGTCGCCAGCGAACTCGGCCTGCCGGCGGCGGTCGGCGCGACGAAGCCGTTCCTGCACGTCTCGGGCATGTTCCCGGCCGAGCGCGGCTGCCTGGCCGTGATGTGGCCGCTGGCGGCCCATCCGACCAACCGCAACGAGATCATCGCCTGGGACCTGGCCCATGACCCGTCGCAGCTGCGCGACCTCGACGTGGCGACATTGCGCCAGCGCATCTTCACGCGCGGCGCCGACCTGCCCGAGGGCGTCGAGCGGCTGCCGATCAAGAGCGTGCACCTGAACAAGTCGCCGATGGTGGTGGGCAACCTGAAGACGCTGACGCCCGCCATGGCCGCGCGCTGGAACATCGACATGGAAGCCGCGATGGGCAACGCCGAGCGCGCCGCCGCGCTGCCCGACATGAGCGCGCTGTGGCCCCAGGTGTTCGAGCGCCCGCGCCCCGAGGGCACGCCCGATGTCGACGAGGACCTGTACGGC
>Ga0308169_10003786_pt1 | contig 14520 bp, 28 predicted proteins | sample PhyBR1_2_FD_202139 | JGI IMG/M metagenome (GOLD analysis project Ga0308169, IMG submission 202139) | Phyllosphere microbial communities from UC Gill Tract Community Farm, Albany, California, United States - DLSLSB.R1 | ecosystem: Host-associated > Plants > Phyllosphere > Unclassified | place...
CGCCTGCCGGAGAGTCACCCTTTTTCTCCATATGTTAGGAGCTACCAGGGATGTCGGGCTAAGACCCAATTCCTGAGGAAGCATGCATGCCAAGGTGCAAGCAAACGCATCCACAATATTGCGTCCTATGCCCACTCGTGACAACTGCCAAAATAATAGGCGCGTCAAAAAGGTGCATCACGAATAGGTGAGCTTTCCATTGACCTTGCATTCTAGTCCATCTCTCACCGCGTCAACACTGTCCCGTGCGCAGTCCCGAGACGCACCCGCTAATCTTTTTGCTCGCGCTGCTTCCTGTGAGAGACTCTTTGATCGGTTTGGAGCGTTGCCGCGCCAAAGACTCTGAACTGCCACCTGCTCTCTGCGCCGGCATCTAACCTTGCGGCGACGCGACTTGTCTCAAACGCTGTTGTGATAGAGACCTGCACCATCCCCCTACTCGCCTGCTCGATATCGTATGTCAGGTAGTCGCCTTCAACCCCGCCCCTGCCAGCCAGCCGGCGTCACCGATGTGCAGGGAGAGAATTACCCGCGCCGCGCGACAGAATGAGGCAGCTGCGCAGCGTCCGCTAGGTTTCGCCGTGGGGCAGCGTGAGGCCCTAGGGCTTTGGGGCCATGCATCAGTGCGGCCAAGCATTGCGCGCAGCTGCGCTGACGAATCTCAGCGCACCGAGGATGAGACGAGACGGCCGAAGAGCGAGGAAGATCAGGGGCGGAATGGACCTCAGGAACGGGCGAGGCACGGGTCAGGCGCGCAACGAGCTACGCGGGCCGGTGCATGTCAGCAGAGGAGTTGAGACTCAGGCCGGAGAGCAATAAGCCCCTTTCCGCCGTCGCACAGGGACATTTCTTTGTTGTTGTTGTCGTCGTTGCTGTTGTGGTTTTCAACATTCACCACCTGCTTGTCACCCGTCATCTGTGCGTCATACACATCATACCCATCTCTCTCACTGTCATCATCCCAAGCATTGCATATAGCATATCACTGAGCGGCACTGATCTTGACGACACATATAGACACCGAACACGACCAGTACACAGACCATGATGCGCTCCACAGCTGCGGGCCTCGCATGCCTCGCATTACTTGCACAATCGACCAACGCCCAAGGCGTGATCTCGCTCGCTGGCCTCACCGAGAGATGGAACCTCGACGCAGCCAACTTCGACTTTGCTATGCCGACCGAGACGCTCGATTCGAACGACGCACAGCGGTGGATACGGAGCAACTGGGACTTGGCAGGGCCAATAAATTGGGGCGGTAGCAACATGTGAGTGGCCTGCCGCCGCACTGCTCAAAGTATCCGTCCAGGATGGCTCGCCTCCTCCCCGTCGCACAGTTTGATCTGCCACCATCACGAGACTGCAGGAGGCTGTACGCGTCGTGTTCGCTGGACGAAGGGGCGAGTGGGGGCTCGACCGCACCGACCTCCTCCTGGCTCCTGGCTTTTCAGGGAGCAAATCCCATCGCCGTGCCCTCACGTCGATCCTTGGTGCCCAGATCGATCCTGTCAACACTCCAAGGCAAAGCGCACCGCTAGCGCGAGCGGCGGGTGTGCATGTCGGAGGGCGAGCATCAATACACCTCACACCGCCTCCGCCACCACTAAAATTGCCCTTCTCCCACCCAAAATAACCCAATAAACGCGACGGGTGTTTGGTGCTGACCCGTCCAGTGTGTTCTCGCCAGATCCATCCACCACTTCGGCCACGCTCGTGCGCCGAGAACCAGCTCGAACATCATCATCATCGGCCGTTGCATCAGCGACCCAGAGCGTTTCCGCGCCGGCATCTACCGATCTCAATGGCCAGCCACCAGTACTGCGGATAGGATACCCGCAGGGCTCGTACTCGAAGCGCACGGGTGGGACGCAGTTCTATGCAGCGCCTTTGAACTCTACGAGCGCAGGCAGCGTCGATGGAAACTCCACCTCCAATGGGCAGTATGAGCGAATGCTGCTGGCGTACGATATCTGGTTCCCGACTGGTTTTGCGTGAGTGCGGATATCAGGTGAACCCCCTCTACTATGACACTGATGGCAGATGGAACATGGGCGGCAAGCTGCCGGGTTTGAGGGGTGGTCCAGACTCGCGTGGATGTTCGGGCGGGAACGAAACGGATGGAACGTCGTGTTTCTCCACGCGGCTCATGTGGAGATCGGGGGGCGCGGGTGAAGGTACGCCTGCGGCTCGTACCGAGGGATCTGTCGTTGCCGCTAACATCCAGTATACGCGTACATACCCACATCGCAGAAGAATTTCTGTTCCGACTCGCAGATCACCTGCAACTCGGACTTCGGAACATCACTCGCGCGAGGCTCTTTCACTTTCGCAACGGGGCAGTGGCAGACGATCTACCTCGTCGTCGTGCTGAATCAAGATGGCATCGCCAACGGTGTCGTAGAGTGAGTTGTGATTCCATGGAGCATCCACACTTGGTGCTAATCGCCAGGCTGTACTACAACGGAGTGCAAGCCATGACGTTCGAAAATCTCGTCATCCGCACATCGCAAAGTATCGCCTCGATCGGCGGTCTGTTCTTCTCGACGTTCTTCGGCGGTGACGATGCCTCGTGGGCGACGCCGACAAATCAGTACACGTACTTTAGGAACCTGGCGGTGTATGCGGGATACGGCTCCGCGAACGGTACGGGCGCGGCAATTAGCGGAGCTGGCAAGGTTGTGCCTGGTTGGGGCTTCTTGGGAGCGACAGCGATGGCTGGAGCACTGGCCATGCTAGGCATGGTGTTGTAGATATCCATAAATGACGGACCTTCTGTGGACGCTGCGTCTGAAGTGCATTTTGGGGTCGGCTCTTCCACCAAGGCTCATGCTAACTATTTTCCACCCGAGTATGGGCTGCCAGGACATGTGCGACTTGCGGAGCCCCACGGTGAGCGTCATGCTCGGTCGCTGAAACGGGGTCCAGGAGAGGCCTGCAGCACAGCAAACCGCGTCTCCTACTACGACCTGTCCCCTTGACGTGCACATCACCCAAAACCTGCATGAGTTCTGCACCAACACCATCCGGTACCGCACCAAAGCCGCGTTCTGCTCTCCGTACAGTCCTCTTCCTTCTTGTCGTTGCCGTGGCGATCTCGGCGCTGCTTCTAAATCAATCAGGCTCGCTCTTGTCGTTCGTCAAGGGGCGCAAGCAAGGACATTTCGACACCGACCCGACCATCACCAAGACTCAACCCATGGATAGCGGGATGTCATCAGGTGGAAAGCGATCTGTCGGATACTTTGTAAGTGAGCCGTGATCCGGACGGTGAGACTGCTCTGATCGTACAGGTCAACTGGTGCGCTACCCTGTCCGACTGACTGGTCAGGTGGAGTCAACGGGACTGAAGTTGCAGGGGCATATACGGCCGCAAATATCCGCCTCAGCAGATACCCGCAGAGCTTCTCACGCACATCAACTACGCCTTTGCAAATGTCAACAAGGAGTCGGGGGAGGTGGTTCTCAGCGACTCTTGGGCGGATGTCGAGGTAGGTCGGCCGTGGAATCACGGTCCGAAGCACGCGCGCGTGGTTGACGGTAGATTCATTATGAGGGTGATAGCTGGAACGACGAGGGGACGAATCTTTACGGATGCCTGAAAGCGATATACCTGCTTAAGAAGCAGTATCGGTGAGCGAATCTCGGCGGGTCAGACCGGCAAGGGGCAAGTGGGACTGATGGCCCAGCAATTTGAAGGTTTTGATGTCGATCGGAGGCTGGACGTATTCGCCCAACTTTGAGCGGATCTCAGATCACAGATGGAGGGAGGCGTTTGTGCGATCTGCCGTGCGGCTGGTGGAGGATGTGGGGCTTGATGGGTGAGCCTGCCGCGACCGTGTTGCGCGTCAGTGCAGATCGCTGAAGCGCAGATTGGATGTAGGTGGACTAGCACAGATTGAAGAGCATGAGCTCACCCGTCCAGATCGACTACGAGTATCCCAAGACGCCTCAGGATGCCCAGGGATACGTGCACCTGCTGCGCGAGCTCCGCGCGGGCCTCGACCACCTCGCGCATTCGAAGGGGAAGCAACGGGGCCAGTATGAGCTGACTGTCGCTGCGCCGTGCGGTCCAGACAACATGCGCATGCTAGACATACCCGGCATGCATCAGGTACGACGCCCTTCTCAAGACGAGTGACCGCGCTTACGTGCAGTATCTCAGCTTTTGGAACCTCATGGCGTACGACGTGAGCAGCGGCTAGTGGTGAGGGATCATTCCTCTGACGCACAGTTCGCCGGCTCGTGGGATGCAGTCTCGGGACACCAAGCCGCCCTGTATTCTTCCGCGCCGGGCGGCGTGAGCGTGGACAACGCAGGTAGATACTACGCCAGTAAGGGCGTAGCGCCTAGCAAGCTCGTCATCGGTGAGGCAGTCGCCCTGATGAGGGACACCGCTCATGGCAGGGATGCCGCTGTACGGCCGCGCTTTTGCCAACACGGGCGGTATTGGGCATCCGTACAACGGTACGTGGCCGCCACTCCCTGCGACGCTTTGCCTGACATTCAGGCGTAGGAGAGGGATCTTGGGAAGCCGGCATGTGGGACTACAAGGTCCTGCCTCAGCCGGGCGCTCAAGAGTATAACGACGCACGCATCGGCGCCTCGTACAGCTATGACCCGTACGTCGACTCATCGTGCAGCAGGATCACGACCGAGCTAATGTGCAGATCAAAGAGACTGCTCATTACGTACGACACGCCGCAGATCGCCCAGCAAAAGGCGGAGTACATCCGCAACAATGGCTTGGGCGGGGCCATGTGGTGGGAGCTCGATGCAGACAAGGCGAGGGGAAATGGTAGTCTTGTCGAGGTCGTCCGGGCTACGATGGGCGAGCTGGAGTATCGGGAGAATGAGCTCCATTATCCGGGAAGCAGTACGTCAAGGTCGATGTCGCCACCCAAGAGCCTGAGATCGTGGAAGGCTGTAGGCTGATGGGCAGAGTATGCGAACCTACGGGCGGGAATGCCTTGAAGCCCTTGGTCTGGCTGGTCGTGCAATACCGAACGATGGATGGCATTCAACGACTTGATGAATGCAGCGCGATGTTGATGGCGATGCCGCTGCTGACGAGACCGACTCGAGTCGGAATCGCAGACGAGGTTGATGGGGCGAGGCGATATTCCGACCTCGGAGTCGCTTGGGGTCCCCAACCACGCGGTGAAGACGCTCACGCCCTGAGGCACAGCCCCTTCACTGCACCGTGACCATCCTGACCGACTTTCGAGAACGCCTCAGCCCGCGCAACAGGTATTATTTTCATGATGACAATGTCCAAAAGAGTAAAGGGTAAGAAGGAGGGGGCATGCTGTGGGACCAGATTATTCTATACCGTGCACCAAGATTCTCGCAACCGGCGTGGACTTTCCGCCGCCCTGATTTCCAACTTGGCGTTGCCTTGATGGCTTAGGAAACAGTCTGACATCAGCGTCACGGCACTATATTGCGCAATACTTACAGGATAGCAGGCGCCGGTGGTCCTGTACTTGGTCGAGGTTGTCCAGACCGCTGACTATCAGTGCCCGTCCCGCTCCCATCGGACCATCGACTCACTGGAAGTAGGCGTCAAACTGGTCTTGACAGTAGTGGGCCTGCCCTGAACAGTCTCGGTGCGCGTCTTGGTCTTGAGCACCGTCTCAGTGGTGGTTTCTGCCTCAGCTGCGGTCCGCAACAAAGAAAACGTCCGCTCTACTCACTGACTTTGTCCACGGTGTGGGTGTATCGGCACTTGGTAGTCGTGGCCCATTGCGTCGGAGTGAGCGTCTTGACCTCGGTGGCGTGTACCCAGGAGACCGACGTCGACGGGACACAGGACGGTCCGGGACGGAGCGGCCGCCCGTGACGCTTCTCGGGCTTGTTGAGCGGCAGACCGCGGCGGATTCGCTCGGCATTGCTGATGAACTCTTCCGCGTCCTCGTCGTCCAGTCCGCGCTTCTGCTGGACCTCGGACACGTCGCATGTGGGCCTGACCTTGACGTGGGTCTTGGTGTAGGTGAGCGCGGGCGCCCATTTGGTCTTGGTCTCGGTGGGTCGGTTGACGATGGTCTGTGAGTCAGCGCGAGGCCGGTGCAGCGAGCAGCGCCACCGCTTACCGAAGTGACCTTGACCTTCGACGTGACGGCTACAGTCAGCATGAATCACGGTGACAGGCCAAATCGACTCACTCTGCCCGACCGTCTTGGTCTCGGTCGCGAAGCACAGGTGCTTGTCTTTGGTGATCGTCTTGGTGACAGCCGGGGCTTTGGTGACCGAAGTGCTACGGTCACTTTCAGGGCCGAAGCGGGGCGAGAAAGAACTCACTGGACATGCGTCTTGGTCACCACGGTGGTACCACAGTAAGGCGGGCGAGGTCCGTGGTCGTGCTCGGGACCTCGGATGACCGTCGCCGACGCGACCTGCAGCAAAGGAATGATGGCAAGGAGGGCGAAGAATCGCATCGTGGAGAGGTAAAGAGTGAACGGTCGGAAGGGCTGACGATCTGGAGGGGGAGGATGGGGATTAAGGGCGAGGGTATCACTCGGGTCGCTGCGAACAACAAGGGAGACGAAGGAGTGAGGATTGGGGGGATGAAAGCTGGCATTTGGAGAGAAGGAGCATCGGTCTTGTAGTCCGTTCTTGATCGACTGATCCATGTTGAGGAGGACAGAGCGTCCCGTCTGCTCCACAAAGCTCCTGTTGGCGTCCCCATCAGCATAAATTTACCCCTTGCCCGCGCTGCCGAACAGGTCTCAGTTCGGCGCAGTACCTGAAGAATTTCGCGCATCGATCAGCGACACCAGAGTCCTCTGACTAGCTGCTGCTGCACGGGAAGACGATCTTCGCGATCTGTATGTGAAGGTCAGCATCCCCATCCAGGGCTCCACCGTCCCGCCGTTTCATGTTTGCGCTCGGCCCCGGAATCCAGGGGAGTTGTTCGGCTCCGTCCAGCTATGACAATTCCATCTTGTCCAGGCGTTTGACGACAGGGGAAGCACCATCAGTTGTCAATTCCGTTGGGTCCAATGTCATCATCACGCAGTGCAGGAAGCAAGTGCCCAAAGCGACACATTACTCAAAAGGTGGTCTGGGCGGATGGACGACGCGAACTGACTGACGGCCATCACCGACTCGTCCCGCCGCCGCTCAGGCCCCTTTGAGCCATGACCCCTTCACGTAAAGAACAACACTCTCAGCGTCTGCGCGTTCCATCTGCTGGTCCGTCTGTTCTCCAGGATAAGAGCGCTTCCGGGCAGAAGGTTCCGCTGGCTGCTTTTGATGTCGGGGGCGCCCGATGCGAGCGTAATCACGACCGGATCCGAGCCGACACCCTCGGCGAGAGTCTCGACCTGTGACGGACCGTTGATCGTGGATTGCACAGCGGTCAGGCGTCACTGACTTGCTGGAAAGGAGCAATGCGTAAGGACCCGGAACCGACCTCCACCCTGAACGGGAACGGGTCCTCGGGATCTTGTGTACTGACGTCGACATTGGACATTGCGATTCCTGGCCGCGCTAGCTTAAGCCTCGCTCAATGATAACTCTATGCCCGCCGCGTTGGAGCGAGTCAGGACGCGCATGTCCGAGATGAAAGGAAAGGACCGGGATAGATGGACCGGGCGAAACTCTGGCTGCGTCGATGACCAAGCCGGCCCCCCGGTACGTGTGGCACCAGCCTTCCGCTGATTTTCGCCGGCCTTACACTGCGTTGACAGGCTTCTCGGGCGGGAATCATAAGATCGAGGGCTCATGCATCGTGAGGACATCATGCTCGTCAGGGCGCACCGCCTCATGCCAGGTTCGTCCACACTTTGACCACATCGCCTTCGTCCTCCAGAATGTCCGCCGTGTTCGAGATAGCCTCTGCCGTTTCTTCCGTGATGCCCATCCCGTCGTCTGTCACCTCGAGCGGGTCGTTTGGCAGATACACCAGCTCGCTCGACGTCAGGGCAAAATCGTCGCTGTGAGGCGGAGTCGACAGCAGCTGGGTGAGGGATCCCACGTCGGGGATCGGGACGTAGACCTGTACATGAGATACAGCCTCCGTGAGGCGCGTGCACATTGACTTACCTCCCACTCGGGGCCCTCGTCGCCTTCCACCTCGCGGACATCTTCTGCACCACCTTCCAGGGCCACTTCAAACAGTTCGTCGAAGTTCTTGGTCGACTTGGCCGGATCGACAACGATCAACCCCTTCTTCTCGAACATGAACGCGACAGGTGCTATGCGGAATCTGCTGTCAGTGCTTGAGCACCGCGATCACTCACTTGTGCCTGTCCAACGCTTTATTGATTCCCTGGATGGTACGGTTCGGGTTATCGCTGACGCATTGACTGTCGTCAGCTCAATCTCAGCACCCATACTCACATGATGAGCGCTTCGCGACCGCCGGGCCCTATCGCTTCGTACACCATTTCTTTCCCACTGCCCTCGGCGATAGCTTGCGCCTTGCATCAGCAGCAGCCTCACCGAGAGTCGTGGTCGGTGCTCACCCTCGCAAAGGTGGATTCTATGTGCGCTTTCGTCGCGCCCCCCTCTTTGGCCTTTGCAAGCGCATCCGCCAGCTTCGAGTTCACGTTGGGGTCGGTTGATCCTGGCATACGCAAGACGCGAAAGATGCCCTTGGGATCAGCGCTCCATTACGATGTCTCAGCATGTCTTGTGCGCACCTGTAACAGCTTGTTGATCCGACTGGCGCGCTCGGCATCGGCGGCGCCCTTCCTATGCCGGATTTTCGACCAACGATTGTGGCCCGACAGGGCGATTGTCGAAGTCGACAGCGGACGTTCCACCGCCGTGCGCAGGCATGGATTGATGCAGCGAGCCCGCGATGGCCCTGCCACACACGTCGAGGCCGACCCGAAGACCGAGAACAGGGAACGCGAGGACATGTGGAGGGTATGCATTTGATGTGCAAGGAGCTCGAGTTGCGACGAACGAAAACACAGATCCGACGGCGATCTCCGCTCAATCCCGTCGGTGGTCGGCGCTTCCGCGGTCATGGGCGCTAACGTCCCAAGGGTATCCCGGTGCTCATATTCAATCGCTCGAGAGATCAACAAATCCGTCGGACCATGGCCAGAAGGTATACGTAGACAGTACCGAAGGCCGCACGAAGGCGTAGCTGACCGACAACGTCCGCTGTTAGGCTTTTGCAATATGAGCGGTCTGGGTATGTGCGGCAACGACTGGAGCAATGGAATCAGACGAAAAGCTTGACTTGAAGACTGGTCAGCCGTTTGATGCGATCGTGCTGCCAGTGCTAGCGTCCTGCACCCGACCGCATAGGGAGGCACCTTCAGGTGAAGTGCTCAAGTACGCGCGTCCCCTTTGTACAAAAACAACTCCCCGACAAACAGGTACACGTCGAGAAGACGGCCGCATACGACAGGACACAGTGCCACACGGTCCGCCAGACGTATTCCTCAATCGCTTGGTGCATGTCTGTCCGTCCATCTTTGCGTAATTGCGTCTCATACCCTATGTATGACAGTGAACTCGAGCACAAGGAAGGCGATGTATATCAGAAGCATGACCCATCCCATAAGCCGGGTGAATCGCCCCTGCAGCAATACCGTCACAGTCAACAAGACCGCCGAGGTGAGCATCACTGCTATCTCCGAGGATGCAATCTCGCCTCCTTGGTAGGTGCCGTCCGACCCCGCCCAGATAACACCCAGACACAGAGTCAAGAGGAACAAGTTACTCCCGACAGTATTGGCGAGAAGGATATCGCCGTGACCCTTGTACCCGCTCAGGAATGCCACAAACTTCTCCGGGATGGTTGTAGCGATTGACAGGATGACGACTCCAGCTAGGACGTCGGACATGCCGGATTCGTCCACCAGGTTCGCAACCGCATTCGACAGCACATAACCGCTGACGACGATGGCGAGGAAGCCTGCGAAAAGAAGAGCGAGATGATATGCTATGCCGCGCGGGACAGAGCGCCGAGCTCGGGTTTGTGCTCTAGGAGGGAGGGATGGATGGCCGGTGTCGCCGGTGCTGCCGTAGTCTGAAGCGTGCGATCGACGTAGGGATCTCGCTTCATCGTCCTCCTCGTCCGAGGAATCGGAATCCGAGTCGCTATCAGACATCTCCTCGGGTGCCGTTGCGATCCCCTTGCGGATCAGGTACGAGATTGAGGCGACATAGACTCCAAAGACCACAATGAAGACGACTCCGACCGCTCTCCAGCTGATGTGTCGACCGAAGGCGAGTAAGACAGAAGCGAGAGTCGTGACAAGCAGCAGGGTCAGGCTGTATATGATTGAGCTCTTCTCGAAGACCGGCCCCCGGTCGACGACTGGCGATTTGTAAAAGATCAGACCGAGGGAGAACGCGCCGAGGATGTTCGCGATGGTCGAGCCAACGACATTGCCGAGGGCGAGCGATCCTCGCCCCCTTGCAAGCGATGCCACTACAACGACAAGCTGCAGGTCAGTAGCCAGTTTTGCTGGTAGTCTTGATATGGCTCACTTCTTCCCATTCTGCTCCAGCCGTCAGCAAAGCGATAGCAGACTGCGGCGCGCCAGTTCTTCGAGCGACGATGACGGTGTGATCAATGAAGATATCCGCGCCGCGTTCTAGCACAACGAGCGAGCAAAGTAGCGACGCCGCGTTGAAAGTTATCACCTCGGCGCTGCCCATGGCTACAGATGACTACATGACCATGATGCGCACCGCTCGACGCGTTCATGTCAAACGTGTTCAGTTTTGCATTTCTATCTAAAGGGCAAGGCGGATCTGTGTGACGTCACCCCTCGGATTGCCGCTCGTCCTGCTGTGCCCACCGTTTGGGACCCGCCAACCGTCGTGCTTACGTATCGCAGGCCACAAGGGGAGAGATGCGAGGGATAGCACCTGAAATCTGAAACGCAAGGGTTCCATCCCGCCAATCTGACATTCTGGGCAACTCTCCTTCTTCAGGTGTCCAAGCTCATCAGAGCACATCTCGATCCGATGAAGCCGCGTGTGCATGATCAACGCTGTGTGCTGATGTTCGTCCCCATCATTCATTCACATGCAGGGACAGTATTTGCGGCCTTCGGTCTCCACATCGCACATCGGCCGATCAGCAACGAGAATTGGACTGTCATCGGCTCACCTCAGTGCAAAGGTCAGTCGTCATTCCCACAGCGACAGCACACGTTGATGTGTCCCATGTACACCCATCCATGTTTCAAACTCTGACGTTACGAGTCCGTCTCAGTTAGGACGCTACCATCACGCATGACGACAAAGACGTCCGACCTGGGACTGTGATGAGGGGGTGATGCGAACGGAATCGGCCTCTGACCACTCTCGCTTCTTTCCCTCCTTCGCGGCGATCAATCCTCTGGCCTCTTCCTCGCCTCGCCTGTATCGTCCGACTATATCGACCCATAAAGACCCCACACGGACAAACCAGAAGCCAACGGGCAGAAGCACACACATCGACTCCCTGGCACCCCGGTATGGCCACTGCCCTTGCGTCCCCTTGCTCCCGCGCACCGCATCGTCCCCTCTCCTTGCCTCCTCTTCACCCCATATCCCCCATTGTCCTCCCGTTTGATACTATCTTAAGCTCCACCCTTCGCCCTCCAAACGGAAACAACCCGGCCTCGCCGATTTCTGCAGCACCATCACCTACGTCCGACGGCCACGCCCCATTCGTCCTGTCCCGCGCTGTCAAAGCCTACAGGACCACCGCCGATCTGATACGAATCTTGGACCTGGAAGTTGGCTTGGAAGAGATGGGTCCGGCGGACAGCCGAGAGAAGTCATCGATGTCGTCGCCAAACACCATTCCCGTGGACGTGGAGGGGACGGCAGCCGACCATTGCCTCGACGCAGCCCTCGTCTCTCCCAAGCAGTCTCCTCTTACCCGCGCCAATATGTTCAAGCTGCGCGATGTGACCAGGACATCGAAACGACCGCTGAGCCCTCCGATAACATCCATTACAGGATCATCCGTCCTGCGGGGACGACTAGCCTCGCCTATCCACTTTGCACTGCCCCCTAGGCCCCCTAGTAAACGATCTACGACTGTCACCGAGTCCAGCTACGGCCCCATACGGTCGGTGCCCGACGAGGACCTTCACCTCGGGTCCGATCCGGCCAACGTCGAGATGGGCTGGCCTGGCAGGGCGAGGGTCGACCTGCCCGACACCATGTCTCAGCTATCTCTAAACCCCACTCAGCCTCCTCTTGCTTCACAACGACAGCTCGGGTCGTTTATGCATCTGGATGGTAGGAACGGCTCGGACACCTTCGAATTTCCGGCCTCACCTGCTACTGAGGCGGAGTCGGACTATGCACCGTCAATGGCAGCGCCATCAAGCGTGCGCAGGCGCGTGGCCAAGTGGACGAGCATGCACGAAGCGGTGCCGGAGGAGGTACGTCGTCAGTCAGGCGGGGCTGACTTCAGGACGAGCTAGAATCCAACGTATCTGCAGCCGCCTACAAACCACATCCTCCGCCCTTGGCGTCGTCCCTCAGATCGGCGCATGCTCCGATGGAAGAACCCGAGATCACTCCTACCAAGTCGCACTGCACGACTTGCAGCGATAATCGAGCCAGCGAGGCGAGCGGCCACACTTTTGGGAGATCCGTCGCTCGACGGGCCATTCCGGCGGACATCGATCCCATGGTCACAGAGACTTTCGCTGACCTTGACCGGATCCGCACCGAGATGCTGAGATATGACACCGACAAGAGCGCCCCAGCCCTACTCGCAAAAGCCGGCTCACCTGCGTCAGACATTTCATTTGAACCCCGCGGTATCGAGTCTGACGAAGCCATCACTGCGCATCTGATGAAAGCGGCCGCAACCAACGATCGTCGCATCCTTCCTGTGGACCCCGAAACACCCATCGGGCCCTCGGGCAGAGGTGGCTTCCCGCCTACCTTTGACACTGCGCGCTCGACCCACGGGGGGCCACACAGCCCCACGTCGCCGCGACTCCTTAACAAAGTCGATCAGCTCCTCGGTCGTGGAGCCTACGAGGCCGGCATGTCCATGGAGCAGGAGAGGCGGCTACTACGCGAGGCACTGGCCAAATCGATAGTAGGGTGAGCTTGTTCGGTCGCGCTTCGGAAACGAGCTGAGACTCATGTTTCAGGCCGGGTGCGCCTTCCAGCTTGCCTCCGCCTCCGCGTCAACACAAGACTCCGGCTACAATCCCTCTGCACTCATCTTCGGTCACCATGGAGCCGGCGTCATCCCCTCGCCGACTCGACCACGCCAAGTCGTCTCAACTCCCGCGAGGAGGCTCGAGTGAATCGATCTCCGCATCCTTGGCCGAATCGATCACGTGTCTTATACCTCCGCCCCTCCCACCCAAGCCTGAAGACATGCGGACTGTCCTCAAGGCAGAGCCGGTACTCGCGGACGTGACGAGCAAGAACGAGCTCACCGCCGAGCAGAAGCAGGTCCTTCTGCGACGCGTTCGGGTGTTGAAGAAGCGACTGGGCGAGCCGTTGCGGGAGGATGAGACGGGCAAGTGGGTGGTGCAGCCGTCGACGGGTATCGAGTCGGCCGGCGACATGTACGGTGCAGGACACGCGCGGACCCAGTCCAGTTTGCAGAGGATCAAGGCGGTCTTTGGCCTTGACACGGTCGAACACCTCGAGGCAAGGAAAGCCGAGCCATTCGAGGGAGCCGCTCTGGATGTGGCTTTAGTGCGCACCTTGTCGGTCGATTCTCGCGACAGCCTGCACGAGGACGAGTCCCCGTCTGCACAACGTCGTCGCCAGATCGCCAAGGTGGGCACCGGCTTCACACCATTAGTCGGGCTGACAGGCAGCTGAACAAGATGCTCGGCACCATCGTCCACCCGTCACACCTGAATCAAGGCTACTTGCCGACTTCTGCATCAGCCCTTCGACTTCCCGCCGCTTCTGCAAGCGACTACTATACTCCCTCTGACGAGATAAGCTTTATCGAGATGGACAGCCCAATGACGTCGAGCCGCCGCTTGTCCGATTCGACTGGAGCCAAGGAAACATGGGCTACCAAGGTTCGCCAGACCATGGGCAGGCGCTCAGCCAGTAGCAAGGAGATCGAGGTAATTGGCCAGGATCTGTCATTCTTCGACATGCGCAAGGACGGGAGGGGATGGCGCAAGCATAGGCCGTACGCGTCGTCGCCTGCGGCTGGGTGCCTCGGCTCGGGAGAGAGGGGCTTTTGTGACAAGCCACCCGAGTTGTCCGCTTCTGAGAAGATGCAAGCGACCAGAAAGGCGAAGAAGCTGAGTCAAGTGGGTGTTTCAGCTGGACTTGCGGCTGGGACTGACGGCAGAAATTTGGCGAAGCGCCACCGCAAGATCTATACCACCCGTCGGCGATACGACCTCTTGCGCACGGCCCGGTGTCCAACCTGACGGGCGGTTCGAGCAGCATGATCTCCATCAGCCAATCCCTTCAGGGCCTAATGTACCTCACAGAGAATGATCCGAGCAGGCTGAACCAGATCGTCGACGTCCTCGCGGAGGAGTCGCCATTCTCTTCCCCGCCCGCTTTGCCCGACCTGACCGCCTCGGTGCCAGTCTCCCCTCCTCGACC
>Ga0308169_10003788_pt1 | contig 14504 bp, 12 predicted proteins | sample PhyBR1_2_FD_202139 | JGI IMG/M metagenome (GOLD analysis project Ga0308169, IMG submission 202139) | Phyllosphere microbial communities from UC Gill Tract Community Farm, Albany, California, United States - DLSLSB.R1 | ecosystem: Host-associated > Plants > Phyllosphere > Unclassified | place...
TTCTCTCTCTCTTTGTTGTAGCTCTTGGACCATCACGACTGCCTAGCTGTCGCACTCGCATTCGCACACCCTTCTACAGCGCTCTCGTAAAAGTCGCCCGGACGGACGAGAGCTTGGTTGGTGGAAGCCGCCCGTCCGCTTCCTTTGTCCTGTCCGCTCACACTCGCGCTCAGGGGCGCGCGCGCAGCCGCTCCGCCAGCTTCAAGATGGCTCAAGCACCCCCTCCAGCAGACCGCGCGCCGCCCAACGCCCTGCCTGGCGGTCCCGCTCCCCCACACGCCGCCGCGCCCGCCGCACCTCGCCCAGCTCGCCCCGCCGACTCGCCGGGCACGCCGCTCATGGCCCTCGAGAAGCGCAATTACATCAGCCTCGCCGACTCGGACAGCGACGACGCCGACGCCGACGAGGCGCCGAGGGCCAAGGTCCCGCGAGGTGCCGGCGGGCAAGGACGAGCGGGACCTCTCGCGGCGCAGGGAGGCGCAGGGCCGGTCGCGGGCAAGGGCAAGCGCCGGAAGGTGCGCGAGGAGCTCATCCTGAGCGACGACGACGACGACGACGACGAGCTCATGGACCTCGACCTCGTCGACGTCGACGCGGCCGAGTACCGCCGCGGCGCCGCAGCGCGTGCGGCCGCCTCGCTCGCCAAGGAGCAGCAGCAGCAGCGCGCGCCCTCCCCTCCGCCCCTCGCCGGCCCCGCCCCAGCCGACCATCCCCCTCCCGCCGACCACGTCGCCGCCGCCCCTCCTCCTCCACCTCCCACGCCACGCGCGCCCTCCCCGCCGCTCGACCCGCTCACCGACGCGCTCGACACCGTGTCGAGCATCCTCCCCGACGTGTGCCGCGCGACGGTGCGCACCCTGTTCGCGGCGCAGACGGCGCTCGGGCCGGCCAACGTCGAGGCGGTGCTCGACGCGCTGTTCCAGTGGAAGGGCGGGTACCCGAGGGCCGCGGAGGGCGCGGCGGGACGCGCGAGGGAGTCGCCGAGCGGTGAGGGGAAGGGCAAGGGCAGGGAGCGGGCGCGCGAGGAGGAGGACGACGAGGGAATGGAGGGAGGCGCGCCGCGAGGGCTCGACGAGGAAGAGGAGGAGGCGCTGCGGGTCGCCAAGCAGTGGGTCGAGATCGCGGCGAGGAAGGCGCCCGGGCGCGTGTACGAGGAAGCAGCATGCGTCCAGTTTCTCCTCGTCTCGACTCGCCGCGCAGGCTCACCGACTGACCCCGCTCGCCCCTCTCCCTCTTCCTCGTCCGCAGCCTCATCCAGCTCTACTCGGAGTACCCGATCCTGCGCCAAGCCGACCTCAAGCACCTCTTCGTGTCCAACTCGTCGCTGTACGCCCCGACCTGGCTCGCGATCGAGGCGGCCATGCGCCAGCCGGTCGACGCGCGCCCGTTCAAGCAGATGGCGGCGCCGCGCGCCGACAAGGGCAAGGGCAAGGCCAACGTGCATGACGAGCTCGAGAGGGAGAAGACCTGGGTCAAGGAGCACTCGGGTGCGTCGCCTCGTCCTCCCTGTTCCTGAGGAGGCTCGAGCGCGAGAACAAGGACTGACTCGCTCTCCGCCTCGCCGTCAACAGCTCGCTACCTCGCCGCGCTCGCCCACGAAGCTGCGCTCGAAGCTCGCCTCGAGGCCGAGGTCGCGTCGGGCGCCTACTTCGAGTGCGGCTGCTGCTTCGCCGACACGGCCCTCTCGCAGATGGGTGCGTCGACCTCTCCCTCTCCCTCCTCCCCTTCTTCCTCTCGAGCTCCTCGAGCGCGCTCTGACGCTCCTCCCCCTCGCCGACAGCTGCGTGCGCCGAGGGCTGCCACTTCTGCAAGGACTGCGCGCGCATGAATGCCGACACGCAGATCGGCATGCGCAAATACGTGCGTCCGCCTCTCTCACGCTCTCTCCTTCTCTCTCTCTCTCTCGCACCACCTGACGTCGTGCTCCTGCTCTCTGCGCAACAGGTCCTTCCCTGCATGTCGACCTCGGGCTGCTCGGCCAAGTTCCTCGAGCACGAGTACCCGGTCTTCCTCTCGCGCAAGTCGATTGCAGCGCTGCACCGCATCAAGCAGGAGAAGGAGGTCGACGAGGCGGCGCTCGAAGGTCTCGAGAAGTGCCCGTGCGTCGCTCCTTTCCCCTCCCTCAGCGTGGACCTGCGCTCGCACCTCGTGTTCGAGCAGGAGGGCTGACGATGTGCGGCACGTCGCGCAGGTTCTGCCCGTTCGCCATGATCATCGAGAACCCGGACGAGCGCCTGTTCGAGTGCCAGCGCGACGACTGCCAGGTCGTCTCGTGCCGCGAGTGCAAGAAGGTGCGTCGTCCCTCCTCCCCACCTCCTCCTCCTCGGCGTCCTCGCTCGCTCAGTAGCTGACTCGGCCTCTCCTTCCTCCTCTCGACGTCTATGCGCTCGCAGAAGGACCACCTGCCCGCCACATGCGCCGAGGCGTCGGACGACGCGCGCCTGAGCAAGTTCCACGCCGTCGAGGAGGCCATGTCGGCCGCTTTGATCCGTCGCTGCCCAAAGCCCGGCTGCGGCGAGCCCTACGTCAAGGAGAGCTCGACGTGCAACAAGATCGTGTGCTCGGCGTGCAGGACCCTGTCGTGCTACATGTGCGTCCAGCTCTCCCTTTCCTCCTCGGCCTTCATGTCGTAGACCGCGCCTCAAGGCCGGCACCCGCATGCCGTGCCTCGCGCTGCGCAGGAACTCTACGAGCAGCTACTGACGAGATCCACTCCTGATGCAGCTGCGGCAAGATCGTGCGTGCCGCCTCCCTTTCATCCCCTCCCCCTCTCGCTCGGCCTTCACTGGCTTGCCCAGCGAGCGTGGATCGTCCTGACTAACATACGCGTCGCTCACAGATTACGGGCTATCAGCACTTCGCCAACCCCGGGACCAACCTGCCGGCGGGCCTCGTCGTCGAGGCGGGAGCGACGTGCGCGCTGTGGGACGACACCGACAAGCGTAACTACCAAGGTGCGTCGCTTACCTCTCCCTTTTGCCGTCACTCCTCGCCGCGCACGGCTCGTGCCTGTCGTCGAGCGGGACGGAAGCGCTCGCACGGCCGAGCGAGCCGACGACGCATTTCCGCCGCGCCCTGTCGCTCTTCCAAACCTTGTTCGCAACCCAGCCTCTTCCACATGCAGAGCTGACACTCTCTCGTTTTCCACGTTCTGCAGAAGTCGAAGCGGCTCGCATTGCCGCCGAGGCCGCCGCGCGCGCGGCCAACCCCGCCCTCAAGCCCGGCGACCTCGCCAAGCTCGCGATGGACCTCCCGCCGCCGCCGCCGCGCAAGATCGCGCACCTCCCGCCGCCGAGGTTCGACAACCCGTGGGCCGGATTCGCGCGCGCCGCAGCAGCAGCAGCGCAGCCCGTCGCCGCCGCGCCACCCCCTCCAGCCCGACTACCTCCCCCGCCTGCACCTCAAGTGCACGCACCTGCCCCTCAGCTTCTTCCAGCCGACCCTGCGCGCGCCCGCCTCGACGAGATACGTGCCAGGCTCGACCGCGCCGCCGCCTTCGAGGCCCACGCCGACGCCGCGCTCGACCTCGCCCGCCGCCGCCTCGCCGACGCCGCCCAGCCGCGTCCCGCACCTCGAGCGCACGCCGCCGCCCCAGCAGCACCTCAACCCGCCGCTCCCCGTCGCGCACCAGCACCCGCCGCCGCCGCACCGCCGCCGCCGCCGGCCGGCCGCTTCCTCGTCAACCGCGCCTGGCAGCCGCCGCCGCTCCCTCCTCCCGCCGCTCGAGCACACCGACCCGTAGCACCGCCCGCACCCGCCAAGCCCAAGGACTCGCCGCGCAAGAACGTCCACTTTGCGGCGCAGCCGCAGGACCGCGACGCCGGACCCGCCGCAGCGGGTCCCGCCTACCCTCGCGCAGCCGGCGGCGCCGGCGACGGCGTGCGCTTCGCCCCTTACCCTGGCGTCGGCGGCGGCGGGGCTGCAGCGGCGCATCGAGCGGCGGGAGCGGCGGGGCCGAGGGTCGGCGAGCTGGAAGAGCTCGGTGAGGCGGCGAAAAGGCGCAGGGACAAGGTCAGAAACGACGAGCGCGAGGCCAAGAGGAGGAGGCTGACGGGCAACGGTTAGTCGTTGCGCTTGAGTCGAGGATTCGGTGCGTGAGGGAGGAAGGGAGCGAGAGGGCCGGGAGGAGGAGAGGGTCGGGGCTCGGTCGAGGAGGAGGAGGAGGAGGAGGAGGCGCTCCCCAGCGCGGAGCGCCGCGGCGGCGCACTCTGCGGCTCGCCTGCTTGTCGTGCCCGTGCGCAGCCCTCGAGTGGGCTCGTGCGCGGCTTCTTTGTCGTACTTCTACCTTGGCCTCGTCGCTTTGCATCGTTGGGTCGTTCCTGCACTTCCTCCTCGCTCTGCGCACGTCCGATGTCGGGCCGTACCTGCTCCTGACGAGCTCGTCGTGGACCTGTCGCTCTCGTCGCTCTCGTCGCGCGGGGTTGCTATACTTTCGATTGCGGTGCGAGCGCGCAGTGGGCAAAGGCCGAGGTCAAAGGGGACGAGAAGAGGTACAGCTGCGGGCGACGTCTCGCTCGAGGGACGAGAGCGCATCGAAGAAAGAGGGTCTCTGGACGAGAGGAACAGGTATCTTTGCGAGGTGCGAGATGCGGCGAGGTGGGGTAGCGAAGGGGAGAGAGGCGGATGAACGCCGACGAGGGGGACAGAGAGGGACGAAGACGACGTGTGTTGGCTGGTTGAACTGCGGGGACTACAAAGATGGACTGCTAGAACGACGAGAAGGGGAAAGGCGGCGAGGGAGGAAGACGCCGCGAGAGGAGAGAGCCGCAGAGCGCTCGAGGAGGATCCGGCTCGCGACGACGAGGCGGGCCCGAGTGGCACGCGCTCATCGCTGCTGCCGCTGCTTCTTGCGCGCCCGCTCGTCGGCATCGTCGAACGCGTCGATGCCTCGCTCGTCCTCGCCGAACGAGTGCGGCGGCGCAGGCCCGCTCGAAGGGTTCAGGAGGGACGACAGCGGCGGCAGCGTCGTCATCGGCGCCGCCTTGCCGACGTCGGTCTCGGGCCCTGCACCGTTCGCCGAGCCGTACGACGCCGGCGCGCCGTGACCGCCGAGGTGGCAGTCGGGGCGCGGCGCCGCCCAAGTCGAGTACGAGCCGCTCGGCGGGGGGCCGGCGCTGCGAGGTCGAGCGGCGAGTTGCGCTGGGCCGAGCGCTGACGATGCAGGCCGAGTCGACTCGTACGCCGCTGATGAGGATGGAGGGCGAGGAGAGGGGAGGGTGCTGATGCTGCTGCGGATGTCGGCGGCGGTCCCGGGTCGGCTCGTGAGCTGCGCGGCGGCCGAGGGGTCCTGGCGCGAGTCGGAGCGCGACGAGCGAGTGTACGACTCGGCGGCGGGGATGCGGTTGTAGTAGAACTGCGACTGTGCGGTGGAGGGACGAGGGGAAGGGAAGGAGTGGCTCGTCGGCCAGGCGAGGCCGGTCGCGTAGGCGAAGGGGTTCGGGTACGGCTGCGGCGGTGCGGTGTCGGGATGGAGCTTGGCGAGGGCTGCGGAAGCGGCTTGGACTGCGAGCGAGGGAGGAAAAGGCAGGTCAGCTCGACGCTCGGGCTCGGACCCCTCGATCGCCTCGGCCGACTCACCTTCCTCGCCGTGCTGTCCCTCGGGGTCGAGTCGGGCGACGATGCCGAGCATCGCCTGGAGGACGGCGTGCGAGGCGTTGCGCATGCCGACGAACTCCTGCTGCGAGAAGTGCAGCGCGTCGCTCAAGCTGCGGACCTGGCCCTCGAGCGTCGAGACCTGCCGCGCGAGCGGCTCCTCGGCGTACGGGTACCGATAGTTCGGCGGCAGGGAGGAAGGCGGGAGAGGGTAGGTGCGAGTGCCGGGCGAGTACTGATGCGGGACGACGTAGGCGGTGGGCTGGATCGGCGGCGGGGGAGGGTGGCGGGCGTAGGTCGGCGAGACGTGCCCAGAAGGCGGCCGAGGATCTGCAGGGTCGTCGTCAGGGCCGTCCTGAACAGAGGGAATGAGAGCTAGAGAAGAGAGAGCAGCACGCACCGCCTTTCTCGTCCTTCGCTCGCACCTGCGAGGTCGACTGCTCGACGGCGAAAGGCGCAAAGTCGGCGAGGCCGGCTGCGATGCGCTTCGAGGGCGCCGAGTAGTCGTCTCGAGTAGGCGGACGAGGCGTAGGCGGGCCGGATGGTGCGCCGTTGGCCGTCGGGTGCGAGCTCGTCGACCCCTCGCCGTCTCGCTCCTCGACCAACTGCCCGGCGTCGCTCGCTGGACCGAGCCCGAGGTCTCGTCGCGATGCCCGTAAAGACGACAGCGCCGAGACGGACGACCGTCGACGAGGTGGCGCGGGCGAGGCCTGCGCCGTCGAGTTCGACCTGGCCGTCTTGCGCTTGATGCGCGCGAGGAGGTCGGGTCGGCCGCGCTGAAAGTTGGGGTTGCGGAACTCCCAGGCTTGCACAGGGGTACCGTCGGGCTTGAGCGTCGGCTGGTTCGAGCCGAGCACGTCGTTGACTGCGAGGGGAAGGAGCGAGGGTGAGCGAGCGTACGAGGCGGCGGGAGGAGGACGAGGGGACGAGGACGCACCCTTGGACCAGCTGTAGAAGTTCAGCTGCCGCAGGAACGACGCAAAGTTCGAGTGCTTGAAGAATTGCGGCAACACGGTGCGCGCGAACTCCTCGGGCGAGTAGACGAGGAAGCTCTTGCCGTCGGCCGACCACGAGATGAGGTTCTGCAGCGCCGGCGTGTCGACCATCCTGCGAGCGCGAGCGATACGTCAGCTTCGCAAGCGCGGAGGAAGGTCGGGCGACGTCGAGACTCACGACCAGACCCTGCAGAGAGGGAAGACAGGGTCAGCGTGCTGCTCGCGAGGCCGACACAGGGAGCTCGACTCGACGCACTTGTGCACAAATGCCGCCTGCGTCTTGCCGCCGTTGGGGAAGACTGCTTTGCGGGCAGCCTCCCCTGCAGCGGCAGACACCGAGTCCATCGCTGAGAGCGCAGGAGCGGCGTCCGCCTCGGGCGACCTGGCTCGCCCATCGCTCGAGGCCGCGTCCTCGACCTCGTCCTCGAGCTCATCGCGGTCGAAGTCGTCGTCGTGCTCGTGCGCGAGGCTCGACTCGGTCGAGTCGCCGTGCGAGGCCGTAGAGGCGGCGGGTGGCCGTGCTGCGGCGGAAGAAGAGGGGGTCGGCGCGTCGTGCGCGTCGTTCGACATGGCGGTGGGAGATCCGGCGAGCGCAGGCGGCTCCAACAGGTCGTCGAGATCGTCGCCGCGTTGACCGATGGCGGGATCTTCGAGAGATGGGCGTGCGCGAGCGGGGGAGGAGGCGGAAGAGGAGGGAGGTGAACGACGAGTCGAGCTGTTGCCGGTGAGAGGGGTCAGTACTGCGCGCTGGAGAGGACGCAGAGAAGCGGGACGCACAGGTCTGGCGGTCGACGAAAGCGCCTCTGAGGTTGTGCGAGGCGCAGGAACCGATCTCGCGCGAGGTTGAGCGGGGGCGACGCCGCAGGAGCAGCCGCTCAGGCGCAACTGACGCGTCGAGTTGGCCGACGAGAGGTGCGAACGAAGTGTGCTGGAGAGCTCGAGGCCAAGGCCGACCGTGAAGGTGTGCGCGGCGACGGTAATTTGGGGAGGACGAGGGGGAGACGCCGGAGTCGCAGGGGGTCCGTGTCGAGCGACGTGGGGGCGGCGCTAGCGCTCGTTCGCTGCGAGTGTGGTGGTGGCTGACGGGGCGGCGAGAGGACGCAGAGCGGCGACCTGGTGCCGGTGCGCAGAAGTAGGACCGCAAGGGAGGAGGCCGCTGTGGGAGGAGACGGGGCGGGCGGCGCCTGGCGGCCTCGGGGATGGCAAGACGAGGAAGGGCTGATTTGCGGACCTGCGACCCTTGTACTTTCCCCGCCCGTGCGGCACCGGCTCCCCCCTCGTCTCGTGCCTGAGAAACGCTGGCGCCTCTTCCAGGAACGGCTCTAAGTTCTCGCACCGCCTCGCCCGTTTGCCTTCAAAGCCCGCGTCCCACCTCGCTTGCCAGCTCGTCGACCGCCTCCAGGTCATACGCTTAGCGCACGCTTCTGCGCACGGCTCTGTCGCATCTCTCGTCCGGCAAGCTCGGTGTGTACTGCGACTCGTGGACCGTCTCGACGAGAGGACGCGCTCAGGCCCTCAGCTCTCGTCCTTCGCTCGCTCGTCCAGCTTCCACTGACGACTGTCTTCGCTGACGTCGGGGCGAACGACGCCGTGCCTTGTCTTCGAAACCGGACGACGGACGGCCACGCACGTCGTCGTTCGGCGAGAGCGCCCGAGCGAAGCCCACCACCGGGCGCAACTGCTCGCCTGCAGCGCTGGCGACCTGAGCATCGTGCGTTCGCCGGTGCAAGCCCGTGCCTGCGAATTTGGGCCGCCATTCGCGTCTTTTTAAGTTGCGCGCGCGACTCGGTGTCGGTCGTCGTCGGTGCAGATCCCCCCGCCTTTGCGGCATCCTTCGCTCGGCGCGCGCACGCACCCCCGAGCGAGCGGAACCCTTGCCAGCAGCTCGCAGGGCACAGCTGCTCGGCGCCCGTCGAACAAGCTCTCGCGCTCGTCGCCCGCTTCCACGCTCGCTCGCGCCTCGATGCCGCCGGCCTCGAGCCGTGCATCCCCTGTTGCGCCGCAAGTCGGCAGCGGCGCCCGGCGACGATCTGCCGGCTCGCCCGCCTGCCTGTGCGGAGCTCTTCCTCGTTAAATTGCTCGCCGGTCTCCGTGCGCTCGGCCGTACTTACGTTGTCCGGGCGCACGACCAAGACGCTGCCCGACCATGGGACGCTGCACGGACCCTGCCGCTCGGTCCCGCCGGCATCGACAGCGACTTGGGAAGGCCAGTTTTCCTCTCGACTCGAGCTGCGCAGCTTCGGCGTTCGCTATCTGGGCCAAGGGTCGGGAGTCCGCTCAAGATAGCTCCTGCCACTGCAGCGACAAGAGTGAGCAGCAGCGACGCCGCGAGGTGCGCCCCTCGAGGCCGGCGCAGAGCGCTTTCGTGCCAAGAGCTTACTGCGAGCTCGCACCGACGCACCGGCTGCACTCTGCAATCGGAGCTCGGCCGTCGTCGAGGGATCTGCACGCCGCGCAAGGGGAAACAGCGACCTTCAGGAAGCTTTTTCCGAGCGGAGAGGTGGTGAGGATTGCCGCGCTTGGAGAAATTCGGCGACAGGCAAGGGCTCAGGATCGACAAGCCGCTGCCGGACAGAATCGGCTTACAAACGGCAGCGGGTCCAGTCGTGCGAGAGGAGCGGGCGGAAGGCGGTCGTCCGTCCAAGCCACGACGCTTGCCCTCGAGCGGGCCGCTCTGCCTGATCACGGACCTCCCACGAGCGCGTGGCCCACGCCTCACGTGCCAGCTCGCTGGGCGAAGGGATCTGCGCTGCACACTGCTGTCGAGCAGAACCTTGACCGCCGCCGAGCTCGTGAGGGCGAGCGCCCGGACGATGGGCGAGCGACCGAGCGAGCATGCACGCAGCACTTCCGCCCACTTCGTTTCGAGGCAGCGAGCTTTTCCCAAGTACTGTCGCTCTCGCGCGCGCGTCCAATGTAGAGCACTCGCCCTGGGAGAATTCCTGGCCACGGACGCAGTACTTTGACGAGGATCTACTCGCCGGCCCGCTCGCCGGTCCGTGCGCCGTGCTGCGCGCGAGGTCAAAAAGTGCGCGCCCCGCCGGCCAGGTCCCCGCTCCTTGCTCTCCTCGCGGGCTTATGCAGGGGCTTCGGGCGCGTGCTTGTCGAGCGCAGCTGCAGGTGGGCAAATGCCGCGCGCTGCGCAGGGAGGCGAGGCTCCAACTCGCTCGGACGGAGGACGGTTCGAGGATGCCGGCCCGGCGTGGAATGTCAACCGCGACGCGCGCGGCGAAGTTGCCGCCTCGCCGCCTTTGTCGGCTCGGGCGTCGAGCAGCATGCGCATCCACAGCCAGCTACGCCGCTGTGCAGGCCAGTTGAGCGAGCCGAGCTGAGCGAAAAGCAGCCAGCTGAGCGGGCCGTCGACGACTGGCGCTCGAGACGAGGTCCGAGCGACGCACACTTTGCTTCCTCCCTGCTTTGTGACTGCCCTACGAACGTCGAGCGCAGAGCGAGCTTCTCGTCACGAGCGCATCCCGCGCGACGCGCTCGGAGAAGCTTCTCCGTGCGTCAGCGCTCGGCCAAGCTGACCTCTCGCCCAGGGGGTGCGAGCGGCGACTCGGCGAGACACTGGGCTCACGCCCGTTCTCGAAAACCGCAGCTGGCCCGCTTGTTCGGTTCGCCTACGAGTACTGCAGGGGGGACGAGGTGCGCGACGATGCCCACACGAGCGAGCTGGTCCTGCTTTCCTTGCCCGTCGTCGACGGAAGGAAGCACCGCAGCGCTCTGACGCAGTCGCTCTCCTCTCTTCGAGCCCGTCGACCGAGTGCGCGAGCTAGTGAGAAGCTCGCTCGCCGAAGAAGTGCGTACGCGCGCGCGCGAGAAGGAGAGGAGAGCGCTGAGCGTGGAAACCCGCTGTGGCCTCTCTGCGAGTCGACCGAGCGCTCGCGCTTTACCACGACATGCGCATTGACCTGTTGCTGGCGCAGCCCTTGCCGATACAGTGAGCCGATGGAACCGTCGAGTGCGAGCGCGGGCGTCTCGGAACCCCCTCAGACACGCTTGCCCACTCGCGCTCGCACTCGCTCGCACGCCGACGGTCGGGCCTCTTCCCCTTCCCTCGCCTCGGGTCCACGTCGACGCACTTGAGCTGCTCGTGCTGCGGCAAGGCGAAGAGCTCACGAACGTCAAGCACAGCGCCGACGCTCGTCTGCGAGCTCTGCCTCGCGACGCACAAGCCTCTTTTGCCGTGAGAAGGTCGCTCTCACCGAGCGCATGCGCGCTCGCCGGAGCAAGCAAGCTGCGCTGCTGCGACGAGTGCGGGAGGATCGAGCGGCGCACGCACGCTGCCACTTGCCGGACGAGCGGGGAGTGCGTGGAGAGCTGGATTGGGCGAGCGGAGCACTTGAGGGTTCCCGGCGAGCGCAATCGGACGAGGCTCTGCCCCGGGCGCACCCTCTCCTCCATGGACACGCTCGAGCACGAGAGGGACAGGGCAGCGACGTCGGCGGCGCAGGAGGAGGTGGGCAGGAGGCGTCGCGTGTCGACGTTCGAGGGAGAAAGGAGGCTCGGTCGCCTGTTGAGGATGATCCAGCGAGGCGGACGAGGTCTCGCGCTAGGCTCAGGAGAGAGAGTGAGCACACGCGCACGCGCATGCTGCGAGAGCGGGCCCGAAGGATGGAGCCTCGCGCGCGCATGCACGGTCGCCGAGGCGGCGGCGAGCGGGCGAGCGGAGGCCTCTCATCACGCGCAGCTCAATCGTCTCGGTCGGTCTCGAAGCGCAAGGGCAAGCGGACCTAGGCTCGCAGCGCACAGCCTTCTCGAGCGGCCCCTCCCAGAGAGAGCTCAGCGTCCTGCACTCGACGAGGCAAAGAGCAAGTGTGCTCGCTCCCTGGCAGCTGGGCACGGTCGTTTACCCCGCCTTTTCTCGACACCTCTTTGTCGGGCGCCAGCCCCGGGCCCCGATCTCCCGACCCACTACTGGGCACCGGCGGCGGTGCGCGAGGGAACGGGCGAGCTCCTCCTCCTCCTTCTCGCCGACTTCGCCGCTCGCCCTCGCCCTCTCGCCCGCGCGGCGACACGCCCGGGACAGACAGGAGTGACGGACCCGGGGCTCGCCAAGTCCGCGGGGACGCACGCACGCCAGCCCGCCGCCGCCGCCGCCGTCGCCTTCTCCTCTCCCGAGCGCTCTCGCAGCCGCCGTCCCCTCTCGCGCCTCCGGGCATGGCCGCTTGCGCGTGCCCGCACCCTTTCCCTCTCCCTTCACCCGCCATGTCGCCCGACGCGCGCCAGCACAAGCGCAGGCGCGTCCACGACGACGACGTCGACCCCCGCCTCCCCGCCGCCGTCCCTCCGCTCGCAGTCCACGCCGCACCGCCCTCGCCGCCGAGCCCGCCCTTGTCGACCGTGTCGGCACTCGCACTGTTCGCCGCCGAGATGGTCGCATGGCTCTGGTTCGCGCCGAGCTCGGGAGCGGGAGGTGGCGGCGGCAGCAGCTCGGAGACGATGGCCGTCGACCGAGGCCAGGTCAGGCCGACCGACCGCTTCGTGCGCTTCTGCCAGGAGGTCCTCGCAACCAGTGCGTTCCTCTCCTTCTCCTGCGCGAGCGCGAGGTCTCCCCGAGCCGAGCGAGCTGACCCTCCTCCTCCTCGACTCTCGCTCGCAGCGCAAGTCTCCGAGTCGGTCGTCATCCTCGCGCTCCTCTTCGTCTCGCGCCTCAAACAGCGCAACCCGATCAACGGCGCACCCGGGTCCGAGTACCGCCTCGCCGTCACCGGCCTCATGCTCGCCAACAAGATCCTCGACGACAACAGTGCGTCGCCGTCCCTCTCCTCCTCTCGACGACTGCCGCTCGCTGTTCTGCATGCTGACATGGCCTCCTTCCTCGCTGCTGCAGCCTACACCGCTCAAACCTGGTCGCAAGTCTCGTCGCTCGAGCTGGTCCGTCTCCCTTTCCCTCAGCTCTCGCTCGACTCAACCTCCCTCGCTCACCCCTTCCCCCTTGCGCTCGCAGAAACCGCTCGTCGCCGGCGAGGCCGAGTTCCTGCGCGGCCTCAACTGGTCGCTCCACGTCACGGGCCGCGACTTCGAGGCCTGGCGCAAGCTGCTCGACGGCCACGTCGCCGCTCGCAAAGCCCGGCTCGGTCGGCTCGCAGGCGTCGGCAGCCTCGACAAGGCGGCGCGCAGGTCGTCGTCGAGCGTTCGGGCGCGCGAGCGCGAGCGGGCGCGGCAGGGCGACCTGCACGGGCTCGGCATCGGGCTCGAGGGCGACGCCTCTCGCGCCTCGCCGTCGGTCCTCAGCTTGCCGCCCATCTCGATCGCGCCCACCGTGCGGTATCCGCTCGCGAGGCCAGGTTACACGGCCTCGGCCAACACGACGCCGACGAGCGCGTTTGCGTCGTACCAGCTCGGCGTCGCCTCGGCGCCGCCGAAAGCGCACCCGGCCTCGTCGGCTCCGCTCCCGCAGTACGGCCTCCCCGCGCCCTCGAACGAGCCGCACCGCAACCCGCTCGAGGTGTCGCCGACGACGATCGCCTTCTACCGGCGCAACTCGGGCATGCGGGCGAGCGCGCCGTCGGCCGTGCTCGGCGTCAAGCGCACCGGCGACGAGGCCTTCGCGCACGAGCCGCCGATGCCGCCCTACGTCGCAGCGGCCCTGCCGCCGCACGTCCAGGCGGCGCAGCAGGTGCCCGACATGGTGCGCTCGTACAGCGCAGGGCCCGCCGCGCAGTCCGCTGCGACGCCCAGCGCGCAGCAACAGCAGCAGCAGCAGCCCGCGGCGCACTACGGCCCGGCGCCGTCGTCGTTCTACCTCCACCCGGCGCATCACGTCACGCCCATCCCCTTTTCGGTCTCGTCGTCGCCGCACGCCTCGCGCCCGTCGTCGTCGTCGTCCGGCATCTCGGGCCACCCTCCTCCCGCGCCGTTCTACTTCCCCGAGCCGCAGCAGACGTCGCCCGCCGGCTTCTCGACCCTCTCAGACGCCTTCTCGCCGCGGTACGAGCCCGACACGCGCCGGCGCCTGCGTCAAGGCACGGCGACGCTCGACTACTACTCGCTCGCGGCCGGGCACGGGCTCGGGCACCTGCGCCAGACGCTCCCACCGCCGCCGGCAGCGTGGCCTGCCGTTCAGCCACAGTACTACTACCCGGCGCCGGGCTACGCGCCCGTCGCCCTCGCGCACCAGCCGCCGGCGCCGCACCCGGTCCCCTTCTCCGCCACGACCTCGCCGAGCGCGCCGCCGCCGTTCGACTCGTTCGCCATGCAGCACCAGCAGCACCAGCAGCACTACCAGCAGCAGCAGCAGCATCCGCTCTCGACGCCGCCGCACGCATACTACGGCGGCGGCGCGTTCGCGCCGCTCATGTCGGCGTCGACGTCGCAGTCGGCCGCCATGCCGCCGCCGCGCCCGCACGCGCACCGGCACGGCAGCCACCGGCGCACGAGCAGCGGCGGGTACAGCGCGCGCGGCGCAGGAGGAGCGCTCGGCGGCGGCGGCGGCATGAGCCCGCTCGACCTGATGTCGACGCCCGGCGGCGCGCCAGCGTACTCGCCGACGACGGTGCCGAGCGGGCTCGGCGCGCCGTACTACGGCGCTCAGGCGATGCAGCACGTGCATGCGCATCCGCACGCGCAGGCGCTCGCGCCGCCCGGGTTCGGCTGGGCGCCGCAGCCGATGGGGCTCGTGCACACGCACCAGCTCCAGCAGGGGCAGCAGCAGCAGCCGCAGCAGGTCGCGCTCGCGCCCATGCACGGCGGGTACTACTCGGCGTACTCGAACGCCGGCGTGCCGGGCGTGTACTACCGCGGCTGAGCGCGCCGTCCTCCCTCCCCCTCCTCCACTCTCGAGCCTACTCCTCCTTCTTCCTGCGCCTCTTTCTCTCTCTCGCACGCTTTGCCCTCGTTCGCAACCCTCCTACCGTACCGTCCCTGCATGTTTCACCCCCTCATCGCGCGATACCCCATCATTTTCCCCCCCTC
>Ga0308169_10003791_pt1 | contig 14494 bp, 10 predicted proteins | sample PhyBR1_2_FD_202139 | JGI IMG/M metagenome (GOLD analysis project Ga0308169, IMG submission 202139) | Phyllosphere microbial communities from UC Gill Tract Community Farm, Albany, California, United States - DLSLSB.R1 | ecosystem: Host-associated > Plants > Phyllosphere > Unclassified | place...
GCGGATGCCGCAGCTGCAGCATCCGCCCCTCTGTGAGTCCCTGAGGTGGAGTCGATCAGGCTCCGACACCCGGAGCCGCTCCCGCGCCGCCCGAACCCCCGCGGCGACGACGGCGACGACGGGCCGGGGCCGGCTTGCCGTCGTGGTGCTCCTTGCCTGCGCCGTCGTGGGTGCCGGCGCCCTCGGCGCCGCGGTCCGCTGACGGCGAGGACTGAGAGTCTCCGGGTGATGCGTCGGCAGCGCCCTCGGCGAACGTCGAGCCCACCGGGGTCGAGCCGCCCCGACGACGCCGACGACGGCGGGTGCCGCCCTCATCCGTGCCCTCGGCCGCGGCATCGGCCGCACGCTCGGGGCGCGGTGCGCGCTCGGTCTTCACCGACTGGGTCTTGGGAGCCGAGACGAGACGGCCCTTGGTGCCTGCGGGGATGTCGAGGTCACTGAACAGGTGCGGGCTCGAGGAGTAGGTCTCGACCGGGTCGGGCTGCCCGAATTCGAGGGCGCGGTTGATCAGCGCCCACTTGTGCAGGTCCTCCCAGTCGACGAAGGTCACGGCGATGCCGGTCTTGCCCGCACGGCCGGTGCGACCGGCGCGGTGCAGGTACGTCTTGTCCTCGTCGGGGATGGTGTGGTTGATGACGTGCGTGACATCGTCGACGTCGATGCCGCGGGCGGCGACATCGGTCGCGACGAGGACGTCGCGCTTGCCGGCCTTGAACGCGGCCATCGACCGCTCGCGCTGGTCCTGTCCCATGTCGCCGTGCACGCCGCCGACGTTGAAGCCGCGGTCGCTGAGCTCGTCGACGAGGCGCTGCGCGGCGCGCTTGGTACGGGTGAAGATCACCGTCTTGCCGCGACCCTCCGCCTGGAGGATGCGGGCGATGATCTCGTCCTTGTCGAGCGAGTGGGCGCGGTACACCAGGTGCTTGATGTTCGCCTGCGTGAGACCCTCGTCGGGGTCGGTCGCGCGGATGTGGATCGGGTTCGTCATGAACCGACGAGCCAGCGCGACGATCGGTCCGGGCATGGTCGCGGAGAACAGCTGGGTGTGACGGACGGCCGGGACCTTCTGGAAGATCTTCTCGATGTCCGCGAGGAATCCGAGGTCGAGCATCTTGTCGGCCTCGTCGAGCACGACCTCGGTCGCGTTGGAGAGGTCGAGCAGACGCTGGCCGGCGAGGTCGATCAGGCGACCGGGCGTGCCGACGACGATCTGGGCGCCCGCCTTGAGCTGGTCGATCTGGCCCTCGTATGCCTTGCCGCCGTAGATCGCGACGACGCTGGTGGAGCGGTTGCTCGTCAACAGGTCGATGTCCTCGTACACCTGCACCGCGAGCTCGCGCGTCGGCACCACGATGAGCGCCTTGACGCCATGCTCGGGGTCGAGGCCGAGCCGCTGCACCACGGGGATGCCGAAGCCGAACGTCTTGCCTGTTCCGGTCTTGGCCTGGCCGATGATGTCCTGGCCCGGAAGGCCGAGGGGGATGGTCTGCTCCTGGATCGGGAATGCGTCGACGATGCCCTTGGAGGCGAGAGCGTCGATGATGTCCTGATCGATTCCGAGATCAGCGAAGGTTGTCAATGTTCAGATGCCTGTCCGGCGACCTGCGAGGATCGCCATGTTCACGGATCCACGCCGTCTCTTGTGCCACAGGCGCGGGCCCCGCTCCGACGGCGGGGACAGGGACAGCCTACCCGAGGGGGTGGCGACGCCCGGGAATATCGCGTCCCCCGGGTAGTGTGAACCCCGTGGTGAACTGGTTCTGGAAGCGTAGGACGCCCCGGCGCACGATGACGTTGCGCAGTCGGGGCGATCAAGGAGCGGCGACGCGGGTCGACTTCGCCGAACTCGCGCCGGAGCTGCCGCGATTCCTGGGACAGGCGGCGTACCTCCAGCTGGGGTACTTCGAGACGCTCACGCGGCTGATCAGGGCGACTCCGGAGCTCTCCGAGAAGGAGGCGCTCTCCCGGGCAGCCGGTGCTGCGCTCACCAAGCATCGGGCGATCGTCGAACTCATCGCGGAGCGCGGAGACGATCCGACGCAGCTCATGCTCCCGTTCCGGGAGAACCTCGACGCCTTCCGGCGCAAGACCATCGGCGCGCGTCCGCGGGAGACTCTCCTCGCCGTCTACATCACGGCAGGGATGCTCGACGACTTCTACTTCGCACTCGCCTCGAGCTACGGCGACACGGGGGAGAGGGTCGCGGAGATCCTCTCCGAGGACGATGCGCGGCACGAGATCGTCGCCATCATCCAGGAGACGATCGACGGCGACGGCGAGTGGCGGTCGCTGCTCTCGATGTGGGCGCGCCGGCTCGTGGGGGACACGATCCTGGTGTGCCGGTCGGCGCTGCGTCAGCCCGAGCTCGTCGCGATGAGCGAGGACCGCGTCGAATTGGTCTACACCGAGCTGATGGGCGCGCACGCACGCCGCATGGATGCGATGGGCCTCGCGTCCTAGTCGACGGACCCGGCCGACGGCATCAGATGCCGAGTGCCGCCTTGGCCGCGGCATCGCTGCGTCGGCGCGACGCGACGATCGCGACGGTGACGACTGCCGCGATGCCGACGGAGCCCACGACGCTCGCGAGCCATAGCCAGATGCTGTCCTCGCCCACGCCGAGCCACTGCAGGCCGGTGTAGATGACGGCCGCGAGGGCCGTGGCGACAGCGGGGGTGAGAGCGACCCCGCGCAACTCCCGCCCACCGATCATGTAGTGGGCCGCGATGCCGAGCGCGCACGCCCCGACGAGAGCGAGGAGGATGTACATCGTGGGGTCAGGCGAAGAAGCCGACGCGACGAGACTCCTCGGTGCCGAGCTCGATGTACGCGAGGTTCGCGGTCGGAACCAGGTAGGAGTTGCCCTTGACATCGGCGAAGCTCAGGTGAGAAGTGTTCTGCTCGAGAGCCGAGGAGACCTGCGTGCGGACCTCGTCCGCGCTCGATGCGGTCTCGAAGCTGAGCTCGCGGCCGGTGTTGATGATGCCGATGCGGATTTCCACGCGTACTCCTGTTTTCCAGTCGACGATGCTGTGGTCGAGTCGACCTCGGAGGTCGACGACTGAGCCCAACTCTACCGGGCGGCGAGGTGACGGGATCCGCGGATCAGGCCGGTTTCGCCCTGAGCGCACACCGTCGCGAGACGCCGACGCCCGGCGATGTCGGCGCGCCGCAGTAGCGTGGAGGACATGACAGAGGATGCCGCGCAGAACGCCGTGATCGGTGCAGACGCCTCGGCATCCGGCGTCATTATCGGGGCGCCGGGCACGGGCAAGACCCGCACTCTCACTGAGCGCGTCGTCCATCTGCTCGACACAGCGGGGATGCGTCCGGAGCAGGTCCTCGTCCTCACTCCCAGCAGGCAGGCGGCGACCGCGCTGCGGGACCGCATCGGGGTCAGGATCGGTCAGGCCACTCCCGGGCCGCTGGCCAGGTCGCTCGGGTCGTTCGCATTCCAGGTGGTGCGCGGAGCGATGGTCCGCGAAGGAGCGGAGCCACCGGCTCTGCTGACCGGCGCAGACCAGGACCGCCTGATCGCCGAGCTCCTCGCCGGCGATGCGGAGGACGAGCGCATCGACTGGCCGCAGGCGCTGAGCCCCGCCGTACGCGCCTCCAAGGGGTTCCGCTCCGAGCTCCGTGCCTTCCTCGCGGAATGCGTCGAACTGGGGGCGCAGCCCGACGAGCTGCGCACGTCCGATGTCCCCGCCTGGTCGTCCGTCGCCGAGTTCCTCGTCGAATACCGCGCCGTGCTCGACCTGGCACGGGCATCCCACCGCGACGCGGCAGACCTGCTCGCCGAGGCGTGCACGATCCTGCGCACCGCCGAGCCGAGTGCCCTCGGCCCTCTCGCCGACCTCAGGGTGGTGCTCATCGACGACGCGCAGGAGCTGACGCGCGGTGGCATCGCGGTGGTCGAGGCGCTCCGTGCGCGAGGCACGGCAGTGCTCGCCTTCGGCGATCCTGACATCTCCTCCGGAGCTTTCCGCGGCGCGAGCCCCGAGTTGTTCGCGCAGCTCGCCACGGCGCTGGGCGAGGTCCACGTGCTCGATGTCCCTCATCGTCAGGCGCCGGCGCTCACCGCGCTGACCCGCACCGTCACGCAGGCGATCGGCGTGTCGGGTCGCGTCGACCACAGGCGCGCGCCCGAGCCCGTCGCCGCGCACAGCCCGGGCGCCCCCGGCGACGTGAGCACCTTCATCGCCCCGTCACCGCATGAAGAGCTCGACCGCATCGCGGGTGTCATGCGCGAATGGCATCTCGTGGATGACGTCCCGTGGGATCGCATCGCGGTCATCGCACACGACACCAGGCAGGTCACGCAGCTCGACGCAGAGCTCGCCGCGCGGGAGATCCCGACGAGAGCCGCGGGCGTGCAACGTCCTCTCGGCTCCGAGCCGATCGTGCGCGACATCGTCGGCATCGTGCGCCTGGCCCTCACGCCGGCCGAGGAGCGGACTCCCCAGGACTGGGAGGAGGCGCTCCGCACTCCCTTCGGAGGCATGGATGCGATCGGGCTCCGACGCCTTCGCGCTCGTCTGCGCCATATCGAGCTCGACCTGGGGGGCTCGACGCCCGCACGGGAACTGCTGCGCCAGGCGCTGGCATCGCCCGACCACTTCACGCTCATCGACGCCCAGGAATCGCGCCTGGCCGCGCGCTTCGCCGCGACGATCGCAGATGTGGCCGCCGCGGCTGCCGACGGCGAGACGATCCACGATCTCCTGTGGCGGGTCTGGGACCAGGCCAGAGCGGTCGACGGGCGCAAGCTCCAGATCGCCTGGCGTGAGATGTCGTTGCAGACCAGCGGCGCGGAGACGGCGCGAGCCCTCGATGCGCTCGTCTCCCTGTTCGGTGCGGCCAAGCGATTCGTCGAGCGCACCCCGAACGAGAAGCCGGAGGTCTTCGTGCGCGACATCCTCGACAGCGAGGTGCCCGAAGACTCCCTCTCGAGTCCCGACCGGCCGGGCCGTGTGACCCTGCTCACACCGGCGACCGCACTCGGAACGGAGTTCGACGCGGTCGTGGTGGCCGGAGTGCAGGACGGAATCTGGCCGAATGTGCGGCTGCGCGGCGGGATGCTCCAGTCCTGGCGTCTCGCCGACGCACTGCTCGCATCCCGCACCGGAACCGCCGAGCACCCGCCCGAGGCACTCGACAGGCGCCGCGCCGCTCTGCACGATGAGCTGCGCCTGTTCGTCCGCGCCATCTCTCGTTCGCGGAGCAGACTCCTCATCACCGCGGTCGATGACGACGACATGACACCCAGTGCGTTCTTCGGCTTCCTCCCGCCGCCCGACCCGCCCGAGCTGCATGCCTCGGCCGAGCACCCGCTCACGCTGCGCGGTCTCGTCGCGCGTCATCGTCGGGTACTGACGACCTCGAGCGTCCGTGCCGCCCGAGACCACGCCTCCGCCCAGCTGGCGGTGCTCGCGCGGGAGGGAGTGCCGGGTGCCGATCCGGACGAGTGGTACGGAGTGACGCCGCCGACGACCGATGCACCGCTGCACGACCTCGCCGTCGACGCCGCCCGGGTCTCGCCGTCGCGGATGGAGTCCTTCGAGGAGTGCGAGCTGAACTGGGCGGTGTCCGCCCTGGGCGGCGACACCGTGATGCCGCCGTCGGCCGGAATCGGCACGATCATCCACGAGGCGATGGAGCAGGTGCCCGACGGCGAACTGGACCGTCTGCGTGAGGTCCTGGCCGAGCATTGGCCGGAGCTCGATTTCGAGACGGCCTGGATAGGTCGCAAGGAGAGGCGCCGCGCCGATCTGTACATCGATCGACTGCACAGCTACCTGTCGGACGTGGCGGACGAAGGCGGTCGGGTGATCGCCGGCGAGGTGGAGTTCCGGTTCGCGGTCGAAGTGCCCGAGCAGGAGGGCATCGCGCCGGGCGTGCGTGCGGCGAGCGTCGACGGCGACCCCCATCCGCACCATGCGATCGTGCACGGCTTCATCGACCGGGTCGAGGCGTACACCGCGGGTGGTGGAGAGCATGCGAAGGCGCGGGGACAGAAGTGGACGCGCATGGCCGATGCGCAGAGCGGGGAGCGCGTCGTGGTCGTGGACTTGAAGACCGGCAAGTACGAGCCGGAGAGCGAGCAGAAGGTGGCGGACCACGCCCAGCTCGCCGCATACCAGGTGGCGGTGCAGGAAGGACTCGTGGCGGGAGCGGATCCTGCGGCCCTCGCCGGCGCGCGCCTGGTCCTGGTCGCCAAGACCCTGGCCGGCAGCGATTTCCGCGTGGCGCACCAGCACACCCTCGCCGGTGAAGAGCGTGTCCAGTTCCTCGGGCGGATCGCGGAAGCCGCCCGAGGGATGTCGGCGGCGAGCTTCACGGCCCATGTCGAGGCTCACTGCGCGGATACGCAATGGCGAGTCCAGCCGTGCCGCATCCACACCGTCGCCGCGGTGAGCGCGTGACGGCGTGGACGGGAGCGGGGAACGGGATCTCTGCTCTGGACGTCGCCGCCGCGCTCGGTCTCCCCGCACCGACGGAGGCTCAGCAGCGGGTGATCGAGTCGCCACCGGCGCCGGCTTTGGTGGTCGCGGGCGCGGGCAGCGGAAAGACCGAGACGATGGCCGGCCGCGTCGTCTGGCTGGTCGCGAACGGGCATGTGCGACGCGATCAGATCCTCGGCCTGACCTTCACGCGGAAGGCCGCGGGTGAGCTCGCGGAGCGCATCGGCGTCCGTCTGGCGCTCATCGACGAATACGGGAGACGAGGACTGCTGCCGCACCTGCCCGAGATCGTGGCGAGCGGTGCCCTCGATCGGGTGTCGAGAGCCGCGAACGCCAGACAGCGCGAGGTCGTCCGATCGCAGGTGCTCGACGAGCTCGCCGCACGTTTCGGCACCGGGGCGGTCTCGACCCCCCGTTCGGCCGAGGATCTGTTGATCCGTCCGAAGGTCTCGACCTACAACGCGTTCGCGGATGGCATCGTGCGCGAGCACGCGGCGCGCATCGGCCGCGACTCCGACGTCGCCATGCTCAGCCAGGCCGCATCCTGGATGCTCGTGCGCGACGTGGTGCTGCGCGCCGACCTGCCGGAGCTGGAGGAGATCGACCGGTCGGTGGCGGGGGTGGTCGACGCGGTTCAGAGATTGGCCGGCGACTCGCTCGATCACCGGGTCGATCTCGACCGCGCCGATCGCATCGCGCTGCGCCAGGCCGGGGCGTTCGAGCCGTACCTCAGCAACGCGGAGGTCGCGACCGCGGCTGCGAACCTGCGCGCTCTTCCCGCTCTGTCCGTCCTGGTGCGCGATTACATCGCCGAGAAGGAGCGCCGCGGAGTGCTGGACTTCGCCGACCAGGTCAGCGGCGCCTACGACATCGTGGAGTCGTCTCCCGACGTGCGCGAGGACCTGCGGCAGCAGCATCAGGTGGTGCTGCTGGACGAATACCAGGACACCTCGGTGATCCAGACGCAGTTCCTCGCCCGACTCTTCCGCGACACCGCGGTGATGGCGGTCGGGGATCCGCACCAGTCGATCTACGGATGGCGAGGCGCCAGCGCGGACAATCTGCACGCCTTCGCGCGCACCTTCTCCGAACACGAGAGCGTCGGCAACTACAGTCTGATGACGAGCTGGCGCAACGACCGGAGCATCCTCGGTGTCGCCAACCGCATCCTCGGTCCGCTGCGCAGGCCCGGATTGGATGTGCCACCGCTCGAGTCTCGTCCCGGCGCCGGCCCCGGGGCGGTCGAGATGAGCTTCCCGCTCACCGTCGATGACGAGGCTCGCGCGGTCGCCGAATGGTTCGCGGCGCGTCGCGCGGAGCACGACGACCTCGCGAAGCCGCATACCGGAGCGGTGCTGTTCCGGTCGAAGCGGCACATGCAGACGTTCGCGGCGGCCCTTGCCGCAGAAGGGATTCCGCACCGCATCCTGGGGCTCGGGGGACTCCTGGCGACCCCCGAGGTCGTCGATGTCGTGTCGACGCTGCGCGTGCTGCACGATCCGACGGCGGGCTCTGCGTTGATCAGGCTCCTCGTCGGTCCTCGATTCTCCGTCGGTGTCGCCGACATGGCGGCGTTGCAGCAGCTCGCGGCGGAGCTCTCCCGTCGGGACAGCGGGCTGCTGCCGCTGGACGACGAGCTCCGCAAACGCATCCGCGCGTCACGGGGGGCGGACGAGGCGCTGTCGATCATCGACGCCGTCGACGTGCTCCGCGGTCTCAGCGACGACTACCGCCTTCTCGCCGGGATCACGCCGGACGGGCGTTCTCGCATCCGTGCCGCGGGCGAGATGCTCGAACGCCTCCGACGGGCGTCGTCGCTTCCGCTTCCCGATCTGCTGAGGCTGATCGAGCTCGAGCTGCGTTTGGACATCGAGCTCGCAGCGAACGAGACCAGAGGGCCGGCGCGTATCGCGGCGACGCAGCTGCGCGCGTTCACTGACGAGGTTCGGTCGTTCCTCGCCGCAGACGAACGGGGGACCATCTCGAGTCTCCTCGCCTGGTTGGAGAAGGCCGAGAGCACAGACGAGCTGGTGCCGCGGCCCGAGCCGCCCGAACCCGGGGTCGTCCAGCTTCTGACGATCCACGGATCCAAGGGGTTGGAGTGGGATGCGGTCGCCGTCGTCCGCATGGTCGAGGGCGAACTGCCGTCGCGCCCGACGGACACCTCAGGATGGTTCGGCTTCGGAGTGCTGCCGTTCGCTCTGCGAGGCGACAGCGCGGCCCTGCCGACCTTCAGTTGGATAGCGCCCTCGGACGAAGAGCTCGATGCGGCGAAGCGGCTGAAGGCAGGTATCGCATCGCTGACCAGCAGGAGCAAGACAGCGCCGGGCGCGATCACGGTCTTCAAGGACGCCTACCGCGAGTATCAGCAGGAGGAGGAGCGTCGACTCGCCTACGTCGCCGTCACCAGGGCGCGCAGTCATCTGCTTCTGACCGGGGCCCACTGGGCGGGGCAGAAGCAGCCGAAGAAGCCGAGCCCCTATCTGACCGAGGCGATGGAGATTCTCGGAATCGCTCCGATCGAGCCCGTGGATCCGGACGAGAACCCCTACGACGGCCCCGGCGCAACGCTCACCTGGCCTCTCGACCCGCTCGGCGCTCGGCGTGGAGTCGTCGAGGCAGCCGCCGCTGCCGTGCGCGCGGCAGCCGACGGGGAGCCGGAGGCCGCTCCCGAACTGGCGCGTCTGCTCGCCGAGCGCGCCGCCCGATTGCGTGGCACCGACGCATCACCGCCCACCCGGGTGCCGGCCTCCCGCTTCAAGGACTACGTCACCGATTTCACCGGCACCGTGTCTTCCATCGTCCGTCCGATGCCTGAGCGGCCGTATCGGCAGACCCGGCTGGGCACGCTGTTCCACGCATGGGTCGAGCGGCGGAGCGAACTCGTCGGCGTCGGTCAGCGCGTCGACGAGGCGCTGTGGGAGGTCGACGAGGATGATCTCTCGTTCGTCGAGACCGTCGGCGGAGCGGAGGTCTCGTCCGCCGACGCCGCCGACCTCGAGACCCTGCAGTCGATCTTCGAGGCCAGCGAGTGGGGAGCGCTCAAGCCCATCGCGGTCGAGATCGAGATCGACTTCGCGCTGGGTGGCGCTGTGCCGGGTGACGAACGCCATATCGTCATCTGCAAACTCGACGCGGTCTATCGACGCGAAGATCGCGGCGGGCGCATCGAGATCGTCGACTGGAAGACGGGCAAGGCCCCACGCACACCTCGGGAACGGGAGGAGCGGATGCTGCAGCTCGCGCTCTACCGTCTCGCCTACCACCGTCGTTTCGGAGTGCCCCTGGAGGAGATCGACGTAGCGCTGTACTACGTCGCGGACGACCTCGTCATCCGCGGTGACCGCGTCTACTCCGAGTCGGAGCTCTTCCAGCGCTGGAGCGCTGCTCGGGCGGCCCGCTGAGCCTCGTCCTCCGGCGATCCCTCGTCTGAGCCGTCCGCTCGCTCAGTCCGCGCCGGGTCATCGACCGGGCGTCGCTCCGCGGTGGGCTCCTGCGCGGTGTGCCTGCGCACGCCTGAAAGATCTTCCGTCTCGAGACCACCGACCTCGAGACGACGAGCGGCGTCCGCGGCGGCGTCGCTGAGATCGCTCGTCGCCTGATCGTCGGCATCGCCATCAGGACCGTCGGCGTCGTCGTCGCGCCACAGCTCGTTCGGGTTGTACGCGTCGGTCTGCATCGACGTGTCGGCCCCCGCCGAGGCGCGTGCCGGCACTCTGTCGAGCGCGTCCAGGGCGGACTCGACGCCCTCGTTGCGCGACGCGATCACGCCGAGATCGTCGCTGTGCAATCCTTCGGCGAGTGCCTCGAGAAGGGCGGCGGCGTCGTCGACGATGTCGGGTCGGTGCAAGGAGTCGCCGTGGACGAGCCATCGGGCGAATTCGAGCTCGGCGAGCAGGCGTGCGCGCACCTCGAGAGCGCCGTCCGGCCCGCGGTCGGCGGCCCGAGCGTACGCGGCATGGACGTCGTGCGCCGCATCAGGGGCGGTGGACAGCCACGACAGATCGATCGCCGGATCTCCGACGGCCAGCGAATGCCAGCCGATGAGTCCGGTGACCTCGGGACCGAGATCCGGGTCGTCCCGGAAGATGAAAGAGGTCGACTGCACGCCTCCCAACACGACCGTCGATTCGAACCGCCAGAGATCGTCGTCGGCGACGGCGTCGCGCCATCGCACCGTGAGCCGCGCGGGGACGCGCCCGGTCGATGCCGCGGAGTCGATCAGTCGAGCGAGTTCGTCGCGGCTCTCCTGCGCAGACCGCGTCGTCAATCCGGCGCCTCTCACGACCGAGATGGGCAGGGAGTGCACTGCCGCGATCGCCGCACCCATCGATTCGGCGGCGCCACGGCCGGCGGGCACCATCGCCGCCTCGATCTGGAATCCGGGCAGCAGCTCCGTCACGAGCGCATGTGCGTCTGCGAGTCGCGTCTCGCCGATGTATTCGGGGGCTCGGAAGGGGAGCATCGCCCGCGCACCGGCCGTCAGCGCCCGCAGCGCGAGGGCCTCGGCGGCCAGCTCGCGTGAGGTCTCATCGTCATCGGCGACACGGATCGCGAGCTCGCGCCCGTCTGCGAGAGTGGCGACCGCGGAGTCGAAGCGTCCGTCACCGTCGGCGCTGAGCGTGCGGGCCCCGATCACCTCGGCGCCGGGCAGTGCGGCAGTCACCGCCGCGGCTAGAGTGAATGGAGAGCGTCCCATGCCTCCAGGGTAGGTGGACGTGGGGGTGGTCCAGCTTCCGCCACGCCCGTGAGAGAGGGAGACGATGATCGCCGGCAGCAGCACATCCCTCGATCGCGCAGCGGATCTGCGGGTCGAACCCGGAGTCCTCGATCGTCTGCGCGCCGACGAGGCGACGCGGGTCATCGCCGTACGAGACGGCCGCGTGCGCATTTCGGGCGCCGACCTCGAATCGGCCACGCTGCTGCGGGTTCCCGCCGCCGAGATCGTCGATGCGACCTGGGCGCTCCTCGGGCGCGAAGGTGACGGTACCGCCGTGCTTCTCGCCGTTCTGCAGCCCGAGGGCGACACCGTCGACACCGCACCCGACGAGGTGTGGCTGGGACTCCGCGACCTCGGCGCGCGTCTCGGCTCGGGTGACACGGAGCTGCTCATCGAGGCGCTCGCGCTGGGAGGCTGGCTGCGGGACGCACCGTTCTGCCCCCGATGCGGCGGAGGGACGGAGCTGCGCCAGGCCGGATGGTCGCGCCGCTGCCTCGTCTGCGGTCGCGAGCACTTCCCTCGGACGGACCCAGCCGTCATCGTCGCGGTGGAGAGCTCTGACGGCGAACGGCTCCTGCTCGGGGCGAACGCCAATTGGGGCGGCCGGATGTACTCCTGCTTCGCCGGATTCACCGAGGCGGGCGAGTCGTTGGAGTCGACCGTGCATCGTGAGCTCGAGGAGGAATCCGGCGTTCGGCTGGCCTCGCTGCGTTACGTCTCGTCTCAGCCGTGGCCCTTCCCTCGCTCGCTCATGCTCGGCTTCCGTGCCGTCGCTCTGGATGAGCACGAGCTGCGGCCCGACGGGGAGGAGATCATCGACGTCCGCTGGTTCACCCGTGACGAGATCAGGTCCGCTCTCGCCGGTGACGGACCCGTCGGCCTCCCGGGACCCGCGTCCATCGCCCGCGCACTGATCCTCGACTGGTTCGAGGAGCGCGCGTGAGCGCGCTCGAAGCCCTCGACGATCGACAGCGGGAGGCGGCATCCGTGCTGCGCGGTCCCGTCGCCGTGCTCGCAGGTGCGGGAACCGGGAAGACCCGAGTGATCACCCACCGGATCGCCCATGGCGTCGACACCGGTGCATACTCGCCGTCGCGCGTCATGGCGGTGACCTTCACGGCCAAAGCGGCGGGCGAGCTCAGGGGTCGTCTGCGCGCGCTCGGCGTCGAGGGCGTGGCCGCGCGGACATTCCACGCCGCCGCCCTCGCCCAGCTGAACTTCTTCTGGCCCACACTGGCCGGATCACCCGCTCCGTCGATCATCGACAACAAGGTGAGGCTGCTCGGCCAGGCTGCCGACGCGATGCGACTGCGGCCGAGCACCGCGACGCTTCGCGACCTCGCCTCGGAGATCGAATGGCGCAAGGTGTCGATGTTGTCGATCGAACAGCACGCGTCGCTCGGCCGCACGTTGAGCGGCGTCGACTCCGCTCAGTTCGTCGAACTGCAGCAGCGCTATGAGGCGCTGAAGGACGAGCGGCGCCAACTCGATTTCGAGGACGTGCTGCTGGCCTGCGCCGGGATGCTCGAGGCCGAACCTCGCGTCGCAGCGTCCGTGCACGAGCAGTATCGGCATTTCACGGTCGACGAGTACCAGGACGTCTCTCCGCTCCAGAACCGCCTGCTCGAACTCTGGCTGGGCGATCGCAAGGACATCTGCGTCGTCGGTGACGCGAGTCAGACCATCTACTCGTTCGCCGGCGCCGAACAGCGATTCCTCCTCGAGTTCGAGCGGCGGCATCCCGATGCCACGGTCGTGCGTCTCGAGACCAACTACCGTTCGCAGGCCCCGATCCTCGAAGCGGCGAACGCCCTGATGAAGGGGCGGCCGGGCGCCCTCGAACTCGTCCCGGCGAGAGAGACGTTCAACGCGGATTCGCCCACGGTCACGGCGTACGACTCCGAGCGCGACGAGGCAGAGGGGATCGCCGCCGCCGTGGCGGCGCGGATCGAGTCAGGGGCGTCGCCCTCAGAGATCGCCGTGCTCTACCGGGCTCATGCGCAGTCCGCGGTGCTGCAGCAGGCGCTCGCCGCCGAGGGCATCGCGACATCGGTGCTGGGTGGAACCCGGTTCTTCGCGATGCCCGAGGTGCGACAGGCGATCCTGGCCCTGCGGGCCGCCGCGGTCGCGCCGACCGAGCACGGTTTCCTGCCCGGGGTCCAGAGGGTCCTCCGCGAGCTCGGTCTCTCCGACGAGCCACCTGCGGCCGGGGGAGCTCAGCGCGACGGCTGGGAGGCTCGGCGGGCGATTCTGCGTCTCGCCGAAGACGCCGGACCCGATGAGACCCTGCGCACCTTCAGCGACGCGCTCATGGCGCGCGCGAAGGACCAGCACGAGCCCACCATGCGCACCGTGACTCTGTCGACGTTGCACGCCGCCAAGGGTCTCGAATGGCCGCATGTCTACCTCGCGGGGTGGGCGGAGGGCGCACTTCCGATCTCCTACGCCACCGGCTTCGAGGCGATCGACGAAGAGCGCCGCCTCGCTTACGTCGGCGTCACGCGGGCCGCGCGTACTCTCTCGCTGTCGTGGTCGCGCTCAGCGGGACGCGGGGAACGCGCCCCGTCGCGGTTCCTGGCAGAGATGGGAACGACTGCTCGCGGCACCGGCATTCTTCGTGAAACGTCACCGAGCGCCAGTCGCGGCGCCCCTCGCCGCTGACCTCGACGAACGAGCCCGGGGCCGCGCTCTCTGCGAGCAGCCGCGCGACGAGCGTCGCCGCCTCCGTGATCCGCGCGGCACTGATCGGACCCGCGCCGCGCCCGATGAGTTGGGCGTGCATGCGGGGCCAGGCATCGTCGCGCTCGCGTTCATGCTCGTCGCGGCAGGTCAGGCAGGCCGATTCGCCGGGTACCACCAGGGGTCCGACCGTGATCCGTCCTCGCTCGAGCGCGACCGGCAGGTGCGACGTGTCGTCGCGAAGGTAGCGTGCGAAGTGCAGCGCGGCCGCCGCACCTTCGACCAGCACGATGCCGATGTCGCGGGGATTCTCCCGCTCGCCGACGGCGATGCCCTCGTCGAGGAGCGCCTCGCGCATGCGGAACTCGCATCGCGCGTCGGCGACGTCGATGCTCTCCACCCACGCAGCCGGGGGAGCGGGAGAATCGTCGACGAGCAGCGGCTCGAGCCGCGCCAGGAGCATCCGCGCCTCTGCGCGCGGGGCGCCGGCGGCATGTGCCACGACATCGAAGCCCCCGCGCCGGAATCCGGCGGCCATCCGAGCGATCAGACGCTCGACCCACGGTTCCGAGGCGGCGATGCGCAGCGTCCCCTCGATGCCGATCTGCAGTGTCTCACCGTCGCGCCAGAGCAG
>Ga0308169_10003792_pt1 | contig 14494 bp, 12 predicted proteins | sample PhyBR1_2_FD_202139 | JGI IMG/M metagenome (GOLD analysis project Ga0308169, IMG submission 202139) | Phyllosphere microbial communities from UC Gill Tract Community Farm, Albany, California, United States - DLSLSB.R1 | ecosystem: Host-associated > Plants > Phyllosphere > Unclassified | place...
GCCTAGGTCCGGGGGGCGACCGGAGCTCACGACGTTTTTGATGATGCGCTCGAGCAGGACTGCCTGCTCTGCTTCGTGTGGGTTCTCCATCAGGATATGATGTCAAGGCTAGGGGTGGTGAGACGGCGGAAATGTTGACGAGTGGAGGTCAGACTTGTTTTGGCGCGACGCGTCGATGCGAATAATAATGCTTAAGCGAGTGGCGAGTGGCGAGTCGACGTGGGTCTTGCCTCGACGTGGAAGAGGCGTGGGTGGCGGAATGTGCCGCCGCGGCGCATACGCCGGGGACCTGTTGGTTGATTGTTTGTGGTCAAAGCGCGATCTGCCCAGGGTTTCGTCGCGTGGGGCGAGGTGGTACGATGGAAAAGTGATTCGACGATATTTCCATCAAACCACCTCACAGCCGTGTTTGCAACAACCGAACCACTCTCGTTTCTCTTCGGGTATATTAGACAGCAGTAGAGGCCCATAGACCCAGTTGACACTGGGGGTTCAAACGACCAGTCGATACCTTTACAACACTCTTTTTCCCCACTCACGACCCCCTCACCCCACCCTTTACATCAACAGTCATGTCCGCGGCGATCGGCAAGACCGCCATGCAGGTCGTCGACCAGTACTTCCCCGCCCTGGCTCCCCACCTGCAAACGCTCAACGCGACCGAGGCCCAGTTCTCGCTGTACGGTTCGGCTGACCTCTCCCACCTCAACTGGCTCGAGCGGTCCTGGGCGAGCTACTACATCTGGGTCGGCAACCCGATCATCGCCACCGGTCTGCTCTCCTTCCTCGTCCACGAGGTGCGATCCGCGTCGCCACATGCCATCTCTTGTGCTGACCCCCCAGGTCGTCTACTTTGGCCGCTGCATCCCATGGCTCATCATTGACGCGATCCCATACTTCCACAAGTGGAAGCTGCAGCAGGACAAGCACGTCACCAAAGAGCAGATTTGGGCGTGCACCAAGGACGTCCTCCTCACGCACTTCACCTGCGAGTTCCCATTGATCTACCTCTTCCACCCGATCTGCTGCTACTTTGGCATGTCGACCTACGAGGTTCCGTTCACCCCGATCCCGCTCATGCTCGCCCAAATCGCCTTCTTCTTCGTCTTCGAGGACACGTTCCACTACTGGGCGCACCGCGCGCTTCACTGGGGCCCGCTGTACAAGCACATCCACAAGAAGCACCACAGTGAGTGCACCATGAGTCCCCAAGGCTCGCGCTGACTCGCAGCCTTCAGCGCCCCCATCGGCCTCGCCGCCGAGTACGCCCACCCGCTCGAGGTCCTCATCCTCGCCCAGGGCACCATCTCCGGCCCGTTCCTCTACTGCCTCTTCCGACAAGACCTGCACATCTTGACGGTGTACATCTGGGTCACGCTCCGACTCTTCCAGGCCGTCGACGCCCACTCGGGCTACGACTTCCCCTGGTCGCTCCGACACTTCCTGCCGTTCTGGGCCGGCGCAGACCACCACGACTACCACCATCAGTCGTTCCGAGACTGCTACTCGACCTCTTTCCGATGGTGGGACCACCTGCTCGGCACCGACTCCAAGTACAAGGCGTTCCGAACGCGCGTCAAGAACGCCAAGGCGTCTGAGCGGGAACAGTTTGAAAAGGAGGAGATTGCCCGGATCGAGGCCGAGGGCCTAAAGGCTGAGCGGGAGACGTTGGCTTGGGGCACCAAGAGCAAGAGCGACTAGGCGCGCCGCTTTGGAGGGTCTATGCATACCCGACATACCATCGCAGCACATACACCCCCTGCATGTTCATACAAACCCCTTCAATGCATGCAGTAGAACACAAGCTGGCGCGGCCGCGTGTTACGTCAGGGTCGAGCGAAACCTTCCTTTCGAGGCAAAGTGGGACAGCGTCATAGTTGTTGCCGTATTCGATCCCATTTCATGTATCTCGTACACATCCATACCAATTGCCATCCTATACATCCTACCATCTCATCACGCACCTCACGCTCATCGTCCTCATCTGGACGCTCATCCCCTCCCTCTGATCAACACCATCGTGACAGAACCGGTGCCCCCACTGGTGACGCCTGCGACAACCCCCTCGCCTTCCTGGACATCCTCGCCCCCCACATGCTCCCACTATGCAAGCGCTAAAAGACGTCGCGCTACGTTTGCTCAACGTCTACGTCTCGCCATATGTGGAGAATCTCAACGCCCATGACCTGTCTCTCTCGGTCTTTGGCGGTGCGTCTCACACACTCTAAGCGCGTCGAGTGCTAACCATAGGCAACCTCCAATTTCACGGTCTGCACCTGAAAAAGTCGCTGCTCGAGCGGTTTGGCCTACCAGTCGAGATCGTCGCCGGAGATATTGGAAACCTGTCTGTGACGATACCGTGGACCCAGCTCAAAACGCAACCGGTAAAGATCAATATCGACAATGTCTACGTCCTAGCCCGAGCCCGACCGCAGGGCAAGGTGGACCCAGAGGAGGATGAACGGGTGGAACAAGCCACAAAGCAGGAGCGGCTAAGAAGCGCCGAGGCGGTCGACAGCGCCGCTAGTCAGGTCGGAACCAAGGGGGTCAACGATGAGAGTGGGTGGTGATACAAAAGACTAGACCATGCTCACGCCATAGACAAGCAGACCTACGTCGGAGCGATCATCTCGAAGGTGGTGGACAATGTGCAGGTGCACATCAAGAACATTCACGTGCGATACGAGGACGGGACGAGCGCGCCAGACGTGAGTGACTGGCCGACAGGGATGCACTGACACACAGCATCCATTCGCTGCGGGCATCACGTTGTCAGAGTTCACCGCCGTCTCGACGGATGGGAACTGGGTCGAGGCTTTCATCCAAGACAGCTTGCACGGTGTCCACAAGGTGAGTCGCTTGCCTTTCCACGACTGACAGACAGCTGGTCAAGCTCGGAGCGCTCTCGGTCTACTTTGACACAGACACTGGCAGTCTCGACAAGGGCGCAGAGGACCGACAGGGCACGCTCGATGCGCTCAAGTCGATGCTCGTCGGCTCCCCCACCCACCAATACATCCTCAAACCCGTCACGGGCGAAGCCCGCGTCATCGTCAACAAGTCCATGTCTGCCGAATCGCCCAAGGTCGACGCGCAAGTCATCTTTGACGAGATCGGCATCGTCTTCGACCGAGATCAATACCGCGACGCCCTGTCCATGGTCGACGTGTTCCACTTTTACCGGCGCACACACCAGTACCACAAGTTCCGCCCGCCAGAGGAAGAATTCGAGGCGAATCCAGCGCGTGCGAGATTGAAGTTTGCCCTCAATGCGATCGGAAAGGAGGTGCACGAGCGGCACAGGAGGTGGACGTGGGAGTACATGGCGGACAGGCGGGATAAGCGGAAAAAGTATGTGGATGCCTACGTCAAGAAGCTGGCGCTGCCAGAGGGGAAGCAGTTGGCAATAGAGGTGGGCATTCAGTCAGAAACTTTGGGCTAAGCTAAACCGCAGGACGCGACTGTGCTGGAAGAGATGGAGCGCGTTCTCACCTACGAAGACATTCGCTTCTTCCGCTCCGTCGCCAGGGCGCAGGCGAAAAAGGACGCCGCGACGAGGATGAAACTCGAGGCGGAGAGGCGGAAAAACCAGCCGCAGCGCCAGACATGGGGAGAATGGATCTGGGGCGTGCCAAAAGCAGATGACGAAGGGACGGGCATGTCCGAGGAGGCGAAGAAGGAGATCGACGATATCCTCGACTACGACGCAGCTGCTCCCATCGGTGCGACACCGAGCGATTTCATGAAAGCAAGAGTGTCGGCCAAGCTCAACAAGGGCTCCTTTTCACTTCGCGTCGACCCGCATGGGAAGAACAACGACATCATCGCGCTTGTCTTTGACTCTTTCTCGGCGGATGCTCTGCAATTAACCGAATCGGTTTCGGGCAAGATTGCCCTCGGCGGTTTCAGGGTGTACGACGGTACCACGCCTGATTCGCTGTACCCGCAGATCGTCCGAGTGAAGGATATCGAGAATTCTGCCGGCAAAGATGGTCCAAGCCGTCAGACCAGTCTGGACATTGGCGGGACTGACAACGCTCTGGCCGAGATTAGCGACGGGATGGACACCCAAGCGGAGACCGACCCATTCTTCGTCTTGGAGGTGGAGCAGAACCCGCTCGATGGCCATGCTGATACCGTTGCCAAGGTCCGCATGCGTCACCTTGAGATCATCTACCACAAAGGCTATGTCGAAGCGGTTGTAGCGTTCTTCAAGCCCCCAGCGAGTCAGCTCGAATCAATCGGCGCTCTGCTGGACGCCGCCGGACAAACTCTCGACGGGATCCGAAAAGAAACCCGGGCGGGTCTCGAGTACGCCTTGGAGCAGCACAAGACGGTCGATCTTCGTGTCGACATGAACGCCCCGATCATCATCATTCCGATGGACGTCAAGTCAAAGGAGTCGCAGGCGCTGGTCCTCGACGCAGGTCACATCGCTGTCGAATCCAAGCTGGCGGACCAGGCCAAGCTAAAAGAGGTTCACTCGAAGCGCGGCAGGCAGTACAACGATGACGACTTCCGACAATTGGAGGACTTGATGTACGACAAGCTGTCCCTTCGGCTCGAGTCGACGCAGCTTCTCATGGGATCGTCCATCGAGGCGTGCATGTCGGCCATTGAGGATCACCATGCGTCGGCCGATGGCGACCTGCACATCATCGAGCGCATCAACATGTCGTTCTCCGTCCAGAACGCCATTGTCAACGCCCCAAACTTGACCCGGTTCAAGATCCAGGGTGACCTGCCCGAGCTCCAGGTCAATTTCTCGGATCGAAAGTACAAGACGTTGATGCGATTCATCGATGTCGCGATACCCAAGTTCGGGGACAGTTCACCTGCGGCAGACGCCCCAAAACCACCGCCGGCCTCGAGCCGACCCTCATTCCGTCCACAAAAGATTGAAGAGTACACGCTGGACGACACGCGATCGATCGTGTCTGGCGAAGGCCACCGTGACGTGGACAAGGACGACGATGACAGCTCGGTGGATGGTAAAGGCACAGACCACTTCTACGAGGCTCGCGACGATACCACCGATGTGCGTCGCATAGGCCATGTGAAACCACTAATGTTCCAGAGTCAGCGGGCCGCCCTGCAGCAGGTCACTTTCGAGTTCTCCTTCTCCGTCGGCAAGCTCCAAGCCTCGCTGTTCAAGTCTACCAGCTCGACCAGCGAGAAGGCCCTCGCCGAAGCTGTGCTCGAAGGTTTTGGTCTTACCTTCGACTTGCGCAAGTACGACATGTCGGTGGACTTGTTCCTCCGATCCGTCACCCTCGGCATGATCGAGCAGGGCCAACTGCGCAAACCGCTCCTCACCTCTGCAAACGAGGACAAGGGCGATACCGACTTGAAGCTGATCCAGGTGCGGTATGTAAAGGTGCAGAAGGATTCGCCCGAGTTTATGACCGTTCACGAAGGAGTCGATCAGAGTATCGACGCCGAGCTGTCGACGTTCAACATCACTGTCGCTCCCGAGCCAATCCTCTCGCTGTACGACTTCATCATGACCACCTTTGTCGGACACGACGAGGGGCCTCGGGCGGCGCAGGGCAAAGAGGTGCCAGCTGATGTGGTGGCAAAGCAAGAGGCCGAGGCGCAGAACAAGTCGTCGGACAAGATCCGCCTCAGGGTCAAGCTTACCACTGTGCAAGGTGAGTTGTTCCAGAGTCCTTCAGCTGACGTTCAAGTCTCGCTCGAGAACAACGAGGTTCGTTTCGCCGTCCTGGCGCTACCTGCAGTCGACGTCGCTATCATGCTGCGCGCCGGCACGCTCCGCATCGGCGCCCGTCTCGGCAACATCGCGCTCGAAGACCTGTCCGATGACGCGGTCGCCACGCCCGAGTTCAAGAAACTGCTCTCTATCGAAGGAGAAGAGCTCGCCGATTTCAGCTACGAGACCTTTGACCCGACCGACCAGGAGACCTTCCCGGGCTACAATTCCTCGGTCAATTTGCGCGCCGGTTCGCTCAAGTTCACCTTCATGGAGAAACCGGTTCGCGACCTGTACACTTTTGCGACAAAGTTTGCGCGGATGAAGGCGGTGTACGATGCGGCCAGTCAAGCCGCTGTCCAGCGCGCGAGCGAGGTTACCCGGATGCACTACGACGTGGTTGTCAAGACGCCGATCATCGTCCTACCCCGCGACGGCCTCACATCGAAAGATATCCTCGTCCTCAAGCTTGGGGAGATTGTTGCTCAGAATCAGTACTCGGGTGACCCGTACGACACGAGCACGATCAAGGCGGGCCTACGGGGAATCAACGTCGCGTCGGAGATGGAGTACCATGGGCAGCTAGCCAGGATCCAGATGGTGGATGACGTCGCGATTACCGCGGATATCAAGCAGATTGCAAGTGCTGAACACCGCACAGAGAACGGGCACGCCGACACCAAGGTGGGTACCTCATTCCCTCGTCTCGCTGACGTACAGGTCGACACCAAGATGAGCGACGTCAAGCTCTCGCTCACGCAGCTGCAGTACACCTTGCTCATGGAGCTGCTTGGTGCGATACCCCGGGCACTAGGCGGTATTTCAGAGGGCGAGCTCTCGCCGACGTCGACGCCAACGACGCCCGCATCATCCGCCCCGCCCACTCCTGCCGATGAAACGCCAGAAGACTCCTCTGTCGATCTTGGCCCAGAGCTGGTCGTGGCCAAAGCAAGCGGCGAGTCCGCGCCGTGGACGTCCCTCGACCTCGTTTTCGCCGTCAACTCGATCGCCCTTGAGCTGTACGACGGCCAAGCGCATGTCGAGGCTGATCTGTCCAAGCATTCCATCGCGAGATTTGCGCTTCAGGAGACAAACGTCACGATGAGACAGCTATCGGACGGGGCGATGCAGGCAGAGTTCTCGCTCAAGGCGTTGTCGTTCTCAAACACGCGTGCAGGCGCTAGCGTCTTCAGGGATATCATCCCGGCGGCCGAGCACGACGGAAAGCAGGTGTAGGTCGCGGTTGTCGTGAAAGCGCTGACACGCAGGATGCTGCAATACTCCGTCACTGGAGGCAGCAACAAAGCGGCCACGGCCATTGTCACCATCGACAGTCCGCGCTTCATTCTCGCTGTGGACCCGCTCGCGGCGCTGCTCGAATTCGCCATGAGCCCGTTCAAGAGGACCACCGAGAAAGAGGTCGCAGTCGACGAGCCTGCGCCCACTGAAGAGGTGGAAGCGGTCGAGGGACCGGCAGAGAAAAAGGGCTCGCTCCAGTTCCGCGTCAAAATCGTCGATTCGACAGTCATCGTCCTCGCCAACGATTCCGACCCCCGAACCCAGGCGATCCAGCTCAACATCAAAGAGGTCTCGGTTGCGCAGCAAAACGTCCTCGCGCTCGAGGTCAGCAAAATTGGCATGTCTTTCGGAAGAATGGACCGCCCGCATGATCGGGTCAAGTTCCTCGACGAACTCGACGTTGCTCTCACCCTGCAGACCCAGCAAAAGGGCTCGCAGCAGCTGACAAGCTTCGAGGTGGAGATCCCCGACCCAGTCATCTTCCGAGCATCTTACACCGACATCATGTTGATCATGGACATTGTCAACAAAGCATCCGCTGCCGCGACTCGTGCGACCGCACCGGAAGGGCAAGCCGCGGCGCCAACGCGGGATCGGCGATCCAGCCTGGTTGGAGGCGAATCAACCGCTGGAACAACTGGCGCTATCGCCCCTACCCGATCGAGTCAGCGGCGTTCGTCCGTCAGCAAACGCCGACGGAGCTCGGTGGACAGGTCGAGATTGCTCGTCACAAAGGAGAAGCTCAAGGCGAGGATCAACGGACTCCAGTTCGTTCTCGTCGGCGATCTGCAGGAACTTCCCTTCGTCCACTTGTCGACCAACGAGTTTGAGATCACGGCAAACGACTGGTCTGGCGATCTGGCCATGGCCACCTCAATCACAACCTCGATCCGCTACTTCAACTTGGCCAACTCGCACTTTGAGCCATTGATGGATCCATGGAAGTTCAACCTGGGCGTGAACCGGATCTCGTCGGGAGCCGGTCAGGCACCCCTTAAGGTGTACTTCTCGGCGGCAGAGCGACTCGAGGTCAACCTCACCTCTGCGTTCATCGAGCTCGCCATCACGACGGCCACGGTATGGTCGAAGGAGTCTGACCGGATCAAGGAGGGCCGTGGCAACGACGCGCCCTTCAAGATCCGAAACCGGACCGGACTGTCCATGATGGTCTGGCCCGAGCCGCACGACCTCTCAAAGGAGATCAAGAAGAATGCGGCCAAGACGCTGCACGACGGCGCCGAGGTGCCATGGCGATTCGAGGATCGACGTGCGACCCGTGACAACGTCTCGGCAGTTCGACACAACTCGCTCGGAGTCAAGTTGGAAAAGTGCCCATGGACGGAACCGCTGAGAGGCATCTCGGTCGACCGTGAAGGCGAACATATCCTCTACCTCCGACCCAAGGGCGAAGTCACCCAGCAGCTCATGTGTGAGATCCGCCTCGAGCACAACATCAAGGTCATCACTTTCCGCTCGACGCTCAACATCGACAACCGAACGAGTCACCCGGTTGAGATGATCGTCGTCGACGCACACGGCAAAGCCAGCGGCGGCGCGATGAAGATCGATCCGGGCGAGTCGTGCCCTGTCCCTGTCGCTGCGGCATATGACGGACGGTTCCGGCTGCGACCGCTCAAGGGCTTTGGCTTCGACTACGGCTGGTCGAGCATGATCCACTGGACCAACCTCATGAAGCGGCCCAGGCGGGCCATCAGCTGCAAGCCAATGAACGCAGGCGACACGGCCTTTTACTTCCAGGCGGAAGCGGTGTACGACCAGACCGACCCGGTCACCAAGACGTACCCGCGCCTGTCGTTGACGCTCCGCGCACCCATCGAAATCGAGAACCTGCTGCCGTACGATATCAAGTATCGCATCCACGACAAGAATTCGGGCCTGTCGTCTAGCGAATTCTTGGTCAAGGGCGGGACGTTCCCGGTCCACACGGTCGAGCTCAGCCACCTCATCCTCTTGTCTATCGCTCCAGAAGACACAAATCTCAAGCACAGCGATTACGCCATCATCAACACGGACGACGTGGAGCTGCCCATCGAGGACCACTTCCACCTGCCGGACGAGCAGGGCTTAAAGCTCATGCTCAAGCTGCACTACTACGTCTATCCCAACTCGGGTGGAGCGAAAAAGGTCCAAGTGTACTCGCCTTTCATCTTCATGAACAAGACCGGCCTGCCCTTTGACCTCGCCGCAAAGACATGGACGGGCGGACAGAAAGCAGTGGCCGGCAGCGACCTGTTCGGCAACGATCACCTACGCGACACGCCCACGCCATTCATGTTTGGCTTCCCGAACGAGGACCGTCGGAACCGCCTCTTCCTCAGGGTCAAAAACTCCAAGTGGTCCAAGCCGCTGTCCTTTGAGCCCGTCGCGGCGGACATGCAGATCGCCATGCCGACCCAAAACGGCGACGCAGAGTACTACGTCGGGCTATCGTACGCGGAAGGACTGGGCAAGTACAAGTTGACCAAGGTGATCACGATCGCACCGCGTTTCTTGATCCAGAACAACTTTGGCAAACCCTTGCAGATCCGCCAGACGGCCGGCACATTCACGATCGATCTTGCCCCCGGCCAACGACAACCGCTCCACAAACTCGTGACTCGCTCGGCGCCGCAGCTCACCGTCGCGTACGAGGCCAGCAACATGTGGTCCGCGCCGTTCAACCTCGCCGACATCGGACACACAAACTTGACGCTCCGAAAACACAGGGACGACTCGCGGCCGCAGCTGCTTCGCATCGAGACCCACATCGAGGGCTCGAGCATCTTCATCTACATCTCCAAGGAAACCGGTCCATGGCCGCTGCGGTTCCAAAACGACACTGGATTGCGGCTCAGCTTCCAGCAGGTCGACAGGGATGGCTCACCGCCCGAAGCGGACCGGTGCCCGCGATACAATCTCGAGCCCCATTCGGAAACAAACTATGCCTGGGACGACCCGACCGAGACTGGCAAGCGGATCCAGCTGCGCGCGATCGGGGAGGGCGGTGCCACTTCGTATGTGGGCAAGCCGCTCGATGTCATGGCCATCGGTATTCAGCCGCCCATCAAGATCGGCTCGGGCAACGGTAGCACCATGCCCCGACACACAATCTCGATGGACATCCAGGCGGACGGCAACTCGCAGGTGATCGTCATCTCGCCATACAACGAAGATACGAGCGTCTACAAACCGGCGAGGAAGCGTGGTCCAGGCGCGGTCACCAGGTCCGATAGTGTGGACTCTCTTGCCACAACTGCTTTCGAGACCGTCGCGGTGTCGGAAAAGGCGAGCCTGACGATCAATGTCGAGCTCGAGGGTATCGGTGTTTCGGTGATCACCAAGCGCCCCGACGAGCTCGTGTATCTCTCGCTGCGGGGGTTGAAGGTGGGATACTCGGACTACCCGCAGTATTACGACGCGTTCATCGACTGCAAGTGGATTCAGATCGACAATCAGCTCTTTGGCGGCTTGTTCCCCATCATCCTGTACCCGACGGTGGTGCCCAAAGACGGCAAGGAGCTCGAGAGTCACCCGACGTTGCAGGCTTCTGTGGCCGTCCTCAAGGATCGAGGTGGGTTCAACTTTCGAGATCTTTAGACTGACGCACAGCACACGGAGTCTGGTTCATCAAGTACGCGACGATCCTACTCCAGAGCATGACGATCGAGCTGGACGAGGACTTTTTGTTCGCCTTGCTCGACTTTGCCAAATTCAAGGATGCCGCGTGGAAGGAGCCGACGCTCGAGTGAGTTGCAATATCTTTGAGCCTGGCTGACAGCAGCGTGCTCATCGAGCATCCAAAGGAGATCCCCGAGCCGGACGTCACGAGCGGTACAGCGGACATCTTCTTCGAGTCGTTGCAGCTGCAGCCTGTCGCACTCGAGCTGTCGTTTATGCGCACCGACCGAGTCAATGTGGACGAAAAGTGTGTCCAAGGCAGACGGGCCGTGCTAATCACCAGGGTGTCCACACGCAACCCGTTCTACTACGCCTTCAACGTCCTCACGATGACACTCGGCAATGTCAACGCTGCGCCGATCGCGTTCCGCGCGCTGATGCTCGAGAACTCGCGGCTGAGCATGCCGTCGCTGATCGAGCGCATCCAGCTGCACTACCAAGAACAAGCCATGGCACAGATATACCGCGTGCTGGGATCCGCCGACTTCCTCGGAAACCCCGTTGGCCTGTTCAACAACATCAGCTCGGGCTTCTCGGACATCTTCTACGAGCCGTACCAAGGCATCGTCATGCACGGCAACAAGGACATTGGTTTAGGTATCGCGAGGGTGAGTCGTGCAGGCAAAGGCTGATCAAGCGTGCTCACTCACAGGGCGCAACGAGCTTTGCAAAGAAGACGGTGTTTGGTATCACCGACTCGATGACCAAGTTCACAGGCTCCATCGGGAAAGGATTCGCCGCTGCGACCCTCGACGCCGAGTTCCAGTCCAAGCGACGCATGACGCAACGCCGCAACAAGCCCAAGCACGCGTTGTACGGCGTCGCGGCGGGTGCGAGCGCCTTTGCCGAGAGCGTCACATCGGCGTTTGAGGGCGTCGCGTCCAAGCCGATCGAAGGAGCGGAGAGCGGTGGCGCCGCGGGATTCGCCAAGGGTGTGGGTAAAGGCTTTGTGGGGTTGTTCACCAAGCCCGCTGTGGGTGTGATGGACTTCTTGTCCGCGTCGACCGAGGGTATACGCAACACGACGACGGTGTTTGACCAGACGGATATCGACCGAGTCCGCCTGCCGCGCTTCATTGCGTCCGATGGGGTTTTGCGCGCTTACTCGGAGAGGGAAGCGCTCGGCCAGAGCTGGTTGAAGGAGCTCGAGGCGGGGAGGTACTTCAACGACACTTATGTCGCCCATCTCGGTGCGTACGATAAAGGAGACATGGCGCTGACAAACAGACGTGCCCGGCGACGATACCGTCGCGATCCTGTCAAACAACGGCATCTACTTCATCCAGCTGCGGAGGATGCGCCAGATCTGGGCGATGGCGTTTACCGACCTGGGGTCGTTGTCGCTCGAATCGACGGGTATCTCGCTGTTCACGAGAGACGGAAAGAACGGGCCGTTCATACCCATCTCGGAAAAGTCAGGCAGGGAGTGGTTCTTCAGGCAGATTGGCCGGTGGGTGTTGCGTTGGCAAATGAGGACCTCGCTGATTGCAGCGTCGTGAATGCGTATAACAAGGCCCACGCGCACAGGGGAGATTGAGGACTTGCGGGCCCAGATTGGGAGGAATCATATTGCCGATGGGCGGACACTCTTTGAAAGGGTTTGTGTAATATAGCGAGACAAGAGAAGAATAGATCTATGCATACTAGATTCCCGCTCGCCGACGGAGAGTAGGCCGGTAGCTAAGCTGTCAACTGCCGGCCTCTCGAGTGAGTAAGACAGCAGGCGCGATTGCAAAAAGTACGTGTACACATGCATGCACGCATGATAAAGGGCGGGTGACGCTGGGTCTTGCGCGCAGGCTGTCATAAAAATAGGTTATAATATGTGATGTACGAAACAGGCGACGTGGTGATGTCTAGTGGGCGGCCGAGCCTTGTTGTTGTGGGTCTACAAGTCAGCACGCACGTCACGCAATTGGCCAACGCCTCGAACGCACTGTAGTAGTCGCCCCATCCGGCGTTCTGGTAGTACGCCTGCGCAGCAGCCGGGTCCCAGATGCCGCCCTGCGCGTTTGGATCGCTGCCGGCGTGGCCTGGTTGACCGGGGATACCGGTCTGGCCGTAGTACCCGCCATAGTATCCGTATCCGGCACCGTAGCCCATTTGCTGCGCCATCAGCGATTCGTCTTCCGACGCCGCGGATCACACAACTCACCTGATATTGCTGATGCGCGTGCCCCGCTCCGCCTTCCTTGTCCTTGCCCCATGAGCACTTGATCGGTCGGCCGTGCACCAGGCGGTTCTGCAGCTGCGCAATGGCGTTCGCAGCGTTCTGGTGCGAGTCGAGCTTGACGAATGCAAAGCCCCGGTCCGCTTGCATGCGGATCTCGACAATGTATCCGAGACCCTGGAACAGAGGGATGAGGTCCGCCTGGGTGGTGTAAGGAATGAGGTTGCCGACGTAGACGGTGCAGTTGGTCTCGTTGCCAGGATGTCCAAGCGCCGAGGCGTCGTAGGCCATGGGCTGGGCGATGGGCGGCGTGTACGAGTGAGGGACGGGGGACTGGGACATGGCCATAGGCGAAGGGTTTTGACCAAAGCTCTGAGGAGGCATTCCGCCGAGTCTTGAACCCGAGCCGCCCGTTTGCGTCTTCTGGTTGGCCCAGTTGACTCTGATCCCTCGGGATCCGAGCCATTGGCCGTTCATCGTGTTGATCGCCTGCTCCGCGTCCGCCTTGTCTCTGCAGGTCAGAAACGTCGACTCCGACTCGGACCCACCGGAAGGACAAGAAACCGTATCCCCTGCTCTTGCCCGAGTTCATGTCCCACATGACCCGAGCCTCGCTCATGGTGCCGAAAGCGCCAAACGCCTTGGCCAGCACCTCGTCGTTCACCTCAGGCGACAGATCACCCACGAACACGTGGTAGTGGTGCTGCGTGTCCTCCCTGTTCTGCTGGCCCTGGTACGCCCAGTTGACGCGCACCTCGGCGTCAAAGATCTTGCGCCCGTTCAACGTCTGCATCGCCTGCTCCGCAGACCGCATGTCGGTGTACTCGACAAAGCCGTAGTTGAACCCGCCGTGCTGGAAATTTCGGTCCTGGATGATTTTCGCCGAGACGACGGGTCCGGCCACGGCAAAGATCTCGGTGAGCATGACGTCGGTGACCCGAGGCGAGAGGTTGCCAATGTACAGGTGTGGCTTCTTGGGCGCCTCGGCCATGGCGGGCATGGGCGCAGACTGCGCTGGCGCCGCGGGCGTGAAGCCGGCCTGGTATGACATGGTGTCGAGGTTGATGAAACTAGTTGGAAGAAGGAAAGGAGGTGTACGTGCGAATTCAAGCTACGTCGCGTGCTGATGTCGTGTCGCGTCGAGTCTAGGCGACAGGCGGTAAAGTCGTGTTTCCGGAGAGCAGAGATATCGAGGCGAGACGCGTAAAACCCGGGACTGACGAGCGAGAAAGAGAAATCGAGAGAGACCGAGAGCGAGAGAGAGAGAGAGAGAGAAAAGAGACAGCAGCAACGATTACTGGACAACAGTGATAGGTATGATGATGATCAGAGAGAGAGAGAGAGAGCTCAAAGGGAAAGATGAGCCAGACGACCAGGCTGGGCAGGCGACGATAAAAAGTGCCACATTCAGCAAATCACCGCTACAACGTGGCTCTCACTCCCAGGCGGAGGTCGCCGCTGACCCCCCCTCCCCCTCCACGCGCCTCGTCACTCGGGGACGCGATTGCAGCGATCACAGCTCGACCGTCGTGTACAACAACACCACCCCTTGCCCATCGTCATATACCCTTAGCAAAGACACACAAGATGGTGAGCTGGCGGAGAAAAGCTACCACACCCCGGTGTTCTCAACTCAT
>Ga0308169_10003793_pt1 | contig 14492 bp, 11 predicted proteins | sample PhyBR1_2_FD_202139 | JGI IMG/M metagenome (GOLD analysis project Ga0308169, IMG submission 202139) | Phyllosphere microbial communities from UC Gill Tract Community Farm, Albany, California, United States - DLSLSB.R1 | ecosystem: Host-associated > Plants > Phyllosphere > Unclassified | place...
AGGCATAATGGCACGCGCGAAGATGCTGCTGGTCGAGGACGACGCCGCCCTCGCCGAATTGCTGGTCTGGCATTTCAAGCGCGAGGATTTTGAGATCGCGCATACTCCGGATGGCGAGGAAGCGCTGCTGCTGGCCAAGGAGAAGGTGCCCGATATCGTCCTGCTCGACTGGATGGTCGAAGGGCTTTCGGGGATCGAGGTATGCCGTCGCCTTCGCCGCGCACCCGAGACGCAGAACGTGCCGATCATCATGCTCACCGCACGCGGTGAGGAAGAAGATCGTGTCCGTGGCCTCGAGACTGGTGCCGACGATTATGTGACCAAGCCGTTCTCGCCGCGCGAACTCGTCGCCCGCGTCGGGGCCGTGCTGCGCCGCGTCCGCCCTGCCCTCGCCGGTGAAGCGCTGAGCTATGCCGACATCGAGATGGATACGGTCGGCCACAAGGTCCGTCGCTCGGGCGAAGTCGTGTCGTTAGGGCCGACCGAGTTCCGGCTGCTCAAGCATTTCCTCGAGCATCCGGGCTGGGTGTTCTCGCGCGAACGGCTGCTCGATGCGGTGTGGGGGCATGACTCGGATATCGAGAGCCGGACGGTCGACGTGCACATCCGGCGGCTACGCAAGGCGATCAACGTAGGCGAGCGTCCGGACATCATCCGCACTGTTCGTTCGGCCGGCTATTCGCTCGATACGGGGGGATAAGGACTCTGTCCCGCTATGGGTCTAGCGGCGGGACGAATGGAATCGGATGCGAAACGAAGGACCCAAGCGCGACTTAGTGCGTTCAGACGTCGCGCTACCAAAATGGTGCACCCATTTAGGAGATTCATATGAAGTCCATCCTTCTCGCCGCCGCCGCTCTTCTCGCGTCGCCCGTGATTGCCCAGACGACGCCGCCGGCAGACCCCGCCGCGCAGACCGCACCGGCCGATCCCGCGATGCAGGCACCCCCGGCCGATCAGGCTGCACCCGCCGATCCTGCAGCGCCTGCTGACCCTGCAATGGCGGCCCCGGCCGATCAGGCTGCGGCACCGATGGCAGCCGCACCGATGGCACCGGGCGCAGGCCGCGTGACGTTCGGTCAGCCGACTGTGACGCCGCCGACGCCAGCACCCGCCGAGTATCCGGTGTGCTCGAAGACGGTGAAGGACGGCTGCCGCAACCGCGGCGGCAAGTAACCGGCCAGGCGCTGGCGGCAGGTGATCCTGCCGCTTGCGTAGACAGCTTTACGTTCTAGGAAAGGCGCTCCAACTATAAGAGAGGAGCGCCTTTTCCATGTCTATAGGTTTTGAGGGCCGCGTCGCGATCGTCACCGGCGCTGGCGGCGGTCTGGGCCGCGAATACGCGCTCGAGCTCGCCCGCCGTGGCGCGAAGGTCGTCGTCAACGATCTCGGCGGCGCCCGCGACGGCACGGGCCATTCCGACGCTGCGCTGAAAGTCGTCGAGGAAATCGAAGCGGCTGGCGGCGAGGCGATGTCGAACGGCGGCAGCGTCACCGATTACGACCAGATGGTCGAGATGGTCGCGCGCGCCTCTGAAAAATGGGGCGGCGTCCACATCCTGATCAACAACGCCGGCGTGCTGCGCGACAAAAGCTTCGCCAAGATGGAACCCGCCGACTTCAAGTTCGTCGTCGACGTCCACCTCAACGGCTCGGCCAACGCCACCAAGGCGGTATGGGACACGATGCGCAGCCAGAATTACGGCCGCATCCTGATGACCGCGTCGTCGACCGGTCTCTACGGCAATTTCGGCCAGGCGAACTACGGCGCCGCCAAGCTCGGCCTCGCCGGCCTGACCAAGACGCTCGCGATCGAGGGTGCGAAGAACAACATCAAGGTCAACACGATCGCGCCGACCGCAGGCACGCGGATGACGCAGGACATCTTCCCCGAGGAAGCGTTCAAGGCCTTTTCCCCCGACAAGGTCGCGCCCGCCGCGGTATTCCTGGTGTCGGAGGATGCCCCCACCAACATGATCGTCGGTGCCGGCGCTGGCGTGTTCCAGGCGGCGTACGTGACGCTGACGCAGGGCAAGCTGCTCACCGGCGACGATCTGTCGGTCGAGGGCGTCGCGGCACACTGGGATGCGATCATCGACCGCGCGGGCGAGATCGTCCCGCAGTCGGGCTCGGAACAGTCGATGAGCATCCTGGGGAAGCTCCAGGGGCGGTAACGGCGCGGGGGCGGTAGGGCCGCACAGCCTGTCCGCTCCCGGGGCCTTCCAAATCGTCAATCGACCCAAAGCCCGTCAATCGACCCACAACCCGTCAATCAACCCTCAACTCGTCATCCCAGCGAAAGCTGGGATATTTGTGTGGCAGCACGCACCCGTAATCACGGGGATATCCCAGCTTTCGCTGGGATGACGGGTTGTGGGTGAGCTCGCACCGGCCCTGGGAACGCACGAGGTACTGACCCAAAAATCGACGAGGCGAACGCGTCGGCTACCGCTCGTAGGGATTGTTCAACTCCGCAAGCCAGCCCGCGGCGGGCGGCGTGACCTTTTCGTCAGCACCCCGCCGCGATCGCGCGCGCGCGACGTCGATCGGCGTATGGAACTTCAATCCCGCCAGTCCACCTCGCACCCAGACGACGTCCGCGGGGGCCGACTGGACCTGGCCGATCGCGACGACCACTACGCTACCCACCACGAGGCCATCCGGCTGTACGATGCAGATCCCGGTTTTCGAGATATTGGTCACGCGATGACTTTCAGCGGCGCTGTGATTGAGCCGAAACACATCGGCCTTGAGCATCACACTGGTTCGCGTAGCTCGCGATAAGGGAACGGCCCGATCCATCTTCCACTCGATAATTACGCACCGTCGCAATCGCGCGTTGCCGTGGCGGGTGCAACACCGGCGGAGAAAAACTTCAAGGCTGGCGGTCCACTACTCCGTCTTCTTATCGGAGCGGCGGCGTTCTTGCTCGTCCGTACGCCGCTCCACCCCCACAAGACGCTGGCCGCCGCCCGTCAGATCATCGGCGCCTAGTGCCAGATTCGCGATCCGTCACTTCGGGCCGTCGCCGCGCAAGGGTGCGACCGCGTCCTTGCCGAACTTCATGATCATCTCGCCGATCTCCCGCGCCTGGCTCATGCTGCGCTGGCTCTGCTCGCGGAGGTAATCGCCCTGGATCTTCATGACCTGCGTCAGATCCTTTGCACTGGCCGCCTCGCGCATCGCCGCGAACGCCTCGCGCGCATTCTGCTCGGCCTGATCGATCATCGCCTTGCCGATCGTCGCGCCGCCCTCGGCGATCTTCCCGCCCGATTCCTTCATCGCCTCACCGGCGCGCTTGGCTGGATCGAGGACCTTCTCGGAGAACGCGTTGCGAGCCTGCTCTGCGCCAGCCTGCATCGTGTCGGTTGCATCCTTGGCGGCGCGGGCCGCGCGGTCCGTCGCCGCCTTGTTCTGCGCAACGCCCTCGTCGATCGCGCTCTTGATGTCCTCGGCCATGCTATCGCTCCTTTTGCGGTGAAGGATAATGATGTGAGATCAACCGGCGCCGCGGCGTTTGGTTGCGCGATCACGGCTGGCCTCCGACGGCGCGTTTCATCCTCACGGCCTTTGCTCCCGGCCTTGGCATCGGCACCGATGTCACCACCGGCAAATCTGTCGCCGCCCTCCTGCCCCGGTCCTTACAAGTCACCCGCAGGTCGCTTGCATGCCCACTCGTTTATCCCAATAGGGAGGTCGGGTCTCGAGGAACGTGAATATGCGCATCACAATGATCGGTTCAGGGTATGTCGGTCTCGTTTCCGGCGCGTGCTTCTCGGATTTTGGGCATGACGTCTGCTGCGTCGACATGGATCAAGCCAAGATCGACGCGCTTCATGCCGGCCGCATGCCGATCTTCGAACCCGGGCTCGACCTGCTCGTCGCCTCCAACGTCGCCGCGGGCCGCCTCACCTTCACGACCGATCTGGCCAGTGCGGTAGCGGGCGCGGATGCGATCTTCATTGCCGTCGGCACGCCGTCGCGACGCGGCGACGGGCATGCCGATCTCCGCTATGTCTTTGCCGCGACCGAGGAAATCGCGGCGGCGATCACGGGTCCGACTGTGGTCGTGACCAAGTCCACCGTGCCCGTCGGCACCGGCGACCGGGTCGAGGCGATCCTGCGAGAGAAGCGCCCCGACATCGACGTCGCGGTCGTTTCGAACCCCGAATTCCTCCGCGAAGGCGCCGCGATCGGCGACTTCAAGCGCCCCGACCGGATCGTCATCGGCACCGAGTACGAGCGCGCCAAGCAGGTGATGCGCGACGTCTATCGCCCGCTATATCTCAACGAATCGCCGATCCTGTTCGTCGGTCGGCGGACGTCCGAGTTGATCAAATATGCGGCCAACGCGTTCCTGGCGACCAAGATCACCTTCATCAACGAGATCGCGGACCTTTGCGAAGCGGTCGGTGCCGACGTCCAGGACGTCTCGCGCGGGATCGGGCTCGACAACCGGATCGGCAAGAAATTCCTGCATGCAGGACCCGGCTATGGCGGTTCGTGCTTCCCCAAGGACACGCTGGCGCTGCTCAAGACCGCGGAGGATTACCAGACGCCGGTGCACATCGTCGAAGCGGTGGTGAAGGTGAACGACAGCCGCAAGCGCGCGATGGGACGCAAAGTGCTGGCGACGCTAGGCGACAGCCCGCGCGGCAAGACGGTCGCGCTGCTGGGTCTGACCTTCAAGCCGAACACGGACGACATGCGCGACGCCCCGAGCCTGGCGATCGCGACCGCACTGGCAGATGCGGGCGTGACGGTACGGGCGCATGACCCCGAAGGCATGGAGCAGGCCAAGGCGATGCTGCCTGATCTGGTATATTGCACCGACGCCTATGATGCGGCCGACGGCGCCGACGCCGTGGTGATCGTGACCGAGTGGGACGCGTATCGTGCGCTCGATCTCCCCCGGTTGAAGGGGCTGCTTGCGGCGCCGGTAATGGTCGATCTCCGCAACGTGTATCAGCGCGCCGACGTCGAACAGGCTGGCTTCACTTATACCGCCGTAGGGCGCTGAGCCCGACGAACCTTGTTCTCCCGCGAAGGCGGGAGCCCAGTCTGGGTCCCCGCCTTCGCGGGGACACAAGCTGCCTCAATATGCCAGCGCACACCCATCGGCACGCATCTCGCTCGCCGCCGCATAGACGCGCGTCGGCCCATCCATCCGGTGCTCGACGCATTCGTACCGCCCGAACCCGCCATCGGGATCGCCGATCGTCCAGCCGATCTCCGCCAGCCTCTGCCGCGTCGCCAGCGGCACGCCGCTTTCCAGCCTGAGCAACCCGGTCGGCCCTAGCCCCGCGGCATCCTCGCCCATCGACTGCGACGATCCCTCGTGATGCCAGCGCGGTGAATCCCCCGCCGACTGGATCTCCAGCCCGTAATCGACGCGGTTGACGATGATCTGCGTCTGCCCCTGCGGCTGCATGTCGCCGCCCATCACGCCGAAGCTCATCCACGGATCGCCCCCGCGCGTCGCGAACCCCGGGATGATCGTCTGGAACGGCCGCTTGCCCGGCGCATAGATGTTGGGATGGCCGTCCTTCAGGCTGAACAGCTGCCCGCGATCCTGGAACATGAAGCCCAATGTCCGTCCATCCGGCCCGTCCGCCACCAACCCCGATCCCATGCCCCGGAAATTGGACTGGATCATCGACACCATCAGCCCGTCCTTGTCGGCACAGCTGAAATAGGTGGTGTCGCCACGGCTCGGTGCCTGGCCCGGATAGACCGGCGTCAGGATCCGGTCGGGCCGGATCAGCTTCGCGCGCTCGGCCGCATATTCCTTCGAGATCAGCCATTCGACCGGCTGCTTCGAAAAATGCGGATCGGCATAATACCGCGCGCGGTCCTCGTACGCCAAACGCTTGGCCTCCGCCTGGAGGTGGATCGACAGCGCCGACTGGAACCCCGCCTTCTTCAGATCGAAGCGTTCGAGGATGTTGAGCATCTGCAACGTCGCCAGCCCCTGCGTGTTCGCGCCGAGCGCATGGACCGTCGTCCCGCGATAGTCGGTCTGGTTGGGCTCGATCCATTCGGAGCGATGCGCGGCAAGATCCTCGTACCGCAGCCACCCGCCGATCCGCTTGAAATACCGGTCGGCCGCCCGCGCCAGATCGCCCTGATAGAACGCATCGCGGCCACCCGCGGCGATCGCGCGATAGGTGCGCGCGAGATCGGGGTTGCGGAACACCTGCCCCAGCGCCGGTCCCTTGCCGTCCGCCAGGCCATAGGTACGCAACGCGTTGGCGACCTCCTCGAGCCCGTTGCCGGGCCGCTGGAACGCGACGAGGCTGCGGCGGATATAATAAGCGATGATGTCGGGAACCGGCGCGCCCGCCTCGGCATGCGCGATCGCCGGCTGGAACAGGTCGGCCCAGGGCAGCTTGCCGTAGCGCTGGTGCATCTGCCACCACGCATCGACCGCGCCCGGCACCGAGACGCTGAGCGCACCCAGCGCCGGCAGCGCACCGTTCTTCGCCCGCGCCCGCACCGTCTCCAGGCTCAGGCCACGCGGACTCTTGCCGGAGCCCGCCAGCCCGACGACCTTCTTCAGCTTCGGATCCCAGATCATCGCATAGGCATCGCCGCCGATCCCGCTCGACGTCGGCTCGAGAAACCCGAGGCACGCATTGATCGCGATCGCCGCATCGACCGCCGAGCCGCCGCGCTTGAGGATGTCGATCCCCGCCTGCGTCGCCAGCGGATGCGCGGTTCCCGCCGCACCGTTCAAGCCGTAAGCTGCGGTGCGCGACGCGAAGCTCGCGCCGACCGGGCGATCGCCGGCATGTACGTCCGGCCGGATAAAGCGGTCCTGCCCGGCGTTCCACACCGGCGGCAACGGGGCTTCAGCGGCAGTTGCGGGTTGCGGCGCACCACCCTGCCCCGGCCCTTGCGCGCCCTGACTACCCGGCGTGCCTCGCGTGCCGGTCTGCGCTCCCGACATCGCCGGCAACAGCGCGGCGGCGGGCAAAGCCGCGATGAAAGTCCGACGTTGCATGATCTACTCCCCTGACACGCGCGTATCCTCGCCTGCGATGATCGGAACGGCAACCCCGTGCCTGCTCCCCCCGCTGAGCAGAGCCGAGCCCAAAGCGCTCTACTCGCTGGACGTTTCGCCGTGCGTCCCTATATACCGACCGGTATGAATAGGCTTTGCACGCTCACCGCCCCCAAGGGCCGCCCCCGCGAGTTCGATCTCGACGAAGCGCTGGCGGGTGCGTTGCGCGTGTTCTGGCGCAATGGCTACGAAGGCGCGTCGATGGCCGAACTGACTGCAGAGATGGGGATTACCAAGCCCAGTCTCTATGCGGCGTTCGGCAATAAGGAAGCGCTGTTTCACAAGGCGCTCGACCTCTACGAGCGTGAGAAGCTCGCCTATATGACGTCTGCGCTGGCCGCACCGACCGCGCGTGCCGTAGCGGAAAACCTGCTTCGGGGCGCTCTCCAGATGCAGATGAGCACCTGCGATCCCAAGGGGTGTCTCAGCGTCATCAGCAGCGTTGCGTGCAGCGCCGAAGCCGAGCCGATCAAGGCCGAAGTCGCGAAGCGCCGCGCGTCGTCCGAGGCCGCGCTTATGAAGCGGTTCGACGAAGCCAAGGCGGCGGGCGAGTTCCCTGAAGGCCTCGAGTCGCACGCGCTGATGCGCTACCTCTTCGCGATCATGCAGGGGCTCTCGATCCAGGCTGGATCGGGCGCGACCTGCGTCGAGTTGAAACAGCTCGTCGAGACCAGCATGCTGATGTGGCCGACCAAATAGACACGGTTTCTACCGCGCTGCGGGAAAAAATACCGCCCGGTACAAAAGTCTGTTGACTAGATGAACCTCAGGTTTATATACCGACTGGTATCGAAGCTCTCTCCTACTTCGGATGGGGCAACCGGGGACACAAATCTATGACCACGGTTACAACCTAGGCTTCGGCCGACCTTTCAAAAATTCCAAGCGGGCAAGCGCGGCACGGGGATGTGCCGGCAACGACCGCGCACGCCTTGCGACCAGCTGACGTCGGTGGACCGTCCACCGACGAAGGTCAGCGCTTGCCCAAAATCAAAAGGGGGACAATCCCATGGCTTATCTCGACCTCGACAACATGTTCGCCTCACCCGTCACCAGCCGTGCCCAGACGGTGGCGGCCCCTGCCCCGACCGGCTTTTCCGCGCTGGAATGGAGCGTCATCGCCCTCGCCAAGCGCGACACGTTGCGCAGCCTGTCCGGCCCCAGCCGCATGTCGCGGGCAATGGGCAGCCTGTTCGGCCTGAGCACCGCGTCGCGGCTCGCCGACCCCCGGCTCGAGGCGTTGCGGCGGATGGCCGTGTACGCCTGGCGCCGCGGCTTCGCGCTGCCGATGGCCGAAATCCAGGGCTTCCTCGCCGCCGGCTTTGCCGAGGCACAGATCGAAACGCTCGTCGAGAGCGTGACCGGCATGCGCGTCGGCATCCAGCAGAAGCGGAGCATCGCAGCGTGAACCAGATGACCACGATCACAGTGGCGAACGATGCAGACATCGCGTCGACGCCCCCCGCGGACCGTCACCGACGACCGGCATGGCAGCGCGGCGCGATGGTGCTCGTACCGATCGCGCTGCTCGGTGCGGTCGGCGTGAAGATGTTCGATCATCCCGACGCGGCGATGGCGGCACCCCCGCCCGCCTCCGTCACAGTCGCCTCGCCGCTGGTCCGGCAGGTCAGCGAGTGGGACGATTATGTCGGTCGATTCGCACCAAGCCGCACGGTCGAGATCCGCCCGCGCGTCGCCGGCGAGGTCACCGGTATCCATTTCCGCGACGGCGAGATCGTCAGCAAGGGGCAGTTGCTCTTCACGATCGATTCCCGGCCGTTCGCTGCTGCTTTGGCTGAAGCGCACGCCAACGTCGCCAGCGCCAAGAGTGCCTTGTCGCTAGCCCGCACCGATCTTGGTCGCGCGCAACGCCTCGTTGCCGACGAAGCGGTTTCTGCCGGTGAAGTAGACGCACTCCGTGGCAAACTCGAAGCAGCCCAGGCCGCGCTTGCCGCTGCTCAAGCTCGCGAACGCGCCCGCGCTTTGGACGTCGGCTTCACGCAGGTTCGCGCACCGATCGGCGGCCGGATCTCCGATCGCCGCGTCGATGCGGGCAACCAGGTCGCGGGCGGCGAAGGCACCGGCGGCACGGTGCTGACGACGATCAACGCGCTCGACCCGATCTACTTCACGTTCGACGGCTCCGAGGCGCTATACCTCAAGACGCAGCGTGCGCGTCAGCCGGGTGCGACGCCGGCGGCGGTCGAGATCCAGTTGCAGGACGAGAGCGAGCATCGCTGGAAGGGCAAACTCGATTTCACCGACAACGGGCTCGACCAGCGCTCGGGCACGATCCGCGGTCGTGCGGTGCTCGCCAACCCAGGGTATTTCCTGACGCCGGGGATGTTCGGCAACATGCGCCTCGCGAGTGCGGGGACGCGGCAGGCTCTGCTGGTGCCCGACGATGCGGTGCAGACCGATCAGGCGCGGAAGGTTCTGCTGACGATCGATGCGAAGAACGTCGTGAGCCAGAAGCCGGTCGAGCTTGGCCCGGTGGTCGATGGCCTCCGCATCGTGCGCTCGGGGATCGGGCCGAACGATCGGATCATCATCCAGGGTACGCAGATGGCGATGCCAGGTGCGACCGTCGCGCCGAAGGTCGGCCGGATCGTGGTTGCGTCGGGTACGACGGCGCCGTCGTCGGTCCAGCCGATTTCGGGCGAGGCCACGCTCGCCAAGTAACCACCACCCCGGCGAAGGCCGGGGCCCAGGTGGGATAGCGTTTCGATGTAATTATTGCGGTTCGCCCAACTGGGCCCCGGTCTCCGCCGGGGTGGTGTTGGGGCGTGTCCGTCGCTCTTCTTTCGAGGACACAAACCATGCGCTTCTCGCGCTTCTTCATCACCCGGCCGATCTTCGCGGGCGTGATCGCGGTGATCATCACGATCGTCGGTGCGATCGCCTACATGACGCTGCCGGTGTCGCAATATCCCGACATCGTCCCCCCCACCGTCACCGTCAGCGCGACCTATCCCGGCGCCTCGGCAGAGACGGTCGCCGAAACCGTCGCCGCGCCGATCGAGCAGGAGATCAACGGCGTCGACAACATGCTCTACCAGTCGTCGCAATCGACCGGCGACGGCAAGGTCACGATCACCGTCACCTTCAAGATCGGCACCAACCTCGACGCGGCGCAGGTGCTCGTCCAGAACCGCGTCGCGGTCGCCGTTCCGCGCCTGCCCGAAGACGTCCAGCGTCTCGGCGTGGTGACGCGGAAGACGTCGCCCGACTTCCTCATGGTCGTGAACCTCGTCTCGCCCGACAACTCGCTCGATCGCGGCTACATCTCGAACTACGCACTGACCCAGGTCCGCGATCGCCTCAGCCGCATCGACGGCGTCGGCGACGTGCAGCTGTTCGGCGCGCGCGATTATTCCATGCGCATCTGGATCGATCCCGGCCGCGCCGCCGCACTCGATCTCACCGCCGGTGAGATCGTCGCCGCGTTGCGTGCACAGAACGTCCAGGTCGCGGCGGGTACGCTCGGCCAGCCGCCCTATGACAAGGGCAACAGCGCGTTCCAGCTCAACGTCGAGACGCAGGGCCGCCTCACCGATCCCAAGCAGTTCGCCGACGTCGTCATCCGCACCGACGCGCAAGGCCGCCAGGTCCGCGTCTCGGACGTCGCCCGCGTCGAACTCGGCGCGCAGGATTACGGCGCCAACACCTATCTGAGCGGCAAGCCGACGGTCATCGCCGCGGTCTTCCAGCGTCCCGGCTCGAACGCGCTCGGCGCGGCACAAGCCGTTACCGCCGAGATGGAAAGCATGTCGAAGCGCTTCCCCAAGGGCCTCGAATACAAGGTCATCTACAACCCGACCGAATTCATCGCGCAGTCGATCGACGCGGTGAAGCACACGTTGTTCGAAGCCATGGTCCTCGTGGTCCTGGTGATTCTCGTCTTCCTGCAGAAGTGGCGTGCGGCGATCATCCCGATTGTGGCGATCCCGGTCTCGCTGATCGGTACCTTCGCGGTGCTCGCCGCCGCCGGGTACAGCCTCAACAACCTGTCGCTGTTCGGCCTCGTCCTCGCGATCGGCATCGTCGTCGATGATGCGATCGTTGTGGTCGAGAATGTCGAGCGCAACCTCGAACACGGGCTCTCCCCATTGGAGGCGGCGCGGACGTCGATGGACGAAGTGTCGGGCGCGCTTGTCGCGATCGTGCTCGTGCTGTGCGCGGTGTTCATCCCGACCGTGTTCCTCACCGGCCTCTCCGGCGCGTTCTACCGACAGTTCGCGGTGACGATCTCGACCGCGACGATCATCTCGCTGCTCATCTCGCTGACGCTGTCGCCGGCACTCGCCGCGATGCTGCTCAAGCCGACCGCCCCCGCCGATTCCGGCAACCGCCTGACCCGCACCGTTCGCCGCGCCGGCGATGCCTTCAACCGCGGGTTCGAGCGGATGAGCGAAAGCTATGCCCGCCTCACCGCGCGCCTAGTCACCGCACCGAAGCGCATGATGATCGCCTATGCCGCACTGATCGCGGTCACCGTAGGCGTGTTCACGATCACGCCGTCGGGCTTCGTTCCCGCACAGGATCAGGGCTACTTCCTGACCGTCATCCAGCTTCCGCCCGGCTCGTCCGTCGAGCGCACCGACGCAGTCATGCAGAAGGTCGCCAAGCGCATCCTGCCGCTCGCCGGCGTCAAGGGCGCGGTCATGCTCGCGGGCTTCGACGGCCCGTCGCAAACGCTCGCCCCCAACTCGGCCGCCGCCTACATCCCGCTCAAGAGCTTCGAGGAACGCAAGAAACTCGGCGTCACGCTCGCGAGCATCATGGCGGAATCGCAGAAGGCGACCGGCGACATCACCGAAGCGCGCCTGCTGATCGTCCCGCCGCCGCTCATCCAGGGCATCGGCTCCGCCGGCGGCTATCGCCTGATGGTGCAGGACCAGGGCGGCCACGGATACGCCGATCTCGGCAAGACGAGCTACGCGCTGATCGGCCAGGCGAACCAGACCAAGGGTCTCGCCCAGATCTACACGTTCTTCGACACCGCCACGCCGCGCATCTTCGCCGACGTCGATCGCGCCAAGGCCAACCTCCTCGGCGTCCCACCGGAGCGCGTGTTCGAGGCATTGCAGGTCTACCTCGGCTCGGCGTTCGTCAACGACTTCAACCTGTTGGGCCGTACCTACCGCGTTACCGCCCAGGCTGACGCACCGTTCCGCAACACCACCGCGGACATCGCCAACCTCAAGACACGCTCCAACTCGGGCCAGATGGTCCCGGTCGGTTCGGTCTCGACGTTCAAGGATAAGACCGGCCCGTACCGAGTGGTCCGCTACAACCTGTTCCCCGCGGTCGAGGTCGATGGTGACACCGCCAAGGGCTACTCGTCCGGCCAGTCGCTGGTCGCGATGGAGAAGCTCGCCGATGCGTCGCTGCCGGCAGGCTACGCGCATGAATGGACCGGCATCGCCTATCAGCAAAAGGCCGCCGGCAGCACCGCCGCGCTCGTCTTCGGCATGGCGGTGGTGTTCGTCTTCCTCGTGCTCGCCGCGCAGTACGAGAGCCTGACGTTGCCGCTCGCGATCATCCTGATCGTGCCGATGTGTCTGCTCGCGGCGATGACCGGCGTGAACCTGCGGGGCATGGACAACAACGTCCTCACGCAGATCGGCCTGGTCGTGCTGATCGCGCTCGCCGCGAAGAACGCGATCCTCGTGGTCGAGTTCGCCAAGCAGGCCGAGGAACAGGACGGCCTCACCCCGGTCGAGGCCGCGGTCCGCGCGGCAAAGGACCGGTTGAGGCCGATCCTGATGACGAGCTTCGCGTTCATCCTCGGCGCAGTGCCGCTGGTGATCGCGACCGGTGCCGGTGCGGAACTCCGCCAGGCGCTCGGGACCGCGGTGTTCTTCGGGATGATCGGCGTGACCGGGTTCGGGCTGCTCTTCACCCCCACCTTCTATGTCGTCGCACGGGCGCTGGCGCTGCGGTTCGAACGCCGCCGTCCCGCCCCCGCTGCGACCCTTCAGCCAGCCGAATAGGACCAGCATCATGAAGTCCGCCCTCCTCGCGAGCCTCTCGGCGCTGACGCTCGCCGCCTGCGCCGCCGGCCCCGACTATGTCGCGCCGATCACTCCACCCAAGGCAGCGGCGTCGTTCGTCACCGCCAACGCCGCGACCGTCACGACAGCGCCCGACAACGACTGGTGGCGGATGTACCGCGACCCGGTCCTCGACGGCCTCGTCGCGGATGCATTGGCAGCGAACACCGACCTCCGCGTCGCGGTCGCGCGACTCGACAGCGCCCGCGCCTCGCTGCGCGGCGCCAAGACCGACCGCGAACCACAGGTGAACGCGGGCGCGAGCGGCAATTACGCCCGCACCTCGCAACTCCAGAACCTGCCCGGTCTCGACCGCGAGCGCGCCACCTACGACGTTGGCCTAGACGTCAGCTACGAGGTCGATCTCGCCGGCCGAGTCCGCCGCAACGTCGAAGCCGCCCGCGGTGACGTCGGCGCCGCACAGGCCGACGCGGACGCCGTCCGCGTCTCGATCGTCGCGGCCACCACCCGCGCCTATGTCGATGCAGCCTCGTCCGCCGAACGTCTCGCGGTCGCCCGGCGGATCGTCGACCTGCTCGACAAGTCGAACACGCTGACCGGCAAGCGCGTCGACGCCGGTCGTGCAGCCCGCCTCGACCAGGTTCGCATCGCAGCTTTGCGCGACCAGCGCGCCGCCAACATCCCGCAGATCGAAGCCGAACGCCAGGCCGCGCTGTTCCGCCTCGCCACGCTCACCGGCCGCACCCCGCAGGACCTGCCCGCAACCGCCGGTGCCCGCACCACCACGCCGCGCCTCGACCAGCCGATCCCGATCGGTGACGGCGCGGCGCTGCTCGCGCGCCGCCCCGACGTCCACGCCGCCGAACGCCGGCTGGCCGCCGCCACCGCGCGGATCGGCGTGCAGACCTCGCAGCTCTACCCGCAGATCTCGCTCGGCGGGTCGATCGGCTCGACCGCACTCAGCGTCGGCGACATCTTCACCGGCGGCCCGATCCGCTGGCTGCTCGGCCCGCTGCTGAACTGGTCGCTCAACCAGTCGGCAGCCCGCGCGCGGATCGCCGGTGCCGAGGCGGACTCGCGCGGCGCACTCGCCAATTTCGACGGCAGCGTCCTCACCGCGCTCGAGGAAACCGAGACCGCGCTGTCCAACTACGCCCGCGAACTCGATCGCCGCACGCAGTTGCAGTCGGCGCACGACAACGCCGCCACCGCCGCGCGCATCACTCGCGCCCGCCAGCGCGAAGGCCAGATCGACTTCCTCGACGTCCTCGACGCCGAACGCACACTGGCGGACACCGACACGGACCTCGCCGCGGCGGACGCGCGGATTGCCGGGGCGCAGGTCGATCTTTTCCGTGCGCTAGGCGGTGGTTGGCAGACGCGCGCGTAAAACTCCCTCCCCTTCAGGGGAGG
>Ga0308169_10003794_pt1 | contig 14491 bp, 13 predicted proteins | sample PhyBR1_2_FD_202139 | JGI IMG/M metagenome (GOLD analysis project Ga0308169, IMG submission 202139) | Phyllosphere microbial communities from UC Gill Tract Community Farm, Albany, California, United States - DLSLSB.R1 | ecosystem: Host-associated > Plants > Phyllosphere > Unclassified | place...
GAGCCCGTATGGTGGGATGAACGGCTGTATGGCTAAGCCGGCTATCACTGAGGTACGAAGGACCGGCTGAGTGTCTCAAAGACGAAATCTTTCCGTCCATGACATAGTGAGCGGTCGGGCCTTACCGCTCTTGTGGCGAGGCCCCCGATGCGGTCATTTGAACCCCGTCCCCAGCTCCGCCTTTCTGCCGTTCATTTGACGTCGCCAACACCTACCCAGTCGGACGGCTTCGTCACAGGCTGAAACTCCATCAACTCGACGCGAGTGCCGTCCGGATCGTAGAGGTTGGCCTGCCACTTGCCGTCCAGGCCCATTTGAGGGCCGTCGTGACGCGGGCTCAGGCGATCTTCGCGGTGCAGCATCGTGACGGCGGCCTGCATGTTAGAAACGCCTAGGGACAGGTGGTTAAGTACGCCCAGTTGGCGGGCGTCGACTTTGGTCAGCGGCACATCAGAGCCCGGACCGACCATCATGTATTCCAGCCAGTCCCGACCGTCAGGCGTCTGCTGCGACACCCAGTCAACCTTGTCGGGCTCGAATGCACCATACCAGTACGGCCGGAAGCCGAGCAGGCGGCGGTACAGCTCGTCCTGCTTGGCCCGATCAAGAACGGCGTAGCCGACGTGGATGATGCGCCCGCTAATGGCGCCGGGAACGGGGTTGGCGTCAGCGCTCGCGGATTGCACGAACTGGATCCCGTTGCCTTCCGGATCGCGCAGGGCAAACCAACGATCCCCTTCCGTGGAGCGTTGCATCGTGCCGAGGCCAGAGACGCCTGACGCGGCCAGCCAGGCCCGCAGCCCCGCCGCGTCCGTTGTCGCGTAGGCGACGTGCGCCAGCATGCTGCGCCCCTGCCCGGCGGGTGAGGGTAGCACCTCGACGAACTGGCGCGGGCTCAGATAGTAGCGGACGCCAGCCGGGTTCTCTGGGTCCGTGCCCTTCCGGGTGCCCAGCACGTGCGTGTAGAAGTGCTCGGACTTCGCCATGTCCTGAGCATAGACGGCGAGGTGCGAGATGCCGGTGATGCCTGGACGCGGACCGGGCGGCGCCTTGGCTCCGAGCAGAGCGACAGCTGCACAGGCCAGGACTGCAATACGACGGGTCATGGCGGCCTCTCCTCATCTGGCCGCGTTTCGGGCCGTGGCGAGCAGCCTAGGCACCGATGTTGGCACTGTCACGGGTTCCTGTGCTCGGCCCTCATCGATACCAATGCCGAGGGCGGCGATGCCGCTATCTGCTATGGCGCAGGAGCGAGAAGTGGCCTTCGGTGCCAAACCCTGACCCGCACCGCCGCGCTTTTTGACCCACTTTCAGTCGTTCGCGGCTCACCTTTGCCTTCCCACATTCAGCCGTTCGTTCATGTCATGGCGGCAGTCGATGATCGCTCGCAGGTGTCTTTCGGCACCCCACCGCTTTTCTCGAAAACAGGGGCAGACCGTACTAAAGTCGTCGGTACAGCGCCGACCTGCCGTTTATTAAACGGCACATCCCTTCCATGGCCTCTACCATAGAAGGGGCGGGCACCGTACCAGAGGGGTCTGGAGCCCTGCCGGATTGATCGGCAGGAAAGCAGTGGCCGCGGCGCCGCTGACGCCGGATGTTCAACGTCGCAGATCAACGACTCCGCTTTGCCAACGTTACGGAGCCGGATCCCACTCTCTTCGTTGCATATAGATGATTGGTCGGCTTTTTCAGGTAGATGATGTTCATGCAGCAGCATGCACAGCTATGGCGGACGCGCTTGCCACGTTTCGCGTGGCTGGGCCGGTCGTCGTACTCAGCCACTTCGACGCGGATGGTCTAGCTGCCTCGGCCATCCTGACGCGCGCACTTCGTCAGGTCGGACGGGTCGTCGAACCACTCGTCATCGGCAAGACGGAGTCACCATGGGATGCGGCAGTCGGCGATCGCATTGGTGCCCTCAGTCCAGCAGGCCTAATCGTTGCGGATCTCGGCACCCGCCCTGACCCCGTACTGGTCGGCTGCCCGACGCTGGTGATCGATCATCACGTGCCAACGGGTGAGCCGCAAGGCGCCGTCACGATAAGCGGCAATGGTCTCGACCCGGAGCCGACGACAGCGCTGCTGGCATGGTGGGCGGTCGGTGCGCTCGGTGAACAGTCCCACCTCTTGTGGCTCACCGCGATCGGCCTGATCGGCGACATGGCGGACGGTCTCGGCTTTCCCGAACTTGACGAGGCACAAGCGCGGTGGGGGAAAACGGCGCTGCGTGATGCGACCTCGCTGATCAATGCGCCACGCCGGACTGCTGCGGCCGACGCCGGCCCGGCGTTGCGTCTCCTGCTCGATGCCGACGGTCCTAAGCGTATCACCAAGGGTGACGACGCCAACGCGCTGGCGCTGCATGCGGCGAAAGCCGAGGTCCGCGCGGCAATGGACGAAGCCAAGCGCGTGCCACCCCTTGTCGCAGGCGATGTAGCGTTGCTCCGGCTCAACTCCCCGTGCCAGATCCATCCCCTTATCGCCCAGCAGTGGCGCGGTAGGCTGAAGGACAAGATCGTGATTGCTGCCAACTACGGCTACCGGACCGGCTGGGTGCACTTCGCCGCGCGCTCGGCAAATGGCCGGGACCTTATCGCGTTTTTGGCCGAGCACCGCCCCGGCGGGGCCGACGGGCGCTACGGCAACGGCCATGCGCAGGCGACCGGTGGCGCGCTGCCGATCGCGGGCTGGAACGAATTCATCGCAGGCCTTGGCCTGCCCCAAGCACAGGTAGAAGCATGACCAGCACCCATCGTCCCCTGCGCCTCGGCTTCCCCGTCAAGGTGATGGGCAAACCCGATCTGAAGTCGCAGGACACCCGTCGCTGGCAGAAGAACCCGCATCTCAAATGCTCGCTCGAACTGCTCGACAAGGTGCTCGATTATCTGAAGTCCGAGAAGCTCGACATGTATCGGCTATCGTCGGACATCGCGCCCTATGCCACCCACCCCGACATGCCACAGTTCCATTCCATGGTAGCGGACAGCGACGCTGAGCTACGCGCGTTCGGCGCCAAGGCGAAAGAATATGACATTCGCCTGTCGTTCCACCCGTCGCAATATGTGCTGCTCAACGCGCCTAATCCGGAGCTGACCAAGAAGAGCATCTGGGACTTGTCCAGCCAGGCCGAGATGCTCGACCGGATGGAGTTAGACGACGAAGCGGTGATGATCACCCATGTCGGCGGTGTGTATGACGATCACGAAGCAAGCCGAGCACGCTGGATCAAGGGTTGGGAGCAATGCCCCGAGCACGTCCAGCGCCGGCTGGTGCTTGAAAATGACGACATCCGTTTTTCTGCGGCCGACGTGCTGTGGATTCATGAACGCACGGGCGTTCGCCTGATCTTCGACTACCAGCATATGTGGTGCCTTAACCCCGAGCGGCTCGACATGCGCGAGACGCTGGAGCGGTTTCTGGCCAGCTGGCCGGAGGGTCGCGGCCGGCCCAAGATCCACTTCTCTTCGCCCCGCACGGAGCTGCGCGAGATCAAGCAGAAGATCACGCCAAAGGCGCGGGCGGCAGCAAAGGCAGGGACAGCGAAAGCTAAAAAGGGCGAGCTGCTGAAGGCACCAGTCAAAGCGACCGCACGCATCAAGACGGTGTTGCGTCCACCGATCTGGACCGGCCATGCCGACTTCACCAATCCGTTCGAATTCGCGACCTTTATGCGAATGGCTGAAGGGCTCGTGTTCGACGTAATGATGGAGGGTAAGAGCAAGGACCTAAGCCTCCTGCGGCTCCGACCGGACCTGCTGCGCTTTGCTCCCGACGTCGCTGCTAGGTTCGGCATCACCAATCAGGATGCATCGGCATTCGCCGCAGATGTGGAAAGGCTTGAACGCGGCGTTGACGCGGAAGAGGAGGCAGATGTCGATGAGGGGCAGCTTACGGCAGCCGCATAAATCCGGTCGCCGCGGTTCAGAACGCGTAGCGCACCTCGCAATAGGGTAGCTCCTCGCCAAGCCAGCTAAGGAAGCAGTCAAGCCATTGGCGCTTCCAACGGCTCTTGTAGCGCAAGTTCACCATCCCGGACTGGCTCAGCTTGCGCTCCTGAATGTCCGGCCGCCAGAGCCAGTCCTCTGCGCGAGGATGCCATTGCAAATTAACGTCGTGCAGCCCCTCGTTATGTGTGAGGAAGATGACCTCGCACTTGAGCTGCGCGGGGGCAGCGGGCGACAGCGCCTGGTCAAGTTCGGCGAACAGTGCCTTCCACTCACCTTCCCAAGCCTCATGTACAATAACGGGCGAGAAGTTGACATGCACTTCGTAGCCGGCCGCCACGAAGTCGTTGATCGCGGCGATCCGCTCCGTCATCGGCGAAGTCCGAACATCGATTGCCTTGGCGATGGTCTCGGGCATGAGGCTGAACCGGATGCGGGTGCGGCCTTGTGGGTCGTACTCCAGCAGGTCGCGGTTGACGTACTTGGTCGCGAACGAGCCCTTGGCACCGGGAATGTGGCGAAACGCGGCGACGAGATCCCGGACGTTGGGCGACAGCGAGGCATCTACTGATAGGTCTCCGTTCTCGCCCAGATCATAGACCCAGTCGACCGGATCAATGGTGTTCGGCTCCAGCTTCGGCCCAAGCTTGGCAGCGTGCCGCGCCAGCGCGCGGGTGATGTCGTCGATGTTGACGAAGATGCTGATCGGGTTAGCGTAGCCCTTGCGCCGACCGACATAGCAGTAAGCGCATGCCATAGCGCAGCCGTTCGACGACGACGGCGCAATGAAGTCGGCCGAGCGCCCGTTCGGGCGCATGGCCATGCCCTTCTTGACGCCCAGCACCAGCGTGTCGCGCTTCACCTTCAGCCAGTCCTCTGCAAGCGCAGGGTCCGACAACTGCGCGATCTTCCAGTGGCTGGCCACCTCCACGAGCTCGGCGTCGGGGAAGCGCGCCAGCACGTCGCGACCCCGCGGATACGCGCGGACGGCGGGCTCCAAGTAGATGAGCTTGGGATCAATCAGCGTGCGGGGAAGAGCCATGTGAGCTGCCTCAGCCTGCCAGCTTGTCCGACAGGCGCCGCTGCAGGAAGGCGAGCACCAACGCCTCCTCGGGCCGCAGCCCGGAGACGTTTTCGCGCAACTCACGCTCGACCTGCTGCTCGATCTCCAGCACCAGCGCCTGGGACATGTAGCTGTCGATCACCTCGGGATGCACGTAGCAGCGCCGGCAGACCGCCGGCGTGTTGCCGAGCTTGGCGGAAACCTTCTCGATGGCGGCGCGAACATTTCTCTTGGCAGCCGCTTCGCTGTCGAACTTCTCAAACTCCGCCAACGCGAGCGCAGCCAGCACCGTGCCCGTCCAGGTGCGGAAGTCCTTGGCAGTGATGTCGCTGCCGCTGATCTCGCGCAGGTAGGCGTTGACGTCGCTAGAGGTGACCTCGCGCTGCTCGCCATCCTCGTCGAGGTACTGGAATAGGTGCTGGCCGGGCAGATCCTGGCTTTGCTTGACGATCTTGGCCACGCGCCGGTCCGCCAGCTTCAGGTTCCACTGTTTGCCGCTCTTGCCCTTGAAGCGGAAGCGCAGCTCGCCGCCCTCTACCTTGACGTGGCGGTCGTGAAGCGTGGTCAGCCCGTAGCTCTTGTTCTGCTTGGCATAGTCGGCGTTGCCGACGCGGATCATGGTCGTCTCGAGCAAGCGGACAACCGTCTCCAGCACCTTTTCGCGTGGCAGACCGCGCCGCGCCATGTCAGCGTCGATGCGTTCGCGGATGCCGGGCAGCACCTCGGCGAAGGTCAGCATGTGCTCGTATTTCGTGCTGTCCCGCACCTCGCGGAAGCGCTCGTGATAGCGATACTGCTTGCGGCCCTTGGCATCGCGGCCAGTCGCCTGAATGTGGCCGCGCTCGTCGCTGCAGATCCACACGTCGGTATAAGCTGGTGGGATGCCGATCCTGTTGATGCGCTCGATCACCGCCTTTCCGCTGATCTTTGCGCCGGTCGCCTCGCGGTAGCTCCAGCCCTTGCCGCTCTTGCGACGGGTAAGACCCAAGCTCTGGTCGTCGACGTAGACCAGCCCCGCGCTCTCCGCCGCATCACGCGCGTCGATGATGTTCTCGCCCGCCTCGTCAGTCATCGATCGCTCCACTCCTGCTACCAGCGTAGAACGTGCCGACCTGCCGCTGTTTCCTTGAGGCAGCGCCAAGGGGGGGGCCAAGGTTGCTCCAGCTCGCCATCACCGGCATCGATTCACACTCGGATTGACAACGCTGGACGGAGCAGTTCACCTGTCGCGAAGAGGTCAGTCGCTACCGCGGCTCAGCGATGAGGGAGACCGGCAAATGGCACGTACGGCAACGAAGCGCGGCAAGGACGAGACCAAGGCGGCCGAGAAGAAGGTCGAGAAGACCGGCAAGCCGGCGGGCGGGGCGCGGGGCGGCATTACCGCACCGGTGACGCCGTCGCCGGAACTGGCCGAAATCGTTGGCGACAAGGACCTGCCGCGCAGCGAGGTCGTCAGCAAGGTCTGGGAATACATCAAGAAGCACGACTTGCAGGACGCCAAGGACCGCCGTCAGATCAACGCGGACGAAAACCTCGAGAAGGTGTTTGGCCAGAAGTCGGCCAGCATGTTTGAGATGAACAAGCATCTCAGCCGGCACTTGACCGCCAAGAAGGACTGACCGGGTCGCTGGCCGCTGATCTGACCAAAACCGGACGCTCTGTGCGCCTCCTGCGCCGCCCAACATCTGTCGTTCATTCATATCGGCGTTCACGCCTAGATGCAGAGGTCTTCGTGCGATAAACGCCGATCCCGATTGACCGAAATTTAACCCCGAAACGGCATTTACCTCGTGAGCTCCCGGGGGGATGCCCGGGAGTGAAGTAGATGCAGGATGATGGTGTGCTGCCGCGCTGGGCCATCACGCGTTGGCTGGTCGAGTGTGCTGGTGTGGTTCCATCTGAGATTCGTCCATCCCTCGTTCAAGGACTGTACGGGTCACTCCCGATCTTCTTAGGCGGGGTATTCAACACGATCCTCGTCTCCTCGATCGTGGCTGTACGCATACCGACACCGCCCTTCTTGATTTGGGCAGCGCTCGAAATAGGACTGGCCGCTCTGCGGTTGCCGCTGCTTGTCAAAGGATCTCACGCCGCGCAGAGCGGCAAAAGGGCTCATATCGATCTCTACATATTGGCTGCCGTGTGTTGGGCAGGATCGGTAGGCTATGGTTGCTTCATATCTCTTCTGAGCGGGGACTGGCTCGCTGCTACCCTTGTGATGCTGTCCGCTGCGGCCATGACCGGAGGCGTGGCGTTCCGTAACTTTTCAGCGCCGCGGCTCGTGATGGTCATGATCATGCTGAGCCTTGGGCCTTGCGCCATCGCTGGAGTTATGTCCGGCGAGCTGATCATGTTCGCAACCGCTCTGCAGATTCCGATGTATATTTATGCGATGACGCATGCTGCCTATCGGCTGAATGCGATGCTCGTTCAGACGATGAGGTCGGAGCGTGAGAACGGACGTCGCGCGCAACAGGACACGCTTACCGGCCTACTGAATCGGGCCGGCCTTGAGGACGTCATTACTCGTCGTGAAGACGGCACTAATAGCGGAGCCACGCTCTTTTATATCGACCTCGACGGCTTCAAGGCGATCAATGACACTCTTGGTCATGCGGCTGGTGATCAACTGCTGGTCGAGGTAAGCCAGTTGATGCGACAGGTAACACCGGCGACGGACGTTGTTGCAAGAATCGGAGGCGACGAGTTTATTGTTCTTGCCGATCAGATGAATCCTGACACGGCCTGTCAAACTGCGCAGCGCTTGCTTGATACATTATCCTGCAAACCATTCCTGTTGAACGACACCAGCGTTTCAGTTGCCGCGAGCGTCGGAATCTCCATTAGATCGGGTACGCTGTCCGATCTTTCGGCCTTAATGTTAGAGGCTGACAGGGCTTTGTACGAGGCAAAGCTGACGGAGCGTTCCCGCGCTGTATTGGCCACCGTCGCGTAGCTAGCCTTATGGCATAGGCGATCGCATATTAAGGTCAGCTGCAACCTATTGTCTATCAACGCGGAATGACAGCGGCGATCGATGGCCCATTATTCATACTTAACGCGACATAAGTTAACCTGACGCAGTGAGACAGGTTTAGAACCGTTAAGGTTTTGAATATAAGCGCAAATGCGAAGGAGTTCGTGTGCGCAACCATCATGAAACGTCCCGCCTGGACGCGCTGCATCAGCTAAAACTGCTGGATACCCCAGCAAGCGAAAGTTTTGATCGTATAACCCGGATGGCGAGCCAGATCTTCGGCTTGCCGGTCGCGGCCGTATCGCTGACCGATCACGATCGGCAATGGTTCAAGTCGCGAGTGGGCGTCGATCATTACAGCATTCCCAGAGCCGGCGCACCGTGTGCGGAGGTTGCGGAGACGACACAGTTATTGGTTATTGAGGATTTTTTTGAGGACCCGGATTATGCCGAAAGTCCACTAGGTCGTGCTGGTACCCGCTTCTACGCTGGCGCCCCACTGGTGACCAATGACGGGTATGGGCTCGGCGCGTTATGCGTATTGGGTACCGAACCTCGCAAGGCGTCATCCGCTGAACTTGCCGCTCTTACTGACCTTGCCGCCATGGTCATGGCGCAAATCGAGCTTCAGCATGCTTTCGGCCGGATCGATCCCGTCAGCGGTATGCCCACGAGAAACCAGTTTCGCGAAGATTTGATGGACCTGGCGCGAGACCATGCGGGAGAGCAGTACTTCGCCGTCGTGGTGGATTTGGCCCGCGAAGATCAGATCAGCAGAATCACGCGTGCCATGGGAGCGGCTCGCGTCGATCAGATGGTTCATGAGGCCGCCCAGGCATTGCGCGCGGCACTCGGGCCGGATCGAACAGCCTACCAAATTGGCACGGCACAATTCGCATTTATCTCGCCATCGGAAGTTGAGCAGTCAGAGTATGTCGAGCTCTTGCGAACAGGTTTTGAAACCATGCGAGCTTCGTCGTCAGTCCGGTTTGTCACAAACGTAACTATTGGCGTCCGATCCTTTGCCGCAGGTTCGGTATCGGTCGACGACCTTATCCGTGGGGCTACGAGCGCTGCTCAGGATGCGAGGGATACGGAGGGATCAATCGCGCTGTATTCACCAGCACGCGACACCGCGCATCGCCGCCAATATGGCCTGTTACAAGACTTTGGCGCAGCGCTCGAGGCGGGGGATCAACTTCGGCTCGTTTACCAGCCTCGGATCAATCTTTCCACAGGCGACTGTATCGGTGCCGAGGCGTTACTGCGATGGCGCCATCCGCTTTTGGGCGACGTGTCGCCCGGCGAGTTTATTCCGATCATCGAACAGACGTCGCTAGCCCGACCGACCACCCAATGGGTTCTCGATACGGCAATGGACCAGTTGGCGGCGTGGCAGCGTGATGGGCTGGCGATCACGCTATCTGCCAATATCTCAGCCGCCAACCTAAGCGAAACTGACCTTTGCGACAGGATTACAACTGGACTGACTGCCCGCGAGCTGCCGTTTAGTAGTTTGGAGATCGAGCTGACTGAAAGCGCAATCATGGATCAGCCCGATCAGGCACTTGGTATGCTAAAAAGACTTCAAGATGCAGGTATTTGCCTCGCTATCGATGATTTTGGTACCGGACATAGCAGTTTGGCCTATCTGCAACGTCTGCCAGCACAGATCGTGAAGATCGATCAGACGTTCATACGCGACCTGACCGGAGCAACAGGGGCCGATCTCGTCCTCGTGGAAACAATGATTGGCTTGGCTCATAGGCTGGGCTACCGCGTCGTCGCAGAAGGCATTGAGACTGCCGAGGCGGCCGGCATTCTGGAACAGCTGGGCTGTGAAGAAGCGCAGGGTTTCTGGTTTGCCCGGCCGATGGAAGCCGACCGGTTCATCATCTGGCTTTCAGAACGAAAATCCGCTCGGCCGATGCCGTACGCGGCCTAACGATCCGAACAGGCTTTCCGAGGATGCGAGGGCGAGCATTCGTTGGCCAAGCGAACCGGGGAAGCTGCAGATCAATCAAATAGTTAAGCATTCTAAGGCATTAGGGCATGCCGAGGAGATAATGATCGTGTCATCAACAAACGTAGATTTCGAAGCGGTCACGCTGCACGACCTCGAGACGATGAGCACCGCAGACCGTGATGCGCTGCCGTTCGGCGTTGTCGGCTTTGCCGCTGACACGATCGTACAGGTCTACAATGCGACTGAGGCTCGTAACTCGGGGCTGGATCCGGCCACTGTGATGGGCGTCCCGTTCTTCGACGCGGTCGCACAGTGCATGAACAACTTCATGGTGGCGCAGCGGTTCGAAGACGAACCGGAGCTTAATGATATATTTCCGTACGTCCTGACGCTCCGCATGCGGCCGACCAAGGTCCGCTTGCGGCTGCTCGCTGGCGCGGAGACCCCGCGCCGCTATGTGCTCATCGAACGCTAAAGGCCAGCCGAGTGACGGATACGTCGGGCGAGGAAGAGCTCCTCGAATTTCTATATGCCTGTCCGGTCGGCCTGATCGAATGCGACGCAACCGGCGAGATCGGATTGATGAACCCGCACGCTATGCAGCACCTGCTGCCGCTGGCGGGCTCGCATGGCGTCAGCAACCTGTTCTCGGCGTTCGAACATCACGCCCCGGAACTGCGAAGCATGGCAGAAGCTTTTGCACTGCCTACGGGACGCATCTGCGACGGCCACCGCATCTTCGTCGACCTCGGACCTGGCATGAGCGGTGCCACGCCAAAAGTCCTCGCTTGTACGCTCGTCAAACTCGGCGCGGACCGACTCATGGCAACACTCACCGATATTAGCCACCAGGTCGTCCAGGAAAACCGCCTGCGCCAGGCCGATACCTGGTTCGCCACGCTACTCGACGGCGTCAACGGCTATGCCGCCCTGACGATCACGCCAGACGGCCAAATCGCAGCAGCCGACAGCTGCTTTGCCCGACAGACCGGTTATGATCCGGCCAACGTTACCGGTCACAACCTTGCCGATGTCCTCAGCACCGATCTGTCCGGCGGTGATCTACGTCTGGACGAGCAACTGGCAATCGCAGTTCGTGAGGGCTGGCATCTTCAGGAAGGATGGCAGCAACGTGCCGATGGCGAGCGCTACTGGTGTCAGCGTCTCGTTGTCGCTCGATCGGCACGCGACAACGCGACCTTACCCCGGTTTTCGGTTGTGCTGCGTGACGTACCGCGTCGCGACGCTGCGACCGAAGACGTGCGGCGTCTCCTGACATGCGACCATCTGACCGGCGCGGCAAATCGACGGCATTTCAGTCAGGCGATGGCTCGCGAACAGGAAAGCTGGCGCGAACTTCGTCAGTCGCTGTCACTGGTCGTACTCGATCTCGATCATTTCAAGTCGGTCAACGACACGCACGGTCACCCGGTGGGTGATAAACTTCTTTGTCGAGTTACCGAGGCGTGCAGCGCACTCCTGCCACCACGCGGTATCTTTGCACGCTTGGGAGGCGAGGAATTTGGAGTTCTACTTCCGCGCTACGATCGGGATCAAGCCGTGGAGCTTGCCGAACGACTTCGCATAGCGATCGCCGATGTCGTCGTTGAGGTTCCATCTGGCACTCTGCGGGTAACGGCCAGTCTGGCCTGTGCGACCCTTGACGAGACCGAAGGGTCGATCGAAGCCCTTATCGCCCTGGCTGATAAGCGTCTCTACGCTGCGAAGCACGCAGGTCGGAATCGGGTCTTTGCTGAACCCCAGCCAGCGTGACTGAGGACCGCCTTCAACGTTCAGCCGTGCATCGGATCGTGTGTGCCGTTGTCGCGGCTGAGTTACGCCGCCAGCGCGGTACGGACCATCCAGCCGCGGCGAAAATGGAGTGGCCGAGCTCGACATTGATCGGCGACGACGGATTAGGTCTGGACTCCATGGAGCAGCTCGGTGCGCTGGGCGCGCTGGCAGAGGCGTTCGACCTCGACGACAGCTTGTTGAGCGATGATCCGCCAAGAACGGTAGGTGCCTGGGTTGATTGGGTTCTGTACGCTCACTCCAAAGGCGATGGACAGATGACGGTAGCGACCTCTGGATCGACCGGTAGCCCGCGTCTGTGTGTGCACGACATCGCCGACCTGATCGATGAGGCCGCATTCCTGGCGACCCAGTTTACCGGACGACGCCGGGTAGTTGCGATGGTACCTGCACATCATCTGTATGGGATCATCTGGACCGCCTTGTTACCCGACGCGATAGGGGTTCCGGTCGCGGCGCGGGCGATCGGTGCCCCCCTTGGGCTCACCGCCGGCGACCTCGTTATTGCGGTACCGGAGCAGTGGCAGGCACTGCTCCGCATCGCGCGTCACTTTCCGGAAGATGTAATCGGGGTCAGCTCAGCCGGGTCCTTGAATGAAAGTGTTGCAACAGGACTGCTGGCGGCCGGGCTGACACGATTGGTTGATATCTACGGCTCGTCCGAAACCAGTGGTATTGCAATGCGCAACGTGCCGGGGAGCGGGTATGACCTTCTGCCTCGCTGGCAGTTGTCGGCATATGGTGACGAGGACTGGCGACTTGTCGACCGCCACGGCCGGTTCTGGGACTTCCCCGACCACATCGAACGCATCAACAGTCGCACTCTGCGGCCGCGTGGTCGGCGCGATGGAGCCGTGCAAATCGGGGGACATAATGTCTGGCCCGGGCGGGTGGCGGACACGCTGCGGACGGTGGACGGCGTCGCGGATGTTGCGGTTCGACTTAACGGGCATGGGCGGTTGAAGGCGTTCGTCGTTCCGAAACCTGATTACGATCTTGCGCAGCTGTCGGCGCATATCGAGCAGGTCATGGTTGCTCGCCTGGCCGACCACGAATGCCCGAAAAACTTTCGCTTCGGACCGGCTCTACCGCGCAATGCAATGGGAAAATTGGAAGACTGGGCATGATGCATTCACCGATCACCGCGGCTTACCCAGCACGTAGGACACCGCTCGCCATGGCCGATGCATGCCGCGGCTGCCGGACGGGCGCCCCCCTTAAAACTGCGATCACAATGGCGTTCCAGCCAATCGTCGATATCGAAACTGGATCCGTCTTTGCCTATGAGGCGCTGGTTCGTGGGGCGGATGGTCGGTCCGCAGGCGAAGTGCTCGCGGGCGTGGAAGCCGACATGATCTACAAGTTCGATCAGGCGTGCCGGGTGAAAGCCATCGAACTGGCCGGAGCGCTGTTCGCCCCAGAGGACGGTACAAAACTGTCGATCAATTTCATGCCTAATGCCGTTTACGAGCCAAACGCCTGCATCCGCGCCTCGCTGGCCGCTGCACGTCGCGTCGGATTCGATCCTGGCCGGCTGATGTTTGAGTTCACCGAGGACGAGAAGATGGTCGATGTCGGCCATGTCCGGCATATCATCGAGTCCTATCAAGCACGCGGGTTCACCACTGCCATTGACGATTTTGGTGCTGGTTACGCTGGGCTTGGCTTGCTTGCGGACCTACGTCCGGACATGCTCAAGCTCGACATGGCACTGATCCACGAGATCGATAATTCAGCCGCCCGGCGAACGATCGTTGCGAGTGTTGTGAAGATGGCTGACGAGCTTGGTATCAGCTGCATCGCCGAGGGAATCGAGACTGCGGCAGAGCTGCAAACGTTGCGCGAGATCGGCCTTCGCTTCTGCCAAGGATACCTGCTTGCACGTCCTCAGATAGAAGAATTGCCGCTGATCATCACACCCTTGTAGGCCGCTGCGTCTAGGTAAGGACATAGTCGACCCAGAACCGGTCGCCCAAGACACCCTGCCCGCTTGCGAGCTTCGCACGTCCATTCATATCGAACTAACGTCGTTATCGCAGGGGCTGGAACAGCAGCCGACGTTGATAGAATCCAATCAAGCAGCCATCTTTAGTCCTTGACCTTATCGATAAACGATGCACATTGTTTATCGATAAGGAGTCGAAATGCAGGACAAGGGACTGCGGATAATCAGTGGCGTCTTGCGCTTCGCCAACGGCGCCAATTGGGTCGCTGCGATCGGTTTTGCGGCGGCGGTTGCCCTGTCTTTCGTCTTCGCTGATGTGATCGCCGGACACCTGTCCACCAAATACCCGAACGGCAACATAGTGGGTACTATCTTCATCCTGCGCATCATGGCGGTGCTCGGCATCATCGCAGCTGTGGCAGTGCATCAAATCTTCACGCGCCTGCTGGCGATGGTCAGCACGGTGCGCACAGGCGATCCATTCGTCGCTCTCAACGCGGATCGACTAACCCGGATCGGCTGGGCATTGCTGACGCTGCAACTGCTCGATCTGGCCATGGGGCTCGTCGTCTTGGCGCTCGATCGGATGGGTGTCGACCACGCAACCTGGACGCCAGCCTTCACTGGCTGGATCGCCGTCATCATGGTGTTCGCGCTCGCTCGCGTTTTCCGGGTTGGGACGGCTATGCGCGACGACCTGGCGCTGACCGTCTGATGCCGGTAATCGTCAAGCTGGACGAGATGCTGGCCGCGCGAGGCATGACCCTGACCAGCCTGTCGC
>Ga0308169_10003795_pt1 | contig 14491 bp, 9 predicted proteins | sample PhyBR1_2_FD_202139 | JGI IMG/M metagenome (GOLD analysis project Ga0308169, IMG submission 202139) | Phyllosphere microbial communities from UC Gill Tract Community Farm, Albany, California, United States - DLSLSB.R1 | ecosystem: Host-associated > Plants > Phyllosphere > Unclassified | place...
TAACGATCGTCATGACTGATCGCGATGATGGTTTTCCCCTGGGCCTTCAGTTCAGGCAGCAGCTGCTGATAGAAAAAACCACGGAAACCGGGGTCCTGATCAGCGGCCCACTCATCGAGCAGCAGGATCGGCCGTTCCTCCACCAACGCCACCAGCAACGCCAACCGCTTGCGCTGCCCTTGGGACAAGCGAGTGGTGGAGAGGCCACCGTGTTCGTCGATCGTGACCTTGCGCTCCATGCGCAGACGCTCAAGCCACGCCTGGGCCAAGTCCATGTCGAAGTCACCGCTAGGACCGACCAGACGCTCGAACAGATAGAAGCTGGAAAACACCGTGGAGAAATGCGCGCGGTACCAGTCCCGCAACGGCGGGGTGATTTCCACGCCCTGCAGGCGCAAGGTCCCGGCGCCGGGCTCATACAGCCCGGTCAGCAACTTGGCCAGGGTCGACTTGCCACTGCCGTTGCCGCCGACGATGAACAGGATTTCACCCTTCGCCACACTCAGGTCCACCGGCCCCAGGCGGAAACCATAGTCGTCGGCGGCATGGGGATAGTCGTAGCCCAGCCCCTGCAATTCGAGCATGGGCTGGCGGGCATCCGCATGACCGGTCTGAGCCGTGAATTCGGTACGGTAATCGGCAAAGGCCAGGGTCTCGATCTTGGCCAGCGAGACATTGCCCGCCACCAGGGTCGGCAGGCTGCCGATCAAGTCATTCAGCGGCATGCGCAAGAACATCAGCACCAGGACGAACGCGGCGATAACGCCATTGCCCAGGCCCAACCAGGCACCGGCAGCGAACAAGCCACCCGCCAGTGCAAGGATCAGGGCCACCGTCCAGTTCAGGCTCAAGGTCCAGTAACGATCGGCGTGCACTTCGTTGCGCCGCGCATACTCCGCGGCAGGCTGCAGATCCAGCGAATAGAAACGCTCCTTGCGCCGGGCATTGAGCGCCAGTTCGAAGCGTCCCTCGATCGCGCCCTGATAGGCCGCGTACAAGCGGTCGTCAGTTTCCCGTACACGCTTCATCAGTTGGCGCATCTTGTTGAACCAGCCGTGAGCCAACCAGGTTCCCAAGCTCAGGCCGACGACACATATCAGTAGCAGCTGCCAGGACAACCAAGCCATGTACAGGCAACCACCCAACATCAACACGGTGTTGTAAAACACGAACGGCAAGCGATTGAAAGCCTGACCGATGCTGACGATGTCCTTGCTCAAGGTCGCATACAGGCTGGCTTCGCCGATTTTTTCCAGCTGTTCGATAGAGGTGTCCAGCAAGCGCTTGACCATCTGCAAGCGCAATTCGTACACCACGCGGTGACCCAGCGCGGTCAACAAGGCCTGGGAACCGAAACCGCAGGCAAACAGCAGCACCAGCAAGCCAACGAACCTCGCCGCCAGCAGCATGTTCATGGTGACGGCGCCGGCGATCAGGCGATTGATCTCATTGAGCAATCCAATGCCGGCAGCGGCGCTGACCAGGCTGGCCAACAGGCCCAGGCTCAGCAACGCTCGGTGACGTTTGAGAAGAGATAAAAACAGGGTCATGCAAATTCCTCGGAGGCTGCACACGCGTACGGCGGATCGACTGGTTTATTCGAAGGCCAGCAACAGGTTTTCGATAGCGGTCAGTTCATCAACCTCGGGGGTAGCGCAGGCTTGCTCGATCAACGCGGCCATGTCACTGAGCACCGGGTGAGCGAACAACTGCGCCAATGCAACCTCACAGCCAAACTGGTGCCTGATCCGTGCCTGGATCCTGACCAGTTGCAGCGATTGCGCGCCCAACCGGAACAGATCGGCATCGGATGTGATGGGCCACACGCCGAGCACTTCTTTCCAGATCTCGGCGAGGCTTGTCTGCCACTCTCCTACGGGCTCCTCGCCCGCTGCCCCGACATTCCACAGCGGCTCCGGCAGCGCCTTGCGATCGATCTTGCCGTTGGCATTGAGTGGCAGTTTCGTCAACGCGACAAAAGCCCCGGGGATCATGTAGGCCGGCAGACGTTCACGCAGTCGCTGGGTCACGGCAGCGCTGTCCACCTCAATGATTTCACCGCACAGATACGCCACCAGGACGTCCTGATTACCCGGGCCGCGTCGCATCACCACGACCGCCTGGGCCACGCCTGGCAATGCGGCCAAGGCTGCCTCGATCTCGCCTGGCTCGATGCGAAAGCCGCGCAGCTTGATCTGGAAATCGCTGCGCCCCAGGAACTCCAGCCCACCGTCGGCGCGATAACGCGCACGATCGCCCGTCCTGTACAAGCGACTGCCCGCCTGGACGCCCGGTGCATGAGGCTGCACGAATGGGTTGGGAACGAATGACGCGGCGGTCAATTCAGGCCGATCGGCATAACCTCGGGCGACACCGCTGCCACCGATGTACAGATCACCGGCAACGCCGACCGGCTGGGGCTCAAGAAACTCGTCCAGGACATACAGTCGATTGTTGGCCAACGGCTGGCCGATGGGGATGACGGCACTGTCGATCCGCTCCACCCCGTGCACCGCCGACCACACCGTGGTTTCCGTGGGACCGTAGACGTTCAGCAACTTGACCTGGCGTGCCAACAACCGTTCAGCCAGTTCCGCCCCCAGGGCTTCGCCACCGCAGAGCACCCGCAGGCCTTTCCAGGCGGCTGAAGGGTGATCGACCAGCATTTGCCACGTGGCAGGTGTCGCCTGCATGACAGTGATGGCGTGACGCTCGAGCAAGTCGATCAATGCCGGTGGGTCCAGGGCGGCCTCACGACTGGCCAGGACCACGGTCGCGCCCTGGATCAACGGCAGGAACAGTTCCAGCCCAGCGATATCGAAGCCCAGGGTGGTCACCGCCAGGAGCCGATCAGTGCTGCTCAGTTGCACATGTTCCTGGATGCCCAGCAGGAAATTCACAAACGCCTGGCATTCAATGTCGACGCCTTTGGGGCGCCCTGTGGAGCCGGAGGTATAAAGGGTGTACGCCAATTGACGCGGATGAGTGACCCGCTCCAGGTTGGTATCGGGCAGTGCTGGCAATGCAGCGTCCAGCGTTTCCAGCGTAACCACGCGAGCGGCGGAACCGACGACGTCCCGCAGGGCCTCGCGCGTCAACACCAGGCCCGGTCGGGCCTGTTCGATGATATCGGAATTGCGTGCCGCCGGTTGCCCGGGGTCGATTGGCAGGTAGGCACCGCCGCTTTTCTGAATGGCAAGCAGCGTCACAAGCAAATCAGCGTCACGGTCAAGGCAAACGCCTACCCGTTGATCCGCTACCACACCGGCCGCTCTCAACCAATGGGCCAGTCGATTGGCGCGGGCGTTGAGCGCTGCGTAGCTCAACGGTTGCTCGCCGCTGATCAAGGCGCAGCGATCAGGACCGGCATCGACCTGACGCTCGAACAAGTCCGGCACGCCTTGATTCGGTACCAGCGTTCGCTCGGTCCGGTTCCAGGCTTCCAATTGTTGCAAGCGCTGGGCGTCATCAAGCATCGGCAATTGCCAGACCGGCACGTCCGGTTGAGTCATGAGCCCATCCAGCAACTGGCGATAACACCCGGCGAGACGCTCGGCGGTGACAGGCGAGAACAGGTCCAGGTTGTATTCCAGTTCGCAGTACACACCGTCGGGGCGAACCGCTACGTCCAGGGTGAGATCGAATTTGGCGCTGTCTTGCGTCGGCAACACACGTTCGACCTCAAGCCCGGGCAAGGCCAGGTTGACTGCCGAGCCCGTGCTCAAGTTGAACATCGCCTGGAACACCGGTGAGCGACTGACGTCACGCTCGATTTCGAGGTGATCGAGCAGCAACTCGAATGGCAGTTCGGCGTGCTGCAGGGCAGACAGCGACTCACTGCGCAAACGCTGGCAAAGTGCACGACCCGTCAGTTGCGGATCCAACTGAACACGATAAACCAGCGTGTTCACGAAAAAGCCCAGCATCTGCTCCAGCTCTTCGCGGCTGCGCCCGCCGTGGGGGACGCCCACGGCAAAAGCCTGTTGGCCGCTAAAGCGCGCCAACAGCAACTGCCAGGCCGCCAGAAGGATGACAAAAGGAGTCGACGCACAATCGCGACAGAACGCCTGGATCCGAGCGGACTGGACGGGGTCCAGGGTGAACCGCAGCCGCTGGCCACGCTGGCTTTGCTGGGCGGGACGCGGAAAATCGGTGGCCAATTCCAGCACCGGTACCGACGCGCCCAGGTAGTTTTTCCAATACTCGAGATCAGCCTGCACGGCGTCATTGTCGAGGCGTTGTCGCTGCCAGATCGCGTAGTCCACGTATTGCACGGGCAATGGGGGCAACGTCGGGGTTTCACCTCGGACAGCCTGGGTGTAAGCCGAGGCCAGATCGCCCACGAGAATCGGATTGGACCACGCGTCGGACACGATGTGATGCATTTTCAACAGCAGCGCATGGCTGGAGACGTCGTAGCGAATCAGCTTGACCTCCAACAGCGGCGCCTGGGACAGGACAAACGCCGACTGATCATCAAGCGCCAGCAACGACGCCAGATGTTCATGTCGCGCGGCACGATCGACGCCTGGCATTTCATGCTCTTGCATGTTGAAGGCCACATCGTCGAGCAGTTCTTGCCGCGGCTCGCCATCGACTTCGATAAATCGGGTCCGCAATACGCCATGACGCTTGATCAGCGCCTCGAATGCCAAACGCAACGCTGGAACGTCCAACGCTCCCGTAAACAAAAAAGCGCGGGACAGGTTGTAAGCCGTGGCATTCGGTTCCAGACGTTGCAGGAACCAAAGGCGCTGCTGAGCGAAGGAAAGGACTTGCGGCCCAGCGCCGGATTGCCTTTGGAGACTGTCGGGCAGCTGTAATTCATCATCCTGGAGGAGCGCAAGCAATGCATCATCAAAGTCGTTCATCGGCGCTTCTACATCCCTATATGGTCCGACCTGTAACAAGGGGAATGAATATTAGGTGCCAATGATAATTAATGTCAATTGCAATGAATGACGTCACGCTCATTTGCAGTCTGGATCATTGATTCAGGGCCAGGCGCCCCGGGCCGAGCGGGGCTGGAGGATGGGGTCGAGGAGAAATTGCACGAGCAAAAAAAAGGACCCGAACAGATTGTGTGAAAACTTAGCAAGGGACATCGTGTTCAAGCCGGAGAACATGAAGAAACTTGCCCGGTGCGGCGTGGCGATGCCATTAGAGAACGACAGGCTGCGCACACGGATCTGGAGCCGGGTTAAAAGCGGGCAATGAAACCTGTCGCCGATGAAGCAGGCACCCAGATCATCGGCGACATCTGCCGCGCCTCATATCAATTCAAAAGCCTGTGGCCAAATGCAGCAGGATCGAGGCGAGCCCCGCTGGCGGACCGTAGCCGATCAAAAGCGCTTCACACTGACGATTTTTAGTAAGCGCGTCTTTAACGAACCTAACAGACGATCACTTACGGGCCTCCAGGATCAGATTGAAGGGTGTTTCTGTCGCACGGCGCAGGTGTTTGAACCCAGCCGCGTCGAATACCTCGCGTAACCTCGCCTCGCCAGCCTGGGCTCCCAAGCCCAGCCCCACTTCCTGGGACAGCGAGTTCGGTGTGCAGATGAAAGTGGAAGCAGCATAGAACAGCCGTCCGACAGGGGTGATGTTCTCGTCGAGCGTGTCCTTGGCATAGGGCTCGACCAGCAGAACCGTACCGTCCGCCTTCAGCGACCGATAGGCATGTTGCGCGGCACCGACCGGATCCCCCATGTCATGCAGGCAATCGAAGTAGCAAATCAGATCGTAATCGTCCCCGGGAAAGTCTTTCGCGGTGCTTTGGGCAAAGCTGACGCGATCATCGACCCCACCCTCCTTGGCACGCTGCGTCGCGGTGGCGATGGACGGTGCGTGATAGTCGAACCCGACAAAGCGCGACGCCGGGAAGGCCTTCGCCATGACGATTGTCGAGGCGCCGTGCCCACAACCGATGTCTGCCACCCGCGCGCCAGTAACGAGCTTTTCCACAACCCCTTCCAGGGCCGGTAACCATTGCGACACCAGAAAGGATTTGTAGCCGGGTCGGAAAAAGCGCTCGGTACCGCTGAACATCCACGGATGGTGATCACCCCAGGGCAGTCCGCCATCACCGCGCATCGCAGCCAGCAGTTTGTCCTTGTCGTGAAACATGGACGCCACCACCATCACCCCGCCGGCTACGTACACCGGTGAATCCTCGATGGCCAATGCCAGCGCCTGTTCCTCCGGTAACGTGAATTGTCCGTCGTGGTGTTCCATATAGCCTGAGGCCACGTGAGCACTGAGCCACTCTTGAACCAGCCGCGGATGACAGCCGGTTTTCGAGGCAAGTTGCTGCGGGGTAACCGGTCGGCTATCGGCCATGGCTTTGTACAACCCGAGTTCATCGCCAAGGATCACATTGGCGAGCATGGCGGCGGCGCCCATATCGGACACCAGCTTGCCCATGAACTCGTTAAGTTTTACCTCGTCCATTACGTACCCTCCTGCAAGAAGGCCACCGTAGACACGGGTGTAGAGGACCTGAAAACTGTTGCGGTGGTCGGATGGGTTAACACGGGGCGCGTTGCCGCGGGCTCGTGCGCAAATGCCGGGTGAAAGCTAGATCTGCCCGCCTGGCTGTCCACGCCAGAAGTAGGTGTGGAATGTTCAGTCTAGTGCTTGGCGAATGCTCAAGTTATCTGACGCGACGCTCGGCGGTAAGGTGTTGAAATGACGGCCTCGTGAGCACGCAAGTGTTCCTAACATCCAAGCGAGCCTTGTCATGATTCGAGCAACGGGTTGCTCTCATTCGATAAGCTCGAAAACATCGCTTAAAGATGTGGTACGCCAGGTGGCATTTTTGGCAGTTCCTTTAGACTCACACTGTTACGGTTAGCGGCTTACGAATGTCCACTGGGTCAACGTGAGCGCGCCTGCTACCTGCATCAACCAACGACCTAGAAGATCGACACGGGATAGGAAACGATCAAGCGGTTCTCGTTAAAATTATTGGTATTTCCGTAATCCCGGCGCACCGTCGAATTGCGCCAGCGCACGTACAACGATTTGAAACTACCACTCTGCACTGTGTACCCGACTTCCGTCTCACGACCGGCTTCCTCGCCATGCGTCACACCGCCTGCGTGGGCATGCATGCCTTTGATGTAGCGATTCATCAAGGTCAGTCCAGGAGCTCCCAGCGCCGCGAAGTCGTAGTCATGCCGTAGTTGCCACGAGCGCTCGCCGGCATTGTCATAGCTCGACCCATAACTGTCGTTTGCGACAGTCGCACCGCTGGCACCCGCCACTCTCTGCCATGCGCTGTCGCCCGTCAGTCGTTGCAACCCTACATAAAAAACATTGGCGCCTGCCTTGACCGAGAACAAGCCCGACATGGTGCGGTTGTCCTGCTGCCCTGCCCTCGCAGAACCATCCTCTTTACCGTTGAAGTACACAAGATTGGCACCTAAAACAACACCGCCTACCGGTTGGGAATGAATGACCTGGAAAAATTGCTGATGGTAAATATCTTCGAGCTGGGCATACCAGACACCCATCATTGTGTGTTTTTCGTTGAAGCTGTATTCGGCCCCAGCAAAGTTGAAATGGTCCGACTCGATACTGTTCTTACCATGGAGCGATGCACCTACACCGTTTTGCGACAGCTTCTCCATGCTGGCGTCGTTACGCTGGCTGTTGCCCCTGAACTGGCCCGCGTACAAGGTCATGTTCGGGATGTCCTTCGAGGTAAGCTGAGCGCCTTCCAGCGTCTGCGGCAGGGAGCGGCCGTCGTCGGCACGCAGGATAGGGAGCACAGGCATCCACTCCCCCGCCTTCAACTCCGTGTTGGAAAAACGTGCCTTGCCAGCCACAGCCAAGCGGCCAAAATCCTCAGCGGGGCGATTGCCATCGTGAGTCGGCAGGAGTTGGGTGCCGTAGGTGCCACGCCCTCCATCCAGTTTCAGCGCATACATACCCAATGCGTCCACGCCGAATCCCAAAGCGCCCCCAGTAAAACCGGAGCGGGCATCAAGGATGAAGCTCTGGGTCCACTCGGCGGCACCTCCACGATGAGTAGGCCCTGGCAGCGCTTTGGATGGACCGTTGTCGACAAAGTCACGACTCATGTAGAAGTTGCGCAAGGTAAGCCCCACTTTCGCATCGTCGACAAACCCTTCGGCATGAACCGTTGGCAACAGAACGACAACGCCTAGTGTTGCCAACAGACTGGAACGGAAAACCTCGATTAACGTGCGTTTCATTCTTGTTGTTCTCGTTTTTCAGGCATGCGTTTGCCCGTCCCGGTGATTTCACCGGGAGGTGTCAACCAAGGGCATCAGGGGCGCGTGTGCAGGGGCGAGTGATGCGCCTTGCCACGTCGAGGTGTAGAAGCTTTCGCAAGCAGGCAGGTAAAACAGACCGACGCAATCGCGGCACCTACCCAAAATTGCGAAAGGGTATGGAAATCGTAGAGTTTGGTGCCGGAGGCTGTAAGTGTGGTGCTGTGTTGAATGATGACCCCAGTCAGCACCTCACCGACGGCGGCACCGGCGTAACTGACAATACCGATCATGCCCAGCGCAGCGCCTGCGGCTGCCTTGCCAGCGATGTCCACCGCCATCAGCCCGCCGAGAAAACACAGCAAAGCGCCAAGCGAACTGCCGAACGTCATCATCCCCAGCACATCCAGCCAATAATGCCCGGGAGGCACGTACAAAATCAGCGCCAGGCCTCCTGCGTTCATGATGCCAAAAGCAATAGCCAGACCATGGCGGCGACCGGAGAAAAAGCGGTCGGAGATAAGGCCGCTCAAGCCAGTGCCGACAATCCCGCAGATACTGGTGATTGATATCAGCGTCGAAGCACTCAGGGTGTCGTAGTGCTTGGCGTTCTCAAGAAAGAACACGCCCCAGGAGTTGATGGCATAGCGACCGATGTACATCAGGCAGGACGCCAGGGCGAGCAACCACAGGGCCGGACTCCTGAGCAGCAGCCATTGCGTAGAAGTGACGCTGGAAACGCCTTCAGCGGCCTTGAGTTGAGGCTTGGAATTGACCGGCGCAAAACCCTCGCTCTCTGGAGAGTCCTTCATGAAGCCGAATACCAGGATGATCCCCAAAATGCCCATGGCCGTCGCCAGCCAGTAGCCATACTGCCAACCCCAGGACACCACCACCGCAGCCACAGCGATATAGGTCAGGGCCTCGCCCAGGTTATGAGCGATAGACCAGAAGCCATAATAAGTGCCGCGCTCACGATCGCTGTACCACCTGGCGAGCGAGACCACACAAGGCCCCACCCCCATCGACTGTGCCCAGCCATTGATACCCCAGACCAGCGTCAGCACCACCGCGTTGGTCGTCAGCCCCATGCAAGCGTTGACCAGCGCACTGAGTGCCAGCCCCAGCATCATGCAACGACGCACATTCGCGTAGTCGGCCAGGAAACCATTGACCAGTTTCCCCACCGCATAGGTGAAAAACAACGCCGAACCGATCACGCCGAGTTCACTGGGACTGAGGATGTCCTGTGAGACCAGCGCGGGTTTGACAACGTTGAAAGACAACCGACAGACATAAAACAAGGCGTAGCTCAGCGACATCGAGAGCAAGGTTTGAAGACGCAAGCGCTTGAACGAGGTCGAGTCCAGAGTGGGATCCAACGCACGCGGGGGCGCAGCCTTAAGCAGACCGAGTAGTGATTTCATAGCCGACAGTTCCTGTTGTTATTGTGCTTGCTGTACGTGCTTGACGAGAGGGATACGGTTGATTAGTTGTTCAGCGAAGCACCTACCATTTCGGCGATTTGGTCGAAAATGCGGGGTGTAGCCACCAAAAGCGAGTTGCCATTCACTAAGCCGTCGTTGCGCAGGAAATCGTTGGCCATGCCTCCAGCCTCACTCACCAGAACCAACCCTGCCAGACAGTCCCAACTGTTGATGTGCGTTTCGTAGTAACCGATCAGCCTCCCCGCGGCGACATAGGCGATCATCAATGCCCCTGATCCATTGCGAATAAAGGTTCCGCCCTGCTCCAGCAACTGTGAAACGAACGGGATGAAATGCTCCTTGCCACGACGATGAGATGTACCGACGCCCATAACACCGTGACGGACGTCCGCTGCAGTGTGCACTGAAAGGCGCTGATCATTGACCCAGGCGCCTTGCCCGGTACAGGCGTGAAACAGCTCGTCATGCACAGCATCGGCGACTGCGCCAAGCCAGGGCTGGCCGTCCACCAGCAGACCTATGGAAACGCACCAGCTGTGCAGTCCGTTGACGAAACAACTGGTGCCGTCGACAGGATCAACCACCCAGATGCAACGGGCATCGAGCGCAGCACCGCCGGTCTCTTCACCGAGAAAACCATCCTCGGGAAAGAGCTGCGCCAAACGGGTCTTGATGAATGCCTCTACGTCCTTGTCGACTGCGCTAACCAGGTCCTGAAGCTCATCACCCTTATAACCCACAACGAGTTTGTCGCGCTGGTGGTAAGGCCCAAGTGCCCGCTGTGCGGCCTCCATGGCCAACGCTTTAGCACATGCATAGCGCCCTTCCAGCGCTTCGTCATCCAATAAACAGGATGCCTGCCGATGTGGCTTCATATCCTTCGTACCTCGTTTTCGGGAGGGATTGCACACGTGTGCAAAACAACATCAAAAAAAAGTGACAAGGTCACTTCGATGCGTAGCGGGAAAACTACGTCTCTATAAGGCATGAAATAAATTTTCTTTTCAACTATTTTTAAACAATTTATTCCACGGTAGTGGAGCGTTTCGTCAGGGCGACCTGGGCCACCAACGGTGCGTCGCATCCTTTCAACGTGGCTTGGACGGCAAGCCGCGCCAGCGCATCCGGGTCCTGGCGGATGGTGGTCAAGCCATACGCATCCTGTGCCGCTTGAGGAATATCGTCGAACCCCACCACGGCAACGTCTTGGGGTACTCGGACGTGCAACTGCAATCGCAGAACGTCCAATACGCCCAGCGCGAGCATGTCTGTCGCACAAAAAATGCCATCTGGCCTGCCAGTTCCGCTCCACAGCGCAAGTGCAGCCCGACGTCCACCCTCGTAGCCACCCGAACCTTCGTAATGTTCTGCGCAAGGCTCCATGCCATTGGCGAGCAGTTCCTGTCGGAACCCCAGCAAGCGTTGCCGGGAGCTGTAATGACTTTCACTTTGCCCAATGAACGCCAGACGCTTCGCTCCGCTGCGCAAGAGTTCTTTCGCCGCAAGACGCCCTCCCTCTACATGATCGCTGGAGACAGCACGGACCCCGCCGATCGAGGTGGCGCTGTTGATCATGGTCAGCGGCACCTGCCGGTTTAGATAGCGTTCGACTTGTTCGATGGACGCCGCCGAAGAAGTGAGAATGACGCCTGCGACCTGATAGCTGAGCAAATCGTGCATCGACCGCTCAAGTTGCTCTGGATCGTTGGCATTCATCAACAGCGGCATTAATCCGTGGGTATTCAAGTGATGAGTCAACGGTCCCAGCAGGCTCGCCAAGAAGGGATTCTCGAATCCTGCCGTGATCACCCCAACGAAATTGCTGCTGCCCTTGTTCATCGTTCGGGCAATGAGGTTGACCTGATACCCCAACGCCTCAGCGGATCTGAGCACCTTCTCCCGCGTGAGGGCTGACACGCTAGCGCCAGGCGTGAAGGTTCGCGAGACCGCCGAACGGGAGACGCCAGCATGCAAAGCGACGGCTTCGGCGGTAATAATTTCGGATGGCGGCATTTGAAGCGCTCACAGGAACTAGCAAGCATTCTGACAGCGTCACGTATCTTCATTCAATGCGCGGATAGCGATCGCTCAATAGGTCAGACGGACCTGTTCGCCGGCGCTGGAGGCAAGGGGAATAAAGCAGTTCAATGGCCCGCTTTCGGCCGTGAACTCCGGCGAGCCGATCAACACCCAATCGGCTGCCGCTACAGCGGGGCGCAGTTCCAGTCGATGAGCATGCTGCGAGAGTCGAAAGCCTACCCCAGGCTTGATAGGGTTTTCGAACGCAAGACGAGCTCAGCACATCAATTGATATCATCGAGAACCCGCCGACTTGGGGGCAGTGGTGGCAGCGAGTCGAACTTTCGCCTTTTGCGGTCCTGATCTGCTCACTCCTCAGCGCTTATGTTTCAGCCAAACTGAAACGCGGAAAATGGCTTTCCGACAATCCGATCGTGATAGATACGTACTCCGACCTCTCCCGTACCCGCCCCAGCCGCCACCATAAGCGGTAGAAGGTGTTCAGCCTCAGGATGCGCAAGCCGCGCTCCAGGAGCAGTCTGCCAATCGGCCAGTTTTGCCTCGCGCTTGACGGGATCGATGATTACATCGCTCAGCCATGCATCAAACGAATTTGCCGCATCGTTTCCACGTCCCGATAACATATTGGGAATGTTGTGATAACTCATGCCGCTACCGACAATCAGAATATTGCTGTCTCGGAGGGGTGCCAGCGCACGTCCCATCGCTAGATGCTCGGCCGAATCATGCGACATCAACAAGGACAACTGAACGACAGGAACATCGGCGTCTGGATAAACAAGTTTGAAGGGTATGAATACGCCGTGGTCATAACCGCGTCGGTTATCCGTATTCGTCACAAAACCCGCGCCCTCCAGCAGATCAAGGACTTCCGCTGCTACGTCCGGCGCTCCAGGGGCAGGCCAGGTAAGCTGATAGGTGTGCGGAGGAAAGCCTGAATAGTCGAACAGCAGTGGAGGAAACACACCGCTGTTTATCGTCGGCTGTTTCGCCTCCCAATGGCCCGACACGATAACTACCGCCCGTGGGCGCCTGCCAACCAAGGCATCAAGCCCACAGAGAAAAGCCCTCATGCGATCCCAGCTGGTTGGAGACCAACCCGGTAGCGGGTCCATAAAGAAGCAAGGCCCGCCTCCATGTGGAATAAAATATGTAGGTAACTTGCTCATGTCATACCTCCAGAAGCGCAATTTGTACACCACCCTGGTGTCGGGCCGGATAGCCATGAGTTTCGCGACTGCTACGGCAGCCAACTGGCCGCTCATAGAGTTTTAGCGTTAGTTATGGCGCGAGTTTAGATGTTAAGTCTTACCAACGCGTCTCGATGGGAGCCTTACGGTACCGGCCCCAAAAAACGAAAACAGCCAGAGAAAGCAGCACAAGGTTGAGTGGCAGGACCGACCACTCGACACGCGAAGCATGGAAGAAGATTGCCAATACTTGGAGGACAATGATGCCGAGTGCCGCTAACACGCTCAGGCGCGGCTGGATCCTGGTCAAGGCGGGCAGAAGTACACCAAAGCCACCAGCGAGATCGATCAAACCAATGAAGCGCACAAACGTTTCTGACAGCTCTCCCGTCCACGGCATCATGGCGGAGAGTTCCGGGATTGGAGTCGTCAGCTTCATGAAGCCTGACATTGTGAAGGTTGCGAACAGCAGAACTTGGGCGATCCAAAGGGCGATGACAAATGCCTTGTTCGGAGCTGAGGAAGTGGCGGCGGTGCTCATAAAATGTCTCCTGCGGGTTGAATGGAGATAGTTTCAAGCACTAAGACATTCATAGATAGCGTGATTGTTTTGATGGATACATTCAGATAAATTGATGGTCATGGACTCTTTGACAATTGATCAGCTCTTAGTTTTTACCGTTGCTGTCGACCAAGGCAGTTTTTCGGGCGCGTCACGTGTGCTCCACCGCACACAATCCGCAATTACCTATACGATCCAAAAATTCGAAGATCAGATTGGTACACCTCTATTTGACAGAAGTGCTTACCGTCCCGCACTCACGGCTACAGGCAAAGCGCTGCTACCTAGAGCCCGACGAATATTGGCAGAGACAAACCTGTTACGAGGTCAAGCTAAAGCCATGGCTTTAGGACTCGAAGCTGAGGTGCGGTTTGGCATTTCCGAAATGGTGTCGATCGGGTGTTTAGCACCAACCCTCTCGGCGTTTCGTGCTGCGTTTCCTAGCGTGTCGCTTCGAATTATTACTGGGGCATTTGGACTCGCTGAAGGTCTAGTTAACGGTGAGTTAGACCTCGCAATCGTGCCCGACATCGGTCTACCCACCACACTTGAGCGGAATCGTCTTTCAACAACAGCCTTGATAGCCGTTGCAGCTCCAGACCATCCGCTTGCGAAACGGGAGGGTGTGATCACCACCGACATGCTCCGTGAAGAACTGCAAATTGTGCTTACGGACAGGCGTGATTTAGCAGGTAGTCCGGATCAGGGAGTGGCAGCTCTCGACAGCTGGCGTGTTACTGATTTGGCAACAAAGCGCGGGTTACTTTGTGCAGGGCTAGGCTGGGGCAGCATGCCTGAGCCCCTTGTAATTGATGATATCGCACAGGGACGTCTAGTTATTTTGTCGGTAGAGCGCTGGGATGGCAGTGACCATCTGCCCCATGTCGATATAGTTGCCGCGCAGTGCCGTGAACGGCCGCCAGGCCCCGCAGGAGCCGCACTGCTTGCGGCGCTCATCGGGGGCAACAGCAGATTGCCCTTTGATGCAAAAGCTCACTGAAGACGCCTGACGAC
>Ga0308169_10003796_pt1 | contig 14490 bp, 15 predicted proteins | sample PhyBR1_2_FD_202139 | JGI IMG/M metagenome (GOLD analysis project Ga0308169, IMG submission 202139) | Phyllosphere microbial communities from UC Gill Tract Community Farm, Albany, California, United States - DLSLSB.R1 | ecosystem: Host-associated > Plants > Phyllosphere > Unclassified | place...
GGCGAAGGCGGGAACGATCGAGCGATCGACAAGAGGTGCTGGGCCCGGGACATGGCTGACGGTTTTATATCGCGGTAGGTATTGGGTAGATGTGCAAGCGGGGTGATGACGATCGAATGGCAAGACCAAGATTTCCGTTCGGCGACGATATTTGGCTCGCCGCCTCCACTTTTCATCTTGGTCTCTCATCATCATCGTCACCACTCCCACCATGGCACCACCAAGACTGACTGCACTCGACTACGCGCACAGAGCGGCAGTGTTCGCCTGCCTCGGCCTGACCGTGAGGCTCAAAGGCATGTGATCCGGGAACACGCTGACGGCTAGGCGTACGGCTGCCTCCTCACGGCTCATGGATTTACCACCCGAATGATGAAGAGGAACGATGTGGGTTGCTTCCTTCCGTTTGATGCCTTTAGTGCTGACAAAGCAGCCCGTCGAGATAGCAGCAGTATTTGCAATCCGATCCGGCATGGAGAACCAGCTGACGGCCAGATACAGCCATCCACAGAAACAACTCCCTTCATCCCCGATCAGACCCGCCCGCAACAAAACCCTTCATGATCACCTCCTCCCCTCCATCCGTCCACCTTGTCAGAGTCTCCGCTCAAATTGTACAACAAGCCACTCATCCGAGTATGCATACGCATGGTCCTTGATCGCAACTTGCCGCACAACGGAACTGACACGGTGCCGCAGTATCTGATGCTCTCCTACTGGACGTGCATCGGGTCGAGGTCGTCTCTCGGCGTTCACACAGGTGAATCCGGTGCCGGCATTCCCTTGTCAAGGAAGGATGGAAGGCACATGAGGGCCCAAAGGCTGGGCATCCAGCTCCGCAGATCAGTCCCAGACGTCCTTTCAGAGCTGGAGAACGGCAATATCCCTCTGTTCGAAAGGACATTCCGGGTCATCTCAGCAAGGAGGGCGACACTTTGTCGCACCCTCTCGTTCTGGCATCGCTCATCTGACCTCCCAGTCGCTCTTTCACCCTCGCTTCGACTCCCTCGGCTCGTTGGTACTCACACTCCTCTGCTCCTCAAGCAGCGTCACGGAGGCCCCGACACAGGTCACGCTGCGCGTTCGTCTTCTTCTCGTCGCCATTGAAGCCCCTTTGTCTTGGTTTGGTCCTGCTAAGCCCACCAGCAGCGAGTGGAGTGAGCGTTCACATACCCTCAGCGGGTCACAGATATGGGCACCCAGGTGGACGATAGCGATGGACGGTTTCTGTGGTCAGGCAGCGATTGGTGAGCAAGCTCGATCATTGACCCCGATTTCGCCTTGATGACGACAGGAGCACAGATCATTCCGGTGAGTCTGCTAGCTGTGGCTTGTGGGGAGTCGACCCCCCTTTCACACGACTGACCAAGCCAGGAGACCCCATGACGCCTTCGTACTCCAACTCTGTAGGCATTCCCTCTTAAAAACAAGGATTCGGCTCACCACTAGACCTTGTGGGCTGCCATTTCTGTATGGGGAGGAGCTGACCAAGTAGTCACAGCAGCATCAAGAGCGTGAGCGGTGCCGAGCGTCCTCGCTTCGGACGAGGCTGATTGCCAGGGGGCGTACTTCACAGTCAAGTGGGAAGGCACCGATGCTCAGATCATCGGTGGCAGGCGGGACAAGTGAGTACGAGCGTTGCGACGGAGACATGACACTGAATCACAGCCATGTTCGCATAGCGATGACACGGTCCTCTCACCTTGGTTGACGCGCAGGGCATATACGGCATCAGCCTTGATGGCGGCACGCCGCAGTACTACTCTGGCTACTCGGCCGATGCACAATTCCAGGCAGTTCTATACGCTACGAGCGGTCTCGCCCAGGGCCAGCACGAGATCAAGGTGACGAACGAAAACGCCCGGAACATCGCCCAGTTTCCGTCTTATGTCTGGCTCGATATTGATCACGTCTTGGTCACTGGTAATCTGTCAGCAACCCCTCTCCGATCCACCCACTTGGCTCATCTGCAGACTCAACGCGAATGGAGACGCAGCGTCCCCACCGCCAAGCGCGCAAGCGTCGTCAAGTTCGACTCCGCCCGCAACATCCGAACAACCCACCTCGTCCGCCGACCCCTCGTCGTCGTCCTCATCAGAGGCCCTGCCAGAGCCGAGCACGTTGATGATCACATCGATCTCGGTAAGCACGGCATCCACCGCGCTCTCGTCCTCGGTATTCTCCAGCTCGACCAGCTCGGTCAGCAGTACCTCGGGGCTAGGAACGATCGCACAGTATTCCCATTCAAGTTCAAGGTCACCCCCCGCTACGGTGATCACCAGTGGGAACCCGAACGTGCCCGCCAACAGCGCGGCGGTGGAACCAAGCGAGAAGGGCGATAACAAGTGGGAATGCTTTGTCGTGGACGGCACTGACGACAGATCGACCGTTGTCGCGGTGTCGGTCACCGTTATCGTCGTGGCTGTGGTCGTGATCATCACCATAGCCGGACTATGGTGGTGGCGCCGCCGTAAGAGGCAGCGCGAGGAGGAAGACGACGACAAAGGTGGGTGCAAGCACAACGGTGACTGCTGATATCAGACTATCTTCAGCCACACACCGGCCAGACGGAGAGCTCCTGGCGTAGGTAAAGCTGCCAATCAATCATACCCTCTACGGGCAGTGCGCAGCGCGCGGAGCGACGCTGACTAGCTCGAAGCGCATGATGGCATATAAAGGAATGCATACTGTCTGTGTACAAGGCACAGCCCAGTCTGGGTCATCGTCAATGGTCGTCTCCCGAATCATCACCCTTTAGGCAGTTCCAAGCACCCTGGGATCAGCACCGATCGTCCTGCAACGTCTGCGATACTCACAATTGAGCGTCGTCGGTGCTCTTGCACGCCTCGACGATCCGCTCGTACTCTGCCAGAGCCGAGTCCTGCCACGTCGTGTCGGACCAGGTGTTGTCGATGCAGAGGGCGCATTCGAGCGTGTTGGCCAGACCCATGTCAGAGCAGAGAGCATCTCGTTCCGACTGGGCGCCGTCGAGATGACGGATACCGCAGACAGCGTCGCAGGCGTCCTCGGCAGGTCGCTGGGGAGCGTCGGCAGTGATGTCCTCAACGACGGCTGGCGCGTCGAGTGATGCCGAGTCACGCTCGAGCATTGGCGCTAGAGTGAGTTTGGGATCGATGCGGAGGAGGTCGAGCCACTCACCAGCCAAGACGGGCGCGAGGAGCGCGAGGACGGCAAGGGACAGGACAGATCGCATCGTGACTTGGCCGTGTGGGTGGTTTTGGTTGGTGTGGAGGTCGAACAGGCGATTATAGGCTTCGAGGGGGACTTTGGTAGACCAGCTACGCAAATGACAATCGACTACACAGTAGCTCGTTGAGAAAGAGTCGTAGGGCAGAATGAGAAGAGAAAAATACAATGAAGATGGAGACGTAGCTTAAGAAAGAGTCAACAACCGAGCCTTCGCACGTCCTATCCTCACGTCCGGAACGCAACAATATTAACCTTTGGCATGCAAGCCCTTCGCCGCAGCCCCCTGCCAACTATCAAGCAAGCTCGACGCGCCGCCGACGCCCACCCATCGGATGCGACCGCGGACGCGATTATTGAGGTCGCCGGAGCCAAAGACAGACACGTCGGTCTTCCGGAAGAGCCAATTGACGCCTTGGTGGTTGCGCCACAGGAGTGGGCGGCACATCGGATGCAGGCGGGCCAGCAGAGAACAGCCAGGAACGCGCGATCGCCCAGGTCCGGTAACCCCCCAGCAATCCCTGAACAAGAGCGTAAACACCTCTTCTCGGCCTTTGGCGCTGGCATCGGTGAAATGCCTCGTGGGAAGGTCTTGGTAAGCCGAATTAGGTAGGAGACATCCTCAGGGCTGAGTAGAACAAGACTTCGTGGTGCGCTTCGGGCCACGCCGGGGCAGGTTCGGTGAATCCCATAATCCAGTGGCGTCTTGCTAGCCACGCTTCTTCGTCGTCGCATTCGGTCAAGTGACGATAGTGGCGCTCTCTCAAGCAGGCAATCCAGTGGACTCAAGTCTGGGCATCGCGAGTGCAGTGATCTCCACGATCCTTGCTCTGGTGAGCCGAAGATGTAATTCTAGGCAACGTGGCAAGCGTGACAATCATGCGCGGCTAAGGCGCAAGCCCGCCGCGATTCGAGAAAACCGACCATATGCATGTGTGTCTTTCTTGTCGATATGTCAACAGTGCAAGCGTGTATAAGTACTGTATGTATGTCAAGATGGAAGACAGAGGCTATAGAGCTTCTGAGCGATACCCTAGAAATACACTTTGTTGATTGTCGTCGTCTAGTGGGCCAAGGAGCTGAAGACACATACACCCAAATGAAGGAACAGGCAACTGCGATACCACAACGCGAAAACCAAAAGCGAGGAATCAGCGCTCTATTTGCTCGTGCTCGATTTGCGGAAGACCGGCGATTTGCCCATAGTAGGCGATTTGGCGGCGCTTGGATTGCCGGGAGACGGCGTACGGGCGTCTGGCAGTTAGCGTCACATTCGACCACTGCACCAGCTGCTCTTACCTCTCAAGTAACCACCCTTCTCCCATTGGCCTTGCTGATACACCTCCTGAGACCTCTTCGCTGGATCTTGCAAGGCGGCGATAAGCGCTCGAACTCGAGTGAAGTCTGGCATAAGTGAGACCCTATTATTTCGCGCGCCTACGCACCAAGCGGCTTCAGCAGCCACCCGTCAAAGTTCTCGGCGAGGTTCAACCTATCGCTCTCGTACAACGACGCGCTGACGGCAAAGATCGGGATTCGCCCGTCCACCCGAAGCGCTTTCGTCGTAGGGGGCGGATTCGAGGCCTCGAGTTTGCGAATCTCCTGCGCAGCGGTCCGGCCATCCATGATGGGCATTCTAGAATTAGCGAGACCGATCGACAACCCGGAGACTCACTGTATGTCCATCAAGACGACGTCAATTTCCCAATCCTCTCGCAAAAAGTCCACCGCCTCTTGCCCGTTCGTGACCGGAATTGCAATATGCTTGTCCATGCGTAAGCGCTTCTGCAGGATCTGCGAATTGATCGTATCATCTTCGACGACGAGGACGCGCAACTTGGAGTCGGCGCTGCGCTTCGGGCTCGGAGGTGGCGGCAGTGTCAGGCGCTTCTGTTCGGACGCGCTCGATTGATAGCTGACCCGACGGCCGAAGGTTATCCTGCCTTGCGCCCGTGGCGAATTCGGGAGCTGATCAGGCGACTGCGCCGGGGGTGAAGAGGATTGGTCCGTCTCCGTGTCCACCTTGCTCGGTCGGACCGGGTAAGACGAATCGGTGACGGGAAAGGTGCCTGGACGGGACATTCGCTCTTCAGCAGCAATTAGCCGCTTATCGTTGGCCGCAACAGGCCCAGCCATGTGAGAGGTCGAAAAGTCGTGGACGAAAGTGTCAATCTCTGAATGAGCTTTTGACGAATTCGACGATCGGAGCGAATCCATGGAGCCGCTCTTGCTGGACTGCCGACCAACGACGACGGACCCGTTTGACGATACCGATTTGCCGCCGCTGCGTGGGTGCACGCTGCCGTTATGCACTGTCATCGGCAGAGTGAAGAAGAATCGTGACCCAACGCCGACCTCCGATTCGGCACGGAGCTGTCCATCGAGCTGTTCGACGATGCGAGCGACGACAGCAAGACCTAGGCCAAGACCCGGGTTGGCGGTTGGACGAGCTTCCTCGGCGCCTTCGAGCGTGAGGAACATGGCCTCGAGCTTGTCGTTGGGGATACCGCAGCCAGTATCGGAGATTTGAATCAACATTCGGACTTGGTTCTCGCCAACATGCGCGACTTCGTTGCCCTGAGGCTTGTCTAAACCGCAGTAGACTTCAATGTGGCCATGCTCGGTGAATTTGATCGCATTGGCGACAAGGTTGGAAACGACCGTCTTGATTTTGCGCGAGTCGCCGAGGACGTGTTGGGGGAGATCCTCAGCCATGTTGACTCGGAACTCGAGGTCCCGTCGTTTTGCCTCGGTCTGGTACAGGCGGATGGCATCGGCAATCGACTGTCGAATGTCGAAAGGGTCGTGGAATGCAGTCTCGTTGCCTGTCTCGATCCGCGTGAGGTCCAACAGGTCATGTACGTGGAAAAGCAGCGCTCGACTGGCCTGGTGCGAGTTCTCCAGCATGCTCCTGGTGTCTGCGTCAATGTCTCCTGATAAAGCCAGCTCGAGCGTGTTGATGATTTGCGACAAGGGCGTCCTGACTGCGTGACTCGTGTTGGAAAGCAGGATCGCCGTGAGCTGGTTGCTGGCCATGGCCGATTGTTTCTCTCGCCACACCTGGATAAACTTTCCGTAGATGAGCGCGAGCACACCGGCGGATTCGAGTTGGTCGTCGGTCCAGGTTCGCGAGCGTCCAATGACCGTCTCCGACCACATCTTGAAAGATTTCCGCGGCTCCAAGCTGGCCTGATCGCCCGATGCCTCGTCCTTGTACGGCTTGCCGGCCCATTGGACTTCTCGCACCTGGCCTTTGCGCAAAAAGACGATGAAATCCTGTCCGGCCTTGGCAGTGAGCGGAACGAACAGGAGACCGGCGATGGTGTCCTGGGCTCGTGGCAAAGCCAGATCAGGGAAGTCGCGAGAGATATGGTTGGTTGCTTTGATGGAGCTGCTGTCAATTATGCCCTTTCAGTCGGGAATATTTGCTCACTCGAAGCGGGTGATGCGGAGGTACTCGGCGATCGCCAGCATCGCCGTACCCTGTTCGTTGCTCCCTAGCAGCTTGCAACCGTCGCCGATGACAAGCAAACCAGCATCGGCATCGAATATGGACAGCAGGTCGTCCGCGTTGGAAACGATATATCCGGTCGGATGATGCTGCGACGGAATCGTCGAGATCTGCGGTGAGCTGGAGTAGGGCAGACACCGGTGGACCCACCAGCTTTCGGGTGTGTAGCCGCTGCGCATATGACAATCGCTCAATGTTTCGCGAGATCGAATCGGACAGGATCCGCATCATCTGTCGAACCGGGAAGGACACACGCATCCCGTTGTGGCCGTAAGAGTGACAGGCGATCAGACCCCATAGCTGGCCGAAAGCCATTATCGACACTGACATCGACGATCGCACGTGCATGTTCGCCAAGTCTGTCATTAGTCGAAAATCAACGGCGGAAGCACAACATACACTTGATGTGGATCGGCGACATGGCCCGGAGGTAACAATGCGTCATATCAAGCGGGTTGTCCAGATCCTCCCTACTTCGCAAAACCATTCGCGCCGTTGTCTGGCTTCGGTCGTACAGCAGTCGCACCTTGTTGATCATGTACAGCTGTCGCGCCTGGGCGGGGATATCGGCAGCCGGGAACATCAAGCCCTTGAACAAATCGGTGGTCTTGCCCCATTCTACCAACTCAGCAACGACCTGGCCGTTGTACGCCTCGTCGAATTGGTAGATGAGCACCCGGTGGAATCGACACAAATCCTGCACAACACCGACCGTAATCTTCAAAAAGGTCTCGAGGTCCGGCGCCGAGCCGAGTTGCTCGTTGATTTGTCCCAGAACCGCAAATACATCCATCGTACCCGTCGCGGAACCGGGCGGTCGTCTTGGCCGACGAGCACGCCTGCTGGCGTTGCCTGACCCCGTGCCCGAGCTACCGTCCTGATGCTGGCCAGTACGTCGCATTCTCTCCAACGCACGAAGAGGCTTAGCGTGATTTGTAGTCGACTCGATAATTCGTTCCAGCGGCAGCTCGACATCGACGCCCTCCAAGCCCATCGGCTGCACTCGCGATGACGGCCTCGAGCTGACCTTCTGCGTGCTGTCAGAGCCGGTCCGTGTCCCTGCATCGGGTCTCAGCGTCGTCTCGGTGCTGGTGGAATCGATCCGGGGCACCGGCGTTGACGCGATGGTAGTGGCCGACCCGTCGCTGGCGACTTGACCGGTATCTGAGCTGTTGGTACGTGGTATCGATGTGCTGTTGCTACCAGTTTCGGTGGCATCACCCGGTGTGGCGTAATACTCGTCAAATGTGTGCATAAGCGGGTTGTACACGTCCTTTTCGAGCTCGAACTCGAGGACGATGAGGTCGGGCGGGGCAATGGAGATTCCCTTGGCGTCGGTCTGGTTCCATGCGGGTTGCTTAGGTCGGTGTGCGGCCACCCAACATGTCCACTCGCGTCTACGTGCCGCGGCCGAAGCCGATTCGTCTTCATCGTCGTCATCGCTGCCGGGTTCACCGAATCCAGACATCAAGAAGACTTGCGGGCCTTCCTCCTCGACTGAGCCTTTACCGCTCGCAGTATCGGGCAGGAATTCTATATTGTCCCGGAGCAAGTCCTCGTTTTCCTCGGTGAGAACTCGGGTGAAGCAATCGAGGCGGAACAGATATCGAGGGGAGAGCCCTAGCAGCTCGGTGCAGTTCTGAGGTCAGCGCCGTCTTGTCAGCACAAACTCACCTCTGATACCTGTCTGACACTCAGATTGCCCGTCTCAACGTCCTCTTCCAGCACAATCAGGACACCGAAGCCTTGAACAGCTCCAGGAGTTGTGATTGGCTCGTCCTCGCAGCGCTGCAATATGCCCTCCCGTCCGACGACAACATGGTGACCATCATCAGTGGCAACGTGCTCGAATCGAAACGTGACGATCGGCTCATCAGGCTCGCTGTTGGTCCGATCATCGTTCGACGCCGTGGCCACCTCACTGCTATCACGCACGCTTAGACTGGCATCGCTAGCCTCAGTCCTCCACTCGCGTTCTCCATCTTCGCCGGACGCCTCGCGGTGTCGGGACGACTCTGCCGTGTCCCCATGCGGTGTCGGCGACGGCGTCGGCGCGTTGGGGTCAAGCATGTTGGTGGTATGCGCTTGTTGGTTGATGAAATTCTGAACAGAGGCGCGCGTATTATTTGGCTGCTGCTTGTAATGTCTCTGCGCTTGAGCGAGACGCGCATTGGTCGGTCCGCTGTGCAGACTTCCAGCCGAGCCGCTCTCCGGCGCCCGACCTCGAGACCCCGTAGCAGAATCGCCGGTGCCACCAGCCGATGGTAACGATCCAGCTTCGGCGAGACGAACGATCCCACTGTAGTCGGCGACAAGTGCTTGCTCACCCTGGTCATCGAGCTCGATGTTGGTGTGGGAGCTGCTTCGCGGCTGGGTCGACACGGACGACTGGGATGTGCCCCCTACGCGACGTGGCTGTGGTTGGTGAAGGGGTGGCTGCCCTGACGCAGGCTGCTGTTCAAGCTTGGGCGGATGGGCGGTAGACGTGCCAACTTCGTGGTAACGCTGCTGATCACCGGTACTTTGCCCTGGGCGATCTTGGAAATTGATATCGGCAGCTTTCGTCTGCGGTTGACCCACAGGCGGACGCGTTATGTCGGTAAGACCGCTGCCTTTGGCGTCAGTTGACGCGTTGACGGGCAAGTCTCGGACGGTATCCGTCGAACTGTCCTTGTGCGGAAGGTCTGGTCGGGCCGGCTGTTCTGGAGAGACATTTTCGGGATCGCTCGCGCGTCTAGGCTCGTTATTGAAGAAAGGGCTTTCGCTGTGTTCGCGCAATGTTGGAACGCTAAAAAAGCCCTGCGGTGTCTGAGTGGGTTTTCCCTGATGAACTCCTCCTGCGGAAACTGCCTGCTTGTTCTGTTCTTGCTGGCGACTGCTGGAAAATGTCGCAAAACCCGGACCTTGGCTGGCCGCTGGTTTGTCGGTCATTGTGCTCTCTTCCAGCATTTGCGCGATCGTGCTGATGCCAACCAGGTCGCTTGGATCGGACTCGGGCTGAACAGAATCGCGGCGGTTCGGGCGGGAGCTCGATCCTGCTCGGCTGAGCCCCGAGCCAGCTTGGTCATCGGAGGGCGACATCGGGTCCGATTGCGCCATGTTTTGAAAGACTGAACGCATGGGGAACACGAATGAGCTTTGGCCGAGGTTAGAGCCGGGGCTGAGGGGTCCTACGGACGAGGAGGGGGTTTGGGCTGTCGGTGTTGTTGGCTTGCTCCGAGAGGTGGGCGAGGTCGCGCGGTGAAAGGTAGGCGATGGCATCCTGACAGAGCCGGGGCGGTTATCCTTGGCTTTCCCACCCACGGGGTGTGAGTTTGTGCGGTGTTGATCTGGCGGTTGACTCATGGCCTGTTGTAAGCACTCTGCTCAATCTGCCAAGGCGGTTGACTTTCGTTACGACGCAACGCAAGCTGAGTGGTAGATCGACACGAGTACAAGCCATGCACATGGACAAGGGGTGATGGTCAAGCGCTGCCGGCACAAGGGTAGGAAAGATGGGTCGAAGACGGCGTGCCGGGAAACGAAGACTGACCGTGAGATCGGAAGGATATTAGATGTCCAATTCCTCGTCGAAGACGCCGCCGATCGCACACCGATCTCTCTTCGCCTAGTATATCCGTCCTCGCCAGTGTTCACGCTTTCCGGACGATCTCGATGTCGCCGCAGGCCGCTTAATAGCCGATAGACGCATGCAAGTCGACCTGAAGCGATGGGAAAACGACGGCCGATGGGTGGTCGAGATCGAGCAGTGGTCGTTCAGTAGCGCGAACAGTCGGGCGAGAATTATCGGTCTGGGCCAGCCGGGGGACGAGCGGCGTGAATCGGTAATCCCGCGGACAGCAAGGTCCAGCGAGATGGCGAGGTGCTTTGACGCAAGGGTGTTTGTGTCAATGAGGGTGTACACGATGAATAGAGGTGGAAAGACGTGTGCATGTCTGCCAGAGGGCGCCAGAGGAAGCAATTGCTGGATGCCGGTATTTGGGATTTCAGGGGCACAGCAGGCAGAAGTATTTGCATGATCACCTCGGGTGATCCCCCTGACTACGTACTCGTCATACTTTTCGCCACAAGCCCCGCTTCACAGTCCACCGCTCTTGACCTACCTTCGCTGGAGACACTACTACTCCTGTCCATGCCACCACAGTAGCAAGGAAACGACTTTACATCTGACCTTTGCGCTCTCGTCCTGCTGTCTCAGTCGAACGCCAGCATGCTTGCACCGCCTCGTGTCGAGAGCTTGCGCGCTGGTGCCGTGACCACCGATCGTTGTGCATTTCACTGGAATCGGCGCAGGCAAAGTCCCGGACTACGCCGGCGGTGACTATCCTCGCCCGGAGGCCCGCGGTCGCTCGTGGCGGATTCGAAGCCGATGTCGCTGCATGCTTATCCCAAAGTATACAAGTGTATATAAACTGATCTACAACAAATTTATGCACCACGAGCAGTAGACGTCTCGAACCGGCTGCCCAATCTCGGACCGTCCATGTCCAAGTCGTTTGAAGCCATACTTGATGAAGACGCTGGCAACGACCTCTCTTGTTTGGGGTCGACATTCCCCGTTGCTCTCCGCCTCTGGTCCTTCTTGTTATTCTTGCCAGGCCCTCGTCTCTTGAGCGTCGCATCGTACGCGCAAGTCGTCTCGCCTCTGCGACAGCAGTTACCGCAACGCGGTTTCCCTCCATCACACCTGAGATCAGCCCTGTCCTTCCGCCATTGCGACTCACTTGAGCTTCTTCGCGCGGCAGTGATAGCAGGCGATGACCTGTTTCCGCTCTCCGTCGCCCTCGCCCCCGGAATCTGTGACCGATTTGACAGCCTTATTCGCCGTTGACTCATCGTCGACTGCCTTGCGCTTCTTGCTTTCCGCAGCATCGGCCTTGGGCGGTGACATCCGTGACGGGATCGGCGGAGACGCGGAGCTGCTTGCTTTCGGTGGAGACGAAGTCCATGCAGTGGTTGAAACTGGAGGCATTGACAAGGTGTCATGTGACCAAGGGCTCTTGCTTGACAAAGCCGGCAGAGACGTCGCCATCACCATAGGAGTGGTCTCGAGGCTCGAAGAGCGGGGGAGCATGCTTGTGTTGGTCATCGATGCGGATGCCGGTGTATCGCCCACGACAGACATTTTCATTGGCGACAGCGCAGACAAACGACTATGACTGCCGGGCAAGGGCGGGGATGTGCCGGCAGATATGGTTGGAGCTAGGGGAGGCGGCTGACGTGGACTGGAGGAGATCGAACTGGGTGCGGGTAATAAGTATTGAGGCATGGGCGAAGACCCGTCATACCAATACGGCGGCGGATGCATCATGGTCCGAGATGTGTCGGGAAGCATGCTCGGTTGCGGCAATGTCGATGCGGGAGCGATCGAAGCTGGCGCAGCGAGTGGTACGATGGGCGATCGGTGCGGTGAGCTGGACATCGATCCGCTCTTGACTGATCCGGCGGGCGCCAACTGCAGGGGACCGTTCGCTGCAGTTTGAGCGTAGTTGTCCTGACTCGAGGTGTCATAGTGCGGAATGGATCGCATCGGTTGGACGTCGTACATTGGTGAGAAAGATGGAGGATGATGCTGATACTCGGACTGAGGGCGCGATGTCCATCCGAAGTATCGCGAGGGTATGACCGGAGCGACGTCGTCTGGCGAAATAGTCACCTGCTGATAGTCATGCAATGCGGTTTCGATCGCAAGCGTGTCGTGATATGCCGGGCCTGGAATCCCTATGCGTTGCACGTTGGTTTGTTCAACGCTGGAAGGGAAAGAGGGGGACTGTGCAGACTGGCTGATGCCGTGCGTGTCGTATGTCGCTCTCAGTGTGCTGAATTGTTCTTCACTTGTGGGGGGTGGACGATTCAGACCGAGCTTAGCTTCGAGCAGCTGAGAGAACCGATCGCCTGTCTGCAGGCTCGTCGCGGGGTAAAGGAATGGGATCTCGCTGCGCATCAGCGACGTGTGACACAGAGCTAGACATGGGTAGCTCACTTTTGCTTGTCCTCTTTGCGATATATACTCTGCATAGGCGGCGGGTTCATCCAGGTCGACCCGTAATCCTGCTGCGCTGGCTGTGTCCTATGTTGGTCGCGAGGTTGCGCTAAACGCAGCGTTGAGTCACCTGCTGGGGTGTTCTGCTGACTGGCCGAAGCGGGATACACGCCTTGTGGCGCTTCAAAGTAACCTTGGGCGGGACTAACTTGATTCGGCTGTGGCTGCGGATCGGGGTTGTCGTGGTTCATTGGGGCGTTGTTGTAAACGAAAGGGCTGTCATAACAGAAACCTTGCGGCGTAAACTGTGAGGAGAATGCCGACTGGTTGGTGAAGGGCACTTCCAAAGGAGGGTACTCGTATCGCTGCGGATCGACCAATCGACCCCGTGGTGATGCGGTTTGGGTGTAGTGCCTGGATGGGCCCGGCGGCGGGAAGCCCATGGAGGCGCTGTGATCGTTCATCACGTTGATCAAGGACAGCGTTGAAAGCATAGATGGCGATTTGTCGTCGGTCGTTATCGGGCGAGGAGCATCAGACGCTCATGGCCGTCCTTGGATGGCCCGACGCACCGCTTGCAGGGTGCAGACGCTGTGACAGAACGGAGCCGTCGCCGGCTTAGACTCGATCTTCCTGCCCGATAACTCTCAACTCGATGTCCGTTTCAGCGGTGGGGCGTTCCTAGAAGGTCCGAGAGCCCGCTGTGACCGAGTGCCACTAGGAGGGCTAGTGTGGTACACACACAAGTACGGATAGTGGAGTCCAGGCAAGCGTGCAGGGCTCCCAGATCTGTCGAACGGGGTGGGGTGGGCTGCGGGAGCCGATCAAAGGATCCTTTGGAAGCAGATCGCGCGGTGAAGAGGCAGTGCCGGGTGGTGCGAAGAGGGCGATAACTGTCCCTCGCAGGGCTCGATGTCAAAGATAGCTAGGATGATTACGGTGGTGAGGATGGCAAACGTGATGAGAGACGGCGGACAGTTCGGGGTCAAATCAGCTGCCATTTTAGCGTCGATTGGCGACCCTAAACTTCGGATCCGTCCATTGGTTCCTGGGAATTACTCGATCCAGTAATCCTCGCCACCCCAAGCTTCCCGTCGACGCCTCCTGTCTCGGCCGGTACGCTGCCGCAGGACGCACATCACGCCCATCACGCCCTCTGGAGCTCTCTCGATGCCGCTCTCCCGTTCAAAAGCAGACCTCTGCCAACGCAATATTGCCTGGGGACGCGGGCGACGATCCCTGTTCCTGTCAACAAGCTTCTTCTCGCCTGCTGCCACACCCTCCCTGTTTCCGCTCATTGAGTGAATGTATTTTCAGCCCGTCATTGCGCCCAGCCCATGCCCCCGACCGACTGTGACAATGATTCGAGATAGGCGGTGTCGTGCGGACTGCTGGAAGCGGAAAGAATGCGCGAGTGTCTCGGAGCAGCAGTCGCGAGCTTTCACGTGGGGAAAGACTTTGTCTGAGGTCAGCTCTCATGTGCGACACACAGCCACACTGAGCATGGGGCGGCGCGTGCACGGGATACGCTCAGGAGTCCACCGGATCCGCGGAGAGTGCTAGTAACGTACTGCGTGCTCCGCTTCCTCAACGTGACTGTCTAAAAATAACGCGTGGTCCTGCTATCGACGACAATGTCGACAGCCTAAAAGGCGCACAGTCGCAACAATTTCCCGCGAGGCTCGCAATTATTAGATGGAAGGAGCAGAAAGGGAGGAGAGGTTCAAAGTGCTTGTGAACTCCCATCCCAGCTGGACCGTGCTTGTTCCCAGACTTCAGCGGCCAAACT
>Ga0308169_10003797_pt1 | contig 14488 bp, 12 predicted proteins | sample PhyBR1_2_FD_202139 | JGI IMG/M metagenome (GOLD analysis project Ga0308169, IMG submission 202139) | Phyllosphere microbial communities from UC Gill Tract Community Farm, Albany, California, United States - DLSLSB.R1 | ecosystem: Host-associated > Plants > Phyllosphere > Unclassified | place...
GCCCGCTCCCACATTGGATCGGAGTATGACCGTAAGAATCCGGTCGGTTACTCCAAACCCAAAAACATCCAGGCCGGCTGTAGAGCCAATATCCCGAGTAAGCTGTCACAGCAAATAGGCCATCTACCACAAATGGAATAAACCTAAATGGAAGTAAAAAACCAGCTATCCCCTGCGCAATGCACCGGCATGGAAGAAATCCGCCAGGAAATAGATACCCTCGACCAAGCCGTCATCAAGCTGTTAGGCAAACGCTATCAGTACGTGCTCGCGGCGTCGAAGTTCAAGACATCGGCGACGTCGGTACGCGCCCCGGAGCGCTTCAAGGCAATTTTGGCGACTCGGCGGGAATGGGCCGAGGCCGAGGGACTGGACCCGGATGCCATCGAGAAGATGTACAGCGACCTGGTGAATCACTTTATTGCGCAAGAGATGAAGCACTGGACGGCGCAGCAGCCCAAAGCCTGAGCCTTACACCTGTGGCGAGGGCGCTTGCTCCCTTGCCACAGGGGATTGCGTTCCCCTGTGTGTCAGGTTGTAGCCTACTGATCGACAGCAGCGCCCCACTGCCCGAACTTCACGCCTGCGTCAGCGAGCGCCTGCACGCCACGCTCGACTCCTGACCCTGGTCGCCTGCTCCAGCCTGCGCGACTCTTCAACCAGCGACATCAACACCCTGACCAACGTTGCCCGTATCCTCGTGCAAGACGCGACAGACGTATTCGGCGTGATCGAACAACGCGGTCTCGAAGGCTGCCCCCTTTTTGTGGGAGCGAGCCTGCTCGCGAAAGCGGTGGGTCAGCTTGCATCTGCATTCACTGTACAGCCTTCGCGAGCAGGCTCGCTCCTACAATGAGGTCGGCTTACAACCGGGAAACCAGGTTATCTGGGGACAATCCACGCCGAATGATTGACGACACTTTCCGTACGCCTTTGCCGATTTCTACCGACCGACTATCACTCACTTTCATCGACGAATAAACAGCATTTCAAGCCAATCAACGACATGCCGACGCTACGCTTCGCTGCGCTTGGCCCACGTCAAGAAACCGAAATTTGACTCCATAAAGCCAGCACCTATCGTTCCCTCCAGACCGCACCCAGGGACCGGGTGATCCGGACGCTTTTTACAAGGCGCGGTCGTCATGTCACATCTCAAGGAGCTACGAAATGTCTGGAGCAACTCAAACGATTGACGTGCTGGTCACGGTGGATGCCGATTACCTGATAAACACCGGCGACGTACCTGGCGCCATCGCGATGCTTGTCACACGCAGCGCGATCGACTCGCACGCCACCGGCAATGAAGGCGAAGGTGGCAATGAACTATGGATCGATGTGAACCCCGGCGACATCATTCGCTGGCGCGCCACCACCCTCTCGCGCAACTTCGACCGCGTCGCGCTCATTACGGATGTCGAACAAGGCGACCCTCACCAGGGCGGTAATTACCCTGGTTCCATGTCCAAACCCGTGTCCTACAACATCCCGGGGATTCCCGTGCCCTACCTGGACAATGGCGTCAGCCGCGGTATTTCCAAGACCGACGTGACGTATACCTTCTGGCAATCCACGGCGCTCAATCCCGGGAAGCTCTGGTACCAGGCCACGTTCATCCTGCTGGACCGCAACCTGAATCAGATCGGCCCAACCCACACGTGGGACCCGTACATCACGGTCAATTGACCATTCGCTGAGCAGTAAACAACCCTGGCCGGCATGCTATCCGCCATGACGATATGCCGGTCAGGGTTGCCTATCGAAACACGTCGCAACGCCCCCTGGCTCCCCTCCCCGTTGACCGTGCTGGCAGATATCAAGTGAGATACCCCACTTCGAGCGCGTTTGCTCGCAATAGCGGTGGATCAGCTTGCGTAAAAGCTGAATGGACCGACGTCATCGCGAGCTCGCTCCCACAGGTGCGCGTCAGACCGATTATTCAAACAACCCATGCCCCCGTGGCGAGGGCGCTTGCTCCCTTGTCACAGGGGATTGCGTTCCCCTGTGTGTCAGGTTGTAGCTTCCGGCTCTTTCAACGCCGCCAACACCAACGGATGCAGCACCGCATCCGGATGCTTTTCCTGCCACGCCCCCAGGTCCCGGCGCATGCCCGGCGTCCAGAAGTTCTTGATGTGCTGGCGGATGCCATTCACCGCCAGCGCCTGGTCAGGCTCGGTGGCGAAGTACCGGGCGATTTCGTTGGCCATCTTGATCAGGTTCTGCGAGCTCATCGGCGCACCTCGGCTTTTTCGGCGTGGCGACGTTCCCTGAGCAGACGGCTTTGTTCATCGCTGAAGGCCTGGTAACGCTTCTGCCATTCCGAAGGCTGGCTGACCCGTACGATTTCCACCGCCGTCACCTTGTATTCCGGGCAGTTGGTGGCCCAGTCGGAGTTGTCGGTGGTGATCACGTTGGCCCCCGATTCGGGGAAGTGGAACGTGGTGTAGACCACGCCCGGCGCCACCCGCTCGGTCACCTTGGCCCGCAGCACGGTCTGTCCGGCGCGGCTGCCGATGCCGACCCAGTCTTCATCGACAATCCCGCGGTTCTCGGCGTCGGTCGGATGGATTTCCAGGCGATCTTCCTCATGCCAGGCGACGTTGTCGGTACGCCGGGTCTGGGCGCCGACGTTGTACTGGCTGAGGATCCGCCCGGTGGTCAGCAACAGCGGATAACGGCTGTTGACCTTCTCTTCGGTGGGTACGTAACCGGTGAGCATGAAGCGCCCCTTGCCACGCACGAATTCCTCGATGTGCATGGTCGGCGTGCCGTCCGGCGCGGCGTCGTTGCACGGCCATTGCAGGCTGCCGTGGCGCTCCAGTTCAGCGTAGCTGACGCGGCTGAAGGTCGGCGTCAGACGGGCGATTTCATCCATGATTTCCGAAGGATGGCGGTAGTCCATCTTGTAGCCCAAGGCATCGGCCAGGGCGATGGTGGCTTCCCAGTCGGCCTTGCCGGCCAACGGGTCCATCACCTTGCGCACGCGGGAGATGCGGCGCTCGGCGTTGGTGAAGGTGCCGTCCTTTTCCAGGAACGAGCTGCCCGGCAGGAACACGTGGGCGAATTTGGCCGTTTCGTTGAGGAAGATGTCCTGGACGATCACGCATTCCAACGCGGACAGTGCAGCGGTCACGTGTTGGGTGTTCGGATCGCTCTGGGCGATGTCTTCGCCTTGGCAGTAAAGCGCCTTGAAGGTGCCGTCCAGCGCCGCCTCGAACATGTTCGGAATGCGCAGGCCGGGGTCGGGTTGCAGGGTCACGTTCCAGGCCTGCTCGAATTGGGCACGGACCGCTTCGTTGGAGATGTGCCGGTAGCCGGGCAGTTCGTGGGGGAACGAACCCATGTCGCACGAACCCTGGACGTTGTTCTGCCCCCGCAACGGGTTCACGCCGACGCCTTCGCGACCAATATTGCCGGTAGCCATGGCGAGGTTGGCGATACCCATCACCGAGGTGCTGCCCTGGCTGTGCTCGGTGACGCCGAGGCCATAGTAGATGGCCGCGTTGCCGCCCGTGGCGTAGACCCGCGCGGCGGCGCGGATCTGTTCGGGAGGCACGCCGCAGACCGGGCCGAGTTCCTCGGGCGAGTTTTCCGGCAGGCTGACGAAATCGCGCCAGCGGGCAAAGTCCGTCGCCTCGCAACGTGCCTTGACGAAAGGCTCGTCAACAAGGCCTTCGGTGACGATCACATGGGCCAACGCGTTGAGCATCGCCACGTTGGTGCCCGGACGCAGTTGCAAGTGCAGTTCGGCGCGGGCGTGGGGCGAATCCACCAGGTCGATGCGCCGGGGGTCGATGACGATCAGGCGTGCACCCTGGCGCAGGCGGCGCTTGAGTTGCGAGCCGAATACCGGGTGCGCGTCGGTGGGGTTGGCGCCCATCACCAGGATGACGTCGGCTTTCATCACCGAATCGAAATTCTGGGTACCGGCGGACTCGCCCAAGGTTTGCTTGAGGCCATAGCCGGTCGGCGAATGGCAGACACGGGCGCAGGTGTCGACGTTGTTGTTGCCGAACGCCGTGCGCACCAGTTTCTGCACCAGGTAGGTTTCTTCGTTGGTGCAGCGGCTGGAGGTGATGCCACCGATGGAATCACGGCCGTACTTGAGCTGGATGCGCCGCAGCTCACTGGCGGCGTAGGTGACCGCCTCGTCCCAGCTGACTTCCTGCCATGGGTCGTTGATGTGCTTGCGGATCATTGGCTTGGTGATGCGATCCGGGTGCGTCGCGTAGCCCCAGGCGAAGCGGCCCTTGACGCAGGAGTGGCCATGGTTGGCCTGGCCGTTCTTGTCCGGGACCATGCGCACCAGCTGTTCACCTTTCATCTCGGCGCGGAACGAGCAACCCACACCGCAATAGGCGCAAGTGGTGATGACGCTGCGCTCCGGCTGGCCGATTTCCACGACGCTTTTGTCGATCAGCGTGGCCGTCGGGCAGGCTTGTACGCAGGCGCCACAAGACACGCATTCGGAATCGAGGAAGTTCTCACCGCCGGCCGCTTCCACCCGGGAATCGAAGCCGCGCCCGCTGATCGTCAGGGCGAAGGTGCCCTGGATTTCCTCGCAGGCGCGTACGCAGCGACTGCAGACGATGCACTTGCTCGGGTCGTAATCGAAATACGGGTTGGACACGTCCTTGGCTTCAGCGAGGTGATTGGCGCCTTCGTAGCCGTAGCGCACCTCGCGCAAGCCCACCTGCCCCGCCACGGTCTGCAATTCGCAGTTGCCGTTGGCCGGGCACGTCAGGCAATCCAGCGGGTGGTCGGAAATGTACAGCTCCATCACGTTGCGCCGCAGGGTGGCGAGCTTGGACGTTTGCGTGCGCACCACCATGCCCGCGGTCACCGGCGTCGTGCAGGAGGCTGGATAGCCGCGCATGCCGTCGATTTCCACCAGGCACATGCGGCAGGAGCCGAAGGCTTCCATGCTGTCGGTGGCGCACAGTTTGGGAATGGTCGTGCCAAGCAAGGCCGCCGCGCGCATCACCGATGTGCCGGAGGGAACGCTGATTTCCCGTCCGTCGATGGTCAGGCTGACCTGCACGTCGCTTTCGCGGGCCGGGGTGCCCAGGTCGATGTTGCTGGCTGGATCGAAGATAGTGATCATTGGTCGGCCTCCGAGGTCGCCAGACCGAAGTCGGCGGGGAAATGCTTGAGGGCACTGGCGACGGGGTAGGACGTCATCCCACCGAGGGCACAGAGCGAGCCGTATTGCAGCGTGTCGCAGAGGTCATGCAGCAACAACGCCTGTTCCTGGCGGGCATTGGCATCGGTGCTGGCGAGCAGGCGATCCACCACCTCGACGCCACGGGTCGAACCGATACGGCACGGCGTGCATTTGCCGCAGGATTCCTCGGCACAGAACTGCAAGGCAAACCGGGCCATCTTGGCCATGTCCAGGCTGTCATCGGCGACCACCACGCCACCGTGCCCGAGCATCGCGCCCATGGCGGCGAACGCTTCGTAGTCCAGCGGCGTATCGAACTGCGCCGGCGGCACCCAGGCACCCAACGGCCCGCCGACTTGCGCGGCCTTCAGCGGACGACCACTCGCGGTGCCGCCGCCGTACTCTTCCACCAATTCGCGCAGGCTCAGGCCGAACGCCCGCTCCACCAGGCCGCCGCGACGCACGTTGCCGGCCAATTGGAACGGCATGGTGCCCAGGGAACGGCCCATGCCAAAGTCACGATAGAACTGCGCGCCTTTCTCCAGGATCACCGGCACCGAGGCCAGCGTCACCACGTTATGCACCAGCGTCGGCAAACCAAACAGCCCTTGCAACGCCGGCAGCGGTGGCTTGGCGCGCACCGTGCCGCGCTTGCCTTCGAGGGATTCGAGCAGCGCGGTTTCCTCGCCACAGATGTAGGCACCGGCGCCGACCCGGACTTCAAGCTCGAAGGCGCGGCCACTGCCGCCCACATCCACGCCCAGGTAACCGGCCTCGCGGGCGATGCGCAGCGCTTGGTTCAGGGTGCTGACGGCGTCCGGGTATTCCGAGCGCACGTAGATGTAACCCATCGTCGCGCCCACGGCGATGCCAGCGATGATCATGCCTTCGATCAGCAGGAACGGATCGCCTTCCATCAGCATGCGGTCGGCGAAGGTGCCGGAGTCGCCTTCATCGGCATTGCAGACCACGTATTTCTGCGGCCCCGGGGCGTCGCGCACGGTGCGCCACTTGATGCCCGCCGGGAACGCCGCGCCGCCTCGGCCACGCAGGCCGGAATCCAACACTTGGGCAACCACCTCGGCGCCCTCCGTCTGGATCGCCCGGGCCAGGCCGAGGAAACCGCCTTGGGCGCGGTAGTCGTCGAGGGACAATGGCTGGGTGATGCCGGCACGGGCGAACAACAGGCGTTGTTGGCTCTTGAGGTAGGGAATGTGCTCAACCAATCCCAACGCCGAGGGATGGCTGCCAGGATCGCTCGCCAGCGCATCGAGCAGGCCCGGTACGTCCTGGGCCGTGACTGGGCCAAAACCCAAGCGCCCTTCAGGCGTCTCCAGCTCCACCAACGGTTCCAGCCAATAAAGCCCACGGGAACTGGTGCGCAACACCTCCAGCGGCAATTGACGCCGCTCGGCCTCGCGGACCAGCGCATCGGCCACCTTGTCCGCACCAACGGCGCGGGCCACTGAATCACGGGGAATGCAGAGGGTCAGCATGGACCGTCCTCCAGGCAACCATTCACCAACTGGCGCAGGCGTTCCGGGGTCAGCCGTGCATGCAGTTCCCCATCCAGCTCCAAGGCCGGCGAACAGACGCAGGCGCCCAGGCAATAGACCGGTCGCAGGCTGATCGCCCCATCGGCGCTGGTGCCGTGATCGTCCAGCGAAAGCTGCTCGCGCAACTGCGCCGCCAGGCCCTCGGCCCCCATGCTCTGGCACGACTCGGCCCGGCACAGGCGCAGGGTGTGGCGCGCAGGTGGCGTGGTGCGAAAGTCGTGGTAGAAGCTGATCACGCCGCGCACTTCAGCCTGGCTGAGGTTGAGGGCATGGGCGATTTCAGGGACGGCGGCGTCGGGAACGTACCCGCACCCTTCCTGGATGGCATGGAGGATCGGCAACAAGGCACCGGGGGTGTCCTTCTCGCGCGCCAGCACGCTGTGGATCAGAGGCAGGTGAAGCGTCTCATCAGGCATAAACGAACCTCGGCATCTCGAAGGACACCGCTGCGTAGCGGTAGCCATTCGGAGTCTTGGCGGCGGCGTCCGGCCCACGTCACGGTAGCGTGGCACTCCGATCGCCATTCTCGCTCTCCGGCCAGGTGTCTTTGGCGCACTTGGTCCGGGGCATCTTCACAGCTTGCCACTCCCGGGGGTTGGCGATTGCATATGGACGACTAAACGTATCCTGAAAACGACGACTGGTGCTTTTTAGCCTTATGGGCCAGCAGGCAGGGGTTTCGAGGCATCCCCCTGGATGTCCTTGCGCAACGCATTGGCAACCAGTGTAAACGCAGGTGACGGTTGGCGCCGGCTCGGATAGTACAAATAGTAGCCTGAGAATGGCGGGCACCACGCTTCCAACACCCGCACCAACCGGCCGTCCTGAAGGTACGGTTCGAATTCTTCTTCCGGCAGGTAGGCAATGCCCAGCCCGGCCACTGCCGCCTGCACGATGTGCGTCGACGTATTGAAGATGAGCTGGCCGTCCACGCGCACGTTCACTTGCTTGCCTCGCTGCTCGAAATCCCAGACATAAAGCCCGCCGGAGGTCGGCATGCGCTGGTTGATACAGCGATGGTTCATCAGGTCGCGAGGATGCCCGGGGATGGCGCGGCTGGCGAAGTACGCTGGCGAAGCCACCGCGGCCATCCGCAAGGGTGGGCCGATCGGCACCGCCACCATGTCCTTGTCGATGGTGTCGCCCAGGCGCACACCCGCGTCGAAACGGTCCGCGACGATGTCGCGAAAGCCGTAGCTGACATCAAACTCGACGTTGATGTCCGGGTATTCGTGCAGCAGCGCGGTCAGTTTCGGCAGCAAGGTCGTGCGCAGGACATGATCGCCGCAGGTAATGCGCACGGTGCCGGCGGGCTTGTCGCGCAGCTCCGTGAGCCTGTCCAGTTCGGCCTCTATCTCGTCGAAGCGATTGCCGATGGCCTGAAGCAAGCGTTCGCCGGCGAGGGTTGGCGAAACGCTGCGGGTGGTCCGTGTCAGCAGCCTGATTTGCAAGCGCGATTCCAGGCCATTGATGGCCTGGCTCAGCGCCGATTGCGTGACGCCCAGCGCATTGGCGGCACGGGTGAAACTGCCTTCGCGCGCCACCGTCACGAAAGACAGCAGATCGTTGAGATTTCTTCTGACCATGGCGAAACGCTTCAAAGGTTATTGATTAGCCATGCTTATAGCCTCTTTAAGCATTCATTAGCTAGTCGCACAAGTGTCCGCGCGTCACCATTGCTCCCATGAACAGAAACGAATTCGGGGCATCGCGATGAGACCGGTCTGGCTGGGTTTGCTGGCGTCAGCGTTGGTGCTTGGCAGCTACGGGACAGTTTCCGATGCCACCTCGGCACCTTCGATAACGGAGCAACCTGAGATGTGGATGACCGTCGGCGAACAACGCTTTGCCATCACCTTGGCCGACAACGCAGCCACCCGTGCATTTGTCCCGTTACTACCGCTGACGTTGGAGATGAGCGATCTCAACCGCAACGAGAAATACGCCTCCCTTCCCCAGAAGCTACCTGCTGACGCGAGCAAGCCGGGAACGATCCACAACGGCGACGTGATGCTGTACGGCACCGACACCCTGGTCGTCTTCTACACGACCTTCGACTCAACCTACGCCTACACACGCCTGGGGCATGTAGACGATGCCGCCAGGTTGGCGCAAGCGTTGGGCCGGCGGAATGTGCAGGTGACGTTTTCCCAGAACTGACTACTGCGCACTGACAGGATTCCCCATGAAAAAGATCATCGTTTTATTAACCCTTCTGTTCAGTTCCCTTTCAGCAATAGGAGCCGATATGTCCAACGGCGCAGACAACTTCTACACCAGCGACGAAGTCACGATGCAAAAGGTCAACTTCAAGAACCAGTATCAAATGAACGTCGCGGGAAACCTGTTCATTCCGAAGAACCTCAATGGCAAGAAAAGCAATCCGGCGATTGTCGTGGGCCATCCAATGGGGGCGGTGAAGGAACAGAGCGCGAATCTATATGCGACGAAGATGGCGGAAAAAGGCTTCGTGACCCTTTCCCTCGACCTCTCATTCTGGGGCGAAAGCGAGGGCCAGCCGCGCAATGCGGTTTCGCCGGATATCTACGCTGAGGACTTCAGCGCGGCAGTGGACTTTCTCAGCGCCCAGCCCTTCGTCGACAAGGAACGCATTGGGGCCATTGGCATCTGTGGCAGCGGCAGCTTCGTCATCAGCGCCGCCAAGATCGACCCGCGCATGAAAGCCATCGCCACCGTGAGCATGTATGACATGGGCGGCGTCAATCGCAACGGGTTGAAGCATTCCCAGACGCTCGATCAGCGCCGGGCCGTCATCGCTCAAGCGACACAGCAGCGTAATGTCGAGTTCGCCGGCGGCGAAACGCTGTACACCAGCGGTACGGTGCATGAGCTGGATGAAAATACCCACCCGATCCAACGGGAGTTCTACGACTTCTACCGCACCCCGCGCGGCGAGTTCACGCCGGCCAGCTCGTCGAAAGACCTGACCACGCACCCGACGCTGACCAGCAACATCAAGTTCATGAACTTCTATCCACTCAATGACATCGAGACCATTTCGCCTCACCCCATGCTCTTCATCGCCGGCGCCGATGCGCACTCCAGGGAGTTCAGCGAAGAGGCCTACAAACTCGCCGGCCAGCCCAAGGAACTGGTGATCATCCCTGGGGCCGGGCATGTGGATCTTTATGATCGGGTCGATCTGATTCCGTTTGACAAGTTGACGAGTTTCTTCCAGAACAATCTGAAATGAATTCGAGCATCAACCAGGATCGGAAAAACCATGGATGAACGTGTAGCCTTCATCAAGCATCAGATCCGCGCTGTTGTGATCGCAGGCGGCTCGGACGAAATAACCTATCAATCCGAATGGCTCGGCTACATGCCCTTCCCGGTCGATCACTGGGTTGAACATCAAGGCAAGACGTTCTCCGGCGACTTCCCTTTTGACTGGACGCTCGACGACCTGGCCAGTCTCGAGCGCACCGGATTCCTGGAAAAACTGGAAGCTTACGAAAACCCCGAAGACCGGTTTGATCGACATATTCGCTACCGCGTGCATGTGGAATGTGCGTAGCCCAACGTTTTCGATGATTCGGGGCTGGGTCATTCCAGTCGTTCCTGTTCATAATCCCTGCCTGCTCATACCCGAGGCGGATCAATGACCACAGAACGCTACGACCAACTCGCCATCTTTTCCGTCGTCGCCCGGGAGCGCAGCTTCACCCGCGCCGCCGCCAAGCTCGGCATGTCGCAACCAGCGCTGAGCCGGGCGATGCGTCAGTTGGAGGAGCGGCTGGGGGTCCGGTTGTTGTCGCGGACCACGCGCAGTGTCGCGCCGACCGAAGCGGGCGAACGACTATTGCAGGTGGTCGCGCCGAGGCTTGAGGAGATCGACCAGGAAATGGCGATGCTCAGTGAGTTTCGCGACAAGCCGGCCGGCAATTTGCGCATCACCACGGGCGAGCACTCGGCAATCACTGTTTTGCAGCCCGTTCTCGCCAAGCTGTTACCCGACAATCCCGACCTTAATATCGAAATCAACGTTGACTACGGCTTTACGGATATCGTCGCAGAGGGTTTCGACGCCGGGGTGCGGCTGGGTCCCCAGGTCGCCAAGGACATGATCGCCCTGCGCATCGGCCCGGACATGCGCATGGCAGTCGTGGGCTCCCCTGCGTATTTCGCCCGGCACGCCGTGCCTCGGACTCCCAATGACCTTACGGCCCACAATTGCATCAACCTGCGCATGCCGACTCATGGCGGCCTCTACGTCTGGGAATTCGAGAAAAACGCTCAGGAAGTGCAAGTGCGGGTGGAGGGCCAACTGGTATTCAACACGATTGCCATGCGCCTGGAGGCCGCGATCCAGGGATTGGGCCTGGCCTTCATGCCTGAGGATCTGGTAGAGGACGCCGTGGCGCAAGGCCGGTTGATCCGCGTGCTAGAGGATTGGTGCGAGCCGTTTTCCGGCTATCACCTCTATTACCCCAGCCGCCGCCAGAATTCGCCGGCCTTCACGCTGTTGCGCGACGCCTTGCGCTACGAGGACTGACTGGCGTCCAACGCTTGAACAGCACGCTTGGCCGCAGCGGCGTCGCCCTGCTCTTCCAATAACTGGATCACTTGTCGCAATTGCGCCGCGCTCAGGCCGACTCGCAGGCTGGCGGCCATGTGCGAGCGCAGTTGTGACTCCACGCCTGGGGTAACCGCCAACGCGGCGACCGTCGCCAGCTCACGGCTTTGCCAGTCCAGATTGTCGCGTTCGAAAATATCGCCAAACAAATGCGTCTGCAGGTATTGGTTGATGACCGGAACGAAGTCGAACAACGGCCCCTGGACGGGGGCGCCGGCAATGCGCGTCTGATTGACCTTGCCTGCCGCCAGCAATGCATCGCCGGTGGGAATCGGGCCAGCGGGTTCACGCCCCGGCTCGTCCTGCACGCCACGTTGCTTGCGCGCCTCCACGACTTTCATCAGTTCACCCAGCGCGTTGAGACTGCGGGGAAAACCACTGTAGGCGTAGAGCTGCACCAGGATTTCCTTGGCCTCGCTGACGGTCAGGCCCGCATCCAGCCCTTGATTCAATGCGGTATTGAGCGTCGGCATGTTGCTCGTCGCCATGGCGGCGGCAATCAGTGGGATGGCTTGCTGCTTGGCCGACAGGGTTTGTGAAACCGTCACGTTATCCGGCGCGGTCGGCGGCGTCGGTGTTGCGCCGGTTCCGTATTGCTCTTCGCTGACTTTTTCCATCCATTGCACATTCTTGCCATCCACCGTGCCGGTCACGGCCAGGTGGGTCATGGCGCTGTCTGGTGCAGCGCCGTGCCAATGCTTGACGCCCGGCGGACAGACAATCACGTCTCCCGGGCGAATCTGTTGCACCGGCTTGCCCCACTCCTGCGTCAGGCCAACGCCGGATACCACCACCAATCGCTGGCCGGCGGGATGTGTATGCCAGGCCGAGCGCGCGCCAGGTTCAAAGCTGACGTAGGCCGCGGAGGCATTGATTTCGCCTGTGGCAGGAAACAACGGATCAACCCGCACGCGACCGGTGAAATAATCCTCAGGCCCTGCGGCCGAGGCCTGGCTGCCCGCTCGGCTGATCTGCTGTGACGTGCGCGACCCGCCGGCGCCTTCCTGGCCGGCGGCGTCGGCAAAAGGCGCCGCCGCGCATAACGCGAAATACAAGGTGCTTGCCTTCATTGGGTTGCCTCTCGATGGATATCGTCGAGAACAAACTACCCCTGCAGCATTGATCGATAAACCGTGCCAGTGGCATAGCACTCATACCTGGATCACATGAATTCGAATGAACGAAATGCCTTCAAATGTCCTTTCTTAATAGCAAAGGCGTCTTGCCTGTCCATGCAAACTGATAGATCTGACAGGTCACAAACCCAGTCGAATAGAACACGCTGGGGCCCGGACTTTGAACACTGTGCGGCTGAAACTGGATGACTGACTTCTCAGCGTTACATGCGGCAACGCCGGTCTTGTCGGTCTTCGAGCCGAGAGGACTGCCGGCTCGAACGGTGCTTTATCATCGCCGCACCGAAGGCCAGCCTGTTGAAACCCGAATCAACCGCCAGACCTACGACACGCCGGGTCGCCTGGTCGCGCAGTGGGACGCCCGGCTCTGGGCGTTGGTGGAGGGAGGCTCTATAGCACCTGCAAATCAGACTTCGATTCATAGTCTGACCGGTAAAGGGCTTGCACAAAACAGCGTCGATGCAGGCTGGCGCTTGAGTTTGTTAGACGATGCGGGCCAGGTGTCGCGCCGCTGGGACAGCCGCGGTACTCAGACACGAATCGAGTACGACGACTCGTTACGCCCGGTAGCGGTGTTCGAACGAGCTCAAGGGGAGCCTGAGCGCTGCGCGGAACGCATGACTTACGCGGGCCCCGAGGCCGCTCCGCATAATCTGAGTGGCCAACTGACGCGACATGATGATCCGGCCGGCAGCCTACAGGTGCACGAAGCAAGTTTGAATAATGGTGTCCTTCAACAGTCTCGACGCTTTTTGCTTGAGCAGACGCCACCAGACTGGCCGCAGGAGCTCTCCCTGCGCGACGCATTGCTGGAGCCTGCGCCGGAACGCTCGATGACGCAGCACCGCTATGACGCCCTGGGCAACGTCCTGACCCAGACCGATGCCAAGGGCCATCGCCAGCGCTTTACCTATTCAGTAGCTGGGCATTTGCAAAGCGTTTGGCTGCAATTGGCCGGGCAGGCCGAACAGACACTGCTATCGGACATAGGCTACAACGCGTCCGCCCAGGTCGAGACACAAACAGCCGGCAATGGACTCGTCACCACAGCCGATTACTTTTCCATGGACGGTCGGCTCATGCGCCTGCTTACGCGCAGGGCTGACGGCACGTGCCTGCAAGACCTGCGCTACGACTACGATCCGGTGGGCAATATCTTGAGCATTCGCGATGAGGCCCAGCCCGTGCGTTTTTTCAATAATCAACGCATCGAGCCGGTCAGCACTTATCGCTACGACACGCTGTATCAACTGATCGAGGCCACGGGACGAGAAATCGCCACAGGACGACAAGGGCCGGCCCTGCCGGAGTTGCAACCGACACCGCTTGACCCCAATCGGCTGAGTCAGTTTATTGAGACCTATGATTATGACGCTGGGAATAACCTGACCACGTTGCGGCACGTCGGCGCCCAGTCCTACACCCATGAGATGCAGGTGGCACCGCTCAGCAACCGCAGCGTGCCAAAGGACGTGGACCTGGCCTCGGCGTTTGATGCGAATGGCAACCTGTCGCAATTGCAGCCCGGACAAATGCTGAGCTGGGACCTGCGTAACCAGTTGGAGCGCGTAACGCCGGTGGAGCGGTTGGACGCTGCCAACGATGACGAGGTGTATGTCTATGACGGGGCCGGCCGACGGGTAAGGAAAATTCGCCGCACCCAGGCCCGAAAGGTCTCGCACCAAGCCGAGGTTCGTTATTTGCCCGGCCTGGAACTACGGACCGATACGGCGAATGGCGAAAGCCTGCAAGTGATCAATGTGTCCGTCGGCCTAGGCGGAATTCGAGTATTGCATTGGGAAGCCGGCCTCCCGAGTGGTATGAACAATGATCAGTTGCGCTACAGCGTGAGTGACCACTTGAGTAGCGGCAGCCTCGAACTGGACCAGCAGGCCAGATTGCTGAGCCAGGAAGGCTATTACCCGTACGGAGGCACGGCTTGGTGGGCGGGGCGTAACGCCATCGAGGCAAAATACAAGACGCTGCGCTATTCGGGTAAGGAGCGTGATGCGACGGGCCTGTATTGTTATGGTTT
>Ga0308169_10003798_pt1 | contig 14487 bp, 23 predicted proteins | sample PhyBR1_2_FD_202139 | JGI IMG/M metagenome (GOLD analysis project Ga0308169, IMG submission 202139) | Phyllosphere microbial communities from UC Gill Tract Community Farm, Albany, California, United States - DLSLSB.R1 | ecosystem: Host-associated > Plants > Phyllosphere > Unclassified | place...
AGAGAGTGCGCGAGTTGCGCGGGGGAAAGAAGGTCAGGCTGTTTCATAAGGCTCCCAACCGGCGATCAAGAAGGCGAATGCGGTCAGGCATCTGACTTCCCTACGCTGGCATTATCCAGATCAGGTCAGCGGGTGTATCTCAGCCCTGTATTAGAGGGGCACCCCGAGTCATTAAAGTAAATCTCTCATTACTTTTCACCAGCATACGGGAAGTGTCGCTTGCAAAGCAAGCTAGCCTATCCACATTCGCCTTCTTGCTCGCCGGAAAGGGATAAAGCCTAAATACCTCACCTTTGACCTCACGTTTTACCCCACCTTTGACCCCACCTAGGGATTATCCAGCAGGCAATAAAAAACCCGTCATTATGACGGGCTATTTGTAATAACTTCATTGAAGAACTGAGTTTAAAATTGCTACCAGTTATGTTCTCCATTTCAACTGAATGTGCTCTGCAACTTTGCTATCAATGTTGAACCAATAAGCATCATTATTACTGGCATCTACCACGATTAACTTATCGTCATTATCCATTGAAGCGTAGACTAATTTCGCGGCATCCTTACATGAATAGTTAGATTTAACATACCAGTTGGATTCTGTGACTTTAGCCCAACTCCCTAATTTTTTTATTGCATCGTGAACAGCAGGATAATCTTTAGTTTTAATTAGATCGTAAGTTACGAATAAGTTATTAGCCATTTTTGTAGTCTCCAGAGATAGACAAAAAGCGCCACATAGGGCGCTTTAGATTTTTTACTACTTACCTTTTTTCGGCGGGGTTTTTATAGTTTCCACTACAGTTGTATTAGGTCGCTTTTTCGCTTCCGATACAGGTATGTATTGCCCAGTTTTTGCATCACGACCAATTTTACGTGTCATAGCGCGCCCCCTTTAGGCTTCGGGCAAGCACTACACTCGCCCTCTAAAGAAAATCCTAAAACACTAACGAAACGGCGTCAACACAAAACACTTCATGTAGTATCAAAACGTAACATTCGCTGCATTTTTTACTACATGTTGTGCATTAGATCAAAATACAATCAATTACTTCCTGTTGCAGAAACTGCTGAGTTTAGGTTGAGTGTCATGGTTTTAATACCATTCTCAAAGATTGCGGTTCCTTTAGCATCAAACACACGATTCAACTCCGTGCTATCTGCTGTAACAGTGCTTTGCACAATGATGTCAGGTAATTCGATGCTGATAGGCTGAGGCTGATAGAATGGCGTTCTGCTACTCATCATATCTTGCACACCGTATGTGCCAGCCGCAACGCTTGTAGGTGCTGGAGAGTCACCGCTAAACATGCTGTTAGCTTCATTGAATCGTGCCGGAAATCCTCTCACCCAATTCCAGAAGCTATCACCAGATGCATTAGCGTTAGCCACAGCAGCAGGATCAGCACCTGAAATGCCAGTGTTAGGATCAACGTATGGCCCTGATTGTGAAGCCGCTGTAACAGCCGCTTTCACATCTTCAGGCTTAGGCTTGCTTCCATCACCAAAGTGCTTAGTAAACCAGTTTGAAACCTCTTTCACACTGTTGATCAGGTTAGTGAACTGCTTCACTAAATCGCCAATCTCAGATCCAAGCCATTTAGCTGCCGGGTTAAGAGTTTTCATTGTCTCTGAGAACTGGTCAACACCGCCCATTGCATTCATAAAGCCAGTCAGGAAGTTATTGGAAAGGGCATAATCTACAAGTTGCAGGCTATTGCTAAAGTCGGCGGCTTTCTCTGTGGCTGCTTCCAACTCTGGAGTGATTGCCGCGCCAGATCTCACCATGTCGTCAATAGTAGATTTAAACTGCTTACCACTATCAATGAACATCGGCAGGTAGTGCATCAAGTCATCACCTAGGCTTTCAACGAGTGTGCCGATCTGTGCCTGGTTCATGCCTCGGCGCTGGCCTTCGTTAACTGTGGCACCGATGAAATCTAGCGGGTTATCTTGATACTTCTTGATCATGTCCGGCGTCCAGCCAAACTGGTTCATAATGTTATCAACAGCACCATTTCCACCTTTCCACTTACCAGTTTTAGGATCTTGTGCTGAAGACATCACACTTTGACCGATTTTCTCTCGCGTATCCTTTAAATTATCGACGCTCTTATCAAAACTGGCACTATCAACACCATGACGACTACCCCACAATTGCATAGCCAAGATTGTGTTAGGATTTGAGTGAACGAGTTTTGCACCCTCGATGATCTGTTTATTTCTCTCTGCTGTTTCTTTGACAACATCGATACTTCTATCAACACCCAAAGCCAAAGCCCCGGCACCTAGCGCCCCCACCATTCCAGCACCGCCCAAACCACCTATCAGCCCTTCAGACAAAGAGCCTTTCTTCACGAAGTCTCTACCCGCTGCACCAAAGAAACCACCTTCAGCGCCAGCAGCAGCCCCGCCACCGTGTGCCGCTCTTGCTCTTGCCGCACGGCGTGTAAGGGTAGTTTGCTCACGTAACAGGAAGTTCATACGCTGCAAACTGATAGCGCCGTGTTCATATTCGCGTGTAATGCGTTTAGTCTCAGCTAACACACGGGCTTCCTCTTCGGCTGTCTTGCCAATGATGCCGCCCATTTGTAGCCCTACGCTACGGCGTTTCACTTCTGCTGTCTCTGCGCGTTTCGCCGCCTGTGCTGCTTCTCGTGCTGCCTGCTTTTGTGCGGCTGAAGCACGGTTAGTGCCTTGCACTTGCTTATCAACACGTTTAGTCGTTGCATCTGCAATAGCCTTTTCAGCTTTTTTTGCATTCTGGACAACACGATCAAATTTCATGTTGAAATCTTTTTGCTTATTACCGTAATCCGAGATCTTTTTGATGGCTTTCTTAGCCTTCTGCATACTCTGGCGATCAACGTTAAATTTTACGGTATTGACAATAGAACTCGCATTCACCTCAAGTCCAGCCATTACACCACCTCGTCATTAGCTAGAGCGCGTTTAATCGCTGCATCTACAGATAGCCCGTCCCGGTTGATGTGGCTCATCACAGTGTTGTAGTTAACATCAAGTGTGTTGCACAGCCAGCGGAGGTTAACGGCACCTTTGTTAGTGGCTAAATCAACCTCAACATGTAAGCCACCACTTTTTAAAATCATTTGCATCTCTGCATCTCCATAAATAAAAAGGGCTAAGGCCATTAAAAGCCCTAGCCCCTATTGCATAACATCTTTTACAATGTTAAGATCTTTTTGTCTTAAACCTGAGAAAGCGCGGCAGACAGACCGAACACACGGTTAACAGGAATAAAGCTGTTTTCTGAAACAATGCTGTATTCTGTGTTTTCGTAGTTCTTGAATGTGTAGCTGTAGAATTCCTGAGCGGTTCCAATGTAACCAAAGTTACCAGAGCCAGCACCGTAAAAGTTATCGTATGCGTGTGTGCCTTCTGTGAAGAATGGAATCAGCACAGCGCCACTTTCAGGCAGGAACTGAGCAATCAACGGATCAGTAACTTTCACAAGAGTAATGTTACTTCCTGGAATGTCGAATGATGAATTGCTCAGAAACTTCTGCTGCTGATAAACCGGGTTACGCGGATCAAATAGATCGGTATACAGGAAGCTTTCACGGAATGCAGGGTTACGACGGAAACCGTTATAGAATGCTTGAGTGCAGAATACAACGTAACGTGTAATGCTCGATGCCAAGCCATCAGCCTTAAGCTCAATTTCACTTACCAGATCTTCAAGTGCATCAACCGGGTTAACGGTAGTGCTTGAGAAATCAAAGCTCTGTGTGAAACGTTCCTGACCAAATACACTACCCCAATTGATCACAGTGTCGAATTCTTTGGTGTCGTAAGATTCACCAGCGAACAGACAACGTGCAAACGCTTTTTGGTTTGTGCGGGTAAATGCGGTTTGGTGTTTAGTCAGATAGAACTGAGCTAGATCAGCTTCTGTTTCCTCGATAGGGTAATCAGTGCCAATTGCACGCTTATCCATTACATCGGCAGGCGTGAAGCTGTCACGGCGTGGGAAGTATGGAAGCTCGATCAGACGCTGAATATCTATAGGTCGTGCGGTAACGTTGTGTGCACTAGAGAAACGGCTCATTGGCTCGTTAAGCAGTGATAAATTGCTGTTTGTCAGATCCTGCAATACAACACGCTTACTTGCTACCGGATTACCTTCAAAAATGTTCAGGTTGGATAGCAGGTAGTTATTGCGTGGGAACAGCTCAAACAGTGGTGACATGTCACTGTATTGACCGTTTACAAAAATAGAGTTAGCCATTATTTAATGTCCTTATTATTAAGAGGTGAAGAATTCTTGAGTCTGGAAACCTTGAGATTGCAGGAATGCGATCCCGGCGTCTTTATCTGCGGTTGATGCAAATACAAGATTGTCAGATTTCAGGCAGACAAGAGAGCCAACATTAGGAGCGCGAAGAACGTTAATAAATTTGGTTCCGGCTTCTACTACGTGCTCGGATACAACGACAAACGCGCTAGCGTCACCAGTTGCCCACAATGCACCATCGGCGTTAATAACATCACCTGCTTGCACGTCTTGTGCTAAGGTAAATTGTTTTTGTGCTACTGCGCCGTATGCGTCAGTAGAATAACTCACAACATCAGTAAATGATGGTGAGGTTTGAAAGTAATTTGAAATTGCGATTACTGGCATTTTATTTAGTTTCCTTTTCTTCTAGACTTGGAAACTCATACACCTGAAAGCCAGCGGCTTTTAGTTGTTCTAATGCTTCTTCGTCTGATGTGGTTGATTCGAACATAATCAAAAATGTTGATTTTTCGTGGTTATCTAGTTTGACTTTGAATGCTGCTGATTCTGTCGGTTTAATGTAATCCATTAACTTTTCACTTTTTCTTTGCTGCACGTTCCATTAGAATTTGCTGCATTGTTTTTTGTTTAGGCGTTTCTTCCGCACCTTCAAGATACTTATAAATTTCTTGTTCGCTACATCCGATTTGCTGTGCGGCGAATCTCACCATTTCAGCACTAACAGCAATGCTTTCATTGCCATTCTTTAAGACGATTGCACGGCGGGAAGCTGTATCCTTGTTTAGTAGATACATACTTTTCCTTATTAAGAATAGAGGGCTGCGGAAAACAGCCCTTTAGCGGAGCCACATAGATCTATGTGGTAAATGTGTTACATGGGTGAGCAAGCACATTTATTGAAAATGTCTGTGAAAGGCACTTTGAATAAATAGGCTTTCTGCACAGGAAATTGTGCAAGAGGGTAAAATAAGAGCCTCAATCACTTCTCCCCTTGGATACCTGCACCGTGAATACGGCGGAAAGCCAGGTTGGAGTAAAGAGAAATAAAAGAGGCTTACTTATGTTCGCACTTAATCCCTGGCATACTTAAAACTCTCGTTTTAACTTTCAGGTTATCCCTTTTGCGGCACGGTAGGGAAAACACCGCGCAGTTTTTCAGTTGTGTTCGAATACAACTAAAATTTTTTGTCTTGTTCCAGACAGCACAGCAAGACATACAATCAAAATTTGGTATGCTAACTGTGAACACCTTACGGTGTTTATTCATCTTAAGTAACCCCAAACCATAGGGAATTAAGATTGCTAGTGACAGAATCACTCACGCTTGAATTTTTTAAAAATGCTTAATAAAACCCGGAAGGATAACCGGGAAATGCACAAGTGCATTATTAAAGGAGTGGTGAAAAAGTATGTTGCTTGAAGATCGCTACATCAAAACCAGATTGCAGAAAGGTTTTATTAAACATTCTTTAGAATACCCCGGAAAACCGGACTAAGGGAAAGCCGGGGATTCATAACAAAGTATGAAATTTCACACCCTATAAAAACATCTTAACATCTTTTTGTGTGAATGTCAAGAATTTATGCACATTTTATTGTGCAAAGTGCATAGAAATGCACTTATGATGTGACAATACCACTTTCTAACGCTGCCTGGCGTAATGCAAAGGCTGCGTTATACGTCTCATCCTCGATCACCTGTTCCACCGTCTCAGCCTCAAATTTTAAGCTGTCTCCAATGTCTGCCAAATACACAAGCAAGAGGGCCATTTCCTCTTTGGTGATATCACTCTTACCACTTTCAACATAAGCTTTCATGTTTTTAGTGAGGAATTCAAGCGATGCTTTTGCATTTTTGAAGGCAAGAGTAAGGCTATCTAGCTTATCTTTTGTCGGTAGGTCACAGAAGCTATTAACCGCTTTTGAGATTTCAATCAGTTGATTGTCTTCAAAGTTGTTAAGTTGATCCATGAAGGTGTAATAAGTGCGGCTCTTGTATTGTTCAATCATTGCTTTCTGCTGCCACTTGTTCATAAGTGAACCCATTATTAAATAGCTGTGTATCTCCATCAAAATCAAAAATGCGCTTTAGTTCGACTTCTGATACTTTTGTTTCGATTCTTACTGTTTTCATTTCTTCTAAAAGTGCGCGTATGGTGCGCATTTCTAACAGGAGTGTTTCGTATTGTTCGTTAGTCATTATTCTAGTTCCTTGATTAGTGCATTGATGGCCTTTTGCCATACCATTAGAGGGGCAATGTTAGTTGCCATTTCTGTTTGCATTTCTTTTGCACGTTCTAGAGCCTGCTTCTTGCTAAACTCTGATAGCTTTCTGATTTCGTCGATTTCATGTAGTTTCTTAATCACAAAATCTTGGCGTTTCTGAATTGCTTTTTCTCTATTCATAATGTTCTGTCTCTACAGCGTAAACTCGATGATCATCATCAAGATTGTTAAAAAGCACCCATTGTGTGTAGTGTTCGTGGCTATCAAATCCCAATACTTCCCAGCGGTGCGGCTCTATTCCATTGCCACTTGATTGCACACGGTCGCGGGGGTTATAAATAACGCCTGGTGTATTGCACAGGATAGATAGGAGTGAATTAGACTCTGATTCTGTTAAAGGTGCAGGGGGTAAGATGTTCTGAGTGAATGAATAACCGGAAGGCTTTTTTAATCTTTCTTTGGCTGCTCTTTTAAGTGCATAAATGTTTAGAGGATTAAAAGGACTGTTTTTCTGCACTGCCATCTTTTCCCTCTAGATAATTCTTAATCCTTTCTTTCAAGTGTTCATTTTTGATATCAACTTTTTTCAGCAATGTTCCAAAGTTGGCATGTTCCCACGGTGTAACATACTGCCCTTTCTCCAGCTTACCGAGCGTGACAACAAGATCATTCAAGTTATAATGTGTGTAGCTCATTAATCTTTCACCGGGATTGAAAATTTGTATTCTTCGTCGTCTACTTTCAGGATAGTGATAAACTCATCTGCAAATGTTCCTGAATAGCACTCGATCTTCTCTTCGCCTGTTAAAGTGTCTAAAACTTCTTTCACCTGGCGCTGATGAAAGTCATAAGCCATAAATGAATTGAATACGACCATTATTAAATCTCCGTTACTTTGAATGGGTTCATTTTATAAATTGATTTGCTGCCACCAACAACGCGAATGTCTAGCACTTTCAATGAACGTAGCTTTTCAATGTGGCGCTGTGCTGTTGCTGAGGATTTTTGAATTGCATTTGCTACGTCTGCCACTCTGCAATAGAAATAACCTTCATGATTTTCTTCGGTATGGCTCACAAAGCCTTTAGCAGCCAGAAAGTTTAAAACGTCGATAGTTACTTGTGATACATAGTTAAAGCGGTTGTTAGTTGTGTTTGTTAACTTCATTTCCTTGCCTTTTTAAATTGTTTGAGTAGTTTCTGGTAGCCTGTTGCACCAAACATTTTTTCACATAGTTCTAAATCTGACATTGCGGCAGTGTTCAACATAGAGAAGATTGCACCACGGCGCTCTTTTGCAATACGTTGGCTTTCACCATGCGTGTTATCAAACTTCTGGACATCCAGCCAGAAATCATAACTACCAAATGCAGGTTGATTACTTCCTGATTCTGTTTTCTTCCATTCTTCAAAAGCAGCTAGGTTTTCTTTTAAGAGATCATAAATGAAAGGTTCTGTTGTTTTACCTTTTTTAATCTCGATTTCTTTAAAATCCTGACTAACCATTGAAGGGATTCTGTTGAGGTAATAACCTTTCCAGATGAAACACGGATTGATAAGAATCTTAAGTGTGCTTTTCTGGTGTTCGGCATGACATACCCGGATAAACTTTTTTTCCTCTAATCCATTCAAAATACGATTTAGATTCTTGTCGGATGTTTCCAGGATTTCACACAGGTATGCACGATCAATAAAGGCTACGTTTCTACGGTCAACCTCTTTACACAGCGTCACCAGCTTTGCAAAGTCTCGCTTGATTAGTGTGTCTGCATAACGTGCAAAGCCGTTATAAACTGCATAAGATGGCTTATCACCTAGCATGTTAGAGATATCACGGTGACGGGCTTTTGATGCGCTATCGTCAGCACTGCGTAAATCTAAATAAGACTGTTCATAAGAGGGATAGCCACTTACATCACACTCAGAGTAATAATTACCGTTCTTATCCGTATAACTCAGGATTTCGCCCGATTCAACATCGAATAAATACAAACGATCATCAATGGTTGTGAATTGGTAGTTTGGGTTGCTGAATTCTGAAATGTCAAAATCTTTTCCGGTGGATGACACTAGGAGGGGATCTAACTGTTCTTGTTCTGAGTAACCGCCTACATTGAAAAGTGTGTCAAACTGATAGTTTACTTCTGAATAGCTATTATACATTCTTCTCCTTTGTTACGTTATTTTCTCCCATTCCTCTTTGATCAATTCCTTAAGTTTTTTGATGCGGTATTCATACACGGCAACTCTAAACATTGAACGTCTCTCATTAGTCAGGTTTTTGTTACGGGCATAAGCCATCACAGCGTTTTCACTCAGCATTTCAGCTTCAAGTGCTGCAACTACTTCAGCCACATCTTTATAAGGTGTCATTCGCCTTACTCCGTCTATTACTTGAAGGTAAAAACCATTTCTTACCCTACTAATACTAGTGTATACCATTTTTAGTTGAATGTCAATATGAATCACATAAAAAACATATAGTCAATACAATTATTTTAAAATTTGTATTGTTTCTAACTTATTATTATGATAAGGTCAATAAGCCACCCCGGGGTTAGGTCATCAATCACTCAGTTCTCTTCACTTTTTGATCATAAAAACACTAAACTGAAGATTTTTATCTGAATTTTCCTCTATATTTCATTAAGTTAGAAAATCAGCTATAAATAATAGCTACTTCATGTAGCTGCACTGAGCGAAGCGATTGCACGTAATCAGCATTAGCGGGTGAAGGGCAATAGCCAGCGGATAGCATTGTCATAGATACCTTGCACAGTGACAGCAAAGTAAACAATCTTGATTGGTTGGTTTCTTGGTGAAGTGCTTTAGAGAGTTAATTTTGACAATGTGCCGTGATTGGCATTGAATCTTGCACACAGGCAATTACAACCCTTCTTTTGTTGTTGGGTTGTTGGTTGTGTGTCTCTGAGAATGATTCTGTTATGCCAACTCTACGCATTCGCAATAATTACCTTTCATGCCGAATCTTGCATTCGCCTGGCACTCTTGCGAAAAGGTGCTAAGTCCTCGCTTCGCTGTGATTACCTAACAACAACCTACCTTTAATCTATCAATTACTTACCTCTTATTTGTGATCTATCTACCTTAAATAACACATAAAAAACAACCAAACCAACAACCTAAACAAAGAACACATATCTACGTTTCATAGCAAACCCAGACACAGCAAGGCTTACAGCCCGATTAACCAAAAATGACAAAGTTACAAATCCACCACTTTCACCCGGATTTACTGTCTGTTGCTTAACGACTTTTAAAGTAAATTTTAAATTGAGCAAAAGCCGCCTGAAACATGCCACCTTGCGTAGCAAGCCATTGGTTACAATGATCATAGTAACATTGTGTCACTATCACTTATGTGCAATCTAATTTACAGCTTGTAGATTGTGTAAACTAGGAATAGAAACAAATCTAATAACAATCACTTACGTTCAACTTCCTAGGCATGTGCCATTAAACGATGAACAGAATTGATTGAACTGGTGCAATCAGTGTCATTGTGCAACCAATTACCTATCAAAAGGCAAAAATTAATAGAATAAACTAATAACAATGAGTGATATTTTAGGGAATGAAACAGTGCAGAAATGGGGCGGATGATTTTCGCATTAAGTAGTGAATTAGAATAACGGTGGATTTATAATCAGAAATTATGCGTTCAGTTCCATTACAAGTTAGGTAAGCCTATGCGGTTAATAGACGTTTTGAAGCTTTTAGCAGTTCTCATTTTTTCGGTTTACCCTACGCTTACTCTTGCTGCCATTGATGGTAAAACGCTATACCAACTTGCTAGTAAATATAAAGAATTTTCTACGAATCATGAAAATCCTAGCACATCCGCAGGCACCTTTCTTGGCTATGTTACAGGTATTGCTACCATACTAAACATTCAAGGTAAAATCTGCATTAACGAAAAGACATCTAATGGCAAAGTAGTTGATAGTGTTCAAGAATATATCCAAAAGAACCCTCAGTTTGAAAGTATGAGTGAAGGTTCAATAGTTGTGATACTGGCACTCACTGAATCCTACAAGTGTAAGTAACCCGATAGCAACTCACATGAAACCATAAAAAAGATCTTTACATCTTAACATCTACCCTGTTACCTTAGTTTACAGAAAGCGATACAGCCGCAAATTAAGGGGAACGTTATGAAGACAGCAGCAGTGTTAGAGGTGCAGGAAGCAAAGGCAGTGATTGAAGAGTTACGCCAGACAGGAAACGATTTAGTAGCTGATCTGTGCAATGTAATGGCTGTTGCCCTACTCCGCGTAGGTGATGCAGTGAATCTACGTTACAGCGATATTCAGCGCGGCGTGTTGTTCATTAAAGAACAGAAGATGGGCAAACCTAAAGAGCTACCTCTCCCCTCTTCTATCTTAGAGATGATTGCTACTCGTCGTGCAGCCTTTCCAAATGATGAATTCATCTTCTGTGCAAAAGGAAACCGTGCAGCAGGCAACCAGCCAGTAAGCCGGGTGTATGTCTCCCGTTGTATTGCTAGCGTGGCTAAGAGCTTGGGAATTGAGGGAACGATCAGCGCTCACAGTTTCCGCAAGTATGGGGCTGCGGCTGTATACACAAACAACGGTAATGACTTAGCACAAGCGGCAGCGCTTCTTAATCACTCTTCCTTTGACAGCACCCGCCGTTACTTGAAGCTGGATGTGCAGAGTGCAGGAGAAGCAGTGAGGGGAATCGCTACTTTTTGACCTATAAAGATCTTTTAAGATGTTAATTGAAAAGGGCAACAGAATGATTACGGCATTCTTGATTGTGCTTTTAGTGAGGCTTAACCAACGGATCAATAGAGAAATGAGTGAATCAACAAATGCAACCAATGAAGATTTTAAGATTTTTAATCGTCTTACTAGCAATAGGAAATGCTCATGCGAGAAATGTTAAAACCCTACCACTTTCAGACATTTACCATGAAGGAAAAGAAAGGATTTGCGTCTATAGTGACACGCAAAGATCAGAGACAGTTACACAACGGCTATCTGAGAAGTGTAAAGCGGTTCTGGTGGTCGATGCTGAAAAACATATTTTGGCGCAATACAGCGCTAATCGTGGTGGGGCTAGAACTGCTAGCCCTGCTCATCGTCATCAAGCTATAGGAGAATAGCGAATGAGTAAGATTGTTGGGATGTATGAAGATCAGGAACAGGCAGAATCAGCGGTAGAGACTTTTAGCAAGAATCACCCGGATTTAGTGAAAGCCATTCAGAAAGATGAAAAATTTAAGCCAGATTCTGAAACAGAGGATAAGGAAGCCTAAATAGTGGCATTGCTTCGTGGTGTTACGGTGCTGATTGATGGGGATTTTTTATTACTTTGGCTCTTGCAAGTATCACCGCGAGGCAATCCTCGCACTCATGGGTTCAGAGTTGAAAGAGATACTAAATTTTATTAAGCTCTTAGAATCTTAAGATGTTAACAGGCCCGCAAGTGCTGGCTTTCTCCTGTTTGAGGTGCTCATGTCACAGAAAAAAGAATACACTCAACCCAAGACGGCTAAAGAATTGGAAGAAGCTGGTCTGTTTAAAATGAGTGCAGAGATCAACTTGCAGCTTTACAGAGAGTTCCAAGCAGAATGTAAGCGCCAAGGACTGATTGTTAAACATCAGGTGCAACAGGCTATACAAGCCCAGCTTAAATTATTGCAAGGTGAAAAGTAACCATCCCTAAACTAATCAAAGTTTCGTTTAGGTAATTTTAATTAGTTTTATTATTGGGTAAAGAGGGTTTTATGGCAGGAATACCTTACTCTGTAGGTAAATCAATTGATGATTTCCTTGTTGGCGATCTTGAAGGAGCAATGCTTCATGCTTGTAATGCAGTTGATGGAACTGCTCGTAGATCCTATGTTGATTTCAAGGATGGAAATAAAGCCAGGTTTACAAAATTATTAAGGGAAAACTACGACATCCTGCGCCCTATGTCTTTTCCTGGCCTAGACATTGAGAAAATAAGGTGGGCAGTTAAACTTTCAAGCAAGCAAAAATCAAATGAATGGCCTGACACAGCTGACATCATTTACTGTGTTCATCGTTGTGCTCATGGTCATGGCGACGATTTACCTGAAGGCTTCGAATTGATTCCCGACGCCCTCACTGATAATAAAGAAAAAACAACTTTTCACATTGAGCCTGGAAAGGTGAGAATCTCCGATAGAACGATCTTTGGCCTATTGGCAATTGCAGTCTTATCTCCAGTGAACTCCGAGCTGAAAACAAAGCCGGGACACTGGCTATCTTTAAGAGAACATCAGTTCCTTATCAATGAATGGTGGGGAAGAAAAAATGAGTTTCTGGCAGTGGCTGTTAAGTATGATGAACTGCGGGTAAATCTTGATTTAGGTAATTGGTTCAATTCACTCGAAACAAGTTCTTCTAAATGAACCAATACCATTTTATAAATGTGGAACCCATAGAGTAATAAGTTGGCTATCCGTGTTCACTTACCTCCAACATAAGCCATCTATAACATAGCTAATTGTTGAAAGCGGAAAAGAATGTAGATACCGCTTCGTTACGCCAATTCCCGTCATCTGGTGCCCAAGCGTCATCTGAAGATGTGCAACGTTTTTCACCCAACCCGCCATTGAGGTTGTGGCTACAGCGTGGCGCATTGAATGAAGTAACCTTCTTTGTTGGTGATCATCAAGATAAGGAATACCAAGCTGATCTCTGACTTCAGAAAACGTTTTACCAATCTTCGTCATGTTGCTTCCTGATACATCAGGGAACAGAACATCATCAGAGCGTGCTGCAAAATCTAAGAAGCCCCATTCAATTAAGTGCAAGTGAATTACAACTCTACGGGTTGCATTGTCTGTCTTGCCCTGCCCACCTTCAGCAATAAGCAGGTAATGACGTTTGCTGTCTTCGTCATACTTGATTTGCTGCTTACGTAATGTGGCAATTTCTGCCCTTCTGCATCCTGTGTAAGCAAGCAGCAGCATGATCCATTTTTCCCAGCCTTCTGGCTGCTCTATTGCCCAGTGAACAAACTTCTTCATCTCAGATGCAGAGTAAGCCCCATAACGTGCTTTAGAAGCTGAAGCGGAGATCCCATCAGTAGGACTCTTTTCGAGTATCCCCTTATCATCGGTAAGGAAGGTTTTAAATAGGCTTTTGTAGATCTTCAGATGCTTATGCATCGCTTCATCACCTACAAGATCAGCCTCTGGAACGTCTTCAAGAGCAATCAATTGTTCCAGCGTCATAGAGCGGTATGGCTGCACAACTCGCTTGGGAAGATTTTCAACCACTTCCATCACTTGCTTAATGTCCTGTTTGTTGACTGTGATTACATCCTTCTCCTTACCCAGCACAACAAACAAAACCTCCATAAAGCGCTCATTGGCCTGTGCTATTCCACGGCTCCACTTTGTTCCTTTAGCCGCCTTATACATTTCCCAGGCTTTAACGAGTGACAAACCAGATTTCACCTCTATAGGCTTCACAGCTTTCTCAGACTTTGATTTACCACCTGCAAACGAAAGGACACTTTTCAAATCACCTGCTATTGAGGATTTGATTGCATCAATGCGTTTTGTGAAATCTGTCAGTGCAAGAGTGCGATCTTGAACAAAAGGAACCAGAGGAATCAGCGAAGCCATCATCGCGCTGGCAACACGATAGCTATCAGTGTCGAGGCTACGTTTGAAAGATTTACCGTCAGAGAAACGGAATTGGATGTAATACGTATTCGAACGCTGAAACGTATAACGAAGAGATTTATACCTCATAATGTCACCCTCAATTGACCTCAGTAAAATTTCGAGAGCAACGAGAGATAAGTAACCCGTTGTTTTTACTAAAAACTGGTTACATTTACTTCTTTGACGGTGGCCCTACGCTGGCATTATCCAGATCAGGTCGGCGGGTGTATCTCAGCCCTGTATTAAAGGGGCACCCCGAGTCAAAACTACGTTGGCGAGCATAGGGAACAAGTTGGGGTAAAGCAAGTAAACGCCGC
>Ga0308169_10003804_pt1 | contig 14464 bp, 21 predicted proteins | sample PhyBR1_2_FD_202139 | JGI IMG/M metagenome (GOLD analysis project Ga0308169, IMG submission 202139) | Phyllosphere microbial communities from UC Gill Tract Community Farm, Albany, California, United States - DLSLSB.R1 | ecosystem: Host-associated > Plants > Phyllosphere > Unclassified | place...
AGAGGGGGAGGGAGAGGAAGGGGCAGGTAAAGAGACTGGGCCGAGAAGTAGGGTTGCTAATGAAAGGATCGATGATTACAACAAAAAGAAGGAACTAGGCAAAGAGAAACGAGAGGAAACATAGAGAGAATCAATCCCACTGCCAGCGACAACATCTTCTATCAGCGAATCCTTCAGCTTGAGAAATAGAGGAGCAGTGTCTACTTACGACCAATCTCTCGCCTCTCTGTTCAGCTTCCCTCCTAGCCTCTTCAGCTCTCCCACCATCTTTCTTCTGTTCCTGCAACTGCCTCGCCAGTTTCCCCTCACTCTTCAATCCCCGCGATTCACTCTGTACGCCCAACATCCCGCTTTACGGATTCAGCTCAAGCTACTCCTGTGACCGAAAAGGAAAGGAGACGCTTACGGCTTTACTTCGTTGTTCTGCAGCTCTCAACATAGCTTCCCTATCCGGTCCACCTCCTCCCGCTGTCCCTCCCCCTTCTCCAGATCCTCCTCCTCCCCCTAGTTTGCGTCCAGCTGATTGTGCAGCAGTAGGTGGTTTCCTTCTCGGTTCGTGAGGAGTTGGAGTTCTTGCGAGAGGTGCAGAAGATGAACCCAGTTTGTTTCCCTGAGAAGAGAGGGCGTCGAAGTGATCTTCTTTACCGCATAGTGCACCCATTTGTGTTGAAGAGGAAGCGAGGATGCGGGACGGGCCAAGAGACGAGGAAAAAAGGTATGAGGGAGGAAGAGGGAGGAGAGTGGGCGCGCTGCTGAACTACTTCGGAGCTTGTTACAGGAGCTCTGTAAGGTCGATTAGGCAGGAGCAGGTGATTGGGGAGAGTCGAAGAAAGGAATTGTCAATGATTCGTTTTCTCTCTCTCACAAACACTTCACTTCTTTGAGACGAGTCCAAGGTGAGTGCAGGATACGAGCTAGTGATACATCAAGGCTCATAGCTGACTGGCTCGTATCGTTTTCTCTCACAGATCTCGAAAGTCTTCAGTTCCTTCCCTCGAGAATCTCATCAACCCATCTCACCTCTCGACCTCACTAGAACCTTCCATTATCTACCAGACTCCCACAAAACACCCTAAACAATCAAATAGAGTATCTCATTGGCCGCTCTCGTCCATGCCGCCACTTTTCCCTTTCCCACTTCAACCCACAGCATCCACATCTCGACTCCCTCCCCTTCCTCTTCCTCCCACCCATCTCCGTCCCCGTTACTTCTCTTCGACTCCCCCCTCTCACTCCCCCCATCTCTTACACCCAACCACCCGACTCCGTTTAACCAACCTAACTTTTTACCTCTGCGCTATCGTTTCAATCACTACCGTTTCATTAACCATGTCTGGTAGTATCGGGAATGGAACTGTTGTTGGATGTCCTGCGAGACCTGGAGGGGGAATGAAAGCAGGTGTAGGAGCGGAAGAGGAGGAGAGGAGGAATAGAAGAGAAAAAGGTAAAGGAAAGACTAGTAGATGGTTGGAGGATCCGGTACCTATCGCTAAGAGGGAGGAAGTGGTTAGACCGACAAGAGATGGACGATTGGAGAAGGTTGGGAAGGGAGAGCGAATAGTGGGGAAAGAGAGTGAGGAGGAGGATAGCGCGATTGGTTGGAGGAGTTGGGTTGGGAGAGGTGCGACATCAAGAAGGGGGGAAGCGAGAATAGGGGAGAGCAAGGACGGGAGGGAGATTGATAGGAAAGGATTTGCAGAGGGGGAGGGAAGGGTCGTTTGAGAGTGGAGTTAGATGAGATTCGTTGATCGCAATCGCATTATCTCGTTTTCGCATCATCGCAAAGTTGAGAGATACGCCAATCTGGGACACTCGAAAGAGAGAGAGCTAGCAGTCACACGGTCACTGAGCATAGAAATCATAGAACTGCACAAAATTCCCTACTTTTGTAAACTTGCATAATAGTTCTTCAAGCTCTCCCTCTTCATTTCTTCCGCCTCACTTTCCCTCAGCAACACGTAGTCTTTCGTTAGCTGCCAATATTCTTTTCCTCCCCCGAATCCGAGCTCTCGACTCTTCTTTTCATCTTTGATCAAAGTCGGTTCGACGATGAGGGAAGTTTTGACTCCGAATACGGCGTCGGATTTGAGGTAAGGATCACCTTTGAAATAGAGTGCGGTGATGAGTTGCTCGAAACCGGGAGCGTTGAACATCCTGCAAGTTTAGTGATTGAAAGAAAACGCAAGTCAGCGAACTTGCTGCTTAAGAGATATGAAGAAAGATAGAAGGAGACGAACATGTGAAGATGTGCGGGACTGTAGGTGAGAAAGGAGACGGGGTCGAGGTGAGGGAGATGATGCGAGAGGAGTCAGCTGCTTTTTCTTTCTTACTTTCGGGAAGGAAACTCAAACATGGCGGAGCCAGCGTCGTCCTACACGGCATAAGCGGGAGAGAGTGAGAGGTAGGCTTACCGGAAGACGTGGCGATTCAACGATCTGAGTAGCTTTCCGACGGGTCCATCTGAAGCCATTAATAACGAAACATCAGCTTTTGGTCCCTTGTTCAGATCTGGAAATCGAAGATGTTTTTTACCGTTGGGGATGGGATAAGGTGTAGGTAAGATAGCGCGGTACTAGAGTAGGAGGAAGAGAAGAGTCATCAGTGAATTTCGAATAGCTAGTCTATAGTCAAGAATCTGATCGTAATTTGAGCAACCGCCGTGCTATCCCAACCTCGCTCGAGATGTGGAGATTCGTGTCGGAATCGATTGGGATGATCGAGAAGCACAGGGAGATGAAAAGAGTACTCACCGAGTAGTAACCATTCTCATCAGTCGTCAATCGTCCTCGACAGTCCGGTTCAGTCCTCCCCTCGTATTGCGTATCATACAATCCATCATCGTCCCTGTACACATTCTCGAAGCGCTCAGCTATGTCACAGGTTCAGTGCTGAAGCGAGAAGTGAAGCGTACGTTTCCCAAGTCTCGATCGAACAATTTGGGATTCCATTCCCTTTGAGATCCAACACTCTTCCTTCACAGAACATATATTCACCTTTGCCCTCACTCGCAATACTCTCGCCTTGCGGTACCTGTTGATTCCACCCTTATCGACGAATCAGCTAGACTCTTTCGTGATCGCTCAGGAAAAGGTGAACGAACGTCTCTGGCATCTTCAGTAAAGAATGGACCCAAAACAGTTCCTTCCGTCGCCCCATTCGACGCAGGATGATTCATCGAATCGACCAAAGCCGATAAACCAACCACGTCCGACAACAAAATGAATTCCTGTCTCAAATCCGTACAGATTTGTCCAGTCTTCGTTAGGAACTGAATCGCCGTCCTACATCACACACTCACGAGATCAGCTGGGCAGAACAGAGGGAGGAGAGCGGAGAAGAGGGGACATACATCCATTCTTCCGTAGTGAGAGAAACTTCTCTCGCGAAATCGTGCAAGTGTCGAACTAATTTCTCGAATACGAATTTCTGTCTGTAAATTCGAACTCTCGACTGAATCAGCGATAGCTTTGGATACAGAATTTAGTGTAGAGAGAGAGCGCGCTTACCGAGGGTTCTCGCAGAGTGAGTTGATCGCATGAACGTTTTCAGTGATGTTGTCGGGAGAGAGATCCGTCAAGTCTGGTAGTAGATCCTGCGTACATCACGAGCAGAGGGACGGGGAGAAGAGGAGGGAGAGGGGGTCAATCCCCCACATTCGACGAAGAAAGAGGGAGAAGGAAGAGACGGAGACGTACGAGGTCGATATTGGGCGCTCCATTACGGATAGCTTCTTCTACTGCTTTGCCGATCTGATAGAGGTCACAGACTGTGATCAGCTAAAGTGAAGGGAGGAGGAGGGAGAAAAGGAAGAGCGAAATCCTCACTTTCGGGGCAGATTTCGGCGTCTGTTCGTTCAATTCTTGAGCTGTTGACATTCTTTGGAGGTAGCTGAGTGGTAGGGAGTGGTGGAGAAGCTAGAGGGGAGCAAGTTTGGTGATGGATCTTTCGGAACAGCAACTTCCGTTGACTTGATCTAACAAGTTGCCTTTCACTCTCCTCCCTCACCCCGGCTGACTCCGATCTTTCGCGTCTTACTCATCCGCCATCTCCCCCTCACCTCGCCTTAGTCCGAGACCGCCAACTACCTCCCTCACTCATTTCCTCTTCCCCTCTTCTCCTTCAATAGCAAGACTTCGCAATATGCAACCATTCACATACAACGCTCTACCAGCTCGAGTCATCTTCGGCCATGATACTTCTGACCAGGTCGCTCAAGAAGTGAAAAACCTCGGATGTGTGCGTTTCCCTTTCTTCCTTCGCTACTTCGCTCTACCTGTAGCTGATTCCCGAATCACAGTCGAGAGTACTGGTGTTGACGACTCCTCATCAAGTAGAAGCGGGAGAGACGATTAAAGGTTACCTCGTAAGTCCCTCTATTACATGATTCTGCGAAACTCGGAGTCTCGAGACTGAGGTAGGTTCTGGTCATTCGTTCGAAAGGGAGATCTAGCAGTTGGTATCTACACGAACGCTACGATGCATACTCCGATCGAAGTCACTCAAGAAGCGCTCAAGAAGGCGAAAGAACTAAAGGTGGATTGCGTTGTGCGTTTCCCCTTTCTCTGAATCTCGTATTCGCCGCAGCACTGAGTCGAGAGTAGGTGAGAACTTACAGGTATCGGTCGGAGGTGGTTCGACGATTGGATTGGGCAAAGCTCTGGCTCTACACTCGGGAGAAGGGAAAGACAAGATCAAACAGATTGTTATTCCCACGACCTGTAGGTGCTCTTTCAAACCTTCTAGCTTCATCGAACGCTGACGATCATTATTAATGACCTAAAGATGCAGGAAGTGAAGCTACACCCATCATTGGTCAAACAGAGAAAGACAAAGATGGACAACCACTCAAAACGACTCAAAAGACCAACAAAGTCCTTCCCGAAACGATCATCTACGATGTCTCCCTAACCCTCACCCTTCCTCTTTCCATGACCGTCACCTCCGCCCTGAATGCGATCGCTCACTCGGTCGAAGCCCTTTGGGCACCGTCGCCGAACCCAATCACATCTCTCCTCGCTTTACAAGGGATCTCTGCGTTATCGAAAGCTCTCCCAGTATTGAAACAGGACAGTCAGAATAAAGCTGCGAGGAGTCAAGCACTGTTCGGAGCGTACGCTTGTGGAACAGTGCTCGGAACAGTAGGAATGAGTCTACACCACAAGCTTGTTAGTCCCTCTCTCTCCCTCCGCTCCATTATTCTCTACTGACTCGAACTCTCGGGTGTAGTGCCACACTCTCGGAGGTTCTTTCGGAATGCCCCACTCCGAGACTCACACTTTGATCCTCCCTCACGCAACGGCGTATAACGCACCTTACGCCAAAGAAGCGATCTCTCAAATTCACAACGCGCTCGAACTACCTCAAGAGACGACGGTAGCTCAAGGACTGTATGATTTGGCCGAGAAGAACGGAGCGAAAATGGGATTGAAAGAGTTTGGGTTCAAAGAAGAGGATTTGGAGAAAGCGACTGATATAGCTTGTAAAGCGGCATAGTACGTTCCCACGCTCTCTCAATCCAATCTGAGAAGTATGCTGATCGCGAGAGCTCTGGTGTCTGCAGCCCGAATCCAGCGCCGCTAGAGAAGGAGAAGATTCTGAAGTTATTGACGGACGCTTTCAACGGTACGAGACCCGAATAGATCTGATCAAGAAATCCGGAGCCTGTGAATGATGTGTTCCGAGCTACGCATTTCTGGCATCTTTCCGAGAGCGATGTCAAGAGAGTGATCGTCGAACAGTTTCTCCATGAGAGCAGAATCGCGATTCATTCTCGCGTTACACCCTGCGTGCGAGTCAGAGAAGTCCGGATGAGTGTCTTCTATTTGAACATCACGTCGCTTCTGAGTACCCATTTAACTCCCTCTTCAACCGTTCTCTATAGCCGATAACCACATTCAAGACTGTCAACGCTGCGATTCCTGAAGTTTTAATTAGAGAATCTCATACTCACACCTTCATGTAGACTACATAGTCTGCCATGTCTATGTAGGAGAGCTCTCCCTGCTCTCAGTTCAGGAACTATAGCGGTTCCATTTCCCTTCTTCGTCGGATTCGGATAGAACGCTGTTTCACCACCTGTACTGAGCGAGCGCATCAGTCGGGATGGCTAATTGAGGGTCTGCCAAAGGCAAGATCAAGGAGGGAAGCAATCCAACGCACCGACTACACCGTTTTCTTTCCCTGAAAGATAGATCAACAGGGTCCATTCGCTCGTTGCTCCAGTCTCGGGATCAAAGAAATCATCGTCGTAGTGAGCTGTAGTCTCGTAGCATCGCTCAACTCCAGCTTTGCAAGCAAGAGTAAGAAGGAGAGACGAAGACATACGACCGAAGAAACTCCCTTTCTCATACCTATAACACCTAATATTCTTATTCAACCCTACTGGCTTCCTCCGATTCTTCCCTTCCAATTCATCCCTCTCACACACATCCCTCAATCCACTCATCTCCCATAATTGTCTCGCGAAATTCGGATCTTGAATCGAGAAACGGTGGTTCGTTCGGGTCGCTTCTCCTTTCTTTGGGGCTGTGGGAGAGACCCAGGTGATTTGTGAAGAGGTCGAGAGGAATGAAATGAAGGATTGAAGCGTTTTGGGGGAGAAGAGGGAATCGATAATTGAGATGCCGGGAGAGATTTGGGTGAGCGAGAGAGGGGAGGTGGGAGATGGAATCGTAGGCCAGGGCAGAGTGGTAGCTGGTGTTCTTGGTTGAGGCATTCTTTGGATAGAGTGAAGGGAAGAGGAGTGGGGGAGAAATATTAATGGAATTCTCTTTCCTTCCTCACCTCATCAGCGACTTGAGAGCGACCACTCAAGACATGTTCTCGACTTTGGCGAGGGGTTACAACTCTCTACAACAATCAGCGCAACCTCAATCTGCCGCTTCAACGATTGATAAACTGTGTGACAGGTTACTCAACAACGAATCGATAGAAGAACGTAGAGCTGCTTTACTATCCTTGAAAGGTCTCAGTAGGGATTGGAAATCAGTAAGCTAACCCTCTCTCTCTCTCGAACGCGTGTGGAAAGGGTGAATTGATCGTAGCTTTCTGTCTCTCGTTTGTTTGTGTAGGAAGTTGGAAGTAGAGCTTTACCAATCTTGTTGGGAGTGTTGGAGGACGATGCGGCAGAAGATGTAGAAACGGCGAAAGCGGTAGTTGAAACTTTGTCCCTCTTGTGCGAAGTCGAAGAAGTCGACGGTAGAGTACGTTCGACGAATCCCTCCCCTCTTTCCCCTCTACTCCATGCTCATCTTCCGCTCTCTCTCTCTCCTCTTCCACAGCCAGTCAGAGATGATTCTGGATTAAGAAACACGGATTCATTCCTCGCTACTCCTTCACCACTACACAAACTCTTGACCCTCATGACTCCTACTCACTTCTACCTCCGCTTCTTCTCGCTTCAACTACTCGGCATCTTGCTCAACAATAAGAGTCAACAAGTACAGGGATACGTGTTGACGAGTCCGGGAGGGATTGGGAGATTGGTCGAAACGTTGGATGATTCGAGAGAGATCATTAGGAATGGTTCGCAACTCCTCTCCTGTCGATTCTGCCACGATCGTGAGACTAACTCGACGATTGACGTGTGAGCAGAGTCGCTACTCTTGATCATTGCCTTGACGACCTCGAATGCGGAGATTCAGAAATTGTTGGCTTTCGAAGGAGCTTTCGACAAACTCTTTTCGATAGTGAGGAATGAAGGAGGAATCGGGAGTGGTGGTATCGTCGTACAAGATTGTTTGGCTGCTATTGCTGGATTACTGAGATGGAACGTATCGAATCAGGTGAGCAGCGACACGATTTCAGTCTTCTTCGTACCGCAGACTAAACATCTCGTACTTGCCTCAGAACTATTTTCGAGAAACGTCCTGTATCCCTCTCCTCGCCCCCCTCCTTCTCTTCCCTCGACCCAATGCCCTCTCTCCGACGTCACTCGCAACTTTCGCGTTCCAATCTTGGTCAGAACAGAAAACGATCAACGCAGGTCTCGTCATTTCGCTGATCCGAATGCTGGTGGGAGGTGCGGGGAGTGGGAAAATGGCGAATCAGAAAGGATTGCTCGCGAGTGGAGTGACGAGATGTTTGATCGAATTGGGTTTGGCTAGTAACGCTCCAGTCGTTGTCAAATCACAGGTAGGAACACTCGATCTCTTCAGACTCCGCCCAAGCAAGTACTGAAGTCGCTTCCCGCTTCTACAGGCTCTTCACGCTCTTGCAGACATCCTCAAACTCTCACCACCGAATCAAGAACTCCTCACTTCCCTCATTGTTACTCCCCTCATTCCACCTCGCGCCCCTTCTTTCTCTCCCGACGTGATCTTCGACGATCAAGACCCCAACGGCTTCCAACAGCAGCAACATCAGAACGGGAGCGAAGGTTACGATTCACCTCACCGTCGATCTCAAGAATACAACGAATCCCTCTCTTCCTCTCAACACTCTCATCAACATCACCAGCAACAGCAGAGTAGATATGAGGAACCGGAGATGACACCGAGACGAAGTGCGAAATGGAAGAGAGGTCAACCGGTTCCGGCGGTTGTTGCTGTGGTTTCATTAGCGGTTGAAGGAGATGGTGTCAGTGAGGGAAGAGAGGGATTGAGGATTAGAGCAGCTGCTGCAAATCTCTTCCAGGTGCGTGATGCCCTTCTTCGACACCGGATTCCAAAGAAAAGGAAAGCTGATGTCCAAAGTTTGAATGCGCACAGAATTACGTTGCTGGTTCAACGGAGACTCGATTAGGTATCTTATCGACGATGTCTGCACCTCAACCTGACGAACTTCCAGGTCCAGATGGTCAACCTGGTTTGTCTGCACCTCTCATCTTCAATGTCACTGAAAACTGACTCGCAATCGGATTCCGCAGGTCAAAAGACTTCCTCAGCCGGTTCAATCCTCCTTCACGCTCTCCGAGTCTTCCCTTCTCCATCCCGCAACGAACCCTTCGATTCCCACCCTTCCTTCTTCGCCTCTCTCTTGTTCTCTCACCTCCTCCTGCACTCAGAAGTCTCGAAATCTTACGCTCGTCGAACATACTTCGCTGGATCCGACACCGAGCCCGGTGGGGAAGGGGACGAAGACGACAGGGTCTCGTTAGTAGCAATCATCGTTGGGAATTTGATGATGGCACAGAGGGAACAAGCGATGAGTCAGAACCAAGGGTTGGGGATCGAGAGAAGTTTGGAATGGTCGAGACTTATGGTCGGGTATTTGACTTGCCTCGCTACGTGGTTGTGGGAGAGTCCCGGCACGGTACAGGAGTTTTTGAGTGAGGGTTCAAATTTACAAGTCGTGAGTTTCATCGAATCTTCAGCTTGACCTCCTCGATCGTATGCTGAAGTAGCCCGCTTGCTCACAGCTCATCCAACCGATTACACAAGCTTCGGGAGTCGACTCTCTCGTGCAAGGTTTGTGTACTTTCGTACTCGGAATCTGCTACGAGTACAACAGAGAACCTGGTCCAATCACTCGGTACGTCTTCGCTTCTATTCTGCTCACAAACGCTTTCACTCACTCCCTTGCTCGCTTGCAGGGAAACGCTGCATCCGATCCTCCAATCTCGAGTCGGTCCAGATCAGTTCGTCTCCCGAATCCTCCGACTTCGAGAAGATCCTCGATTCCGTACTGTCGGACCAAACGTGCTCGAGCTCTCAGATGATGATGAAGTATTGGATGATGTTGGAGAAGGAGATGGATTGTGGTTCGATTTCACTTTCGTTGAATTCCTCAAGACGAATTACAGTGAGTGACACAATGCTTCAATCTTTCCATGTCAATGTACTGATTGTGCATCAACCTGTGACCCACAGTCGCTGTTCAGCGAGCTATCCTCGTCGCTCCTCATGCTACTTCCTCAATGCGTAAGTCTGCTCTCTTCATTTCCTTTGATTCGACGACTGATCTGCTACCTTCTTCACTACCCTCGTTCAGGCACATCGATCTCGACCTCTTCGACATCAGACCTGGTGACAGCACTTCGAGCTTCTCTCTCGGAACAAGCGAAAGAATTGGAAGAGATGAGAGAACTAGTCCATCAACTGCAGGCGGAACGAGAAGAAGAGGTGAGTTGGTCTCGTCTATCTACAGCTTCCGGACGCCATTTGATGCTCTTCATCTTATACAGCGCATCGCGTTCCAAACCGAAGTCGGCTCTTTGAGCGATACAATCTCAACTCTCGCCTCGCAACTCTCAGTCGCAAAGAACGAAAAAGAGGAAACGGATAAAGAACAGGAAGATCTCCTGGTACTCTTGGAGGATCTGTCAATAAAGCGAAAAGCAGATAAACGAAAAATGAGAAGAGCGAACATGGAGGTTAGCGAAGATGAGGAGGAAGATTCAGAAGAAGAAGAGGAACCTTATCAAGCAGAGCAACAGCCGGAAGTGACAGAGCAGGATCATTATGCACCAGAACCGACGTCGGGAGAGCAGCACGTCGAACATGAACCGGATCAGAATGGACGAGGGGAGGAGGAATACGTTTATGGCGAAGATAGTTCGGTTTACGATCAACAACCTTTCGGAGGAGCAGCTACAGAAGGTCCATCGGGTTGGTCACCACAGGGTTACACTTACGATACGCATTCGAGGGGAGATAGTCTGAGCTTAACCTGAGAGTCGTCGTTCTCTCGTCCTTTTCGCATGTTGTAGCTTTTCTCTCGAGTAGAATGTCTTCTTTTCTTTGTTACTACTTGCACTCATTCTTTATTTCATAATCAACATCGTTTTCGTTCGTCACATCTCACATCTCCTCTACAACTCCTCCTCCTCCTCCAGTCGATGTGGCGGGAAGAGCAGCGAATTTCGCATTTTTGTCTTTCTTCTTCCGTTTCCGAGGTGGATCGAGATTCGCTTGCATCGAAGCGGGTAGAGTAGGATCCTGAGGTCGTGGTTTGTTGCTCTTGTAAGGAATCTTGCCGCTGAGTGGGACTTTGTGACGAGTTGTTTTGGGTCGATTCGGTTGGAAAGCGTCGTCAACGAGACCGAGTTCCGTCGTTTGTCGGAGGGAGAGGTAGGGTTGTAGAAGACCGATCTGTGACGAGATCGCGTCGGGAGTAAGGGGAACGAAGGGAGGTGGTGGGGGATGAGGAACGGCGGATGTTGATCTATGAGATGGAAACAGCTTGAATCAGCCATAGGTCGGAGAGCCATTGAAGGCAAAGCAACTTACGCATCTGAAGGCAAAGATGTGTCCCCTCGAAAGACTCGTTTCGGTATGACAAGCGAAGTCACACCAAGTTCCGCATCGAGACCTGAATCTCGAATGCCGAAGAAGTCTTCTCCAGTCCAACAAGCGATCTCACCGCTAGGAGCGACGCTGGAGAGTCAGCGAAACTCGTCACAAGAGAGAGAGAGGAAAGTTTGCTCACCGAATCAGCGCTTCTCCTTCGTCAGCCTCAATTACTTCATCCGCTTCTTCTACTCTCTTCTCGTCCTCTGGCGACAAAGCGTTCAAACGATCCTGTCTTGTTCTTTCGAGTTTACCAAGCAAGTCTGAGAGTCGATTCCCGTATTGATCAATATCGTCGGAAACGTAAGATTTGAGGGAAGAAGGTGAAGAGATGCCGCTTTCCGAGAGTGAATGAAGTAGGATTTGCTATAAAGTTGCTCGATGAATCATCAGTATCTAGAGGGGACTGATGATGCAGAGCTGCGACTCACCTCTTTCGACATTTCCGAACCATATCGATCTGAATAAAACCGTAGTGTCCGTCCAAGATTCGAGATGTATTCGGCAGCTGCATGAGTGAGAACGTCGAGGGCCATCCCACTCGAACCTGTAACTCACAGCCATCAGCAATCCGAGCTTCTGGTCGAGAGACACAAGTGAAATAGTCGAGACTTACCTTCGAATCCAGCATGATCCAGCACTCCAGCGGTAACCCCCTTCAGCGCTTCTCTTGCAGCTATTGGTGCAGTCGAAGGACATCGGAAGGCGGATTTGTGTGCAGAAGCTTCAGAGAACCTTGCTCGTTTTCGTGGTCGAGGTCGAACTTGGTCGCCATTCATCGGCATGTCGAGTGATGAGCCAGGTTGAGGTACGCCTTCATCTGATTCATCGGCAGACATAGCGGGCAAATCCTGCGGACGAGGAAGAAGGTGAGCGAGATTTAGGAATACAAGGCAAAGGTAGAACTCACTGTCACATCTCCACTTTGAGATTCTCTCATCAAACGGTCTCCCTCTTTCCTGATCCTCCTCAGCTGATCACAGTTCTGTCTCATCTTCATGCCTAGTCCACTCTCTGATTGCTTCTTCTCCTTCCGTACTTTCCTAGCTTTCCTGACTTTCGGTTCAATCCCGTTCTCAATCGCTCTCCCCTTTCCCTTTCCATTTCCCTTCGAGTCTACTCCAGTCGAGGTTGTAGTGTAAGGTGTCGCGCTGTATCCTACCCAAGGGATTCTTGGAACTCCTGCAGAAAGAGCGGCGATTGGAACTTCTTCAGTCGAAGAAGAGGAGGGTCGAGGGTGATGATCAGTTGAGTGACCGTTTGTGCCGTTCAAAGTCGGTCGAGGCGTAGGATGAGATTGGGGGAAAAGTTGTGAGGAGACAGAAGTGGAAGCTACGAGATCCCACCAGAGAGATTCGACGGGTTCTGCTGGATCTCGAGTTGAACCGAGGGGTCGAGATGGAAGAGACTGAGAGGAGGCTGGAGTGGAGGGAGAATGTGTCGAGTCGCCGTTTGGTAGAGATACAGTTGGGACGGGTAGTGCAGGGAGGACGGTAGGGTTGAGAGCGCGAATAAGCGAGGCGACTCGATTTTGTTCTTCTGTAGATGGGGTCGAAGTCGAGGGTGAGGAAGATAGGTCGGAAGGAGGAAGGACAGCTGATGTAGGTACGGGCTTGAAGTCGGAGCGTTCGAGTCGAGAAAGTTCAGCTTCGAGAACGAGGAAGTCGTTCATCGTGTGAGCTGTTCGGATCAGGGCGGGTCGTTCTTCGAATGGGATTTCGGGAGGAGCTGCAGGTTCAGGTGATGTTGATACGCGACCAAGCTGCGATGGGCGATGGGATTAGTCGAGAAGGCATAGAAAACGAGAGGAAACGACACTTACGGGACCTCGACTCAGTTTCCGACTCATCCTTCTGTCGACTGCACCAGGAGTTCCTGATCCTGAAGGTGCAGGTGAAGCTGAAGAATCACGAGCTGCATGAAACTAGCGAGTGTAAGCTGAAATCCGGGTATTCGCTCAGATGGGGAACCTCGACGCACCATTTCCGTTCAAACCATGAAACACTCGCTCACTCATACCTCTCCTACTTCGGTCATCATCGCTCTCCCCATCCGCATCTCCATCATCATGATCCGGTGTTCCCGCCAGGAAACTCCTTCCCCTCCGTCGATCTAAAGGACCTAGAGAAGCTGCTAAGAGATTCCGTTGATTCATGACTGGGTCTGTGATGAACTCGAGTAGCTGATGTGACTTTTCCCGTAGCGCTTGAGCGTTTACTCGCAAAGGATGGTCCTGTTGAAGCGAAAGAATTAGCTTCGTGGTATAGGTCTAGCTTTGAGGATAGACCCACAGGATGACTGTTGTACAGCAAACAGTTCGACCATATCAGATCCAAGTCTTCCGAGAACGCTTTCTTTGTTCGATATGCTTGCTGCCGGACTTTCTTGAGCAGAGATGCGAGATCCATCGGTTTCTTGATAACTGCAAACTCCCAACAGCGATTCAGTACTTGTTCAGACACTGGATGCGACGATGGAACTCACCATCATAGTAGTCTGGCACGTCTGCCTTTCGAACTTTTTGCAAGAAAGGACCAGAGTGCTCCTGCGAGAAATGTTGCTGGAGGTCAGCTACAATGGTCACAAGTTGATCAGGAGAGCGCGTTACTCACAGTAGTGTTCTTGATCTCATTGACAATACGCTCTAGTGTATCCTGGAAGTCATTCGCTGCAGACTTGTCATCCTATTTTTCGGTTGTTGTTGCGAAGATGAAGCACTTCCATCAGCTCTGTCTTTCCTCATGTACGCGTAACGGGAAAGTGCTTACGACTGCTTCAGAAGCTTCTACGACCAATCGTTTGAGTTCGAGAGAGTTGTATTTTGGTCGTGTCGATCGATTCGAGGAGCGAGATGAAGTTTGTTTTGAAGACTCTTTCAAACGCGCTTGTCTGGCGTCTATAGCAGCAAAGAGGTACTGAGAATACTCTCCACAGGTCAGCTTTCACTCTAGAGGGTGTTGTAACGAAGTGACGACTCACCTTCATCTCGATCTCTCCTCAAATTGGATCGATTCCCCCTCTTTCTCTCCCACTCTTGACGGTCTGAAACTAGGTGGTGACGGTTCTGAGAGGGGTTCTGAAAGTATCTAGCGACTTTGCGAGCGCGCCTCGTGGTTGTGTCGCTCGGGAATTTGAGGGGGTTGGGAGTAGCCTCTTCTCGCAGAATTTTATGTCTAAGTCCACTTCGCAAACGAGTAAAATTTCGATTCAACCCTCATCGCTGACTGTCTCTCTAT
>Ga0308169_10003805_pt1 | contig 14463 bp, 18 predicted proteins | sample PhyBR1_2_FD_202139 | JGI IMG/M metagenome (GOLD analysis project Ga0308169, IMG submission 202139) | Phyllosphere microbial communities from UC Gill Tract Community Farm, Albany, California, United States - DLSLSB.R1 | ecosystem: Host-associated > Plants > Phyllosphere > Unclassified | place...
AGTCCTTGCCAAAACTTCGATCTCACAGTACCAAGATGACTGACTTGCGAAGACGCAGGCCGCGTCAAGACTGACTAACTCTGCCATGTTTGGGTGATCATGGTTTCCGATGCACCAGGCTTGCAGCTTCGCCTTATACCGTTTTCTTACAACCGTCAACTAGCCTTTTGATGCTTTTGTAAGCGATGATAGTGTTCGGTGATACTTTTCTCAAGCCGCACGCACTAAGTGGACCTAGTGAGCCCAGTCTCGCTACAGGAAGAGCAGTCAGCCCTTGCCACATGCGAGCGGGGGACAACACGTAGAGCGCCCGGACTGGTTCCCTCTTTCTCTGATCGGTGAAAAGTCGACCGAGCGGAGGTGTTGTGAGCACTGATGGACACCAGACGACTGACAACCATACCGCGGCCCTAAGTCCTGGTAGCTGCCGAAAAGACGATCTCGTGCATGTCTTCATCGAGAAGAGCCTGGGGAGGATGGATCAGAGCGGCCTCGGACGTGGAACCATGTTGTATGCGTAGATCTCATGAGCGCCCTCAGTTTGCCGGGAGGCAATCAGTCAGCAGTATGGTTTTAGATATTCATGTCGTACTGCCTTCACCCCGTGGCACACACACATCAGCATGCCAGTCTACTGTGAGGATCTGGTCACGTACAGTTACCCTGCTTGACAGATCTTGGCCGCTCGCACCAGCATGTGGATGTCTTTGCGCACCGCTGTCCTTTGTGGCGGAGAAGCGTGAAGGGAATGTTCCGTGCCTGAGTATTGTGTGCGCAACGAACAGACTTCCATTATTACATTGTCACGACCGCAACATCGATCCCCAGTGGCATGGGCAGGCTTGAATCAGTGTTGCTTCCGAAATGCTCTCAGCTCAACAGCGGTGTCCCATGACATCTGCAAGCTACTGAACTCACAATCGCCCAACGCCCGGCTAAATGTCGGTGTTGCAGCTTCCTTTCGAAGCAGGAGATGAGCAACGATGCCTGTCACGGTCTGGAAAGAACAAAGTCTGAGCGATAAGTCTTCCATCCAGGCCGTTCCTTGACCAAGCCCAGACTCCGCCTCCTTTCCCCTCGTTTCCTCAAAACGGCCGCCCAGCGCCGATGGCGGTCCGCAAAGAGCGGATCAATTGCCGCATTGTATCCTCCATGACCGGCGGATGTGCGAAGGGAAGCTGGTCCTGCGGTGATGTCGTCGACGGTAACAATAGTTTCGGGTTATGGGTGGCCGAGCGACCTCCGCCTGAAATAGCTACCCCCCTGATCTCCTAGCTCCTGATCAGCCTCATGACCGGCTCGTTTTGCGCTTTCTCTGATTGTGATGTTGTAGTGGGCTTTCTGGAGTCGCCGACCCTGCGGGTGCTCCAGCCAGGACATCAGCCGGGACGGCCTCTTGCCACCTGTCCGTCCTGAGTTGGTCCGCCCGCAGCTTCGCTAATGTTTGCCCCATGTGATCGAGCAGTCTGGATTGGTGACGCACGAGCTCTTCGAGATCTGTCAGATACGTGGCTTCCTAGCTTTTAGCCTTCCACCTGCATGACATACTTGACCGAGACACGGATTCACCGTGTTCTTCTGCCTTTTCGAGCGTGCACGGTACGCGCGCTGAGCCATTCGGTTCTGCAATCGTCTTCTCTCACGCTTCGTTTCAGCACCGCCAGCCTCGAGCCTTTCTAGCTCCTCCAGTTCTCGTTCCTTTTGCGCTTGCGGAACATTCGGGCCTTCGTATGCCATGCTCGAAGTCCAGATGAATTTACGCTTGTGGTCCCGGCTGTCCCGCCCAATATAGGGTTCGCTAGCCGCCGTGCCGGAGCTGCGCCGTGTAGTCTTACGCACGAACGGCACCTCTTTCGACGGCGAGGAGGGGAGCGCGGAACGGGAAGCAGAGGCAGGTGCCTCGATCTTGGATTGTCAGCGCGCATGCGGCCAAGAAGCGAAAGACAACGGACGCACCAGCTCGTGAGATGCGCCCTGATCGGTGTCGCCATCAGAGATTGAACTAACTTGACTTGGGCTGAGAATCACCGGCGGCGGCGGGACTTGTAGAGTGCCCGGATTGATGCACGTGTCTGCTGAGCCAAGGCCGAATTGCGGCGCGTACATGCTCGCCTCACCGAATGCACCGCAATCGAGCATGTCATGAGGATGATAAACAACATCGGAGGTGCTGTAGAGGGTGTCTGGGCCGCGCAGGGGTATACCTGTCCTTAGCGTGATGCCCGTGCTGACTTTTTGCGCCGCAACTCACTGTGAGCCAGAACGAGTGCGGGATCCGCCTGCAGTGGCGCGTGCCCGCTGGACACATCCGGGTACAACTGCTGTGTGGAATGAAAAGGATTGGCGAGACTCGAGCTGGAAGTGCCGGAGAAGGCGTCCAATGGCCGTGAGTACCCTTGGTTATTGCTCGAGCTGCATGGCTTTGAGTTTCGCAGAGCGGGGTGAGCATTGTCGCCTGAAGCGGACAGCTGGGCGGGTCTGCGCGCTCCCGGTGACGAGGAAGGCGAAAGCGCGTCGACAGAGTCGACACCAACCTGGGGTACGTCGCGCGGTTTGCATGTAGACCGTGACGATGGGGGCAAGGTAGATTCGACCGTGGACACCACTATTGAACTGAGGCCCAGGCCGCAAAGATCGTCTCTGTCGAAACCACCTTTGGGTCCGGGAGCGTGATGACCCGGTTCGAACGCATAGTTGAGCGGGTTTGCGGACGGATCGATTGATGGATTGAAAAAGTGAGCGTTCAAAAGGCTGAGTGCATTGTTTCGCGCATGCTCGACCATTTGCATGTGATATGCCCGGTGTCGGTTGTCCCGATTCCCGATGGGTTCGTGGTGTTGATCGAAGACCCCGCGATCAGGCTGCTTGCCCTTGTCCAATCGCTCTGCCGCTAATGCTGCCGACGACATGAGCTTCGACGTACCGGAGTATCCCTGGCAGTGGCTCAATAGTGCAGGTGACGGCCTGCGTTGGATGTGTTTGTTATGACAGTGGACGAGGGCGAGTGCTGACAGGGTGGAGCGCTAGATCAATGAAGGGGGAAGGCAGATGTCAGAAGCCGTGTCTTCGTTGTCAAAGGCAGAGCGGAATTCGCAGTCTGTCGACGGATGGTTGGAGCCGAACAAAACACATGTTGCGCGTCTTCGTGGGAACACGCCTTTCCGCTATTGACGTCTGTGACGTCAAAAGGGTCAAACAGGCGGATCCTGGCCAATGCTTACCTGTTGCTCATCCGCCAGTGCGACTTGGTCTGGCGCCTTGTACCATTTCAGGGTTTCGCACTTCAGGAGTATGGTACGTTATCCGTGGTGCTTGTGCGGATGCCAGTCGGATGCATTTCCAGTGTTCGGCTTCAGCCGATCGCCATTGACCGGTGACCATTAACCGTTATTGGAAAACGCGATTGCAGCCTAATCAATCAGAAACCTCCTAATTTATCGCTTGTCAATCAGAATCATAAGTAGCAGGGACACTACATCCGCTCCACGCCGCCAATACGACATTCTACCTGGCTTCCATCCCCTCGTGTCTAGCCTTTCCAGGACTTCACGCAACAGCTAGAAAATCGTCCATCATGTATATCAGAGGACCAGAGCTCGGTCGGGCCGGTTGTGCCTGGCGTTTCCTCTGTTCTTGCGCTCACATGAGGAAGCGCCGTCAGCGTTTTGTGAAATTCACCTTTTCCCACCTGATCCAGAGCTGCTGGTGACGGAACAGTGTAGCCTTTTTTGCGCGTGGAGTGACGGCGATCCCCGTTGCTCTTCCACAACAAACCGTCTAGGATCTCGAATCAAACTGAAAGGCAGCTGCCTTGCTCCCTTGTTGGGACAGCCTTCTTCGTCCACTCTGTCCAATGAGCCGGCTGCGATACCAACTGATTCAAAGCGTACGGCCAGAGGATGTCTCTGCTCGGCAGACTCCTCCTCACCCAGCCAGCCCCAAGTCGAGCACAACGAGTAGGATATCGATAATTTTGACTCCAGTCCACATCTCTTTTACCTCGGTCATCGGAGTTCACCACGGCTTCAAGCAATACCCAAAGGCTGTGCTCGGCTCGAGGAACTATGGCACGGCCAACCTCAAGACCACTCATCGCGGGCGCCAATTCTCGATCAAATGTCCCCCCAGCAGGTGCATGTAACCACATCATTCGACATCCACCTCAAGGTAACATCCTGGAGAGGCTCAGAGGGCAAGGGACGGGAATCAGGTGGCCGTTGCACGGAGGTCGATCCACAGCTTGACGGGCAAGGGCGTGTGGAGGTTGCGTAATCTCGGACCGAGGTCACGGTTAAGGCTATCGCCGTGTTGAATGTCAGGGAAGACAAAGTGCGGGATTTAGCACATCCGGTGTCACGGCTCGTGCGCCGTGGTTCCACACCGAGACAACGACGACAGAACTATTCTGACATGATCATTTTTACCAGATTTGGGCTGTCCGGAGTCCGGAACGCGACATCCAGATTCATCAGGGAAAGGGGGGTTTGGATAACAGCAAAACCGTTTACCGCGTGATCTGGTTGTTCGTCTTTGCGGACAGGCAAACCCTATTGTTGAGAGCAAAGACCTCATTTAACTTCGAAGGTCGTCTAGTACACATACGTGCTGTAAAAAGTCTTGCGTGAGGCGACCTTACCTGCCATTGTTTTTCCAAGAGCCACCCTGTTCAATCAAGCTATGTAGACCTTGTGTCGCTCTCGTGTCGGCGGAGCTCACTACAGAGCCCGCCGGCTGGGCGGACTGGAGCCGAATCATATAGACGTTGAGGATCCTGCCGCTGCACGCCGGTGACAGCCCATGGGAGAACAGTCGTATCCCATGGACAACCGTACGTCCATCGGAGTACATGACTCGCCGACATTATTTTCTCCTTGCACGACATGGTCCACTGTTGGAGGGAGCTCGAGCCAGCTGGAATAACTCCTTGTCTGGCCGTCGTCCTCGTACCCGCGAGACAGCTGGTTGAACTTGTCTGGCCTGGCATTGGGTGCCACGTTCCACCAGGCGTCGGGTGTCAAAGACTTGGCGGCCATCCGAAATCCCCGACGGCACCGAGCATGCCGGTCCGAGCCTGGATCAGGGCCATGGACGGTGCGTTGTGCTCGTTGCCGTGAAAAATGCCGGCCGTTCCCGCTTGCTGATATCACCAGTTGGCGTTCTCCAGGAACCCCTTGTATTCGACAACCTCGTTGCTATCTGGGTCATGGTTTGTAGGCCACCACCATGCCAAGCCAATACGCCAGGTCCAGGTAGGGCGTCTGTCAAACCATCTTCTGGCCTCTGCTATGCTCCTGGCCCGTTTCTGGGTGGGCTTTTTGGCAGAGTGGGTGAAGACCCGCATCGGCCGTGACGCCGGTGGACCCTGACTCTGCTTGAGCATCATGAGCAACACTTATCGGTCCATCGGTCATTTCCCCCTTCGACAAAGACCGGCCTAACCAAGGGTCGTGCACAACCGTTGATACTTGCCGATACATTGCAGGGCCAACCTATCAGACCACCGCGGCATTATGCCCGATACGATGTTCAAAGTGATGCCGCCAGCGACAGCTCGACAACCGTTTCTCGCCATACCGCCTAACGTTCTCATGCAGATCATGTCAGAGCTCTCTCAGGGAGATCTGGCAACATTTGCGTCGCTGTCCTCCTCACTCAACGCCTTGGTCGAGCCAATACTATGGAAACATCTGTGGCTGCAGCATCCGGCATCCCTCGAAGCGCAGCCAGTCGATGACAGGTCCTCCTCCGCTGCCATCACAACCATCCAACGTCGCCGCGCTCGGTACCGCCAGGCTGCCAAGGAGCGTGTCTTGCAGATCATGCAGGCAGGTTGCCGCAAGCCATCGCGCTGGAAGCATGTGCGCACGGTCAACGTCATCGCTTACCGCTTTTCCACCCATCATATCGCCAGCATCCTCCACCTTGTTCACGACAACATTACCACGCTTTACCTACATTGCGCTCAATCGAGTATCGAGTACGCACGCTGGGGTCCCCACGACGGCATCCTCTCGAAATTGGGGGACATGGTTGAACCTTTCCCTCTCCTCGATCACCTGGATCTCGTTGTGTGCCACAATTCGTCGTACGATCAAGTCTTGCGTTTTGTCGGCCTAGCCCCCCATCTCGAGCGTCTGCGTGTCGTAGCGCGAGACGAACTCAGCCTTATAACTCTAAATCATCCGCTGGACGAACCGTGGCTTGGCCTACCAGCTTTCCAGCGACTCCATACCATCACATTCGACTTCCCCGACGATGATGGTCTTCCAGATTTGTGTACGGCGATCATCATGAAGGCTCCGCATCTCCGCATGGTCACCATGAGAGACATCTGGGCGGATCTGGAGGAGGGCGGGTGGTCAGACGAAGAGCGAGGAGAGGGAGAGGGGCAGTTCGCCTACTTTGACGCCCTGAGCAATCTCGGAGAGCTGGAGTTCCTGGATTGGCGATGTGGTTCATTCCAAGCGTTCCAGAGGGCGATCCAGCAGGAGGGGGTATTTGCAAGCCTGAAGACGATCGTTGTTGACGGGAACATCATCGATGAATCCATTGAGAGACTAGAAGTGAGTCGTCCGGTGCATGCTGAGTGGGGTGTCTAACATGCAGGCGATTGCCATACCAGCCTTGCCGGCCTTGGAGACACTGTTGTATCGAACTCGCCATCCAACGCGTGCGTGCGAGCTCCAGGCGGACACGATCAACGATTATTCACCCACAAGCTTTTTGGATCCTGCGACGCTAAGGCAGCTGGCTGCCGCGCCCCGACTCGCTACTATCCGCTTCAGTCGGGATGACGATGTCGACCTCACATTGTCGACGTCAGTGTCAAAGTGGTCCGTGACCGGAATCCGAGGAGCGGTCGTATCGACCTATTCACGAGGCACGGATCAGCTTGTGCATGTGCGGACACTCACTCGATCCCGTTCTCGTCTACAAACTGCTCCCAGGCAGGAGTTTGGTGGAAACGGGACTGGACAGAGCCATTCGATTCCCGATCTCGAAGACGGAGTTGAATATAGTGCGCACGAGGTTCTGCGCTGGGAGCATTCGACCTCATACAACGGCGTGATCGTACCGGCACAGGTCATGGACAGCACATTTGAAGAGGAAGACTCAGGCTGGAGACATATGCCGGAGGGGAGGGGGTTGCAGCTCTCCGACAGAGTTTGGCTATGCTTGGCGATCTGGCAGGACAGTGGCAAACAAGTGGCTATCGGCGGACGTAGCCATGTTGGACGTGGAGGGGGGCCTGCGGGAATCAGGCCGCCGTAGACCCATTCCCGGATTTAGTTCGGACACGCGCAGACGCTTGTCCCACTCGTGGTACCCCTGTGATCGGATGGTTCGAAGGGCCTAGAGGATCACGGTGGATCTGGTAGAATCGCGGTGTAACATAATTCGTGTATCCTGGCGCATCCCGAATGATTGCCTGAAATTGAGCACGCAAAGCTTAGCTCCTTGCCACGAGCATATTTGACCCCTAAGCGGGACGGCCGACCAACAGGACCCAGTCCGACCACCCGCGTTGAAGTCCGAGCCGTCATCTTTTCAGCACGCAAAACCACAGCTCGCACCAGGACAAGTCAGCTTGATCGCTAGCGGTATGATGGATATCCACTTCGTCACCTAGGTTCAGCTAATGTACCACTAAGACTGAGATTTGGTGCTGCTACTTGTCCTAAATTCGTGATGCAGAGCCGCCTGAACCCTCACTGTTGGTGCGTGACCTAGCATCGTAGTTCATGCCAGCGTTCTAGTCAGCTAGTGGCATTGGGGTGTTCTAGGCCATTCCTCGCCATCGCCGGGGACAGCGACTGGAGTCGCCTTGCGCAGCTAGTTGAAACCATCCGAAAAGTCGAGGTGAACGCTCTTCGACCTGGACATGGCTTTTTAGTTCACCGCGTCCATTTTCACTCGTGTCCAAATCGCCAAGGGTCTTCAAAGGCAGATTGGGTTCTAGCATTCCGGTTCGATGCTGCGGACCAAAGAACCAGCAGTCAACGTGATAGTTATGGTCGAGGGTGAGTCGAGGATAAGACTCGCGCTTCATAGGGACAGGCAACGATCATGAATCAGGCGATACTGCGATGATTTGATTCACGGGGATATGAACGTGATCCTTCAGGTGTAAATGTAGGTTCGCATCCCAAAGGAGCATTACAAAGTGTAATTATCTGGATTTCGTGGGATGCAGGCGAGCAATGAAGTGTGGCAACAAACGCGTTATCATTTTTCTTTTACGTACGCTCCTGTTCGCTTCCACAGCACTCCACCCTTGGCCATTTGCGCGTATAGCGCGTCATTGCTGGACTGTATCGTCAGCCATGGCAAAAGCAACATTACCAGCACACTTTCCGCTAATCGAGCGTTGCGGCAATCCGGTATCGCCCATCCGGTACAATCGCCACACTCACCCCCATCGAATCCGTGTCATTCTCTGTATCCCGTAATTCTTTTGCACCGGCCACCTCGTTCCATCCTGATCGTTGCGTTGCTACTAGCCCCTATCGGTATATGCAGCCCAGATCCAAGTTTTGTTATCGTCTGCTTCGACTATGCAAAGTATCCAAGCCCCTTCATGGTCGGCTAATTACTTTGCTTCACCTGCTTTCTTGCTACTTCCTCTGACCCAACCGCACCCTTTCGATTTGAGCTGGGAAAAAACCAACGTTGTTCGTTCGCGAAATGTGACCCTTGCAGATCGTAGCTGATGCGTCTAACGCTGACCAGGATCGCTCAGCATATCCATGATGCCCTGCTTCACGTGGGATCCCAGCTCTACATACCTGCTCAACTGGTGTATTCGCATTTGCCCCTCATAGCGCCGGTAGAATATCGCCAAGCCCGCTTGGTCCAAACTGCTGCGGACGATGCTCACAGAGGGTTTCGCTTTTCGATGGCAATAAACTACAGGATGCTCTCTCTCGATGGATGCCCATGATAGGCGATACGTGCTGCCCCTCCGCATGAAGCGTCAGCATGAACTGATGTCAGGCCGTCCGGGTCGTGCGGCTTTTTCACTGATAAGAAACAATTCAAGGGAGCTTGTGTCAGAAGCCTGGGGGTTATTCGACCCTCCGTTAGTTCGTGCTTAGAGCACGTTAGTGATCAAATACGAATACCAACAAGGGAGGATAATACCGTTGGAAAACGAGTTGACGAGGGGTCAGTCGAGGCGATCCCTACTCTGCTTGTCATATCCGAAATCAGTCCCAAGTAGCACACTGCATCGTGGACTTGCACGCAGAAAGACGAAGCTCGACGGTGGAGGCGAGGAAGCGTCGCAATTGGCTCCAAAATGGATCAACCGTACGCGAGATTTGCCGCGCTAGGAATATACCGGACTAAGAAGAGGATTGGGTCATTAAAGCGATGAGAATCTACCACGGCATTTTTGCCAATCGAGCGCAGACGAGGGTGTGCAAACGTGCAAACTTAGGGGGTTACACCCCGGTCCGGGGGTGGGGGGGGGTCCAACGTCCGGGCCGGCCGGGGGCATCACCACCTGGACAGACCACACTCGGGGCCACCAGGGAGTGCGCTCCGATCACGCACAGCTGGCCTGGCGAGGACACCGTGTCGGATCTCGAGTCGGTCAGTGGCAAATCCTTAGGGGTCAGCATGCTCTCCCGGCCGTGCCCGAGCCAGACAACATGCATGCGCCCGGCGACCTGCCAGCTGGTAGCCCTCGTCGTCCTCTACCAGGATATACCACTGCCGTCAGCCCGAGTGCGATGTGAGGTGAGCCAGAGGGAAAAAGCAGACCGACCCCTAAGCCCGGGTGGCTGACCCCTAAGCACGGAAGCAAATCTGCTGATCCGGCCGTGAGGACTAGTCGGGCCATGCATGGTGCCGACCTTTGCACCGCTGGTAGGGACGGCGGTTGCGAGCCAGGATCTGTCCCTGCCGTCAGCCTAGGTGCCTGGTGTGATGAGTGAGTCGAGAAGAGCAGACTCACCGGCCGGTTTGACCCCTAAGCACGGAAGCAAATGGCTGAGTGGCGAGGCCCGATGGTGAGTGGCGACCGGCCCAACTAAGTCCCCAGGGCGGCGGTGCCGTCGATGACCTCGGTGCTGACCAGCTCGGCGATCCAGTGGATGATGGCGGCCCGTTGTAGCTTGTGATAGCAGCCGTGGACACAGCACCTGATTCGGAACGGCTGCTGGCTGTTGACTTGGTACCGGTGATGTCGGTCCTCCGGTTGTCTCTTGCAGGGCAGCCCGTCGGTGCCCGAGTTGGCTCGGGCCAGCTGGAACAGCTCCTTGATCTCCTCGTCGGTCTGATAGTGCTGGCTGAGGCTGCCGAACAGGGTGGGTGCCGATGTCGGTGACGAGTTCCACCAGGCGTCGGCTGCGAGGGACTTGGTAGCCGTCCGCAGCCCGTTGTTCCAGCCGAGGGCGTTGAAGACATCCGTGAGGGCCTGGATCTGTTGCCGGGTGGGCTTGATGTCGTGCCCTCCGAGGAAGATGCCTCCGAGCTGGGCCTGCTGGTAGACCCAGTTGGCGTTCTCCAGGAAGGCCCCCCTCTCGACGACCTTGGCACTCAGCCGGTGCTTGGCGTGTGGTCCGTCTCCTTGGCCCAGCCAGTACCGAGGATCCATGAACGGAGTCCTCCGTACCAACTTGGCTGCCTCAGCCAACGACCTCGCCTTCACGGTGACCTCGATCCTGAAGCCACCGAGTCCCATGGGGTCCTTGCCCGTCAGGCTGTGTATCATCCTCAGCCCGGCAGCGAGCTGACTCTGCACCCCCCGGAGTGTCTTGGGTATGCCCCCTTGAAGGTGGCTGTTGAACGACTTGATGACATGGATGAGCCGTGGGTAGATCTTGACCGAGTAATGGCGAGCGCCGTGCTTGACCTTGAGGTTGACGGTGCCATAGTCCCTTGAGCCGGGGACAAGGATGGGATAGTGGGTGATGCCGTGTCGGATGCCTGTGGCCGAGGCAAAGAGCCAGATGTAGGGCGAGTCGAAGCTGGTGCCGATGTCCCACTCGTTGTGCTCTGCCCAGCGGTGATCGACATCTGCCGGCTCGGTCTGCATGAACTCCTCCAGCATAGGCATCTTCTGGCCGTAGGCCTTGAGTCGGATGGTGTCACAGCCGGCAGCATCCAGACAGTGGATGAAGACGGCGGTCGGGACATGGGTGTTGCCGAGGGTGGCCTGGTAGTTGAACCTGCCGGGCTGGACGACGTTGAACTTGTTGAGCTCTTCCAGCACGGCCTCCTTGTGTCTCACATCCACCCACAGCTGATGGGTGGCCTCGCCTAGCAGCATGTAACGGTCGAACGCTGGGCCTCGGTGGTGTGTGGTGTGTAGCTTCCTCATCGGTGCCCGGCTGATGAGTTGGACATCGGCGAGGGTGTCCTTGAACCGTCTGAGGTACTCGGCCGGTGAGATGACCATCTCCCACCTGTCCACATCCATCGGCTTCCTCTTGGCTCCGTCCAGTATCACCTCCCTGTTGCCGAGCTCATCCAGCAGTCGGAACTTGTCCATGAACAGTTGATCCCTCACATCTTGCCCCGAGACTGTTGACTCGGTGGTGGTGGTGGTGGTGCTGCTGCTGCTGCCGGGGCTGGCGGCTGGTCTGGTGATCGGGAGGACGGGTGATGCCGGGAGAGTTGGTGATGTCGGTGATTGCAGGGTGAGCTGTGCCAGGAGGAGTCTGCCGGCAGGAGTGCTGGGCTGAGAGGGGGGCAGGATGGGCGGTGGAGTAGACGGTGGGGATGTTGTCGATGTGGTGGCCGACTCGGTGAAGGCTGTGTCTGACTCGGTGTCCCCGTCTCCACCCTCTTCCTCCACCGGGTCCAAGTCCATGTCGCCAGCGTAGACCTCGAAGCCGAGCTGGCCTTGGTCATATCCGGCTGATGTGCTCCGAGAGGATGGTGCTGTCGACAGAGGAGATGACAAGGGGGTTGGTGTCGGCCTTGGTGTCGGTGGGGCTGAGCTGAGGGTGGAAGACCGGTTAAATGATGGGTAAGGCGACTGACGTGGGGTGGATGCCGTGCAGCTGTACCGCAGCTGATGCTTGATCATTCCCTCCTTGTTGAGCAGGACTCGTCCACACCGGCAGACCAGCAAGGCGGTGTCTGTGACATCGTCCACGGTGAACTTGTCTTGTCGGTGCTTCTTCTTGATGTGATCCAGCAGGTCGGCATAGTGTCTTCTACATCGGTTGCAACGTCCAGACCGTGGAGTCATGTCGAGGGGGCATGGTGATGGGAAGGTGTCAAGATTTAACGTCACGGCATGTCGGCCTTATCCGATTGGTCACTCCACCGGGTGCTCGACCCCCTCAACCGGCTCGTCATCTTCCTCCTCTTGGAGCCTCTTCCTCTTCTTCTCCGCCTTGTCCTGCACGTGCAGCTGTGTCGATGCACAGGTGAACAGGGTGGCTACCGTCCGTTTGTGCCTGTCCTCTTCGGGCAGCAGCTTGACTTGATGCGGCAGCAAGGAGGCGAAGAAGATGAGGATATCTCCCGGGTACAGAGGCACCGAGAGCCCAAGTGTCGGCAGCTTCAGGTCTCCCTCTCCTCCCGAGTGATCCCAGTCATCGCCTTCTCGGCCCAGCACCATGAGGATGGTGGGCAGTTGCTCCGAGTCATGCACATCCAGGTGGAGCTTCTCGCTCTGGCCACGGCCGATGGCTACGGTGGTACCGAGGTTACCAAACCTGAGGACCGGCCAGTTGTCATGCGGTGCTGTCGGCAGTGGGGCCAGGGGCATGTCGTGCTTGAGAATCTCGGTGGATGCTGCCCTCATCCGAGCAAAGGTCCTGCATCGGCTCAACAGCTCGGGCGAGAGGTGCCTCAGGAGGCCTTGGACCCGTCCGTTGACGAGGTTATCGAGAGACTTGCAGAGCGCCATCATCTTGGCAACCCGTCGCTGCCTTGTGGGCCCGTCTCCCTTGAGACCTTGGAGTGTGTCCTTGGTCACCCAAGGCTGACTGAAGATCCGACTGGGGTGCTTGAAGACACCGATGTGAAACGGGACCTCGTAATCTGAGCGGGCACCTCCTGACGGCAGGGGTGGCAGACCCTGTCTTTCCCGCCTCTTGGCGACGGCCTGAGCTTTCTTGAGGGGGTTGATGTGTGGGTGACAGCCGGCAGCCTCGGCCTCTGCCATGGCGTTCAAGACACCGTCCATGAGCCTCTGGGGGAGAATGCCGCTGGCTCGGAAAGCCCAGAACGGTACGGTGGGCAAGTCCGGTGGTGCGGGGATGAGGATGTTACCGTGTAGAGGCAACCGTTGATTCTCCATGTGACCGAGGCCATGCTGCCGGAGCAGAGTGTCGACTCTATGCTGGATCCTGGTACGGTTGGGCTTGCCGTTGAGTGCGATGTCCATTTGGAGTTCGATCGGGAAAGGGCTGGCTGCCACCTTGTAGGCCTTCTTTGACGCCGTCTGACTTGGTGCCAGGCGTGGCTCAGGACTGGGTGTGCGAGAGACTTCACCCGTCACTGTCCCACCCCCGGCAGCATCAGAAGGGCAAAGGGCTACTACCGGGTGGATCGCTGCAAGGGCAATGGCACACCCAGGTGTGCTAAAGACTTCACCGGGATTGCCATCACCCTCAGCCCTATCGTCGGAACCGATTTCAGCCTGAGTGTCAGCCACATAACTCTGATCATCCCGCCACTGCCACCGCACACCACCACCACCTAGACGGGACAGGGCTGGCTGTGGCCACCCGTCACCAGTCTAAATTCATTTCGTTACATAAGGTCCTCCAAAGTACTCGCAGGCAATCCTGACTGCCTCATCCTCATCCAAGATCTTAGCCTTCATCTTTGAGGAGTCGATGAGCTGCCACTTCCTGGGTTGGATTGGGTTGGGCCGGTTGAACTTCCTGAGGTACTTCTCAGCTGTGTTACCCACAGGCTTGGTGAGGTCAACTGGGTCATCCTTGGCGCCATTGCCAGTGTATCTGGATGTCAGTGGGTGGGTGCAGCAGAAGGGAAAGGGGAGGGGGCAGCTCACTTGGGTGAGGGGGGCATTGTGAGTGGAAAAATGATGGGATGACATGGGATGGACCGGTTTGAGGGAGAACAGGCCAGCTTTTAACCTTGAGAGGGGCGGGCACGCACGTCCCGGGACCGCACGGGCAGATCAGACGCACGTCCCCACTCGGCGGCATACACGTCCTCACTTGGCACGGGAATGCGAGAAAAAGGCATACACGTCCCTGCTCGGCGCGGGAATGCGAGAAAAAGGCATACACGTCTCTGCTCGGCGCGGGAATGCGAGAAAAAGGCATACACGTCTCTGCTCGGCGCGGGAATGCGAGAACACGGGAGCGCGGGAATGCGAGAACACGGGAGCATGAGGGGTTAGGGGGTTAGGGGGTTAGGGGTTACACCCCGGTCCGGGGGTGGGGGGGGGTCCAACGTCCGGGCCGGCCGGGGGCATCACCACCTGGACAGACCACACTCGGGGCCACCAGGGAGTGCGCTCCGATCACG
>Ga0308169_10003808_pt1 | contig 14459 bp, 17 predicted proteins | sample PhyBR1_2_FD_202139 | JGI IMG/M metagenome (GOLD analysis project Ga0308169, IMG submission 202139) | Phyllosphere microbial communities from UC Gill Tract Community Farm, Albany, California, United States - DLSLSB.R1 | ecosystem: Host-associated > Plants > Phyllosphere > Unclassified | place...
TTTAGTTCAACTCGAGGTCGAGATAGGTTAGCACGAGTTTTTCGTTCGCCTGCCTCTTGCGGCGATTCTTTGCGAAAGCTTCTTTCTTCCCTTTCTTCTTTCTTCCTAGTTGTTCTTTTTTGTCCCTCGGATCGAACCCCGCCCTCTCGCTTATCGTTCAATTAGTCATCAAATGTCAACTCGTATCGCAAGAACCGACAAGACCTGGCGACCGGGAAGTACGCTCAACAAACAGAATAGTGCAAAGTCAAAGAAGGGTAAAGCGGCAGCATGGACACAACGAGATGGTAGCACCTTGAACAAGGGTGCTACTGGGATCAAGACCGGCACGCAAGTAGCTCGCAAGAGAGTGAGAGAGGAGGAAAAAGATCAAGAAGATCAAGGTCAAGATGAAGTCACGGCAGCGGCAGAAAGTAGCGAGGAGGAGACAGTGACACCAGCATCTAAGCCTGCAGCTAAGGGCAAGCGGCAGAACCGCAAGACTGGAGGTACCGGGAAGAAGGTGAAAGTGTTTGTTGAGGAAAAGGTGAGCCTCCGCTCTCTCTCGCTTACGGACGTTTGTAGCTGACATGCTATCACATAGAGTGATCTATTGAGTCTAGCCGCCGCTATCACTGGTCAAGCTGAGGAGAAATCGAAAGCGAAAGCCGATCGAGTGGTTCGTTTTCCCATCTCTTCCCTCTCCTTCCTGCGACTCCTTGCTGATACGAGTATCCTTGCGTTGACAGAAGCAAAAGCCTGCACTGCCACCGAAAGATCAGAAGGAACCGAGTAAAGCGAAACAACAACAGATGGTGAATTCTCTTTCTCGTCTGCAACTCGAGATTCTTACGCACTGACTCACTCGTTCGAATCAGGATATGGCCCGTCAAGTCGTCGCACAACGGAAGAAGCAGAAGAAGGATAGCGAGAAAGCGGAACAAGCTCCACCTCGACCAAAACTGGATGATGGGAAAAAGAGAGTCTCGTTCGCTTAAGGTGATTCGGATAGAACTAGACTAGCATCGAGGCGAGGCAGGAATCTGTATGTTGTAGACTAGTGTTACAAAGATTGCATAGAGTTTGTTGCGAGTTCCAAGAGGAGATAGATATTTTATCAAAATTGATATCATAGTGCAAGTTGCGAGTGCGAGAGTGCGAGAGTTGCGAAAGGAGCGTTGATCTTATAGTCCCTGAGTGAGTTCCTCAACTCCGTCAACCGGTTCATTCCCAAGTGCTCGATGTTTCTCCTCTCCAACCCTCATGAATCCGACTTGTTCCTCGCTCCCTTTCAAGTAAACCATCTCGTCTCCGATTTGAGGGGACCTGCCTTGTTTCAGAGCGGGGAGGGTTGATCGTGCTTGACGAGGAGCGGGATCGGCTGCGTGAAGCGCAGAGAGCCATTCGACGACTGGGTTCACGACCCAACGACGAGGCTGGAACAAGTTGGTGAACCATCCGAGCTACAATAAAACGTTCATGAACTCCAGCTTACGGAAAAGGGCAAAGAGAGCTGAGCTTACATGTCCACCATGACGAGTAACAGCGAAAGTAAGGTAATTGTTGTCTTCGACCGCTTCGAAAGGAATGCCAGACGAGTCCACAATAGGATCATCGAGAGCAGATATACCTAGGAAAGGTACTCGGATATCTCTGATGGTGTTTGAAGCGGAGGCCCATCGATAATAAGCGATTGCAGTTGGGAATCCACCGAGAGGTGCGGTAACGAGTGAATCGAATTCAAAGCTGTGGACATTCACCGAATCACAACAATCAGTGCCAATATCAGACAGTACATGAAACGACGTCGACTCACAGAGTAGTGTTTGGGTTTCCGTAAATTGCGTCCCAATCGAGAGCTGGATGTTTCTCCAAAACATGACTGTGTCGCTTGACGAGCCTCTTCAAGTTTGCGCCCATCGCCCTCGAGTAGATCAATCTCAACCACGAACTGTTGAGCGAGACATTCCCCTTGATGAAATCGAATGGAGTTCCGAGCGAAATGACACCCTTCAAAACTGAAGCTTCTCCTTCTTCTCCGACGTATTTGCAGATCTGGTTTGCACCGAGTGAGAAGCCAATCCCGTAAAGAGGAGAGTCGGGAGAGAAGTGGGAGATGAAGGCGAGTGCTGATCGGATATCGTTCGTAACTCCTCCACTGCGAAATCCAGAAATCTCGATCAATCGCTGTCCTCTCGACGTAAGTATAGAGTGAGCGACGTACTTGTAGAGGTGAGGAGAAGTTATCTGAGTGTTGGCGCAGCCTCGAGAGTTGACAACAGCTCCTCGCCAACCGAGTCCTCCCTCGGATTTTGGTTTCGTAACGACTGACAAGATATTCCTGACATAACTCTCGTGACTTCCTCCCGTCAATCCGCTATGGACGAAGGACGTATGAGCAGGATCGAACAAGAATCGAGGGAGAGAAGCGAGAACTCACTGAGCAATAACGAGAATTGGTCTGTCATCGATGGGATCTTCTGGAGTGATTTCCGGTGTAAAGTCAACAGCTATCGTTCCACCATCCGGCACCCTGATGAGCTCTCGAGTGTAATTCGTCTTGTCGTAGTTGAATGATGACAGAGTGCAGAAAATTGTCGCCAAGTGACCACTGTTTCACGAAGAAGAGATGAAAAATTGCGTTAGTTTCAAGGTCGTAGAGTGCAGATACTGTCGAGATCGAATGAACGAACCTGTAGAGCGCAAAGAAAGAGTCAGCTTCCGAAGGGTTTCGGGAGAAAGTCGCGAATGATTGGAATCACGCTGAAAAAGTTCTGCTTACCTCGACAACCAGGGAGTAGGAGTATACCACGCATCCCTTCCTTTCAAGCTAGGGCATTGATCCAGTACCTCATCCAATCCAACTGTCCTCTTAGTCCCGGTAGAGTCGAGTGAAACGATTGAAGCTGGTTTCGCGTTTTGAAGAGTCTTGACGGGCGCAGATAAGCCAATGTAGTAGAGTAACCGCCGAATCATGAAGCTGAACCACCAGAATCCCGACATCCGTACCACTTGTGAGGGAAATGAGCGAGGTGGAAGAAGAGAGATTGATTGCAATTTCACTCGGGAATAGTCCGTCCGTCCGCAGCGTGAAAGGGGCTGTGCAAATGTTGGGAGAAGAAAAGTTGGACTCTTCGAAACGACGAAGCAGCAGGGAGAGAGTCATCTGCGATAGTCAAGAGTGGTAGTGGAGAGAAATCAAGCTGACTGCTGATCAGACAAGAAAATGCTTAAGGTCACTCTTAGATTGATGGGGGATAATGTGAATAGTGGTAAAGGTGAGGAGGGACAGTCGAGAGTTCGCTTGCCGAATTCTCGCAAGTGGGAATCGAAATCGAGAGTAAAACTATAATGCAACAAAACGTACTGACTACTCTGTAGGACCCTAGAAGACCAAGCTGACTATTCCCTTCCTATTCCCTCCTTCAAAGATTCGAGAAGTAAGCAATTTTACCGCTTGCTGATCCTCCGAAATACTTTCCTGCGACGGTAGGGTGACAAGCAGTGACGGCAGGAACAGCGGTGATTGCCTCGTCGGTGAGATGTCGCGATTGGATCCCGGTCGGGGTGTAGAGATCAATTGCCCGTCGCATTGAACCGACGTGAATGTGAGGAGGAGCGAGAGAAGGAGGTAAGGGAGACCAGAAAGCACGAAGAACCGTGACGAAGCGTCCGACTGAGGGAGATATGAGATGATCAGCAGTGCGAGGGGGAGAGATAGCCCAAAGCAGAGGTGCGCACCTTGACAGTTGTGAGAAAAGATTTCGGTAGGTTCAAACTTGGGTTGATCGTCAGGGATGTCTTTGAACATTTGACGGTCGAGAGCGTGAGGATCGATGTCCCAGACTATTCAGGAACAAACTGGTCAGCATCACGACGACGAGCTAGAAAGAGAAGAGAAGCTTGACTTACCTCGTAAACAATCGTCGTAACTCGTACTCAACAACCTTGTCCCACTCGGATCGAAGTAAGCAGATGAACACGCTTTGTCATGAGCGTATTGCACAATCATCGCTTGGTCCATGATAACGTCGTAAGTTGATTCCTGATCGCAACCGCGAAGTGCGTTAAGATCCCAAATCCTCAGGTCTCGTTTGAGATGAGCGGTAGCAGCGAGACCTGGATTCGCAGGATTGATGCTGACGCAACCGACTATTCACAGAACGGCTGTCAGCATTCATTCGAGAAAGAGGGCAGAAGGAGAGAAATGGAAAACGTACCTTTCGCACGATCGATATCCCAACGTTTCGCTTCAGTGATCGGTTCACGCAAATCCCTCCAGTGCAATCCTCCATCTCCATCAGAAGCTGTTCACCATGTGAGAATCCAGTCAGTCAATATCTCGAGAGGAAAACTTAGAGAGTAGAACTCACCCCAAATCTCGTTTCCGGTAGGATCAAAGTCGAAGGAATGCAATAATCCATCGTAACTGTCACTATCAGCATCAACTACTTCCTCTGAAATTCCAGTCTCGAAGTCGTGTGAGCGAAGAGTCGAATCATAGCAAGACGAGTAAATCTGAAAACAGTGCATAAAACGAGATTAGTCAAAAGTCTCCTTCGCGTCCTCTGGAGAGAGAGAGGGAGACCGACCTTCTTGGTGTTGTTCGGTCTGAATTTGAGCGAAGAGACAGAACTCTTGTTGTGTGCCTGCCACAACCAGAATTTCCCTTTCGACGGTTCCTCATCCACCTCGTCTTCTCCCGCTGCTTCTCCATCATCCTCATCCGTAGCTTCCACCTTCTTTGAAACGCGAATTGATCCGTTTGAGGTTGAAGCGACTTCTCCTGCGTGAGTAGCGTCCCAAAGAGCAATGTGTCCGTACTTGTCGCCTGCGAAAACCTGCAATCGGATCGACGGGGGACAAATCAGATGCAGGCAATGAGAGGAAAGGAGAGATTGCGAGACATACGAGATCTTTCGTAGGATCAGGATGAACAACAAGAGAGTAGATTCGTTCGGGGGTGACTTTGGCGATCCTATCGAGTGAGGAACGGTTGTCGCATCAGTCTCTCGCTTCCAATACAGAAGAGAAAAGAGCAAGAGAGAGACATACGATTTAAAGTTCAACTGTTCCGTTGCCTCCTCTAATGAATCCTCCTTGTAAACAGGTCTCTCTCCGATTTTCCATCCCCCATCGTCTTCCTCCTTCTCTTTCTTCGTCAATTGGAACTCTGACAACTCTTTCAACATTCCTTCGAACGACTCCTGATTCTCCGCACCATTGAGGTTGGTCTTGACATAAATCTGTCTTGCTTCATGTTTGTACGCTCTATCTGCAGCTTTCTGTTCCGCTTCTGCTTTCTCATTCGCCTGCCCACATCCTCCTCCATGATCAGCTCAGTCCCTCGTATATGAAAAGAAAGGAGAGGGCGAGAGACTAACAGCTATAATGTCTGCCTTCTTCTCGGGGTCAGGCTCTTTCACCACTCTACTCCTAGTACTCCTCCTCTCTCCGACTATGCCATCCGTATCAGGTGCCTTCCTCTTCTTTGCTCCAGCAGCAGCAGTGGATCCTTTAGGCCTTCCAACTTTCTTTCCAGATGGAGTCGGAGCAGCTTTCGCGATGGTAGTTCTAGCTTCAGTTAATCCAGTTGAATCGGCGAGTTCTATGAGAGTACGCGTGATCAGTCTATTTCCACAAGTCTAGGGAGAGGTAGAGAAGGAGTGTTTACCTGCGTTTGAAGCGACATTTCCTGCTCGGAAATTGGCGAAATCGCTGTGAGGAAGGAGCGCGTTAGTAAAGTGATCAGCACAATGAGTAGATCCAGAGTGAGCTTACAAAGCCATAGAGTAGAGAGAGGTGAGTGAAGGGTATTGATGAAACCTTGATCAGCCAAAAAAGTGATCATATTTTCGCAGAGTCCAAGATCGACAAAATCGACTTGTATCTCTCTCTCTCTCTCTCTCTCCTGGCAAAGGTCAAGCGATATAATAGAACGACAAGTGTATAAGGTTGCAAGTGAAGAAAAAAAAGACAAGGGGGGATCAAAAGAGAATCGATTCTTTATTCCTCCTTCTTTCTCTTCCTTCCCTCTCCTCCTCCACCACTCAAAGGTTTCTCCACTGTCGTACCATCCTCTCCGACGACAACCTCTCCGTCCGATTGTCCATCCTCGTTCTTTCGCTTCTTGAGTCCCTTGAACTTGCGAGATTGTAAAGTAGAGAGATCTTGACGGTCGACGTGAACTCTTCCAATCTTGTCTCCCATCTCGTTGATCTATACACCAAATACACTCTTCATCAGTACAGAAATCTCAGAAGTAGAAGAGAGGGCAATGCAGACTTACATCGATGTTCTTGTTCTTGGGTTTGTCCGGGTTTGACTTTTTCTTCTCCTTCTTCTTCATCGCCTGTTTCCAAACCTCTTGAGCCGGAGTCTGACTCCTCCTCAACGAGAAAGTGAAATGAGGACCATGGGGGCTCAATTCGACCCTCGGAGTCGGTACTCCAGACCTCATGAAATGAACATTGTAAGTTCTGAAATGAACGACGGGGAGACTCTTGTCCTCCTCGTAATCCTCTCCTCCATTCGGGTTCTTGTTCAATCCTCCAATCAAAGATTCGACTGCTTTCCCTTTTCCAGCTGCTGAAGCGAGAGATTCTCCAGCGGATTCGGCAGAAGAGTTTCCAATCGTGACACTAATCACTCGTTCTAATCCTTTCAACGCTACTCCGTCCATCTCGTTGCCGCGGAAGAAGTCGAGGAGGATCGATTTGAATTGTTGATAGGTTGGGTGAGAGTCCCAGAGGGTAGTATGAGGTTCTGTCGCCGAGAAATGGAATAAAGGTACTGAACCAGCGGTCGATTTCACTCCCTAAAAGTTTCTCGTTCATTATTCGCAGTCAGCAAATGAGTACTCCGAATGCAATGAGTGGGTGTGTGTGCTCACCTTGAAATCCGACATGGCCATGACTTCCTCGATACCAACTTCCAACATTTCCATTACTTCTCCCGCGAAACATCTCACCCACACCAACCCATGTGGTCTCTTCTTCGTGTGGGTTCCGATCAAGAACAAGCTCGCATCGTTCTTTGAACTCCAAAAGTTCAATGAAGAGTTGTCTTCGAAAGGTCTGATCAAGTTTGATTTTGAGAAAGTGATTGAATGAGGTTTCTTCAATTGATTCTAACCATCACTCTTGGGGTGAGCATTGGATAGCTCAGAGTGAATAGGTTGGACTTACTAGTTCAGTCAAGGCAGTCTTTACTTTATCGCTGATTCCTGAACTTCTCACAAATACTGCAGTTTTAGCTTCCTTTTCTACTAGTTTCGGCTCCCTTTGCACGGCTGCTCGTTTCGATCTAGCATTCTTGGGTTTGGCGGGTGCGATGATTGGTGTACTCATGTCGCTAGTAGTCGAAGTGAAGTGGTTGGAGAGAAAGAGCTCGCAACTTTTTCTCACTTTCCTCAAAATTGGAAAAGTGAATAGAACCAAACCGTATTAGCCAATCTCTCCTTCTACCTCTACTGGACTTCTCGCTAAAGTGCTTGGGCGACAAGGTAGAGCTCTAGGACAGCTCAGGAAGAGCCGATAGCCCAGTCAAGCGAGTTCGAATCGACGCTTCTTTCAACTTTCCCACCACTTCCATCCCGAGCCGATACACCACTTTCTTCGACTCTATAGAGCTCCCTAGCCCCTCACTATGCTCCTATTCCACCTCCCACATCGATCCCCGCTCCCCTCTATTCGTTCCTCCTTCTTCTCGACCACTCGCTCAACATTCTTCCACCCCACCTCTCCCTCCTCCTCTCAGAAGAAGAAACCGAAACCTTTGAAAGATCCTTTGGCTCAATACTATTCTGAATCGTTGAATTTACCAAAGACGGCGTTTCCTTTGAGGGCGGAAGCGGTAAAGAGGGAGAAATCGTTTTGGGATAGAACTACTCAAGGGTTGTACGAATGGCAGGTGAGCCTCTCTGAATCGTCTGTACTTTCGGAAGATCGGAGCTGAGGGTAGGCGGTGAGGGCTTTCAGGCTAAACAAACGGATAGACCGCTGTTCGTACTTCATGATGGACCTCCTTATGCAAATGGTAGTCTTCATTGCGGTGCGTCTGCCTTTCCCTCGCTAGCATCGAAGACTACATTACTCATGTGGGGGGAAGTGCATGTACAGGTCACGCACTGAACAAGATTACGAAAGATATCATTAATCGAAGTAAACTGATTCAAGGTTACCGCATCCAGTTCGTCTTCTCTCTCTCCCTCCCCTTTCCTCAACTCACCCTCTCCCCCAATCCCTAGCTACGTACCCGGATTCGACACGCACGGACTACCCCTCGAACTGAAAGCTCTCTCAGCCTTGAAGCAACCCGCATCCTCTCTCACTCCTCAACAGATCCGATCTGCCGCTCGAACAGAAGCTGAGAAAGGTATTGAATTACAAAAAGGGGAGTTCAAGAGTTTTGCGGTCATGGGAGATTGGGAGAACCCGTATAGGACAATGGATTGGAGTTATGAGAGACGACAATTAGAGGTCGTGAGAGATATGGTCAGGAAAGGTGAGTGCACATTTTCCTACCTTTCCTCTGATGAGGATTTGGCTGATCAGATGAACGAGGACAGGTTTGATCGTTTCGCATAATCGACCAACACTCTATTCCCCATCGTCTCGAACAGCATTGGCAGAAGCAGAACTCGAATATCGTGAAGATCACGTTTCACGTTCAGTTTATGTCGCGTTCCCTATTCGTTCACTCGGGGAAGGGTTGGAGACTGCGTTTGAATCGATGGGGTTGGACATCGATGTTGGGAAAGAAAAGATTAGTTTGGCTGCTTGGACTACTACTCCTTGGACTTTACCGAGTAACCTCGTAAGCTCTCGATCGCACTCTATGTTCTGGATCGAAGCTGACGGTAGATGTATAAAGGCGATTGCTGTTTCACCGACGATGGAATATTCACTAGTTAGGAGGCGAGATTCGAATGAACTCCTCATTGTTGCATCCGAAAGAATCTCTGCTCTCTCCGAGATCTTCGACACCTCTCTCAAATCAATCGCTTCCTTCCTCGGTACGTCCCATCATCCCTGACTACGCGAGACGTTCGTCGCTTACATCCTTTTCTCGCTCCTTGTCGCAGGTTCTTCCCTCCTTTCGACGACTTATACTTCCGTCCTCAACTCTTCTACCTCCGCCTCTCCTCCTCCACCTCGACCAATCATCCCTGCATCTTACGTGACCGCAACGACGGGTACTGGTCTAGTTCACACTTCACCAGCACACGGAATCGAAGATTTCGAATCCTATCGATCATTCCAATCGACTCTCTCCCCTGACTCTCCCTTCAAAGTATCGGATATCTATTGCGCAGTCGATGGGGAAGGGAAACTGAACGAAACGATGAGTGAGTTTGGGTTGGAAAGTGAAGTGGTTGAGAGGTTGAAAGGGAAAGATGTGTTGGGGAATGGGGTGGGAGAAGTTATTAGGATATTGCAGGAGAGGGGAACCTTGTTGAAGGAAGTAGAGGTCATGCATAAGTTCCCGTATGATTGGAGAACTAAGAAACCCGTCATTTTCAGGTCAGTCGAATCTTTCGGGTTTTTGCATCGTCTGTCTTTACTGGGACTGATGTTTCCTCGAGTTCGACTACAGGGCTTCGAGTCAATGGTTTGCGAATCTGGAGAATGTAAAGGATGATGCGGTGAAAGCGTTGGAGGATGTCAATTTCTACCCTTCTCGAGGTCAGCTCTCATTCCTTTTCGCATAGAACGACACTACCGCTGCTAACCTTGTAATCACGTATAGGCTCTCGTACTCTCGAGATGTATGTCCGAGGTCGTTCAGAATGGTGCATCTCTCGACAGCGCGCATGGGGAGTTCCGATCCCAGTCGTTTATTCAACCGATTCCTCGAACGTCGAAACGCCTCTCTTGACTCCCTCGAACATCGATCACATCGTTTCCGTACTCGAACGTGATGGGGGAACCGATTACTGGTGGTCTGGATCTCCTGAAGAATTTGTCGAACCTCGAGAACTCAAACGAGCGAAACAAGAGGGACGAACTTGGAGGAAAGGGACGGATACTTTGGACGTTTGGTTTGATTCTGGATGCTCGTGGACGTTGTTGAGGGAACAAGGGGTTCAATCGGAAGCTGGACCGTTGGCGGATGTTTATTTCGAAGGTTCGGATCAACATCGAGGATGGTTCCAGAGTTCGTTGTTGACAAAGGTCGCTTCTGGGAAGGATGGAGAACCTCCTATGGCACCGTACAAGGACGTTATTACGCATGGAATGGTGCTTGACGACAAGGGTAGAAAGATGAGTAAGAGTTTGGGAAACGTGATCAGTCCGAGTACAGTCATTCAAGGTGGAAAGGTAAGCACTTCTCTCTCTGGCGCACCGAGATTCGATAGCTGATGCGCGGGCGTTGGTATGTTTATAGAACTCGAAACTCGAACCAGCTTACGGGACTGATCTGCTGCGCATTTGGGTCGCATCGGTCGATTCGTCTCGAGACGTTCTCATCGGTCCTGGAATCCTCGCGCAAACCTTCGATGGCTTCAGGAAGATTCGAAACACCGCGAGGTTCTTACTGGGGAATCTTGGTCAAGAAAAGAGGGAGGAAATGGACGTACGAGATCTCGGATTGGTTAGTTGGAATTTCGGACCCTCATTGACGATAAGCGAATGTACTGATGTGGGACCCTTTCGGCTGCTTTCAGGTCGAACGGTATATTCTCCATGAACTCTACACCCTCGATCAAACAGCTCGAGAGGCTTTCTCTTCATACCAATTCAACCGAGGTAAGCTCTTCCGTTCGCGCATGCACTGTTCCCCACGTGGAACTGATCGTTACTGTGCAACACTCTGTATCTAGCCTATCAAGCTCTTTCGACTTTCTCGAATTCTACTCTTTCTTCATTCTATTTCGACGTCACGAAAGATACCCTTTACGCCGACTCTCGATCTTCACTCGCACGTCGGCAAGTCGTTTATACCCTGCAAAAAGTGAGCTCCCTCTTTCTCAGTCGCCAATTCGGTTTGCTTGCACTTGTGACTCACTCCGAAGTTTTACGTCTAGGTTTTCGATACCTATCTTTCCGTTCTTTCTCCTCTAGCTCCTCTCCTCGCCGAAGAGATTCATCATTTCTCCTCCGGTGCGAGTAAAGATCCCGTCGTTGATTCGGAACGACAAACTAGCGTTTTCGAGAAGATCTGGCCTGCACCCGTTAGTTCTCGCTTTCACGTCTCCGTTCTTCGAGTGATACTCATGAAGCCATCTCCTCTCATGATCAGGAACCGAGCTGGAACAATGCGGAGGTGAAGACGGAGATGGATGAATTGCTACTTCTCAGAACAGAAGTCATGGGTTTACTCGAAGAAGCGAGGAACAGCAAGTAAGCTTGACATCTTGTGGCTCAGACCTAGACGCAATACTTACTGACACTTTACGATTGAGCAGAAACATCGGTAGTTCCGCCGAAGCTCGAGTCGTTTTGACTTCTCCCTCAGACACCGTTCTCAAACATCGTGAGCATTTCCTGTCCTTGCTCGATGTTTGTGCTTAGTACTCACTTGCCATATCGGAACAACAGTCGACACCCTGAGAACGCTCTTCATCGTCGCTGAAGTTTCGATCGACGACCAAATCTCTTCCGACTCAACATGGCGATACACTTCGAAGTCTAGCGCTGGTGAGTCCAAACTCTTAACATCTATCTATGTCAGCGAGAAGAGCCCAGATTATTGACTAACTTTTGAGCATCCCTCAGATTTGTCAACTATCGCTACGATTCTCCCTTCCCGCGCATTGAAATGCCCGCGGTGTTGGCAACACACCGTTACTCCACCTGTCGCTACCGCCGAGCAACCGAATGCCGCTACTCCGCCAGTCTGTTCTCGATGTGCCGACGCCCTAGCGAATTCCGATATTCCCTCGCCTGCTCGAATTCCGATATAAAAACTCGAGAATTCCGATATCAACTCGCTCTTCCCGAACACCCTCTAGTCCGACCCAATCGATTCTTCTCATCTCGATGTATCAACACCTCATTCATCAGTCGAATTCCATTTCATGTTGTATCGTTCGTCGTTTTTCATGTTTTTTTTTCCGCAACTTTCGCAACTCGCAACCTTTCATAGACGATTCTTTGCTGATCCCTTCGAGTTGTCAGTCTTGGAGGAGTTTGAAGAAGAGCGGCGTATAGACAGAAAGAAGAGAAGGACGCCAGCAGAATCACGAGAACAGTTGACAATTCGGAGGTGTCTGCAGTGTCTCTTCTTTCCCATTGCCGCAGAAGACACTCCTGTTCTTGTCTAATGCCGCTGCATTCCTAGAAACCTGGAGGTGTTTCTCGACTGGTTCCCTCTTTCCTTTCCATCCAACAACACGACATCGCCATCTTACACCAAATTTACCGCACCAACCAAACATGAGCTCAAACGACCTCGAAACCAATCATCTCTCTTCTCCGCCGATGGTAGAGAAGCACACGGATCTCCAGCTTGCCTGGAGCGATCTTACTTATGTGGCACCTAAACGTGAACAACCTATCCTCAATAACTTGAATGGATCTGCTCGTTCAGGTGAACTTCTAGCAGGTGAGCCCATACTTCTTTTTCGTTTCCCTTTCGCTGTGCTCTTGCTGACCCGTCCCGTATGTTCTCTCGAGTAGTGATGGGACCGTCTGGAGCTGGTAAATCGACATTCTTGGATGCTGTCTGTCGTCGTAGTTCTGCGAAAGGAGAGGTGAGTGATGGTTCGAAATCATTCTTGCCTCGCCGAAGTTGACTGAACTCCCGTTCGATAGGTCACTGTCAACGGCACTACCTCCTTCTCTACTGAAGATCTCTTCTCCTTTGTCGAACAAGATGATGCGTTACTGGGAGTGTTGACAGTTCGAGAGACTGTCGCTTTCGCCGCGAAACTTTCGTAAGCCTCACTTCGCTACTATCTTCACTTCTCCAGCCACCTTCTCCAAGACTCACTTCTACCTTGTCGATTTAGACTCGGAGCTTCCTACCCTGGTCTCAACCGTCACATCAACGATACCCTCAAGAGTCTCGGACTGCAAGACATCGCAAACAACAAGATCGGAACTCCTCTCTCGCGCGGTATCTCCGGCGGTCAGAAACGTCGAGTCACTATCGCTTGCTCCGTCGTCACGAAGCCTCAAATCTTGATTCTCGATGAACCCACTTCTGGATTGGACGCTTCTTCTTCTCGAGAGGTTGTCACCTTCCGTAAGCTCACTCACTCAATCGTTCTCTTTACTTGCTTCTCTTGAGCTGACAGAGTTTCGCTCCCAATAGTCCGATACCTCGCTCACGAACTCAACATGTGTGTCGTTTGCACGATTCATCAACCCAATTGGGAGACCTTTTCTCTCTTCGACAACCTGCTTCTATTAGCTGGTGGACGTACCATGTACTCAGGACCAGTTTGTGAGTATCTGTTCTTTGCTCGACACATCCAGACAGAATCGGCTGACTCTTCTCGTTCGACTCTGTCCCTCTTTCTCTTTAGCTGAGCTCGATTCTTACCTCTCCTGGACCGGTTCTCCTACTCCCAAGTTCGCCAACCCTGCCGATCACGCTATTCAACTCGTCAACACTGAGTTCATGAAGCCCGACTCTCAACATCGTTCCGCTCTCGACCACCTCACGCACTACTCTGAACTTTGGTCGAGATATGGTATCGAGAAACCTCTCGTCACTCACGACACACCCGAGAACACTTTCAACAAGACGAGGAGAGGAGGAACGAAGAACTTGATCAACAACTTTCGCAAGCTCAACGTTTTGATGTATCGAAACCTCCTCAACTACTCTCGAAACGTTCTCGCTTATGGCATTCGTCTCGCGATGTATAGTGGGATGGGATTGTTACTTGCTACGATCTGGATTCACTTGGGTTACAGTGCTGAAAAGATCAACGATCGTTTGTCTGTTTCGTGAGTCTCTCTCGATTTGCACTCTTTGCTTGTTTCGCGGCTGACAATAGCCCTCTCTGCTCTAGCTTCTTCGCCGTTGCGTTCCTTGGTTTCATGTCTGGTAAGTCGTCGCTTCCCTCGTCTTCATTGAGACTCCCTCCATCCGACTTGACGACTCTGTCCCTCTTGTGTAGTCGCTGGTATCCCTTCCTTCCTCGAAGAACGATCCGTCTTCATTCGCGAACGTCGAAACGGTCTTTACGGAAGTGGAGTTTACGTTCTCGCTCAATCAATCGTTTCGATCCCTTTCCTTTTCCTTTGTTCTCTCGCATTCTCCCTCATCATGTACGTTTCTTACTTCTCTCTACTCCGGTGATTCGAAGGGACTAATCGAACGGTCTTGTGTTCAGCTATTGGAGTATCGGAATGAATCCAGGAGCAAGTCACTTCTTCAAATTCCTCATCTACCTCTTCCTCGCTCTCTACACTGCCGAAAGTCAATCACTGCTCGTCGCTGCAATCTTCCCGCTCTTCGTCGCTGCACTCGCTATCGCCTCGTTTGCGAATGGTCTATGGATGTGAGTAGAGATTAAACGTCTT
>Ga0308169_10003809_pt1 | contig 14458 bp, 27 predicted proteins | sample PhyBR1_2_FD_202139 | JGI IMG/M metagenome (GOLD analysis project Ga0308169, IMG submission 202139) | Phyllosphere microbial communities from UC Gill Tract Community Farm, Albany, California, United States - DLSLSB.R1 | ecosystem: Host-associated > Plants > Phyllosphere > Unclassified | place...
CAAGATCGCCACAACCATGCCAGACCGGCTCCCACTCCCCTTGGAAACCGTAAGGACGGTCAGGAGACAGCAGGCGAGTGGCGATAAACGCAATGACGGGCCTGGGCGTGTTGGGGTGCAAGAGCGTCAGATGACGCGTGAGCGGGAAGTGTAGTGAGCTAGGGCCGTCGAAGTAGCCTTGGGGGCCTTCGAAAGGGGGCGAGGGCGGGATGGGGATTGATCGGGCGGGCGACGTCGGGGGTGTCGCAGGCGGGATGGGCTGCTTGATCGGTGTGGGCTTGGTGCTGGTGGAAGCGGCTTCAGCAGGAGTGAGCGGCGGGGTGAGGGGGTGATGCAGCGACGCGGGGGTGACGGTGATGACCGGTGGCAAGGCGAGTGAGGCTTCCCCGGCGGGCTTGTCAGCGACGGGCATGGGCGCGATCGGTGTGAGTGGGGAGATTGGTGACGCAGGCGACATTGCGATGATCCGGTGATATTCTGCGGTGTGCTAAGGGGGCGTGGGCTTGAGGTGGTGTGCGGATCAGTACGGGGATGGACCGTCAAGGCCCCGGGCTATATGAGTCTTGAGCGCGGTCTCGTCCTTTCACGCGCGACTCCACCGTGCAGCACCCGTCACACATCAGTACAGTGCCGTACCATAAGCCCTCACAAAAGATCCTCGCGAAACAGCGTTTTACATCCTGGCTTGTCACACCCTCGAGCGTTTGTAGCGCGTTCCACACTCTTACGCCGCGGGCGGTCCTTTGTCAAGCTTCCTCCCGCACGCACATCCCTTCATCCCGCGTGTCGCTCCAGTCCTGTCACAGGCCGTATCCCCAGCCATTCAGTCCATCTCTACACCTTGTTGACCTGCTGATAGCACTGCATGCCGTGCTGCCTGTGCGGCATCATCATGCCGCACCGAGAGATCGGCCCATGAACCTTCGCATAAGCTCATGATACTGGGCGAATCGGACAGCTTACCGCCTCTTCTGGAAGCTCATCCACCATTTACTAGGCTTAGTTGCTCGCGGTCCGAGCTGACCTGTGGGCTCTCCATCGGGACCGAGAACATGCTCGGGCGGGTACAGCCTGTCTGCCAGTCTAAGCGCGAGCTCGGAACGCGTTTGCGTCAGGTACGACCGCAACGCGTCTGCTATCAGCTCCGTCCAGAATGCTCAAGTCAGGCAGGGTGACCGAAGATGAGCCGACTCACCGGCATCGAGTTTGGACGCGGGCGGGTGGTACAGGCTGTTCAAGGGAAATCCGGCATCACCGGGCAACGCGAACGAGTCGACCGCAAGGGTCGAGAGCTGCTTGGTCGCTTCCTGGTACGACGGCGATGGACGACCGGGAGTGGGGGCGAGCTTGGTCAAGCATTCGGAGATGAAGAGGATCAGGTAGATCATGAGACGGTCAGCGGGGCCTGGGGTGAGCGGGATTCTCCATGCGGCTTTCCGTGTTGTATTGTGCCAGGTGTTCTCCCCGCCGCCAGATTCTTCGCTTCGCGTGTGGACATTCTCCGTCCGTTTCACCCAAACCCTGATGGATCCCGCCTGCATGTCACAGCCGATACTCACCTTTGATCTCGAAGTTGCGGAAGAGACAGTTTGCCCGGAACCTGCCATGAGCGCATGCCGACTATAGCAGTCTTCCCGGCTCACAGATCCAAGCTCTCCTCGATGATGTCCGGCTGAGATGGATCGGCTGGAGATCAGCTCTCCCGTCGATGATTGATATAAACTAGTGATGGGACCGCTACGCACCGGCAATGGGCGCCGGTCCCCTAATCTTGGTGTTGATAGGCAACAGAGCGGTGTTGCCGACCTGTCGGACCGACGGGTCATCGTTGAACGACGAGTGGTATGCCTGGGACGTAAGCGCCGGGTGCCCAGCGGCTTTGGTACCGGCCAGCTGCCAGTGCACGCACCGGCATTGTTGTTGATAGTACGATCACCGACGACGACGACGAGCAGCGCAACATGGATCGTGATGACGCACAGCAACATCGTCCACCAACCCACCGCACATCTTTAAATATGGTCTCCGATAAGCCTCCCACGGCGCGTCCAGTCACCTCGCCCAACATCTCATCTCATGTCGCGTCCCGTCACACCTTGATTCATTCACGATGCCATCCAACCAGAACCTCACCGCCATCGTAGCAGCGACCCGCTCGAACGGGATCGGAATGAACGGCGGTCTGCCATGGCGTCTGCCAAACGAGATGAAGTATTTTGCCCGAGGTGTGTAATGTCCGCTTATGCTGTGCCACCGTCCAACCACCAGGCAGTCACCACGGGCCAGCCGTCCTCGTCGTCCCGCAACGCAGTGGTCATGGGCCGTAAGACGTGGGAGAGCATACCGCCAAAGTTCCGCCCGTTGAAGGACCGGCGGAATCTGGTCATCTCTCGGTCGAACCTGGAACTGTGCGCTCCGCCGACTCATCCCGTGCATCAGAAGCTGATGGCAGGACCGAGCCTTTGACCTCGAGCCATACATCCCTCGAGGACGCCCTTTCATCCGTCGCAGCCGATGAGAACGTCAATCGCGCGTTCCTCATGGGTGGTGCACAGCTGTACAACCTCGCGCTACAGGCCAACCCGCCGCTCGTCGACCGTGTGCTCCTCACGCGCGTGCTGTCCGAGTTCGAGTGCGACGTCTTCTTACACGATTTTTCCGCGCAGACCGAGGCATGGAAGCTCGCGAGCCATGTGGAGCTGTGCGAGTGGGTCGGATGGGAGGTGCCGGGGGGGGATGTCGAGGAGAAGGGGGTCAAGTACCGGTACGAGATGTGGGTGAGGCGGTAGGCCCTGGGAGGTGCGGGTGGACAGGAAGACTGCCATGTACCCAGGGGAATGGCAACCATCACGTGAAGAGGGTATGACGCTATGGCTTAGCGTTAACGTGCACTGCAGAGATCACAACGATCGAACGCAAACAGGTCAGATGATTCATGCAGATCGTATCGGTCCATGCAGTTGTGCTACTTCCTCCCTTCCCGCCTCCGGCTTCCCCACCATCTTCCCTCCCTTTTCGTCTCTCGCTGTCTGCATTTCGCTTCCGCTGCGTTCCCTCTTGGCACCCATCCCTCAGATTTCTCTCTCATATGCACGTCACCACCCGCGCGTCTAGTTGTTGTACATCTGCATATCAGCAAAGCCGTTCAACCGCTCTTCGCGACCCTTGACGCGCGACTCACATTCCAGCTGCTGCGCCATTGCAGTCCCCAATGGTCATTGATCGGCCCGTGCACGCCCAGCGCGAGGTCCTTGAACCAGAGGAATTGCCCCACAACAGCCAGCGTCCAGATCGTAAACCAGACTAGCCGGGTACGGGGGGATCGGCGAGCGTTGAAGAAGAACAAGTCGAGGAGGTGCCCGAAGACGAGGACCGCGAACCACAGCGTCGGCAGCTGTCGTCAGCTCTTGACCTGTTCACGATCTGCGATGTACTCACGTAGTGGTGCAAGTACGTCACTCGGCCCATGATCAAGAACGGCACTGCCGTGAGCTACCTCCACCAGACGCCCCGCTCGACTCACAGAAGTGCAGGGCCCAGCCGCCAAACGCCATCTTGCCGACCCACAACCACTGCTCCCACTCTCCGTCCTTCCAATCGCGGTACTGCCTCTGCATGCGCGCGACATACCACAGGACGACAGCGATGCCCACGCCGAGGGCGATCGTCGAGCCCCACCATATGATGGGTGTGCCGAGGAGGTAGAACTTGATCTGGTTATCGCCCCAGCCGCACATGCGCAGGCCGAGCCTGAGGAACGGCCAGTCAAGCGGCTTCGATGCGAGTATGTCTTCCTTGTCAGGGTCCGGGACGAGGGCGTTGTTCGACGTCCACATCGCTACGTTGAGGTGGATAAAGTCGCGCCAGAAGGGGGATCGGTACAGCTTGGCGTTGCCCGCGGGCACTGCACGTCAGCTCGGACACCTGACCTGCTGGTGGTGCCACCATGCCCACTTACACCGCTCGTTCCAGTGCGACTCTACGTTCCAGTACGTGTGCACGTCCTTCGGGTTGTTCTCCTTCGTGCACGACACTTCGACCTGCTTGAACCCCCACTGCGGCAGAACGGCATTCGCGGCACGGAGGTAACAGTTGAGTTCGGTGTGCCGGAATCGCATACGCGTCGTCAACGAGTGGATCCTGCCATCCGCGGCGTCGCGCTTGGACCGGTGGGTGTCGTCGACGACTTCAACTTGCCAATAGTCGTTGTTGTCTCCGATGGTCAAATTTCCGTATCCGGCCACCTCCCAGTTCTCCTTCGTCACCGGCGCGGCGATCGTATGCGAGTGCAGGTTCCTGCCCGTCGAAGCGTGAACGAGTCGCAAAACATCGCCGTTTTGGAGGTATCGGATCGGACCGTCTGGGTCGACTGGGTCTTCTTGCCATTTGGGCGTGATGATCCAGTGGTTGTTGTCGTCTTTGTAGTGGTAGCACGTCACCTGTTGCTGCTCCGATCCGACAGGATATGTCTGGACGTGCGAGTGCAAAAGCCCTCCGCCGTAACCGTAGTTCTTGAGGGTGAGTTTCGAGCCGAAAGCGATTTCCAGGGGCGACTCGGCGAAATCGTTCCCCTTCAAGTGCGCCTGGAACAGGGACGACATCTGTGCATCGCCGGGTCCAGAACGGTTGAGGATGAGGAAGTGGATCTTGAAGCATGCGGCGTAGATCATGAAGGGGAAGACGATCAGGGCAGAGATGCGTGCTACCCAGTGTTTGATGTATGTTCGCTGGGCTCAGCGGCGCGCGACAGGAGTAGTCACGCAGCAGAAAAGATAAGCTGGGGTCGGTTGACTCACTAGGGGCATGGATAGATCTCCGAACTTGTCCCACAGGTCCTCGATGGTGTACAGCCCGACCAACGCGGTGATGAACTGCCCGACCCACTTCACACTGCACACGCATCCAATCGACCAGCCCGTGAACACCAGCCAGATCCACCAGTCATCGCCGAATGGACTATTGTCAGCTCTGGTACCCTTATACAACCTTCAAACCCACTCGTGCCGCTGATTATGGAACTTGACCAGCCCCAACGTCGTCGTAAACGTAAAGAACAGCAACATCGAGTCGAGGAGGATGAACCGGGAGATACACAACCATCCGATATCTGCCGTCAGCTCCACCGTTCATATCCCGCATTCAGTCCAGATCCGACGCACCACAAAGAACACAGATCGTCACCCAGTGCCGGGTATACTTCGACCATCCCAGTTCGCCGGCCGTCCACCACGCAAGCGGGACGAGCATGACCCCAAAGCTGGCCAGCAAGATCCGCATGGCCGTATAAGGAACATCCGCCGGGTACTCGTTGCCCGACTTGAACTCGAAGCCACCGTTGTATCCTGACAGAAGCCCCGCGAGCCCCACGAGCATCTTGCCCAGCGGGGGATGGACGTCAAAGTAGAAATCGCGGTTGATGTAGTGCGAGCCGAACTTGCCGAAGTGTGCCTACAGTGAGCGATTATCACAGAAGGATGTCTATGGACCCACCTCGTCCCAGACGACGTAGTTGGCTGCGCCAATACGCCAGAAGCGGGTGATCATCGCCAGCGTGGTGTACACGAACGCCCAGATGATCTCGTCGTACTCGATCATGATTCCGCGCTGGTGTCAGCGCAGCGCTGGAACATGGGCCGCTCTACGTACCCATCCTTCGACTCGCTGCCTCGGCGGCAGTCCTCTCCTTCCCCCAAATCCAGGTCCCGCCCCATGTCCCTTGGCCCACTTCCCGGAATCATCATCATCGACTCCTGGGCCCTGCACGAAGCTTGCCTTCTCGCCATACGTGTCGCCCAGCACCGCCTCTTTCTCGCCGTATCTTCTTCTCGTCTCCGACGCCATATCAAATATCGGCAAGTTCAGGTCCTCTCCTCGGCCGACAGGCGACGAGTTGCCTAAAGACGGGTGGGGGATGTGCTGTGCCCGTTCAGAGCCGTATGTATGTAACGGCGCGCGGCTCTCCCACGGGCGTGGGTCGGCGAGGTCGTCGTCAGAGTCACCGTGTAGCGAGTCGCGGGAACGAGGGGTGCGGAGCGTACGGCGCAGAGAGGCTTGGGCGGAGGAGATGGATGAAGAGGTGTTGCTGCTGGATGGGTGTGTGTTGGAGCTTTTGTTTGATCTCTGCATCGAGCCGGCGCCCGTGGGTCGCGGTAGGCGGGGAGGAATGTGCTCGACGCTGTCGTGAGGGTGCTTTACGATGAGGGCGAAAAGGGTGGTTGAGCCATGCGAGGGAGCACTGCGGCGGACAAAGGACGAGGCGGTGGTGGAAGGGGACGGCCACGTTAACACGGGTAGCGAACCGAGCGTCCCGTCATCCCGCCCGGGTTGCGACACTATCACACTTGACACATCTACACGTAAGCTCATTCGGTGGCGGGATGCCAAACAGCGGCTCAACCTATAAGACTATTATTGACCGACGCTGCATCACTCGACTTTATATATTTCACTCACCCCTCGTTCCTCGCCGTGCTCTTGACCCTCTCCGACCAGAGCGACCCGTTCTCTCGCCGCGCCTCGATCGCCCTCTTCGCTCCGGCTCGCCACCATGGCACCCCTGCTCAATGAGGAAGAGGCCGCCCTGGACCCCTATGGCGTCCTCGGCCTTGAGGCCTCTGCGACCGAGAATGACATAAAGAAGGCCTATCGCAAGATGTCGCTCAAGTATCACCCTGACAAGAACCCAACCCCGGAGGGAGGTACGTCGATCCCCTGTCATTTCCATCTATGCTGGACCGCGCTGACCCCAGCGATCATGTTCCGTAAAGTGACCGTCTCGCTCGAGATCCTCTCAGACAGCGCCAAGCGGACCTACCTCGATACGCGGCTCGAGTCCGACCGGAAGAAGCGGGAACGTTACGCCGAGCTCGACAAGAAGCGCAAGGGAATGGTCGATGTGAGTTGTGCAATGCATGACTCGGGGATCAGCTGACGGCAGGCCCTGCATGCGCGGGAGGAAGAGGCCAAGCGCGCCCGCGTCGACGCGCAGCGGAGACAGCGCGAGAAGAACGAGGAGGAGGATATCAAGGAAGCGGGACGGCGGATGCTCGAGGAGGCGCAGAAACGTGCGGCAGCCGCGCAGGCCGCTGCGGCGGCGAAGACACCCGGCTCTGGCGCTTCGACTGGCAATCACCATGTGCACGGAAACGGAAACGGAAACGGCGCGGCGCCGTTGTCGAGTGGTTCTGGCGCCGGTCCGACCTCCAGGACCAAGATGCCAGAGATAAATGCCCTGGATCTGTCGCTCATCATCGCCATCCCCCCGACGATTCCCACTGCGGATCTGCAAGATCGCTTATCAGCGTCGTACGGACCCATATCGCATTACATCTTGAAAGATTCCACAGAACCAGTCTCGGGCGCGGCGGCGGAGAAGAAGAAGAAGCCAAAGGGCAAGCGAGCGATCGTCGAGTTCGCAAAGGGGAATTGGGGAGGATGCTGGGCGTGTTGGAAGGACCATCAGAAGGAGTCTTCTGGGGCGAGCGGATCGAGTCTGGGAGAGGGGGTGCGGGCGAAGTGGGCTGGAGGGTCTGAGCCGGACTGGGTGGCCTGGGCGGCGAGTCAGCCGGCGTCTTCCCGATTCGCATCGAGCACCAACGGAACAACGAGTTCGAACGGGAAGTCGTCACCAGCCGGTCCAAACGGCCATGCCGCATTCACCTCGAACGGCGCCTTCAGCTTCTCGTCCGCCCCGCTCGACTCGCCCTCGTTCGCCTCGGCGCCCGACTTTGGCAGCTCGTCCATGGCCGACCTGCTTGCGTCGCATAGCAGGAGCAAGCGGGACGAGGTGGAGAGGAAGAAGCAGGCGGACGAGTTTGAGAGCATGACGTTGCTCAAGATGCGGCAGATGGAGCGGGAGCGGCTGGAGGCGCAGATCCGCGCCGAGGAGGACGAGTAGGTCCGACGCGTTGGGTGTAGGTGTGGTGTCGAGCGTGAACGATCCGTAGAGACCAATACAAAAGGAAAGGAGCTGCGAAAGGAAATGTTGTATAGTCCCAGGAGTTTGTCCTTCTAGCATTGCATTGCATCGGGTCTGGAGGGGTGCCCTGCCTGTTTCGCCGACCCGGCCCTGATCGAATTCACGGACCCGCATGCCCCTCATTCGCCGCGGTCGGTCTCCGTCAGCACAGCTTGTTCGCACGTCGGGACTGGTAAAGGTCACTGATGCATGCTGGTTTACTCGAGTTTTACCATGTTTTTGTTGCCCAACAAGCTTTTACTATTTTCATCCACGCCAATCCAGGAGAGCCGTAAAGCCATGGGCCAAATACCAAACGAACACGAACTTGGAACCGCCAATCGCTTACAGCCGAGTCGAACGCCAGTTCAAGAAACAGAGATAGAAGGAAAGACAGGAGGAAAAGTGTAAACCGCGCCGGACCGGTCACCAGCCATCTGTCCATCAGCGTTATGCAGCGCGATTACGGGTACTGGCAACTCACGTAATGTCCTAAGAAAACATCTACCTATGCATCGTGCCCTGCACCACGGTCGGCTGCGTTCGAATGGTCATCCGAACGATGTCGTCGATACAGGTCCTCTTACAGTCCGCCGACGATGTTGGGGGCCCCGACGGCTGTTGCGGAGCAATCGACGGACGCGAAGGGGATAGGACGGGGGAAGATGAGCGCCAGGAGCTTACGGGTCGTGGCAAAGGCGGCGAATGCGGAGGATGAGGGACGCTGTAAGGCATTTAACGCGGATTTGAGGGGATTTCGTGAGGGTGTAGGGGTGGGCAAGGCATTTGCGGATCGATATGTTGCGTCTGCGCGGATAGGTGCGGTGGACGCAGGGTGAAAATGTTGGTGAGCGGAGCGTGCTGTCGTTGCGATGGTGGAAGTGATTGGGCGGGTGGCGTAAGTGGCCGTCCGAATGGTAAAAATAGCGGTGTGTCTGGCTGTTGTGGTATCTGCTGCTGCTCCTTCCTGTGTTGACGGCTCTCCTCCTTCCCCTTCGCTCCGTCTCTAAGTTCCGCTGCATTCGGATCCCCCTCGGATTGGCCTGAAGCAAGATTCTATCTCATCCGCCCCGGTCCAGCGACGTTGCGCAGCTCCCTACACGTCAACTGGGTACCTAACACATACTGATCACGACTTACGCGATAGCGGCGTCGATACAAGCCTTGATCTCGCGGTACGAGACCACCAAGCAAGACTGGTCGTCTCTGCTGACGAGCATGATACGCTCGTCCAGTCCCGCGTCGAGCTGGCCGTTATTTCATGACTTGACTAGGCGGCCTGGCCGTGCTTGTATGCCATGCGGAACTCACCTTGTTCAAGCACGTCAAGACGTGCGAGAGATCCAATATCGGCGCACCATCGACGCCCGTCGAGTGGAAGACGAAATCCCGGAACAGCTTCAAGATGTACCTATCGCCCGTTTCGCTCCATCGCGGGTCGAGCTCGAATCTGGCGTCAACGACTCGTCCTACACATATCTGCCCACGGCGCTCGTCCGACGTACTGAGTCCGTTCATTGATGAATCCAAGCTTGATCAGCAGTCGCGCAATCCGGCCATTCTCAAGTTCCGCGCCTAGCTCGCTCTCAAGGCTGTCGACATAGCTGTCGTCAGCCCGATCGCTAATCGATATACTCAGAGTGAGCGCCCGGTTGCGCGAGACCCACTTTTGCATCGCGTCAAACTCGTTGAGCATCCGCGATCCTATCATGCGAATAACCTCATCGACGGTCTTCCCGGGCTGGGGTTTGTTAATCAGAAACAGCACCAGGTTCTTGACGTCGGGCGAGTAGTTCCGGGCAATGTGGTCCAGCGGCGCCGCAGGGTGTTGCCCAGGCTGGAAGAACTCGCACGCGAGGGAGATGACGAGCTTTCCGAACGACACTAGGTCCTCTTGCTGCCTGTCAGGCCCATCCCCGATGCTGCCCTCGCGAGACTCACCTGGAACGCAGACACGGACGTGGTCGCGTCATGCGCCAAAACGTCCAGAATCCCACATCCGTTCAACCTGATCCGGTTCTTGCCCGTGATCAAGACCTTGCTTGGGTCGAGGTTCCGCGCAGCGAGACCTGACGTATGGATCGCCTTGAGCGCGTTGGCAATCTGCGTGATGTAGCTCCAAAGGACGCGTTCAGGGATGGGCATGCCAAGGCGCCGTTTGGGGTTGGGCCCGGGCGGAGGGGGATCCGGGTTGGGGTTGAGGTGCTCGTCCCACACGGTCGTCGAGTCGGGGTGGAAGTCGTAGATGAGGATCAGCGCTGCCGTGAGCTTCAGCAGGCATGGCATGACCAGAAGCTCACAGTTGTCGTTGAATGCCTTGGTGGTGAACGCCTCGCGTAGCCCAACTATGTTCGGATGACGCATACGCCGCCAGGTGTCAATAGCACCAAAGGCCTGCTCGTTGACCAGCTTGAACCCTGCCGTCAGCTCAACTTTTCATGAGAAGCGCAGCTCACCCTCGATACGTCGCATGACGTAGACGTTCCCGTCAACTTCGCTCGTTACACGGTAACAGGGCGCCGGGTGTCCGTATACCCTGCTACCGCCGTTCGGCGGCTGGCCGAGAGGCAAGAGCGTATGATAAACCCCGACCTCGGCTGGCAGACCGGTGGCATGCGCGGGACTGACAAGTGTCGCCTCGTGCCGAGACGTTAACATCCGCCGCAGGTCGTCGGAGATGAAGAACGAATGCAGAGCGTTGGACTGCAGTGGCGGCTTTCCAACGTGGGGGAGGGGCGAGGTGTACAGGTGCTGGTCGAGCTGTGCGTCAGCCTCGAACTGGCGACGCGGGGCAAGCGAGACCAGGCGAGGAAACCGGAGAGCGAGCAGGGGAAGAACATGGGTATCGCAAGGTGACTCACCGGTTGGCGCACAGTTTGATGTCCCATGAAGATGCTGCCATCCATCCCGGCAGCACCCATCGCGGACATGGCGTATTTGGGATCAAAGCCGTGATTCTGTGCGTCAGCTGAACTGCCTGCAAAAGCCCACAACTGGACGTACTGGCGGCATGGGTGCTCCACCGAGCAAATCTCCTTGCTGCACCGACCAGTGATCATCGCCTGCTGCGGGAAGGGGCGTGGTCCCCGGCCTGGCGTGAGCTGGAAGACTACATGAGATTCCAGATAGCTCACGTCGGTGACGCTGCATCCGCCATGGGTGTCTTGGGCACGAACACCGGCGCAGACAGATGCTCCGCTCCCAGCTCACTCGGCAGCGTCTTGCTGTCTTTCATCGTAGGCGTCGTCATTGTACTAGCATGGTCAGCCAACTCCATGGAGAAGGGCGGTGATACTTACGGCGAAGCCGACGGGTCCACTCCTGGCTGAACATCAGCTGCGATCACCTGGCTGCGTCTGTAGCTGACCGGTGGGTGATAGTATACACACTACCATCAGCATGCACCCAGATCGCATCAGCCCACTCACACCAGAATCTTTGAATCTACAAGCACTACCCTCAGCCCACAGCTTTCCGGTCTCCCGTTCCCAAACCTGACTTACCCATATATCAACACATTTCTACACAGTCGTTGCGTTGTCCCATCTGCCGTCAGCTCACCGCGTCGCGAGCGATTTCGAGCTCACCAGTCCGCTTATCAGGCGACAAGGCCCCAGCAGCAGCTGCAGAGCTCGCGCCCGACCCGAACGCCGCGGCGTTGACGTTCAATCCACCCGAACTCGGTTGGGTCTTGAGCGTAGCGGCCGCCGCGGCCTGTTGCGCCGTGAGCGGCGGGGGGCGGACGATCTGTATCGCCGAAGACGGTCTGGACATGGTACACGGCCCACTAAGTGTAGGGAGGATGGGGGATGAGTGTACAGCGCGTCAAGGGGGAAGGGTAGGGAGGGCAAAAGTCGAGAATGAGTATGACGAGCTGTTGGATTCTCGACCCCGACGCGCCCGCGCGCCGAATGGTGGCTCGGTCGGGCCCGCTTTGGCCGTGGCACCGAGTCATTGTTGCGCGATAGCGGCTGGACGGGCATATGCATAGGGCTGGGCGTGTATGGCGTGATAGTCGTATACTCTACTACAACTGTATACACAATGTACTCGGAATACTGGACAAACCGGCGGGAAGACAAGGAGGAACCATTGATAACAGCTGCGAAATCCTACGCCCCCGAAGGGAAAGGAGCCGTGTAGATCGAGAGGGACGCTTCACTACCTATGTCAGCTCACCATCAACCATCTGGGCTCGCGAGCTCACCGGACATTGTTGTGCCATCCCTGCAGCGTCAGTAAGGGCTCACAAAACGTGTCGAGTCGGACTCACGGCATACAGCGCCCTCGCCCAAAGCACCACCCGATCCCCCGGCCGCGCCATCCGGACGAACTCGCTTTCTGGGCCAAGGACAATTGTATGCTTTTTGTAGTACTGTCCAGCTGTATGTCAGCGTCCGCTATAACACTGCTAGACTCACCGTGCACATTGTGCTGGATGTCTAGACGAGGTCCCTCGACCTGCTTGCCGTCGCGGATCAGAGACAGCTCGAACCAGGTATAGGAATGGTCGTATGTCCCTACGTGTGAACCTCGAGCCAAGGGAGGGAGTCGGGCAACTCACCATACGCCTCGGTGTTGCTCGTAGACCACCCTTGATCTTTCGAGTCGGTGGTGACTTTCACCTGCCTCAACCATCCCTTCCGTTGTTGTTTCGCTGACCTCCCGTCGCCTACCTCCGCGTCTTGCGTCTCGACATTGCTGGTCGGTCCATCTCTCCAGTCCTTTCCGTCTGTGCTGCCCTCAGGCTCCGTCTCCTTCCTCGCCTTCTCCTGCGCTTCCGCTTCCCGCTCCATCCGATCCAGGACCGGATCCCACTGCTCCACACATCCGATTTCCCCTGAACACAAAATCCAACAATCCCCCTCTGCCTCTTTCAGTCCGCCCTCGCCTCCTAGCGCCATGATCTCCCTTATCCCGTCTTCGTCCTCCTGTCCATTGAGCCACCGCGCCCCAATGTGAACAGCCCTCCGGGGCGGCTGCGCGCCCGCGACGACGCGGACCTGACGCTTCATCTCACGCGTGCATACTGACCAATGCTCCGCCTCGTCCAGTATTCGCGGGACCAATTCGCCAGGGAGGTCGAGATGTGTGAGGTATAATGCTGTGAGGCGGTGGTCGGATGGCGATGGGTGTTCGTGCGTGTGAATAAGGTCCGGCGTAGAAATAGGCAGGAAGTACGAGAGCATCGAGCTGAGGGGCGTGCGGGCGGGTGTCGGGGCGATGCGAGGGGGAGGTTGAGGGTGGGTAACCACAAAGGCGCCGGGAAATGGCGGTGGGTAGTTGGGGTTGACGTTGCTGCTGCCGGTCGCAGGTGGCTCGTTGGCGACGCTCTCCTGATTCGCGTTCTGGGAGCTCCCTTGATCGGTTGCGTTGCCTACCAAAGATTGGACAATCCCCATGTTAGGCACCGCTGCCTTGATGCGTCGTGCTGGCGGTCAAAGGTGAGTGCGGCGAGTGAGGTGGCGACCACGGCGATGCCGATGACGATACGGCCCAAAAGAGGGTTCCTCCGAGGTTACTCCGTGTTTGCCCTTCGGCTTCTCCCGTCTCTCGATAAATAATGTCGAGACTCGGGTTCATCGACTCCTTCAGCTCTCGGTCGTCATGTCTACCTCGGAGAAAGCGGATATCTGTACGTGCTTCAGCTGACTTAGATAGTGTACTGCTCGCAGCTGACCTGCAGCGAAGCCCCGCTTTGACCTCTCTACGTACAGTCCGTCCAGCCTTCCATCCGACCTTGTTCTTCATCTTCTTAACGCCCAGGCGGTCGACTGCGGTACTTCTACTCGACCACCTCACCGCTCACACTCCTCGCCTCCTCTGATGCCCTCAAAAATGCCCAGATTGACGTGACGAAGTTTGAGAGCCTCATCAAGGAGTCGGGCGCGAAGGGGTGTTGGGTGAATTTGGGCGAGAGGGACCGGTATTGGAAGGCCAAGCAGCGTGAGTGGCTAGTACTTCTCTGACCATGGCGGGAGCAACGCTCGTGTGAAATCCGAGCTGTGCCGCGAGCTGTGAGCTCACGACAGTCGTCAACTCGTCGATACACCCCGACACGGGCGAGCCTGTTCCCCTGCCGTTCCGGATGAGCGCATTCGTGCCGACGAACTTGATGTGAGCTGCCATGGCCATCTTGTGCGCCACGAATGCTGACGGCAGTATCTGCGTGAGCTTGTTCGAGCATAGATAGCTTCTGCAATGCTCATACCAGGCCGGTATGCTCATGCCGAACCCCTCGTTGCGCTCGGTGATCTTTTGGCAATGGGCCAACCAAACGCTCAACGTTGCGGTGAGTCCGAATGCCCGGATCTTAGAGCCATCCGTCTCGCCTTCATTGCTCAAATCTCCCGTCGTGGCCTGTACTGACCGCAGGTCAACTTCAGCAACGCCAACAAATCCATCGAGATGACCCCGCAAGAGATCGGCACTGGTGAGCTTCTTGGTAGCCTGTGCTGTTCAAGCTCACAACAGCGTATGCGGCCGCAACCTTTACATCGG
>Ga0308169_10003814_pt1 | contig 14446 bp, 20 predicted proteins | sample PhyBR1_2_FD_202139 | JGI IMG/M metagenome (GOLD analysis project Ga0308169, IMG submission 202139) | Phyllosphere microbial communities from UC Gill Tract Community Farm, Albany, California, United States - DLSLSB.R1 | ecosystem: Host-associated > Plants > Phyllosphere > Unclassified | place...
CCACCCCATCTGCATATCTCCTCGCACGCAACGAAGGACGAGCTTCCCCTTCTTTCTCTCGTCTCGGCGAGTCGGCGGTCGACTAGAGGTTGGAGAGCTGCAGCGAGAGCGAGAAGCCGCGAGCGCCCCCCTCTCGACGGCTCTCTCCCTCGTCGCCTTTGCACATCAAGCGTGCTCGTCGACACCTGCGGCGCTGCAGCGAGAGGCGGCGCCGAGCAGCGAGAGAGAGAGCGAGGAAGCAGCCGAGGAGGAGAGGAGAGGAGCGAGCGGGAGCGACAGCTTCTCGTCGCGACGCACGCTCGATGGGGAGGGGCACTACAATGATGCATAGAGTACAAGAGGAAGAAGTACACGTCGTCGTCGCCATCGTCGTCGTGCGGCAAGAAGAGGGCCCGCTCAGTCCTTCTTGGCGACGGGGAGCTCGCCCCACTCTGCCTGGCCGGGCAGCCGCCCGACGCGCACGTTCTCGTAGTCGTCCGACTCGCCAATGTCGCCTGTTGCCCGCATGCGCTGTGTCGGAAGGTCTTTGTGCGTCAGTGCGGGTCCTCGTCGAGCAAGAGCGGGCTCGAGAGGAGAGGACCGCGAGGCGCACATAGTACTCCTCGCGGACGTCGATCTTGCGGCGGTCTTTGCGCATGCCGAGCTCCTCCTCCTTGCTGACGCTCTGAACCTTGTGGTCGCGGTAGTCGTACCGGGTCTGGGTAAAGTGCGACAGGGCGAACGAGGCGCAGGTGACGGTGGCGAGGAACGGGAGGCCGAAGAAGAGGAAGGGCTGGCGACGGAGAGAGACGGTGAAGGAGGAGCTGTGGGCGAGGGGAGGGAGGTCAGCGGGACTGGGCTGGGCAAGCGGCGAGGGTGGTTCGGCGGCGGCGATGCTGGATGCGGGGAGGGCGAGGAGGAGTCTGAGGAGAGGTCCGCCGCTGCGGCTGCGCTCCTCCCTGACCCGACACTTTTGCCGACCGATCGACCGAGCAGCACCTCTGCCTGCTTGGCCCGCCGAGGCGTGCGCCGGAGCCGACCTGCACCGCCCACTCGACGAGGCGGCGGGTGCGAGGCCGAGGTGAGGAGGGTAGATGACGGGACGCACGGGTTGACTGGCTTGGAAGAGAAGGGTGGCATGGCGTCTTGTGCCGACTTGTGCGACGAAAGGCGAGCAGAGGGCGGCGAACGAGCCGAGGGAGATGAAGCGGCCCAACTGGACGGCGACGGCTCGGCCCTCTCTCTCGACACTAGGTGAGCACAGAGGCAGCTGAGTTGCACGAGAGTAGCTATGGCAGTGTATCTAGCCCGGCGAAAGCTCCTCGCGAGAGCCGAGGGACGAGGTGGGCCGTGTTGATCTGAGCTTCCGCTCGCCGTCGGTTTCCCTCTCACCGCTCGCCGCCGACACGAGCACCTCGCCCCGCTAGCCCGACAGCCCGGCCCTTGACACCAGCCACCGGCACAGCACCCCCCAGGGCCGACCGCCAGCCATGCCGAGCGCGAGCACGACCCAGTCGAGCGAGCAGCGCACCCGGCTCCTCGAGCACCTCGTCCACCAGCACTTTGGCTCGGCCGTCGGCGAGGTCGCCAGCATCCTCCTCGCACGCGGCGCCCTCTCGTTCCCGCAGCTCGCAAAGCTCACCTCCCTCCCGCCCGCCCTCGTCCACGCCTCGCTCCTCGTCCTGTCGACCCACACGCTCCTGTTCCACTCGGACACCGAGGTCAACGGCCGCCTCACCGAGCTGTACGAGCTCAACCACGACGCGATCGAGCGCAGGCTCCGCGGCGGGTTGTACGTCGAGATGGCGAGCGAGTGGGACGGCGGCGAGCAGCTCGCGCCCGTGTGCGACATCCTCTGGCGCGAGGGCATCCTCGTCAAGGAGGACCTCGTCCACGTCGTCCAGGAGGAGCTCCTCAAGGCCCGCGACGACCACGACGCCCTCGCCCTTGCCGACGACCCCAAGGGCAAGAAGCGCTCGCGCGCCCTCGACCAGGGTCCGTTCCTTCTCTCCCTCCCTCCCTCCCTCCTCCCGCTCGCCTCCCTTGCCCAGTCGAGCTAACCCACCACACACTCCCCCTCACAGTCGCAGAAACGGCCGACAAGCTCGTGCGCAAGGCGTTCGCCCAGGGCTACCTCAACGTCGTCACGCCCGGCTCGCAGCTGTCGCCCTCGTCGCTCGAGATCAAGTGGGAGGAGGAGCTCCGCGCGACCATCAAGGGTGCGTCTCTTCCTTCTCTCTCGAGCCTCTTGCAGGCCGTGCTGCCTCTAAGCGGCCCGGTCCACCTTCAACCTCGAGCGTCGAGCTGACGTTGTCCCGCTCGCGCAGGCATCCCGTCGTCCAAGGACCTCGCCAACGTCAAGAAGCAGCTGCGCGAGAAGCAGGAAGAGTGGGACGAGGAGGAGCGCGAGCGTGCGCGGGGCAAGGTGCGGCCCCCTCCTCTCCTCTCCCGGACCTCCTCTTTCCCCCTTCTCCCGGCTCGGCTGACGCACACCTCGCATCGTGCGCGCAGGGAATGGACGCGGTCGCGGCAGAAGAGTCGGACGACGAGCCCAAGCGCAAGAAGCGCAAGAAGAAGAAGACGACCCAGCCCGACACCGACTCGGAGAACGACGACGCGCTCGACTTGCGCAAGGTCGATCCGCCTTTGCCGGTGCGTCCCGAAAGCTCTCTTGCGCTCTGTACGACGGCGACGACGTGCATGACGCTGACGCTGCCTTGAGGCCCGTGCAGGACGGCGCCTTCTTCAAGATCAACGAGGAGCGCTTCCACATCCGCTGGCGCGCCCAGGTGCGGCCTCGACCCGCTCTCCTCGCAATTCCTGCGTCCCTCCCCTGACCCTCTTCCACGTCGCCCGCAGCTCCTCCGCTCGTACGCGCAGGACCTGTACAACTCGCACGTCGCGGCGGTCCTCGGCGTCATCCTCGACCTCGTCAGCTCGGAGACGCAGCTCATGAGCGAGGGCATCTCGCGCGCCGTGTCGCTGCACGAGATCAACACGCGCTTCGACCGCCTCCCGGCGCACCTCAAGCCGGCCCTGTCGCAGACGTTCGCCAAGCACAAGGACGACGGCGCGTGGCCGCCCAAGCGCGACCGCACGGCCGACTACATCCTCGCCATCTGCGAGGTCCTGTCGGGCCAGGACCAGTGGGGCATGACGACGCGCGAGATGTTCCTCCTGCAGCAGGGCGAGGGCTCGCACGCCAAGTGGGCCGTCAACTGGACCCAGCTCGGGCGCGCCATGAAGCGCTCGCTCGTCGAGGCCGTCATCCGCGACAAGCTCGGCGACAGCGCCATCCGCTGCTGGAGGATCATGGAGGCCAAGGGCAAGCTCGACGAGAAGCACGTGCGTCCCTGTTCCTCTTCCTCGTCGCCTCTCTCGGCGCTTGCGCACCTAGGGCGCCCTCGAGCTGACTCTCCTCTCGCCTCGCTCGCTCGCAGGTCGCCCGCCTCGCCTTCCTCTCGGTCAAGGAGGCGCGCGAGGTCCTCGGCCGCCTCTCGGCCGCGCAGCTCATCGAGCCGCAGGAGGTCCCGCGCACGGCCGACCGCGCGCCGTCGCGCACCCTGTACCTCTGGTTCGTCGACTTCAACAAGGTCGTCACGTCGCTCATCGGGCACCACTACAAGGCGCTCGCCAACGTGCAGGCGCAGCGGCAGCACCAGCTCGAGATGCGCCGCGGCCTCGTCGACAAGATGGAGCGCACCGACGTCCGCAAGGACGACTCGCTCCTCACCAAGCGCGACCAGGAGGGCATCGTCGAGCTCGAGCAGACGCTCGAGGCGCTCGCTGTCGCAGAGCAGCGCCTCGACGAGCAGCTCTTTGTCCTGCGCGAGTTCGACCCCGACCCTGCCGCCGTCTAGCTCTTCCTGTCCGCGTGCAACGCAGCTCGTCGTCGTCTCTCTTTCGCTCTCTCGCAGCACAGTGAGTCTGGAAGCGCTCTCTCACGAGCAAGAGCGAGTCGCGAGCCGAAAATCGAGTTGCAGTTGCGACGGATCGACAGAGAGGCAGCGTCGTAGGTTCAGAATACTGCGAGCAAGAGAGGGCGCGGTCAGTCTTCTGTGCGGCCAGTCTCAGAGAGAGAGAGAGAGGAAGAGAGGAGAGCGGGACGCACCAAGTCGCATTCCCTGCAGGGCGATGAGGAAGCGGACGCCGGTCCGAGCGTCGGCCTCGAGCTCGTTGAGCTCGCGCTCGATACGCTCGTGCACCGTCTCGTCCACCATCTCGTCCTCCTCTTCCTCCTCGTCCGCCTCGTCCTCTGCATCGGTCGCCGGCTCGCGCACCTCGCCCTCGAGGTCGAGCTCCCGGGGGCTCTCCTGCCCGCTCGAGGTCTCCTCGGCGATGGCGTACGTGCCGAGCTTGTGCACGACCTGCGCCTCTTCCTCCTCGCCCGTCGCCGCCGCGGCCCCAGCGCTCGGCGTCCTCGGCTGGCTGTGCGGGCTGACCGGCGCGCCGGGCGAGTGCGGCCCGCGGCCCGTTTCGACGGCGAGCCCAACCGGCGCCGCAAACGGCGAGAGCCTCATCGGGCTCGAGTTGCGCCATGGGCTGCCGCCGGCCCCGCCGGCGCCGCCGTTGAAGAAGTGGCCCGGCGTGCTCACGCGCCGCCCGCCGACGCCCGACCCGACCGACGCCGCCGTGAGCGAGAAGCCGGCAAAGTCGCCGCTGAAGACGCGCGACGAGGGCGACGAGCGCGAGGTGAAGCCGAAGCCGAGCTGCGGCGCCGACGTGCTGAAGAAGGTGGCCGAGGAGGGTCGGCGCGTCGGGGCTGCTGGGACGGGCGGGCTCATCGAGAGAGGCGGGGCGAATTGAGGGGAAGGCTCGTCGCGGATGGACGATACGGCGGTCGAGGTGGCAAAGGAGGAGGAGGGAGGAGCTCGAGGCGCGTCGAGGGTGGAAGAGCGCGAGGGAGGCTGAGAGCGGCGGGGCGTCGACGACGATGAGCGCGGGGCGACTGGGTCCTTGGGCGGCACAGGCGGCGGCGAGTCGGTGCTGGGCGTCGGGAAGGTGAAGATGTCGTCCTTGATGTGCTGGATGACGACTGCGCGCGAGAGAGAGGGAGGAGAGGTCCGGGCGGGTCAGCTCGCTCGCGCAAGAAGCTCCCGCAAAGCGACTCTGAGAGAGGCACGCACCGATGACGTCGCGCAGAGGTGTCTTGCCGGCGTCCGAGTCACTCCATCCTGCAGCTATCCGGGCCTGCCGGACGAGGTCGGCGAGGACGACCATCTCCTCGAGGATGAACGGCGGCGAGAAGTGGCCGAAGAGCTTGTCCTTGGGTTGCGAGGACTGCGGGCGGGCGATTGAGTCAGCCCTCTGAACGGGCGGAGCTGAACGGGAGGGCGAGAGAGGCTCACAGGGTAGCTGCACTCGAGGAAGATGACTGAGAGCTTGCCGGCGACGATCTTGGGCGCCGCCGCCTTCCAGATGTTGAGGTTGAACCCTCGGCGCGAGATCGAGTCTGCGTGCATGAGGAGAGGAGCGTCAGGATGGGTCGGCGACGCAGGCGAGTCGTGCTTGAGGAAGAGGACGCACCCGGCTCGACGTCGCCAAAGAACAGGAGCTCGCGCCCGCTCTGCTCCTCGCGCACGAAGAACGCCGTCGAGTTGTAGCACTCTCCTTCTGCGCCACCTGCTGCAGGCGCAGGGCCGACGGCTTGCGGCTTGAGCAGCTCCTTGCTCTTGCGGTGCTTGTGAAAGGCGGACGGGTCGGTGCCGTGCGAGAGGGGGAAGGCGTGGAACGAGAGCGAGGGGGAGAGGGGCAGCTGCGCGCTCGGCTCGGTCGGGATGCTGCGAGAGAGGAAGGATTAGGACGAGGATCCGGGAGAGGCGGTGCGAGCGACTCGACGCACTTCTTGTAGTGGTACGCGCGCCCGATCGTCACCGAGTCGTCCCACCCGCCGAGCATGGGCCACACGCCGCCGTCCATGAGCCGCTCGATGTTGGCGATGGTGCGCTTGATGCCGTACACGGGTCGGGGCGGCGGACGACAGGCCGCCGACGAGATGATGAGCCCGGCGATGTGGTCGAGGTGGGCGTGCGTGATGGCGAAGCAGCTGCGGGACGGCGGGAAGAAGGGTACGTCAGCTTCCTCTAGGCAGGATGCAGTAGGGTCAGGGCAAGGCGAGCGAGAGAGGCGCACCGGACGAGGTCCCACACCCGAGCCGCCGCCTTGCCGCCTCCTTCTCGCCCGACGACAACGCCTGCCCCTTGCGCGACCGTCTCGCCGCTCGCCGGCGTCTCGCCCGCCTCGAACAGCTCGAGCTCGCGCTTGAGCTCATGCGCGTCGACGCCAATGTCGAGGCCAAAGCCCTCGAACGCGTACGGGTTGCGCTCGACGAGCGACGCGACGGCGCCGATGGTGGACCCACCTGCGGGCAGGGTACTCGTGTCAGCTTTGGCGAGCTTCGGGAGGCAAGAGCGGCGGGGAAAGAGAGCGCACCTTCGATGCCGGTGCAGCCGTCGGTCCACTTGTCGGCGTACGGCTTGACGAGGAAGCTCGACAAGTTGGTCTCGATGGGCCCGCCGCCGCAGCCCTGCAAGCACGAGTATGGTCGTCAGCCATCGTGCTAGCAGGCAGGCGCACGCGCTCGGGTCGAGGTGGAGAGCGTGGGACGCACGAGAACGAGGAGCTCGAACGCCGGCAGTTGGCCCTCGCGCGACAGCCGCACATGGCCGCAGTAGTCCTCGACGCGCCTGCGGCACTCTTCTGCAGGGTCGGTTCTCGTGCTAGACCGGCTGCGGTCCCGGTGCGCGTCCGGGTCGCGCGAGTTGGGTGGGCTGGTCGCGCGAGGTGGGGGAACGTCGGCGGCCGGGCGGTGTGGCTGCTGGGCGAGGCGGGGCGCGGGTGCTGCTGCGCTCGTCGCGGCACTCATGCGCACGGTGCAAGTGTCGAGCTGGTCGGTGGAAAGGTTTGATGAGGGGGAGCGAGAGCGAGAGGAACGACAGCGGGGACTCGCCGCTTCGACGCCGTCCCGGCCGAACAGGAAGGCCAGCTCCTGGCCGACCCTTCGAACGACGCGCTTGCATTGCGGAGTTCCGTGGACGGACGACGCTAAGACTTTGATCTGATGCCTGGCACGACTCGCGGCTGCGCTTCCGCCGTTTTTCCCGCCGACCCAGCTGCAGTCCTCCCCGGCCGCTCCTGAGCGTTCAGCGCTCGCGCCGCGCGGTCGCCTCGAGCTCTCTTTCTCTGGTTCCGCCGCCCCTTGGCTGGTCGTCGTGCTCTCGTTGCACACGAGTCGCAAACACGAGAACCCTCTCAAGGACCGGCCGAGAAGAGCAGCAGGGTCGCGTCGAGAGAGAGGGAGCGTGGGACGCCCGGGTCGTCGAGAGCAAGTGGGCTTTCCCACGCTCGCGAGCGCTGTCACGCTTCTTCGATGCGAAGAAGCAGGCGCGCTGAGTGCCGTTCGAGAACAGGCATGGCGAGTGCGGGCGATCGGCTGGATAGCAACGGCGGCAAAGTCCGTGCACAGGGTGCGGAACCGCGGCATGTCGTCCGCGGCGTGGACGGCGGAGAGTGGCTCCACCGGGCCGGGCGGGTCGAGAAGCGTAGCAGTGAGGGCACGAGCTGCAGGGTCTCGCGGCGACGGCTGCGCCTCGTCGCGAACTCGAAGGCGAGCTCGAGGAGGACTGCTCGAGCGAGAGCGGCAGCAGGAGGAGCTCGTCTCGAGCGGGCGCTGCAGCGAGCCCGCGCAGGTGCCCAGGACTCGACGCTGCACACAATACACGATGCCTGCACGGATTGTGCAGCCCTACCCTGGCGACAGCAGCGCTGTGCTCGCTCAAGGTCGCGCTCGAACTCGGCCGCGCGAAGGGGCAACCGCGCGCGGATGCTGGAGCAGGACCTGCTCATAGCTGCACGAGCGCTAGGAGAGCGATGCGCGCAAGCCAAACAAGCTGGATCCCGCCACTGGGCGAGGATGAGGCAACGAGGGAGGACGGAGGAGGAGAAGGAGGAGGAGGAGGAGGAGGAGGAGGAGGAGGAGGAGGAGGAGGAGAGGATGGGAGGCCGCGCGCCGCTCGGGGCCGGGGCCGAGCAGCCTCGCAACAGAGTCTGAGCGGGCGTGCGCAGGAAGCAAGACGCGCGAGGATCGCGGTAGAGCGAGAGCTGTGGTCGTCGCTGTCCGAGTCTCCGCCGACACCAGCCGACGCCGCCAACGCCCTCCGTTCTCCTCACCTTCAGCTCTCCCGCCAAGGACGACAGCCACCATGCTCGCCCTTGCCTCGTCTTCTCGCGTGAGCCCAACGTGCCCGCCCCTCGCGCGCCGTCGCCACTCGTCCAACTCGCTGACACTCGCTCCCTCGCCGCAACAGTCGCTCGCCCGCACCAGCGCACCCCGTTCCATTGTCGGCTCGTGGGTCGCCCAGCGCGGCCTCGCGACCGCCCAGGACCCGTACGACGTTGTCGTCATTGGTGGCGGTGCGTTTGCCTCTCCCCTCGTCCTCCTCGTCGCCAACACCCGCAGGACATCCGCGACCGCACGGCGCGAGGCTGCTGCGGGATGGGTCGCGCGTGCATTGGGATGGCGAGCTGACTCTCTGTGACCCTCCCCTCTCGCCCCTCGCCCTCCTCGCACCCTTCGACTCGCTCTCCTCCACTTCACCTCGCGACCCCCCCAAACCGGCTTACCGCCTCGCTCGTTTCCCCACCTCCCTCCCGACACGCCTCCTGCTCCTCTCGACCATCTGCACCGACTCGATCGACGCTCTGCGCATGCCGCACAACAGGCCCCGGTGGCTACATCGCCGCCATCAAGGCCGCCCAGCTCGGCCTCAAGGTGCGTCTCCCTCCCGCTTTCGCCGGCGCGCAGCAGCCCTGGGGCGACACGGCTGACCCAGACCAACGTGCGCGCAGACTGCGTGCATCGAGAAGCGCGGCTCGCTTGGCGGCACGTGCCTCAACGTCGGCTGCATCCCGTCCAAGGCCATGCTCAACAACTCGCACATCTACCACCAGACGACCCACGACCTCAAGGCTCGCGGCATCGACGGTGCGTCCTGTTTCGCTCTGTTGACGTGTGCGACTACGGCCGCGGCGCGAGCCGGCGGACGCAGGCGCTACGAGCAGCTCCGCGAAGGCGACGCTGACCTCGCTTTTCTGCGCGCCCGCTCTCCTGCAGTCGCCGACGTCAAGCTCAACCTGCCCAACATGCTCAAGGCCAAGGACAAGTCGGTCAAGGCTCTGACCGGCGGCGTCGAGTTCCTCCTCAAGAAGAACAAGGTCGACTACATCAAGGGCGCCGCCTCGTTCGCGTCGCCGACCTCGATCGACGTCGCCCTCATCGACGGCGGCAACACGCAGATCGAGACCAAGAACACCATCATCGCGACCGGCTCCGAGGTGACGCCGTTCCCCGGCATCGAGATTGACGAGAAGCAGATCGTCTCGTCGACGGGCGCGCTCGACCTCCAGGAGGTCCCCAAGAAGATGGTCGTCATCGGCGCCGGTGTCATCGGCCTCGAGCTCGGCTCCGTGTGGTCGCGCCTCGGCGCCGAGGTCGAGGTCGTCGAGTTCCTCGGCGCGATTGGCGGCGCCGGCATGGACGGCGAGGTCGCCAAGAACTTCCAGAAGATCCTCGGCAAGCAGGGCCTCAAGTTCAACCTCAACACCAAGGTCCTCGGTGCGCAGAAGAAGGACGGCAAGGTCCACCTCGACGTCGAGGGCGCCAAGAACGGCAAGAAGTCGACCGTGCGTCCTTCTTGCTCCTCTCCTCCTTCCTCGAGCCGGCGCCGCTGAGGCAGTCAGTGCGCCTCGTGCTGCTCGCGCACCTCGTACTGACTCTGTGGATATGCACGTGCCGCGCAGATCGAGGCCGACGTCGTCCTCGTCGCCATCGGCCGTCGCCCGTACACCGAGGGCCTCAACCTCGACAAGATCGGCGTCGAGGTCGACAACCGCGGCCGCATCGTCATCGACTCGCAGTTCAACACGTCGGTCAAGGGCGTCAAGTGCATCGGCGACGTCACGTTCGGTGCGTCGCGCTGTCCTCGTCGTTCGCTCTCGCTCGTGCTCGGGCCTCTCGCTGACCTTTTTTTGCCTCCCTGCAGGCCCTATGCTCGGTGCGCCTCTCTTCCACGCGCACCGGAACTCTATCATCTCGACGAGCAGGGCCACGAGAAGGCGTGCCTGTCGCCGTGCCGCTCGAGCCGCTCATTGACCTTGCCCCCCTCCCGCCCGCAGCGCACAAGGCCGAGGACGAGGGTGTTGCCGCCGTCGAGTACATCCAGTCGGGCTTCGGCCACGTCAACTACGGTGTGCGTTGCTCGTTCCCTCAGTCCGTCGAGCTGCGCAGCGCTGGGCGGGCGAGAGCGTCGCGCGTCGGCGTCTCGCCGACCTTCTCAACTCGTGCTCTCGAGCTGACGCCCTCTGGCTCTCCTGCAGGTCATCCCGAGCGTCGTCTACACTCACCCTGGTGCGTCTCTGCCCTTCTCAGATCCGCTCGAGGCCGTACGAGACTGACTTGACCCCACCTCTCCCCCTCCTCCTCCCTCTCTCGCCACAGAGGTCGCGTGGGTCGGCAAGACCGAGGAGGACTGCAAGGCGGAGGGGATCGAGTACCGCGTTGGTAACTTCCCGATGGTCGCGAATTCGCGGTGCGTCTCGTTCTCTGTCTCGACGAGGAGCGCCGAGGAGACGGCGGAGGAGACGCCGCGCTCTCGCGCCGTCCCAGCGCGCGAGGACGCGCTCGCCTTCCGTGGCCTTCCGCTGCTGCGTGCAGGCGATGTGTGTGATCGGGTGTGCCAGAGAACGTGAGCTGACGATTTGCCGCCGTCGTTCCACCCCTCCTCGCCCTCCCCTCCCCCTTCCTCGTTTGCCACCCTGCCCCGCCCGTCGCGCGCTCTCGTCTCGCGCAGTGCCAAGACCAACAACGACACGGACGGATTCGTCAAGGTCCTCGCCGAGAAGCACACCGACAAGGTGCGCTCGCTCTCCCTTCATCCCCTCGCACTTGAGCGAAATCCTGACCTTCGCGCGCTTCTGCGCACCCTTACCCGCAGATCCTTGGTGCCCACATTATCGCGTCGGCGGCAGGTGACATGATGTGCGTCCCCCTTTCTCTTCGTGAGCCGCTGCGTGACGGCCTCGGCTGACGCTCGCTCTCCCCTCCCTCCTCCTGCTCCGCCTGCACCTCACCCACTACCCCTTCCCTCCTCGACACCTCCCTCGCGCGCTCTTTCTGCTGCTGCAGCCACGAGGCGGCGGTCGCGCTCGAGTACGGCGCGTCGGCGGAGGACGTCGCGCGCACGTGCCACGCGCACCCGACGGTCTCGGAGGCGGTCAAGGTGCGTCTCACTCTCGCTCTCCTGCTTATCTTTGCCTCAACCCGAGCTGACCTACCTTCTCCGTGTGCGTTCACAGGAGGCGTTCCTGATGGCGAGCAGCGGCAAGGGTGCGTCTCTCTCGCCTCATCCTGCCTCTCGCTCTCGCTCTTTGAGCTCGGCCGCGCCTCGTGCTGACGTCCACTCTCCTCGCAGCTCTCAACGCCTAAGCGCCTTTCCTTCACGCCCCGCATGAGTTAGACGGCCGCCCGCACCTTTTTCGAGGGACGGCCCGGAGGAGGGAGGGATTGATTCGTCCTGCAAAGCTGTACTTGGTCTCCGCGCGCCCAGTCGTGCTCAACTGAAAGAGCGGGAGAGGAAAGAGAGCTGCCTTGATGGCCGAGCGAACGAGCTGTGACGAAGAGCAGACAGGCTCGCGCACTCGAAGGCGGCCGACGACACGCTCCGTCGCTGCAGAGCTGGGCTGGGTCTCGCGCGCTTGCTCTCAGAGTTGTGAGCGAGAGAGAAGAGCGAACAGCTGCCCTGGCTCGAGAGATTGAGCTGAAGCAGAAGAAGAGCCGGCAGCTCGTGCACTCGACCTGCGGCGGCTGAGGACCGCTCCTTGAGCTGTGCGCCTGTTGTTGGCATGACAGCAGCACCGTCACAAGCAAGGCGAGATAGTATAATGGCTAGTACACTCGGTTCTGATCGGTTCTGCTTCCGAGCAATCTGGGTTCGATCCCCAGTCACGCCTTTTGCCTTTTTGGCGCCCTGCTCCCCTCAAGCTGAGCAGGCTTTGTGCTCTTTTGCCGGCGCTCAGAAGGGGCAGTGAGCGACGCGGGCGAGCTGTGTGTGCTGCTTTGAGGAAGCTGGCGAGGGCGGCAGTGTGAGGGGTTCGAACGCTTTGCCATTGCCCTCTCTCCGTCCTTGCCCCTGCCCTGGCTGTCGTCCGCACTTGCAGAGATTTACTGCAAGTCATTCTCAATCATGGACACCCGCTTCCCAGAAGATGGCAGCGAGGCTGGCATCGAGGGCGTTGAGGTCGACAAGTCGGGCGCGTTCGCCCGCTGTGCTGTCCAGGCTCCCAGCGGCGGCCTCTCCTTTGTGTGTCCTTGCTGGATTTGGATCCTCTCTTGCACGTGCATCTGCACGACGCTGGACCCGCAGGAGATGGAGCAGAGAGTGTACACCTTGGCCGCCCGTCCACCTTCTCGAGCACCCTCGCAGCACCTGTTCCTTTCACTCGCTGTTTGTCACAGGGGAGGCCGCAGTGAGGCGAGGTTGCTGCTCAAGCACAGGAGGCCTTGCTGCGTGGCCAGTGTGAGGTGGAGAAGGTGACAGTTGAGCTGCCTGTCTGCGCTCAGGCCTCTCCTGATGGCCTACTCCTTCCTCACTTGCCGGCTTGCCTCTGCTCGTACTGACTGTGGACAAACTGCGCCCAACCTCGCAGACCAGGGCCTTCAGAGGAGATGCAGGAGAGCGCTCAGGACGCAGGACGGAGCTCTGTGAGTCAGCCCACACGCTTCAGGATTCCTGGCAGCAATGCGGCAGTGGCTCTGCTACCTACCAGGATGGCCGGGAGCGTCAGATGAGGCACAGGTCGAGCGGACACCCGCGTGGCGAGCGCATCAGACAAAATGCTGTTATGAATGTTGGCAAGGGTCAAGCACACATAACAAGCTCGGTTGATCTAGTTGGTTATGATGTGGACCTAATATCGCTCTCTCCCGATTGTGTGACAAGTCCAATGTCGGCGGTTCGATCCCGCCACTGAGCAAGCACCCGCGCCGTGAAGCGTGCGGACTCACTCTTTTGCCGCGCCGGCAGAGCCGGGCAGGTTTCTTACTCCTTGGCCGATCTGCCACTGGCTCCTAGGTCCTCTCCCTTTGCTTGCACAAGCTGCACATGGCTGCAGAGCAGGCTGTGAGCAAGAACAGCCAGTCGAGAGGGCAACCTTCTCGAGTTGCGTGGCGTCCCCCTGCCCCCCTCTTGACTGGCTGCTTGCAACAGACACACTGGGTGGTGCACTGTAATGTGGTGCGCGCAAGTCTGGAGCCACGCACTCACAGCCAGCGGGACACGGTTGCACAGGGAGCCACACCTGACGTGCTCAGACCTCTTTGGTTCACACCAGCAGTTCCTGCAGGCTGGTCACAGCAAGCAGGTGCAAAATTGAGCATGTTTCTGGCACCACTAGAAGAGCAGTCACATACCAAAGGGCCAGTGGTTGGAGCGGATCGTGGCGACAGAAGCGACACAGGTTTGTTGCCAGCTTCTCGGGAACGCTGACCCAGCTGCGTCTCGAGCTCGAGGGACATTTGGCAAAAGGATAGGGTTGCGCCACTGAGGAAGTACCTGCACCATCAAACGTGCGAACTCATCCTTTTGCTGCCCTGGGGAACAAAGTTTGCCCCTTTACTCCCTGGCTGGCCTGCCACTTGGTCCTACACTAGCTCACACTCTCTTGCTGCTTGCGCAGGGGGAACAAAGTTGCTCAATCAGATCTTGATCCCTTGCTGCCACTCTCAAAGGGCCTCTGGCAGCGAACCAATCGTTTGGGGAGGGAACGCAGAGCGAAGGGCAGAACCCTGGAAATAAGTGTTGAGAGCTAGCCAGACATATTTGGTGGTCCAGAGGGGCGTACTGAATTTGCTTAGAGGTCTGGGTCTCCCAGCCTGCCAATGGGTGAAGGGACCTGACAAGGTCCCAAATAGTGCCATCCGGTCAGATCGCAGGGTGGTTACAAGGACATGGCCTGGGAGCCCTCTGACCTCTCCTCATAATGGGAGATTACTACGGAGCTCAACACAAAGTCTACCCCCCCAGGTCTGACCAATGGGTGACAGGGACCTGACAAGGTCTCAAATAGTGCCGTCCGGTCAGATCGCAAGTTGGTTACAAGGGCAAGGCCTGGGGCCCTCTGACCTCTCCTCCTAATGGGAGATTACTACAGAGCTTGACACAAAGTCTACCCCCCCTGGTCTGACCAATGGGCGACAGGGACCTGACAAGGTCTCAAATAGTGCCATCCGGTCAGATCGCAAGTTGGACACAAGGACAAGGCCTGGGAGCCCTCTGACCTCTCCTCCTAATGGGAGATTACTACAGAGCTCGACACAAAGTTGGAGGGCCACCCTAAGTATCCATCTCTCACTGGACTGACCCAAAGAGCTCACCCTCCAAGCGGTAGGTCACTAGCCCACCTATTCAGCCCA
>Ga0308169_10003815_pt1 | contig 14440 bp, 14 predicted proteins | sample PhyBR1_2_FD_202139 | JGI IMG/M metagenome (GOLD analysis project Ga0308169, IMG submission 202139) | Phyllosphere microbial communities from UC Gill Tract Community Farm, Albany, California, United States - DLSLSB.R1 | ecosystem: Host-associated > Plants > Phyllosphere > Unclassified | place...
AAGGGTATGGAGGGTTCGATGATGATCAAGATTCATCAAACGAAGCGAGAGGTGCAAGTCACGAGAGGGATCCAACTACTAGTACGAATGGAGAAGAAGATACAGATGATCAATTGGAAGATGAGCTAGACGTCACTTCTTCGAGTCAAGAGGAATTGGATCAAGATCATCTCAATCAACCACAACAACCTCGAGGTGAACAACTCCCTCGTAACGCAAAAGGTTCCTTCTTACAACCTCGTAGACAACCACAACCTCCTCACTCAGTCCTCGTTGCGGATCCCTCGACTTCCCCTCCTCCACAACCACAACCACAATCTCCCTCTCTCACTTCCTCTTCACTACACGCCCAATTCCTCCCCCAACCAGCAACAGAACGTACTCCACTCCTGAACCAACCCTCCTCATTCCCTGATACAACCTCTCACCCTCACCCTCAACAACACGGAATCATTAGAGGTCGAAAAGGATCTATAGGAGGTACAAGTTCACTCGGAGGAGGAGGAGGGAGACAGAGGAGAGGTTCGACGTTTAGTAGAGAGAATTGGAAAGCTGCTATTGAAGAACATAGGGGTGAATCAACTTGGGGTCAAACTTTATTCAATACGTACGTCTCCATTCTTCCTTTCCTTTTCCTTTTCCTTTCACTCGTTAAAACTGACGAGTGAGATATTTGTATATATAGAGTGAATGTATTAGTTGGAGTAGGGTTGTTGGCAGATCCATTAGCATTCGCTTATGGTGGATGGATCTTGGGAATTTTACTCCTCCTCTTTTGTGCACTCGTCACAAACTGTAACTCCCTCTCTTCCTCCCTTCTCCTCAATTTCCTCCAACTGACAACAAGTTTCGAGAAACTATAGATACAGCGAAAATGTTGGCCTCCCTCATGAGGTTAGATCCGACCCAACACACCTACGCCGATGTCTTGATCAGTGCATTCGGACCTCGCTCCCGTCGATGGATCTACGCACTTTTCGTGGTCGAATTGGGAACTTTCAGTGTAGCCGCAATAGAACTCTTCGCAGATAGTCTCAGTTCATTGTTTCCTCGAATCAGTTCAAACATTTTCAAAGTGTTTTCCTACTTTATGTGAGCCCCCACCTTTCTACTCCCTTATTCTCGGAACTCGAACTGATCAGAGGGAATGAGGGAGTAAGTTTGGTACCGACCACTTTCTTACCCTTGAGGTTATTATCCCTCACTTCATTATTGGGAATCCTTTCCTCGGTCGTATTGTTGGCAGTGATAGTAGCAGATGGAACGATCAAGACTGAGTCACCAGGAAGTCTGTGGGAACCGATGGAGACAAATACGGGACCGAATTGGAAGAAATTACCAATTTGTTTCGGGTTGATGATGAGTGGTGTAAGTCCCCCCTCCCTAAGTCTCTCTCGTGAGTGGGAGTAGGGGCTGATTTGTATTTGGGGAGAGGAGAGATTAGTTCTCGGGTCATGCGGTTGTTCCATCCCTTTATAGGGATATGAAAAGTGAGTTTTCTCTCACCCTCTCTCTTTCATACCGTGAAAGAACGAAAGGCGCTGATGAGACTTGACGGGTTTGAGCACAGATCCTCAACATTTCGCATCTATGATCAATGTAGCGTACATCATCGCATTCTCAGTTTCACTCATTTTCGCAGTGCTAGGTTATGTCATGTGCGTTTTCAGCTCTCTCATACTCCATGACTACTCTTCGCTGGGACTGATAATTGTGATATTTATCGCTCGCAGGTTCGGGAATGGAGTTTCTGCGGAAATTACGAAAGATTTATCGAAAACTGTTGGGTACCCCGTTGCTTTGACCAAAGTTGCAGTGTGGATGGTAGCAGTGAGTTTTCAAGATCGATCTCGACGACGAAGTCGTCGCTGCAAACCTGAGCTGACTAGGTCGTCGATTTTGAATCATCATCTCAACAGATCAACCCTCTCGTCAAATACGCCGTAGCGAACAAACCCCTCGTCACAACTTTTGAACACTTGATCGGACTCCATCCCATTGCCCCATTACCACCACCACCACCTCCCGCTCCTTCTCGACCACCGATGACTTCGGCCCTCTCGACTTCCTCCTCTGAAAGTGGTCTCGTCTATTCCTCGCTTCCCCCAATTCGACCTTCAACCTCTTCCTCCGTCTCCCTCTCCCTCTCCCTCCCCTCGACCTCCTCAAAAGCCCGTCGAATCCAACTAATTCGTTATTGGTTCCTTCGACCCGTTCTCTCAATCATTTTCGTTCTCGTCGCGATCGCGATTCCAGATTTCGATCGAGTCCTCTCCTTCTTAGGTTCAGCATCCGCTTTCGTCATTTGTTGTATCGGACCTATAGGAGCCTACTTGATCCTTTCTGTTCCCTCCTCCTCCTCCTCCTCCTCAACCCTACTCGGAGCAGAAGAAGGAGGGTATTCGAAAGTACCTGCGAGGGTAGGACCAGGGTTGTTAGGAGGGTTAGGAGGGGGACTTGAAGATGGAGAAATCCAAGATATAGTGAGTGGGATCGTCGATCCTAGTGTCGCGCAAATACATTTAATCGAAGGAGTAGGGAGGGAATTAGTCGTAGGGAAATTCGAGAGAATGGTTTGTTGGGTGTTGTTGGGAGTAAGTATCATCATGGCGAGTGTAGGAACCGTTTGGAGTTTCTTACCAGAGTTCTAGTGAGTCGGGTCCCGGTGACGGGAGGAATGTTTTGAGGGAGGAGTTTACTTATCTAACTGAGCAACTTTCGCAACCATTTTTTTTATCCTTTGTAATGTTCCCGGTGGCCCGCTTCGTAGTCTGACAGCGTGTCCTTCACGCTCTCACTGTACTTTCTGTCCTCGCTGAGCTTCGCTCGATCGCTTCAATCGACTCGGAGAGGTCAGGAATGAGTCCTCCTCGAAATTGTCAGTGAGTCGAGTTGAACGTCGGAACTTTCAAGCTCGAGATTATCACTTGCTCGTCGGCCTTGCTTTCGACGATTCAGCGACGTCGAGCTGTGTATCGTCGGCTCGAGTCGATCACAGGCATTACAGAACCGATTTCGAGTCGAAAGCGTCAATTGCCTGTCGTGCGCCTCGATGCTGCTCGTCCTTCGACGCTTGACCGACTCATTTCGTCAGCTTCACTACATTCCGAGCTCGTCGGCGTCGATCTCCTAGCTTCGAAGATGTTTCCAAGTTCGACGAGATCGATTCGATGTTTTCGAAGATACGAGACTATTTGAGATGCTGAGCTAGCGACATCTCTCTCGTGGAGTCCTCCTATAGTAACGAGACCGTCGAACAAAGTAAGGTCAGTAATGTAACTCCTCGGAAAAGAGCGATATTTCCCTCCCCCTTAATTCCCATACCTCCTCCTCTTCTCACCACCGACTTTCCGACATCCGCTCTCATACGGCTTAGCCTCTAGTAGCTGGCACCTAGCTCTCACGACCCTCTCAGCAGTACCCCGAGTCCAGCATACGTTCAACTTTGTTGTCCTTTCTTTCTCCCCTTCTCCCCTTTCCCCCTCTCTCTCTCTCTCTCGTCGCCATTAGATGGCCGACTATGATCAACCACCGCCCTCCAAGGCTTCATTAGTGAAATGGTGGAAAATGTTTACTAGCAAGGACAGCAAGAAGAATCAGAATCAGCCTTCATCAAGTTCGAATACAAGATCACTCAATCTCGGTCAACCAGGAGGGGGTCCTTCGAATTATATTCCACCGGGTAGAGGTCTCGAGAGAGGTAAAGATGGTAAAGGTAGAGTGTTTGGAGTCAGTTTGGAACAGAGTCTGCAGTATGCGAGTGTTGCGATTAGCATGGTTGGAGCGTGAGTCTCCCCCCTCCTTCTCTCTCTTGCTGATAGACTGATCAATTGGGATTTGCAGAGATGGGAAACAATATGTTTATGGTTATGTACCGATCGTAGTAGCGAAATGCGGTATGATGCTTAAAGAAACAGGTGCATTCTCATCGCCTCACTTCATTCACCGTTCCGTTCACTGACAATCTCTTGTTACACTATTCCTCCATCGATTCCTACCCAACTTTCAAACGCAACCCCTCTTTTTATTTTCGATCACATCGCAAAAAAAAAAATCCTCTCTTCCCTCATTCAGCAACTCAAACTGAGGGAATTTTCAGGGTTTCCGGGTCAAACAAACGAATCAATCAGTTACAGATAGTGTTTGATGAACCACCGCGGTATGGGAAAGACTTTGATTGGACGGGTTACAGCGTTCACGATGCAGCGAGTGTACTTCGAAGATATTTAAACTCTTTACCCGTAAGCTTCCCTTCCCTTCCTTTCTTCTCTGTTCGTCGATTGGAGATTGACACTTTCGTTGAATCGTAGGAACCTGTCATTCCTGCTGGATTATACCTCGATTTCACCGCTGTTCTTCGTAAGTTTCCACTTTTCCTTACGAATTCATCCACGAACTCGCACAGCTCACCCTTATACTTTTCCATAGAACGGCCACAACCTATCGCAGACTCAGTTGCAGCTTACCGACACCTAATCTCCCTCCTTCCTCCAGCATCTCGATATCTTCTCCTTTACCTCCTCGATTTCCTTTCCGTTTTCGCCAGATGTTCCGCCAAGAATCTCATGACAGCGTCGAATCTCGCCGTCGTCTTCCAACCTGGACTAGTCTCATCTCGACGAGAAGGAAGTCATGGAGCGTTACTTGGATTCCCCGGTTTCGTCGAAGGGAAATTGCCTGGTAGTCCAGGAGTGTCATCACCTGGAATTGGAGGAGGAGGTGGTGGAGGCGCTCAGGAACAAGCAGGAGAACATGGAAAGGGAAAAGAAGTGTTGGAATTCCTGATAGAGCAACAAAGTCACTTCATGATTGGATTGGAACCTCCAGTAGATGCGGAACGACAGAAGAAGAAGGGAGTAGAGCCTAGTTCGTCGACCCCGATATCGACTGCACCTTCGACTGCTGTACCATCACCAAATCTAGGGGGAACTCTAGCGGTCGAGAAGGAGCAGGAACAGAGATTGAAAGGTGCCGAGTTGGCGAGAAGAGGGAGTGACAAAAGTATAGAACGAAGACGGCTGAGAAAGAGTACAGATGCGGGGAAGGAAGGTGGGAAGGTCAAGCGAAGTAAGACTTGGGGAAGTTCGAGCGGGAAACGGAAAGCGAGGAATGAAAGAGGAGAATCTCGTTCGTGAAGCTTTCCCTTCTTCTCGGCTGAACAATGATCTGAGGGATATCTTCGACAACAGCCGCTGGATCTCCTCAACCTCCTACTATCGCTTCTTTCCAATCTCAACCGAATCACACAGCTCCCGCCGTTGCAGCTATTGCCCCCTCTCTTTCCCCTCCATCGAGATCTCCCGAACCTTCGAAACTATACGCCCCTTCTGCACCTTCCGCTCCCCGAACATCGACATCCACGAATGCCTCTATCGCGACAACGACTTCGAAGAAAGCACGGAAATCTGGAGCGAGCACCGATCAATCTCTGCATCAACAACAACCTCCACCAGTCCCGATAGCTCCTCCACCTTCCGCCGCAACGACAACGAAGGATACTTCCTCACCAATGTCGAAATCTTCATCATCTGCGAGCAGTCAGCGACAAGGCCCGAAATGGACTCGGACGAAAAAGATTACACCTCAACCTTGACGATAATCTCTACTACTCGCACGATCTCGCGAGCAGACTGTCACGGACGATTCAAGGACACTCTCATGATTCATCTAACTCCTAATCCCACCGATTCATTGTCATATTCGACCTCACAGACCCTTTCCCTCTCCCGATCGTTTTCTTGGTCTACTCGACATACCCTTTTCACTTTTTCAGACGTTGCCCTCTCATTCACCTACTTATTATACAGAGAGCTTGCTTTAGTTCACCCTTTCGCTACCTTGTCCTTTCCTCTGTTCATAACTTCCTGTTTCTTCCTTTTCCCATTTACCCACCGCCTATATTTTCTTTGCCCTAATGTCGTTCACACCCCTCCTCGATACCCTTTTTCTTCCTTACGCACTCCCCCCTTCGATTAATAGCTTCCTTACTTTGTCCTCGTAGTTCCGCTCGACCTATTTCCTTTTCACGAGCAATCTTATTGACGGCTTTGTCCCGAGGGTGGTCGAATGCCTACCACCGAATCTAGCTTCCGTCGTTCTTCTCTCTTCGCTCTTTTCCGCCCCTTCACCCGAGGCACCACTTTTCGAAGCAGACTCGGATCGGCTTTTCTCTTCTCCTTCCATTCTCTCCTCCTCACAACGCACCTGACGATGCTCATCTCAGAAGGATTTCAACAACCACCTCTACAAATTCCGCCAGGTTACACAACGGACCCTGTCTTCCAGTGCTTGCTTGAGAGAATCCTTCCCCCGCAGATATTCCAACGAGTCGATCAAGAGCTGAAGCAGTTTCAAGTTCGACTAGCTGGTCGTGAGTTTCATATGGCTTCTAATCACGCACTCTGACTGAACTCTCGAAATGACAGCGATTCGACAACTCGCTTCAACAATCGATTCTTCGCCAAGTTCTGTCGAACCGACGCTAACTCAGTACGATCAATTTGGACGACGGGTCGACGAGCTCAAGACCTCTGAAGGATGGAGGGAGCTAAAGAAAGTCGCGGTGGAAGAAGGAATGGTTTCGATTGCGATGGAGAGAAAGGAGGGGGAATATAGTAGAATCCGTAGTTTCGCAAAGGTGAGTCGTTATCTGCTCTCTATACTCTTCACGACGAACTGAAACTGACTTCAACCTCGTAGGGCTACCTCTTTGCGCCTGATGGACTCTGTACGCTTCGTTCGAATTTTGCGATCATTCGGCGACTTTCGCTAATTACTGTGGACCAGACGTTGGGTGCCCAATATCGATGACAGACGGTGCAGCTCGAGTCATAGAGCTGGCGGGGACCGATGACATGAAGCGAGATATCTTGCCTAGGCTGACAAGGTACGAAAAGATTCCATATTTCGCTTAGTTGAGCTGAACAACTCGCTATAAACGCAGTCTAGACCCCCGGAACGCCTGGATAGCTGGCCAATGGATGACGGAGCGGACAGGAGGCTCTGATCTTGGATTAACGGAGACTGTGGCTCATCCTGTAGACCCGAAAAGAGTTTCCCCCGGAGACGACTTTATCCTCGATGGATTCAAATGGTTCAGCTCGGCTACAGATGGAGATTGTGCTCTAGCACTTGCTCGGAGTGGTGGAGAAGGATCTGGGTCAAAGGGACTGTCACTGTTCTTTGTCAAGCTGCGAGACGACGAGGGAAAAACAAACGGCGTCTTTGTTCATCGTTTGAAGAAGAAGTTCGGAACAAAGGTGCGCATCTCGAATCCGTCCACTTCTTATGGTCGGTCACTCACGAGACCTTGATTAATCAGGCGCTTCCCACGGCAGAGCTATCGATTTCGAATTGTCGAGCCCAACTCGTCGGTCCGCTCGGATCCGGAGTTCGCACAATCTCTACCGTTCTCAATATCACCCGACTTCACTCTGCAATGTCCGGAGTTGCGTCTCTTCGCCGATGCCTCGTCATGTCGAAGGAGTACGCTCGAACTCGACACATCGCGGGCAATCACAATCAGCTTCTCGGCGACAACTCGATGCATACGAACGCCTTGCTGAAGCCCGAGCTGACACACCGCGCTCTGCTACACCTCGTATTTGGATCAATTCATCTCCTCGGGAGGAGTGAGGCGCTCGGAGTCAATTTCGATCCGAAAGAGCAGTGGAGATTGAGGCTGCTCACCCCAGTAGTCAAGAGCTTCTGTGCCGAACTAAGCACGACTGAGCTGCCGGATCTCATGGCTTCACTCGGAGGTCAAGGGTACATGAGCGAGAACCAATTTGGACGGTGAGCTTTCTTTGCATCGTTTCCCTTATTCTGGACTCGGCTGATCTGCTTTCCTTTTTTTTAGGCTCATCGCTGATGCCAATGTCGAGCGTATCTGGGAAGGGTAAGTTGAGGTCCCCTCTGATCTGAATTTGCGAATGCTGATCGTGCTTTCGACTCGACAGTACGACCTCGGTTCTGTCACTCGATGTCGTTCGAGTCATTTTGCAGTCCAAGGGTGAAGCGATACGCTCATTCGTCGAGGTCAGTCTTTATTATCAGAAAGTGGACAACGTGAGCTGAATTCATGCTACTCTTGTAGTGGTCTCGCTCAATCCTCGAAGCGACGCCTCGCAACATCGGTCTCGATTCAGCAGTCTCTACGACGGGAGATCGGCTAAGCCTGCTACAAGAGGCCACGAAGCGCTATTTGACGAAGCAGGCTGATCCTCGTCTTTCTCGACCTCTGCTCTTCCTAATTGGATACATCGCATCAACTAGTTATCTCTTCGAACAAGCCATCTGGAGCAATCAACAAGGAAGACCAGAGGCTGAACTCGACAAGTGGATCGTGGCGAAATGGGTCGAGAGTGGAGGAGTCAAATCGAACGTCGCTGGTTTGAAAGGATTATTGAAAGCGAGTGAAGCGGAGATCAAGGAAGGGATGAAGATGGAACGGGCACTCGTTTACGGTCTCGACAGAAGTAGCAAACTCTAAGTACGAGTGAATGCGAATTGTGTTGCGTTGCAATAGACAAAAAGAACGAAAGGTAACGACAAAAGATTTACTCCTTGTGATAAGTCATCAACTTCTTCGCTTCTTCTCTCACTTTGGCATCGGGATGTTGCTTGTACAATAAGATACCCTCGAACCAACAAGTCGACTCTGGTTGAGCAGTCTCTGGCTCGTCGACGTGTCCTTTCCATCGTCCATCGATTCGTCGATCCGAAGTTTCGAGCATCGCTTCGAGTCGGGGCTCTTTGATCAAGAGTGAACGAAGGAAACCGAGAGTGCGAAGTTGCGATGTTGGAGGCCAGTTGAGAGCGGAAGTGAGGAGTCGTTTCGAGAATGCCATCGTTCGAACCGCTGAGGGAAGGGATCGAGGAATAAGGAAGACGGCGGAGAGAGCTCGGAAGAGGAGATCAGCTTCGGTTTGAGCTAGTTTGTGGGTTTGGTGATGGGAGAGGGTCATCGAGTTGCGAGCGAGATAAGGAGCTTCTTCGAAAGTCGGCGAAAGAGCGAGAGGGAGGATGATGGCGTAAAGAGCGGAAACGAATTCTCCTAAGTCGATATTGAGTGATTCTCCTAGTTGAGCACGAACAGAAAGAGTCAAGAGGGAGCGGAGTTGGAGAGATTGGAGAATACTTACCTTGACCTTGTAATAGCTCGAAAGCCGTCACGATACAAAGAAGCCTCTCCCTCGTATCATTTCGGATTGCTGAAGAAGTGGCACCACTCTCCTCGTCTTCGTCTTCGTCGTCAGCGTCTTCGACACCTCGCTTGATGATCCCCTTGAGAACTTCGAGCAAATCTCTGAAAAAGTCGATATTGACGAGATGAGCGAATCGAGCGAGACCTTCGAGAGCGGCAGGGAGTAGTGGTGATCGGTAATCGAGTTTGACGATCCTGAAGTAAAGGGCGAACAAGAGCTTGAGGGTTTCCGTCATGTTTCGCTCCCTCTCTTCATTATTGATCTCTCCTTCCGCCTCTCGCATTTCTTTCTCGACCGCGTACTGTTCCTTCCTCGCCTCTCGAGCTTTCTTACTACCCTTCTTTGCCATCGCTTCTTTCGCTTTGCCACCTCTTCGACCTTTGTGGTTCTTCTCTTGATTCCATCGAACCATTCCTTTCCTTCCCTCCTTCTCTCGGAACACAGCATCGGCAGACGCTCGAATACGTCCTCCTCCGAGTTCGTCCTTGAGTCGGAGGTTGAGTAGTGCAGAGATGACTTCTGGTCGAACAGCAAAGTGTCGTGCTCGAACTAGTCGGGAGAGGAGTCGAACGAGATGGAGTGAATTCGAAGCGGTAGTCGTCTTGTCAGTTTGGAAGAGGTGAACAATCGTGTCGAGGCACATTTGGTGACCCTGTATGATGCGTTTCTATTAGCTATAGAATCCAAGAATAGGGGAGCGTAGCGGAAACTCACATCGTCCCATCCTTTTCGACCAACTCGCTTGACAACGATGTCCATGATGTTGACACCGAAATTGAAATCTGGCTTCTCCTTGACGAGGGTACAGAGGGAGTGGAGAGCAGCGGGAGCGAGAGGTGAATCCTCTGTGAATACCGGGGGAGATCAGCGATGTTCTTCGACAGCTAGAACCCAGCGGGGAAACTCACCAGTCACTTCATGCTCGCACACTTCCAAGAACTTCTTGTAAGTCGAAACGAGTCCATCTTCCCACTCTCGCTGTCGAGCTACGATTTGACTGACTTTGATCTCCTTCTCGGCTGCTGTCAGAGCACGAATACGGTATCCACTGTGGACCAGAACGACTCAACTATCAGCCACGACTTGTCGATCGGAAGATAAAAGAGCAACTTGACTCACGGAACGACATCGATGAAAACCGCCAACAAACTGACGAGAGCCATAACTCGAATCTCCCGATCAATGATGATAGCTTTCTCTCCCGCACTCTTTGCCGCCGAGGACGAGTTAAATTTGGGAGCCATGAGGGACAACAGCCTCTTGAGTAAATTGAGTCCACCTTCTCCCTCTCCAGTTCCAGCAGCTTCTCTTCCCAAATCCGCGATTTCCTCTCTCGCTTTCTGTACCCTCTCCTTCTTGTTCTTGATCTCCAACAGTTGTCTCACCGCGGGTCGTCCGAACCGTTGACCAAGAGGATCACTTCGATACTCCTTCTCTTTCTTCGGTTTCGTTTCCTCCTCCTCCGTGAAATCGTCTTCTGAATCGGGAGCAACGTCGAGGGTTTCAGTCGAGCGAACCACTTTGCCGTTTTCGATGGTAGGGAGTTTCGTCGGTCGTGCTTTAGGTTCCTTGATTTTTGCTGGTCGTGCTTCGTACGCTGCTTCGAGATCTCCCTCTTTCGAAACCTTCTTGACTTTCTTGACCATGGGTGGTGGCTCGTCGTCGTCGTCGAGAGAATCGTACACTGATTCGTCGTCTGCGTCCTCGCCGAGTTCCTCCTCTGAATCGAATTTTGGTTCTCCTGCTCCCTCTCCTTCTCCATCTTCATCACTCCATAACCCTTCCTCGTCCTCGTCGTCCTCGTCATCCATATCCGACATATCACTCATATCGCTCATTTCCCCAACATCTTTCTCACTCCAATCACTCATGACACTCAAATCATCACTATCGTCTCCACTCCCAAACGCGAAATCATCACTCTCCAAATCATCGACCAATTCTCCATTCGGGTTCAATTTCCCTCCCGTCCCTCCTTCCTCTGAATCTGAACCACCAGAAGAAACGTAATCATGTCCCAACAATTTCCGTTTCTTCTTCTTTTCAATATCCTTCTTCTTGATCGCCTTCAACTCTGATTTGGTTGGTAAAGGTGCGGGAGTTGGGATAGAGTAAGAAGATGGTTTGCGTTGGTTCTGTAAAGGTAACTCTTTCTTGTCTTTTTTGAATGCTTCGGCAATCGCAGGTCGAGAACTAGATTCATTTGTCAGCGTGAGAGTTGAAAGAGAGTGTAGAAGTAAACCTACGCAGAGATACCCTTTTGATCCAATGTGGTCAAGAATTCGACTCCCTCTCCATCTTGTAATTCCTCATCAACTTGCATATCCCCATCCTCACTCTCTTCTTGACTCTCCCCCTCGCCATCCTCGCTATCTTCTTCATCACTACTATTCTTCTCCCTCTTGATTCCCGGCACTGTGATGAACGCAGGACCTTTACCTTTCTTATCCTTCTTGACCCCATCCAACGCTTTATACTTGCCTTTCCCACCTGGAGTAGGAGCACTAGCAAACGCAGAAGTAGATGCTTTAGGTGCTCGTTCAGTGGGAGGTGCGTTGAAAGGTCGCTTGTTGTTGTTGTTGTTTGATGAAGTGGAAGGTTTGCTACCTCCTGATCCTCCAGACTTGTGTCGTTTCGACAAGGCAGACGTCTTGGCTGAGGAAGGTCGTTTCTTACCTGGCATAGCTGATTCGATTGCCTGAGGTGTGATAGAAGAATGAGACGAGGACAACTTCTCTCCCTCCTCCTCGAGCTTCTGAACTTTTTCAAAAGAGAATTGCATACATTATGATTTCGCAGGACATCTCAAATCAACGACTTTTGCACTTCCTTCTGCATCTACTACGTTGATCGTATGTCACGCTGCATGATCAAAGACTGATGGAAACCCTCTTTCCCTCTTTTCTCAGCTCAAATGAGATACAGAGCGAGTGGCCTCTCGAAATATTTACACAAAACTCCCCCCCTCATTCCCCTGTTTCTACTTTCGTATCTCTACCCTCCTCCTCTCCCTTACCAACACTTCTTCCCTCCTCCCTTTATCCTCCCCTCCATTCCCACCTTCCTCATAAACAGCTCGAATCAATTCTTCCTCAATCCATTCATCTTGAGAAACTTCTTGTCCCAATACCATCCTATCGTCGTTTGAACCTACTTGAGAGAGTTCTTCGTAGGAGAGGAGGGAGGAGGGAGTCAGGGTGTGAAGGATCTCGAGGAATGAATGTGATCCTCCGTAAGCTCGAGAAATACCTGCGTTCTCATCCAACTCAGTTAGTAACGGTAGAAAAGAGGGAGAGGGAGAAGCGCGCACCAGTATCGATCAACAATATTTTCCCTTGACATCGAGAGAGGATCCCTTCGAAATGTGGTGTATGACCCATAACCAATCTCCTGACCCCCATCATCTCGCAAGCCCTCTCTACTCTTTGACAGATCTCCTCTTCCTCCAACATCGCCCACTCTCGGTTCCACATCGGTCCTTTCTCACTCCAGAAATACCTCTGTTCCGTCGTTGCTCCTCGAGGTAAACTCATTGGAGCGCCTGGCGAGTCCAACAAAGACTGCATAATCTCTGATCCAATCCTATTGATTTCGGATATGGGTGCCTTCGTTGATGATGATGATGTTAGAGTTTCGAGGTATTCAGGAGTAATTCCTCCATGTACGAACGAAATCGCTCTGGTTGCGAACGGATCGTTGGAAGTGGAAGTGTAAGGGGTAAGGAAAGGAATTGGCTCAGAGAGGAACCTTTGATCGGAGGAACCTTTTGGTGTGAGTGGGAATGAAGTGACGAGAGAGGAGGAAGGGAACGAGTGAGAGAGGTAAGGGACTCGAGCCGTGATTGAATAGTTTGAACGCCATTCTTGTCCGATCCAACCGGTTAACAGAGCTTCTCGTCGATTACGTTCACCTCCGAATGAACTGCGAGAGAGAGAGAGGAGGCAGTGAGCTTGCGAGAAGAGGAAGGAAGGGAGAGAGAGAAAAAGGTAAGTTACGCGATATCTTGTGGGTTGACATAACGCCAATCTCCTAAAGCGTTCATCTGTATTGACAAAAGAAAGCGACGTTTTCAATCAGCTGGGTACCTCGCAAATCCATCTGCGCCTCCTCAAGTAGAGAACCTGGTTTCGACCTTACAATCTCATGATTCCCTAATAAGCTAACGACCGTACCACCTTTCTTCTCGGCGTCCCCCCTCAACCCCTGCATGAACCTATAACAAGCGATCGTATCTTTCCCTCGATCTACGATGTCGCCAGTCTGTACCAAGATGGTTTCGTTGCCAACCCATTGTCCTTTCAAATCTATCAATTCGGCTTTTCGTAGAATCTTTGTCAATGCCGTATAATCTCCATGGATATCTCCGACTGTTTTCTCCACAGATCAAGGTCAGCTCTCGGTAGGAGATGGGAGAGAGGGAGAGAGGGAGAGAGGCGTTACTGGCTACTATTCGATGTTTAATGATTTCTTTCTGTCCTCCCTCATAGACTAGAGGTCTTTGTATCGGCACATTTGAAAGAGGAGTCGAAGATTGTTTTGTTCGTAATGATTGGGGAGTTGGAGTAGAGTGAGGAGTTTTAGAGAGTGACGGTGGTCGATGAGTTGTGAGGTAGAGTAAGAGTGAACCAAACACGAATACTGATAGTAATAGGTATCGATTCGTATGTGGATCTTGAATCGTTCCTCTGGACCCTGTTGTCAATCTAGGCATCTTCAGACTAAGCTGGTGAGAGGTAAAAGGGAGAGGTTCAAGTTCGAATTCGCTCGCTTCATCTCTTTCACTTACTATCGCTCTCGGATCTCTCTACTACCTCACCGAGGAGCTAGAATACCATGTCCTTACCATCACCTCCACCCGCAAACCCAAACTTGTCCTCCTCCTCTACCCCACTCGCCTCAACTTCATCTTCCTCTCAACTCCCTCCTCTTCAAGCCCCACACGACTCCTCTCAAGACTCTCAGATTCAAGATTCACTATCCCGCGATTTCCCTGAAACTTCATCACTCTCGTAAGCGACCCCTCACCTCCTCTCGAGGAAATGACGATATCTCAACTCACGACTTGATTATTGTGCAGGAAGGAAGACCTACAATCGTTATTGGAAGACCCAGCATACTTTGACGCATGGTTCAATACTCAACTCCCACAAGCTCGTTTGTTACACGAAGCGGTAGAAACTCAAATTACTGACAACTTGGAATTAGCTCGTACGTCTCTTCTTACTCTCGCACTC
>Ga0308169_10003817_pt1 | contig 14435 bp, 12 predicted proteins | sample PhyBR1_2_FD_202139 | JGI IMG/M metagenome (GOLD analysis project Ga0308169, IMG submission 202139) | Phyllosphere microbial communities from UC Gill Tract Community Farm, Albany, California, United States - DLSLSB.R1 | ecosystem: Host-associated > Plants > Phyllosphere > Unclassified | place...
GCCGACCCTCAAGTCGCTCATCGTCGAGGCCTACACGTACCGCCCCGCCTTCCACCAAGTCGATCTCCCCTCCCTCGAGCACTTCAAGGTCGCGCTCGAATCCGACTGCGACTACTTCCCGCTCGAGGTCGACGAGGTGCCGTTCAGGGCCGCGCCGCTGCGCACCATCGCGCTCGCGTTTCAAGGCCATCCGTCGCTCGAGCCGAGCGAGGCGCTCGTCCAGGCGTGCCGCGCTGCCGACGTTCGACTCTCGGTCCAGCACGGCCCGGCCTCGGTGCAGCAGCTCCAGGCGACCGTCTTCCAAGACGTTCGCGCCCAGGCCCTGGTCGAGGGCAAGCTCGACACGGTCCTCGACACGCTCGACTGGGCTCGTCGCCGCGCGCAGTGGCTGCACGACGTCGAGGATGGCCCGGGCTTGCACGAGCTCGCCGAGGCGACGGTCCGGCTGCACGAGCGGCACGTCATGGACCGCGCCTGACCGGCGGCGGCGGTGGTCCGTCGCTGCGTCGGTACGACGGTGCGACCCGGCGGCGGTGCGACCCGGCGGCGGTGCGACCCGGCGGCGGCGAGCGAGGACGGTGCGAGTTGCTGCGAGGTGTGATGGGAGGAGCTTCGTCGCAGGCGCGGGTCTCGGGCTTGTAGACGAAGGCGCGTACGCAACGAGCGAGGAGCACTTTCTCGACCTTCTTCCTCGGCTCGCCCGCAGTCGCTGTCTGCTTTCCCGAGAATAGGAGAGCAAGGAGAGCATCAGCCCCTCTAGAGAGCTTGTGAGCCGGGCGCGGCTCCCGCGCAGGGTCGCTCGCTCGTCGTCGCTCCTCCTCGCCGGCTGCGACGCCAAGTCCCGCTTCTCTCGCCTCACACTCGACTAAATGGGTGGTCTAGCGGCGCTGTGTGCGTAGTACATACTCAATAGGCGACACACATCCTCCTTCAGCGGCCCAGAGCCAGCGGGAAGCGAGAGCGAGAGCCGGCGCCTCCTCATCAGCGTCGACGAGGCCGGCTCCTCCTCGCCCTTGTCCTCCTCCATCGACCCGCCAGCTCGAGCTTCGCAGCTGCTCTAGAGCCTCGCCAGTACAGCCTCGTACCCCGCCGCCGCCGCCAAGTCGTCCCGGTCGTCCGCCTTCTCGTCCCCCCTCCTCCCGCCCTCCTCTCGCCCTCTCCTCGCCTCGCACCACGGCATGCCCGCCAGCCGCCAGCCCAAGATGGTCGCGTCCTACAAGTCGCTCCCCGCCGAGCTCCTCTCCCGCATCGCCGAGCTCGTCCACGAGCAGGACCTCGCCTTCCAGCACCTCGGCATCCGGCGAGAGGCGGGAGCCAACGCCGACGACTCGGGCGACAGCGGCTTCGACATCGAGGAGAACGTGTGCGGTGGCGTCTGGAGCTCTTCATACGCGCGCGGCATCAAGGCCATGGTTCGAGTCGACCGGTCGACCCGGGCTGCGGCTCTTCCGCACCTGTACAAGGTGCGTCCGACGTTCCTCTCCCTTGCCTGCCGACTCTACGACGGCAGCAGCTGACAAGCGCCCTCTGCCCGCAGGACGTCACCTCGAAACAGACGCACGCGCCTTGGTTTCGAGTCGAGGTGCTCGGCGAGGACCTCGGCCGGTACGTGCACCACCTCGAGGTCTTCGAAGGCGGTGCGCTTCTCGAGCAGCGCGCTGCGTCCCTCGCCAGCGCATTGCGCAAGCTGCCCAACTTGTCGTCGCTCAACCTCGGATACTACCTCCTCATCAAGCTCGTCGAGCCGCAGCCAGGCGTCGAGTTGAGCGAGTGCGACCTCATGCTGCGGCGCGCGTTGCGCACGGCGCTCGGAAAGGTCACGTCGCTCACGCTGCAGTCGTCGTTCTCGAAGGTCGTGCTCGAAGCGCTCGTCCGCGTGAGCGGGTCCAAGCTGCGCAGGCTCAACCTGCCCCATCCGCCGTCGCGAGCGTCGCTCGGCGACGAGTTCAAGGACGTCCTGCACGGGCTCGTCGGCCTCGTCGAGCTAGAGCTCGGCGGTACGCGCGACATAGTCACAGCCATGTGTCGTAACCTGCGCCTGCCGTCGGTCCGCTCACTCATCCTCGGTATCGCCCAGCCTTACGAGGACGACCTCGAGCTCGCCCACTTCCTTGCGCCCTCAATCAGCTGCCTCACGATCCGTGACTCGACGTCTACGGTCGCACCTCGTCCTCCCGGCAGCGCACTCCCCTCGCCCCTCCTGCCGACCCTCCACACGCTCGTCGTCGACGCCAACTCGTCCCGCCTCGCCTTCCACCAGGTCCCCCTCCCCGCCCTCGAGCACTTCGTCCTGTCGATCGAGCAGGACTGCGAGTCGTTCCCCTTCGACGACGGCGCCGTGCCGTTCAAGAGCGCGGCTCTGCGCACCATCACGCTCGCGTTCCGCTCGTACCCGGACAACGGCCTGCCGCACTTCGGTCACGAGGCGTTCGAGGACTTGTGCGCCGACTACGACATCCACCTCGACGTCAAGTACGTGCCCGTCTCGACCTCGTGGCTCACGCGGTCCGTCGTCGAGGACCCGAGCGCCGACAAGGAGGTCCTCCTCGCCGACGACACCAAGCGCGAGACGCTCCTCGACACGCTCGACTGGGCGAGGCGTCGGGCCGAGTGGCTGCACAAGGTCGACGACGGCCCGGGCCTGCACGAGCTCGCCGAGGCGACGGCCCCGCTGCACGAGCGGTACATCATCGACCGCAGCTGAGCGACGGCGGCGGGCTCGGCGACGAGGGGCGAGCGGCGCCGACGGGCTCGGCGACGGCGAGCGCGGCGAGCAGGTGCGGCGTGGCGGCGCGGCGAGCTGCAGCAGCGGGCGAGGGGCGAGCGCGCAGCGTTGTCGAGCGGTGGAGGGACGGCGGCGGCGACGAGAGGCGCGGTCGAGCGGCGCCGGCACGCGGCAGGACCGGCGGCGGCGGGGAGGTCGCGCACGTCGGCGAGCGAGGAGGGTCCGAGCGGGACGAGGTGGGAGCAGCGTCGGTGCAGCAGGGCGACTTGAGTCTGTCGAGGAGGGCGCATTCGCAACGAGCCGTTCCTGGTTCTCTTTCTTGGCTCGCCCGCCGCTCTCGCTTGCTTCGCCGAGAGCGTTAGAGCTATGAGAACAGGCTGTCTGCCTGCGAAAGCGCCAGCGGCAAGTACAGGTCGCTCGCTCGCCGTCGCTCCTCCTCGCCTGCTGCGGCGCCAAGTCCCGCTTCGGTCGCCTCACACTCACTAAGGGGACGGTCTAGCGGCGCAGTGTCCGTAGTACATGCTCGATAGGGCATACGCATTTTATCCATCCGCCCAGAGCCAGCGGGAAGCGAGAGCGAGAGCTGGCACCTCCTCATCAGCGAGGACAAGGTCGGCTCCTCCTCGCCCTTGTCCTCCGCCGTCGACTAGCCAGCTCGAGCTTCGCAGCTGCTCTGGAGCCTCTCCAGCACCGTCTCGTGCCCCACCGCCAGCGCCAAGTCGCCTCGGTCGTCCGCCTTCTCGCCCCCGCTCCTCTCGACCTCGTCCCGCCCTCTCCTCGCCTCGCGCCACCGCGAGCCCGCCAGCCGCCAGCCCGAGATGGCCAAATCGTACAATTTGCTCCCCGTCGAGCTCCTCTCCCGCGTCGCCGAGCTCGTCCACGAGCAGGACCTCACCTTCCGCCGACTCGACATCTCGCGAGCCGTCCCGGCGAGCGTCGAGAACCCGGGCGTCCACGTCAACGTGTCGGGCGGTACATGGAGCTCGTGGTATGGTCGCGGCATCCGGGCCCTCGTCCAGGTCGACCGTCGCTCGCGAGCCAGCGCCGTGCCATTCCTCTACGAGGTGCGTCTTCCCTTCTCCGACCGCGTCTCGCTTACACAGCTCATCCACTGACACTGGGTTTTGTCTCATCCCTGCAGAGCGTTACGCCGAAGCAGACGGGCGCCCTCTACTTTCGCCTCGAGGTCCTCGCCGAGCCGCTCGGCAACTTTGTCCGCCACCTCGACGCCGACAGGTTCGACGACTCGCTTGCCGCGCCCCTCGCCTGCGCGCTCCGCAAACTCCCCAACCTGTCTTCGCTCGACCTCGGCTGGCGCGTGGCCCACGATCACGTTCCCGGCGAGGAGAACGCCGAGCTGTCCGACGAGCGGGCCGCGCTCCAGTCGTCGATGCGGTACGCGCTCGGCAAGGCGACGTCGCTCAAGCTCGAGACCTCGGACGACTCCTCGCTGCTCAAGACGATCGCCTGCGTCGACGGGGCTCGCCTGCGCAAGCTGCACTGGGTCGAGCCGGAGTGGCCGCCCAAGCTCGACGATGAGCTCAGGCGCGCCATGGGCAGCCTCGTCGGTCTCGTCGAGCTCGAGGTCAGCGCCCTCTACAAGGAAAACTACACCCACGCGCGGCGGTGCCCGCCGTTCTCGACGGTCCGTTCGGTCGTCCTCAGCAACACTCGTCTCGACTACCGCCAGAACCTCGAGCTCGCCCACTACCTCGCGCCGTCGGCCACTCGCCTCGCAATCTTCGACGCCAGAACCACTCCTGCGGATAGTGACGGCACCGAGCCCCTTCCCTCGCCCCTCATGCCGGCCCTCAAGTCGCTCATCGTCGAGGCCTGGGCGTACCTCCCCATCTTCCACCATTTCGACCTCCCCGCCCTCGAGCACTTCAAACTGTCGCTCAGAAAGAGCTGCACCAAATTCCCGCTCGACATCGTCGAGGTGCCGTTCAAGGCCGCGCCGTTGCGCACGTTCACGCTCGCGTTCCGAGCCAACCCGCACCTCAAGGCGAGCAGAGCGCTCGTGCGCCTTTTCCAGGACGCCTACGTGCGCCTCATCATCGAGCAAGGTCCCATGTCACTGGCGAGACTCAAGTCGCGCACCGTCGAGTCCATGGACACCAAGGCGATGGTCGTCATCGACCGCCGCAAGCACGGCACGATCGTCAACACGCTCGACTGGGCCCGTCGCCGCGCCGATTGGCTGTACGACGTCGGAGACGGCCCAGGTCTGCACGAGCTCGCGCACGCGACGGCACGGCTGCACGAGCGGTTCCTCATGGAGCGCTCCTGAGCGGCAGCTCGAGCGGCGACTGCGGCGGCGGCGGCGGCGGCGGGCGCAGCGCGCACGGGCAACGTGCGCGCGCAGCGAGCCGCAGGGTCGGGCGGCGAGCGAGGGAGGGCGGCGAGCGAGGGCGGCGACGTCGGGCGGCGGGCGAGGAGCGCGAGGCGAGGCCGGCGGCGGCGCGCGGGCCGTGTCGAGCGTCGAGGAGCGAGCGAGGAGGTGCAGTAGCAGGTGCGCGTGCATCGACGAGGAGTTTTCTGTGCTTCCCTCTCTCGGCTTGAGAGCTCTCTTCTCCTCGAGCCTGTTCCGCTCCATCTTGCGCAAGTCGAGAGGCTCGACTCGTCGCAGCTGCTTCGTCTCTCTGGATCGAGAAATGGCAAAGACGCGCTGCTTTACAGCCGAGCAGCAGCGGCGAGAGGGAGAGGCACAGCTTCTACACACGGATCTAGGCGCTCGGACCTCCTCCTCCCTGCACGTCCTCCTCCTTCCTCCTCCCCTCCTCCTTCTCCCCCTCCTCTTCGACCTCGAGGCCAGCGCGACCTAGTCCTTGTCGAGCGAGTACAGCACGGTCGACGCGATGACGAGGCCGGCGCCGAGGAGGAACTGGCGCCCGGGGACGAGGCTGAAGAGGGCGGCCGAGGCGAGGGTCGACACTGCGGGCGCGGGGCGAGGAGGTATCAGGGAGAGCTTGGTGGGCGAGGGGAGGGAGAGCGAGGGGGGAGGGGGGCGAGGAGGGAGGAGGGCGGCGAGAGGAAGGGCGAGAGGGAGGGCGGGAGGGAAGGAGCGCGAGAGGGAGAAGAGGGTCGAGAGGGGTCGAGGGAGGAGAGGGAGAGAGACGCACAGACGATGGCGATCGAGGTGGCGAACCCCTTGGCGACGCTGTCGGCGAACCGGACGACCTGCAGCGGCGGGAGGGCGAGCCTCTCGGCGTCAGTCCTGCACCTCCTGCACGAGCGCACGCGCCTCTTCACCGTATCGAGAGAGGAGGGAAAGGCGACGCACCATCGCGACAAGCAGTCCCCCGAGCGCCTGGTTGAGCACGACCCCCCAAACGAGCGCGTCGAACGGCCTCCACAGCCCGCTCGCCGCTCTCGCCGCTTCCTCGAGCCCGCCCTTGGCGAACGCGCCGCTCACCGGCGCGCACAGGCAGACGCCGGCGAGCGAGAAGAAGAGCGAGGGGACCGACAGCTGGAGGTTGCGCGCCCAGAGGGTGGGCGAGTTGGCGCGCAGGGCGAGAGGCGGGGACTTGGGCGAGGTCGGGGTGCTTGACGAGGGCGAAGCGGGCGAGGAGGGACGATGAGGTGCTGGTGAAGGTGCAGGAGCGGCCGTCGGCGACTTGAGCACCCACTCGAACCACGCGCCGGCGAGCCCGCTGCTGACGCACGCCGCGAGGATGGCCGCGAACCCCTTGCGCGGGTCCTGCCCGTCGGCGTCGCCCGCGAGGCGCTGCGTCGAGGCCGACATGTCGTTCGACTCGAGCTGGACGATGGCGACGCCGGCCGTGAGGAGGACGAGGGCGGCCCAGCGCAGGGCCGAGAGGGCGCGCCGGAAGAAGAGGATCGAGAAGAGGGCCGTCGTGAGGAGCTTGAGCTGCGGGTGCGCGCGCGAGGGGCCGTCAGGAGCGAGAGCGCGTGAGGGAGAGGAGAGCGAGGACGCACCTGGTAGGTCGTCTGGTACGTCGCCGCGTCGAGGTTCGACAAGGCTGTGTACTGCGCGCGCGAGAGGGCAAAGTCAGTGCCGGCGCGCTCGACGTAGAGAAGAGGGAACGAGCGCGACGCACGAGCAGCGTGTTCTGGAGCGCGTAGAGCGCCGCAGGGACGGCGAGCTTGACCATCTCGGCCTTCTGGTGCGCGACGAGGTCCCTCAGCGCGCCGACGGCGTGCGCCCCGAGCCCCTTGCCGCGCTTGCCCTCGCCCTTGGTCCTCGCCGCCGCCTGCCGCTGCCTCGCGAGCATCGAGAGCGACACGGCTGCCTTGATGCACTCTGCGGTGAAGACGGCGACGGCGGGCTCGTACAGCGGGGTGCCGTGTGGGCGGGTCGAGGTGCGGCTGAGGCGGGTGAGGAGCGAGACCGAGGCGTTCTGGACGCAGAGCAGGACGAGGGCGATCGTGCGCTTGCTCACGCGGTCGGGCGGGCTGCGGGCGGCGAGCGAGCGAGATGAGGACGAAAGCGCGGCGAGGAGGGGAGCGAGGAGGGAACGCACCTCGGTGGGAGCTGGACGGCCTGGGCCGTGTGTCGGCGTGCATCGGTCGAGAGTGGAGCAGGAGCAGGCCTCGCGTGTGGCCGTTGGCGCATGGCGAGCGGATCGAGGTTGAGCGAGGACGACGACGACGACGCGACTCTTGCCTCGTCCCTCTCCCTCCCGCTCGCTCGACTGGACAAGCACAGCTGCTGCGAGGGCCCACTCGATGACCTCGCACCTCCTCGACCGCTTCGCCAAACGCGCCCTCGCCTCGAGCCCGCGTCGCCCTTCCTCGCCCCCACTCGGCAACCCCGGCGACGACCACCGCGACGACCGCGTCGCAGGGCCTGCAGGACGCTCTGGTGCCGCGCAACCCGACTGTGCGTTCTGTGCGATTGCATCGGGCGCACCGGCGCATCTGGTGCGTTCGTCGTCGTCGTCGTCCTCCTCCCTTCGCCGACTCAGCTGCGGCTTGTCGGCGACCGAGCGCTGACGGAATCTCCTTCTCTGTCCGCAGGTCTACGAGGATGAACATGTCCTCGCCTTCCTCGGTGCGTCCCTCGCCAACATCGAGTCTTTCGTCCGCCGGAATACCGGCTGACCCTCCCCTCACGCAGACATCCTCCCCATCCGGCCGGGTCACCTCCTCCTCGTCCCTCGACGGCACTACGAGCGCATGTGCGTCCCCCTTCTTCGCCTCGACAAGCTGTGCGAGACCCGGGACTGACGCTCGGCCGTCACATCGCAGACCTCACCTTCCGGACGACCTCGCAGCGCACCTCGGGCGCGTCCTCCCTCGGCTATGCCGCGCTCTGTGTCGAGGTGCGTCACCGTTCGCCTTCTCGACGCCGAACTTCTCGTCTTATGCCGAACTCGAGCCCTACGCAGCGACCGGCCAGCCCGACCACAACCTCGTGTCGAACGTGCGTCGCTCCTCGCCCTCTCTTTCTCTCTCTCTCTAGCTCGCGTCGCGCGCCTCAGCCTCGACGAGCAGCACTGACAAGCTAGCCTGCGCCCGCAGCAAGGCTACGCCCAAGTCGTCCCGCACGCGCACATCCACATCGTCCCCGCACCGACCCTCTCCCCCTCCTCCTCTTCGACGTCGACGTCCACCGCCGCGCCGACCATCGCGCCCTCGATCCGCCGCCTCCTCGGCCGCGACGAGCTCGACGACGCAGAGGGCGCGGAGCTCGCGGGCAGGATCAGGAAGGAGCTGCGGCGAGAGGAGGACGAGGCGCGAGAGGCGCGAGCGGGAGAGGGAGGTAAGGCTGAGAGGGCCAAGCTGTAGCTGCGCGGGGGTGGAACGGCAATGAGCTTTACGAGGAGCTCGAGCGGGCTAGGCCGTCGCTGATCGAGGCGCCGAGTCTGCTTGAAGGCGAGCCGTCGCTGAGGACGACGAGGTCGAGCGACGGCGAGAAAAGCGAGTCCGAGTGGGGGATATGCGGGTCCTAGCGCGTTCTCCTTGTGAGTGCTTCCGATGTCGAACAGAGCTGTCGTGGCCGCATAACAAGCCGAGGGCGAAAGACGGCCGAGGTGGTCCGGATCCGACGGCGCCGCCGCGAGGAGGAGGAGAGCCAACCACCCACGCCTCGCTCCCCACTGGCTGGAAGAGCCCGCTTGCGTGCCTGCTGCACATCCAGAGCACCGACAGACCGCCTCGCCGCCAGCCCGCCCACCTCAAGAGCCGCCTCGGAGGCCGCGTCCGCCTCTCGTCCGCCCGCGCCCGCCCGCTCGCCCATGCAGCAGCCGCTCTCGCTGGACGTGGCCAAGAGCGAGCCTGCGTCGCCCACAGCCTCGAGCTCGACGGGCAAGCAGGGCAAGAAGTCGCAGCGCCCGTCGTGGTCGGTCAGTCCAGCCTCTCTCTCTCTCCCCTCGAGTCGCCGGTTTGCCGACTGATGAAGCGCGACGCTGACCCTGCGCTCCTTCTTACCCGCTCCAACAGTGCACCGAGTGTACAAGGCGCAAGATCCGCTGCGACCGTGTGGTTCCCGGCTGCAACCAGGTCCGTCCTCGCCGGCTCTCGTCCTCCTCGCGCCACCTCAACTCGGCTGACTCGCTCGCCTTCGTTGCTCGCAGTGCATCAAGCGCAACAAGGTCCACCTCTGCCGCCTCGACCAGGACGAGAAGATCGGCTTCGGCCCCGACAGCACCGCCGGCGAGCCGTCGCTCCACCCGCACCCGGTCGAGCCCTCGCCGCCGGGCCAGCCGCGCTTCGCGAGCGCGGCAGAGTTCGAGGCCATCCAGCGCAACGTCACCGTCGTCCGGCAGCGCCTGCACCACCTCGAGCGCGTCGTCGCCGCCTTCGTCCCGCGCCCGGACGTCCTCGACCCGAGCGGCCAGCCGAGCTGGGCCGTCGACATGACGGCGCTGCACCAGGGCGCGCCCTCGGGCGCCCCAGACGGCTATGCGCCCTCGGCCTCGGCGGCACCGCACGACGCCTACGCGGCGCAGCACGACGCCTACCCGGCCTCGACACACCACCACGAGCCCGCCTACCCTTCCTCGGCGCCGACACCCTCGGGCAGCTCGCTCGGCCCGCCGCCGTCGCACCACTACGCCTCTGCGCCCGCCCCTGCTCCAGGACCCTCGCCGTCGTACACCCTCCCGCCCCATCCGCAACCGCAGCAGCAGCCGCAGCCGGCGTACGACGACGACGCGCACCCGCGCGCGCCGCACCCGCTCTACACCCGACACTCGAGCGGCGTCACCGAGGACGACGGCGAGGTCGAGGCGGCCGTCACGCTCGAGTACCTCGCGCTCGGGCGCGACGGCCAGTCGGCGCACGTGAGCCGCGCCGAGCTCCGGCGGCCGGCGGCGGAGGGCGAGTGCGCCGAGGCGCCGGGAGGGGAGCTCGGTGGGCACTCGGCGGCGGGCGCGGGCGCGCAGGCGCCGTCGGGCCCGCCGCAGCCGTCGGCGCTCGACGAGCTCGAGCAGCCTGCGGCGCTCGGGCCCGCCGCAGGGTCGACCTCGTCGGCGCCGCCGCCGCCGCCCTCGCAGGCGAGCGTCCTCCCGCCTGCGCCTACGGCCAGCGCCATCCTGCAGTACTCGCTCGAGCGCGTCGGGTGGCAGCACGGCGCCGTGCACGCGGGCCAGTTCCTCGCCGAGTGCGCCGAGTTCGACTCGTGGGGCGCCTCGCGCGCCGACAAGGTCAACCAGGCGTGGCTCGCCCTGTACCTCGCCGTCCTGTGCGTCGGCGTCAAGCACATGACGGCCGACGACGCGCGCGCGTGCGGCCTCACGCCCGACGACGTGCGCGTCCTGCCCAAGCTGTGGTTCGACGCCTCGGTCGACGCGCTCCACCGCGGCCAGTTCCTCGCGCAGCACAGCGTCTTTGCCGTCCAGACGATCGTCATCCTCGTCGTCGCGTGCCAGGACGTCGGCGGGAGCGACCTCATCGCGACGCTCCTCGCGTGCGGGATCCGGATCGCGCAGCACTTGCACATCTCGCGCTTGGGCTCGGACGACGAGTGGGACCGCAAGAGGAGGGCGGCGGGCGTCGACCCGCAGAGCGAGGAGGGCGTCAAGGGGTTGGTGCAGCGCGAGGTGAGGAAGCGGTTGTGGTACGCGCTCGCGACTGAGGTGCGTTCCCTCTCCTCGCTCCCTTTCTCCCTCTCTCCCCCTTCTCCTTCCCACAATCCATCTTCGCTCTCCTCTTCTTCCTGTACGTCACTCGAGCTCGATGACTGACCCACTCGTGCGCGCGCGCAGGACTGGCTCAGCGTCCCCTTCCGCCGCTCGTACTCGATCTCGCCCTCGCACTTCACGACGCCGCCGCCGCTCAACTGCCACGACGAGGACCTGTCGTCCGGCACGGCCGTCGACCGCCCGCAGGACGAGGCGACGTGCGTGAGCAAGATCCTCGTCGCGCACAAGGTCGCGTCGTGCATCCGCCGCTTCTTCGACGACGTCAACGCGCGCGGCGACCGCGACCTGTCGTACGACCTCTTGCTCGACGTCGACCGCGAGATCCGCGGCATCATCGAGACGGGCCCGGCCTTCTTGCGCGCCGACGACAAGGCGATCGAGGCGCAGCCGCCCTGGGTCAGGTGGATGCTGCACTGGTGGATCATGAGCGTCTCTCGTGCGTCCTCCTCTCCCTCTCCCCTCTCTCTTCCCCCTCGAAGATATGCAGACGAGCCGAGCCTGACCTCCTCGCCGCCTCGCTCGCAGACAAGCTCCTCATGTGCCACCGCGTCTTCCTCGGGCGCTCGTTCCGCGACTCGAGGTTCGCCTTCTCGCGCAAGGCGGCCATCGAGGCGGCGCGCTCGATCATCCAGGAGCTCGTCAAGGGCTCTCACCTGCCGTACCAGCACTTGTGGACTGTGCGTTGCTGCTCTTCTTCTCGCTCTCCTCTCTCGCCGCTCAAGGGTCTCGACCTGACTCGGACGCCCTGCTCTACAGGTCCCCTACCACACGATCTCTGCAGCTACCTGCCTCGTCCTCGACATCTTCCAGACGTCGTCGGCCGACCCAGACCTCGTCCACAAGCGCCGCGAGGTCCAAGCGGCGCTCGACGAGCTGCACGTCCTCTCGGCCGAGGGCAACAGCCAGATCGCGGCGCGCGGGATCCAGCTCCTCACGACGCTCCTCGCCGAGGAGCAGCGGCACCGCCGGCCGCACAAGCGCAAGGCGGCCGAGCTCGGCAACGGCGGCGGCGGCGCGCACGACCGCTCGAGCGCGAGCCCGGTCAAGCGCGTCGTGTCCATGTCGGACAGCCGCACGCCGCTCGGCACGCAGGCGAGCCACGGTGCTTTTGCGCCGCAGCAGCATCCTGCACCTCCTCCACCGCCGCACGCGCAGGCGCAGGCGCCGCCGCCGCACTCGACCCTCTCGCCCTTCCCCTACTTCGCTCCGACCTCGGCGCACGCCTATCCTCACGGCGCAGCGCTGCACGGCACCGCCTCGTCGTCGGCGCTCGATGCTACGTCGCCGCACGAGTCGCACGTCTCGGACACGAGCCTGACGCAGGACGCATTCGAGTCGCTCCTGAGCAACCTCGGCGGGTGGTCGGGTGGCGCCGGTGGCGGCGGCGGCGAGGCGGGCGGTCCGTTCGGCCCGGCTGTCGACGGGCTGTACGGCGTGCCGCAGCATCATGGAGCGTACGCGCGAGCGGGAGGAGCAGGAGCAGGGGGAGCGAGAGGCGGCTTCGGGCCGGCCGGGCCCGATCACACGGGCGACTTTTGGCGCATGCTCGACGCCGGCTCGTTCCTCGGCGACGGCGCGAGCTTCCACGGGCACCATGCGCCGACGCCGGGTGGGCCGGGAGGGACGCCGGGCCAGCAGCAGCACGGCATGTGGTGATCTCGCTTTTCTCCTCTTCCTCTCTCTCGAGCTTGTAGTCGTTGAGGAGAACTGCCATTGCATGTAGAGGTACACAACAAGCGGTCGCGCACGTCGAGAGCTTCTCCTCCCGCTCCTCTCTCCTTTACTTCTTCGCCTTCTTCGCGGCCCCTCCTGCGGCACCTCCGCCCGACGACGCACCCCTCTTGGCTGGCGCCGTCGCCTTGCCCGTCCCGCCTGCACCCGCCGCCGCGCTCTGCTTGGGCGGCGCGAGGACCGAGCGGTTCTTGAAGCCCTGCGAGGCGCACTCGCCCTCGAACCGCTCGAGGAGCTTGGTGAAGTCGCACGTGTCGCAGCAGCCGAAGACGTCGTGCTGCGAGCGAGAGAGCGTCGAGCGTAGTCGTCAGCTCATGGACGAGGAGAGGCCAGCGTCGGCGAGAGCGGCGAGAGAGGTGGGGGAGGAGGGGACCGTGCGCAAGCGCACCTTGGACAGGCCGAGCGCCGTGATCCTCGGGCTTGAGACGCCGAACGCGAGGCGGGCGAGGAAGCGCGGGTCGTCGCGCACGCCACAGACGCCCATGACGAACGCGATCTGCTTGTCCGAGAAGGGCGCGTCGAACCTGGGCTCGAACGGGATCTTGGCCTTGGTCGTGCAGAACTGCGGGCGCGTGAGCAGGTCGAGGTCAGCGGGAGGAGGCGAAGAAGAGAGAGCTGGCATCCGCGAGGAAGTCGGCGAAGGGGAGTGGGAGGAGAGCGAGCTCAAGAGGGAGAGGGAGGACGCACCGAGCACTTGCCGCACGCGCCGTTGGGCACCGAGTCCGGGTCGCCAAAGTACTCGGCGAGCTCCTGCGCGTAGCCTGCATCCGAAAGGGTCAGGTCGAGAGCGCCGAGGGAGAAACAGAGAGCCAGTGAGCGAGAGGGAGGACGCACACTTGCCGCCTCGGACAAAGTCGACGACGTTCCTCAAGCGCTTGACGTCGGCCTCCTCGCGGTCGTGCAGCTGCTGGTACAGCTTGTCGGCGAGCTCGTCGATGTCCTCGTCGAGCTCGGGGAGCGGGGCCGTGACGTGGTAGCGGTTGCGCACGCCGGCGACCTTGACCTCGCAGAACGCGTTGAGCTCCCAGCGCGAGATGCAGCGGACGAGGTCGGCGCGCGGGATGCCGCTGTCGTCGGCGGCCGGGACGACGTCGACCGTGTGCCACGTCGGGCCCTTCTTCCAGTGCGCGCGGATGGCGGCCGCCTCGGGCGACTGGTCGCTCTCGATCTTGGTCTTGAACGCCGACGGGTTACTCGACGAGGGCTTGAGCTGGTACGACGAGTAGAACGGCGTTGTCGCGCTGTTTCGGTCGAGGACGAGAGTCAGTGCAAGAAAGCTTCGGGCGGCGAGGGAGCGCTGGACGCACCGGAGGAGGCCTTGCTGCAGCTCGAGGAGCGCGTAGAGAAGCGAGAGCGTATTCCTCTGCGAGCAGAAGAGACTTTTCAGCGTCCTCATCGTGAAGGACTTGACGAGGGAGAGGAGGGGAGAGAGAGGAGAGAAGAGGACGCACGCCGATGTCGAACGTCTGGCTCTGCTCGTACGGGTTGGCCGACATGGTGCCGTCGGCCTCGATCGTCGAGAGGAAGACGACGTCGAGCCACTCCTTGATCGACTTGCGCGACGGCGTGTTGGCGCGCGCGAACGACTCGAGGATCGGCATGTCGGACGAGCTCGGGAGCATGAGGCACGTCGAGGGGAGGCCGTCGCGCCCGGCTCGGCCAACCTCCTGGCTGTAGTTCTCGAGCGTCTTGGGCATGCTGAAGTGGACGACCTGGCGGATGTCGGCCTTGTCGATGCCCATGCCGAACCTGCAGAGAGGTCGAGGCGTCAGTCAGGTTCACGATGAGGGGGTCCGAGCGTGAGTGCGAGAGGCCGAGGGATGGACGAGAGATAGAGAAGAGGAACGAGAGGAGGAGAGGGATGGGGAGGG
>Ga0308169_10003818_pt1 | contig 14432 bp, 9 predicted proteins | sample PhyBR1_2_FD_202139 | JGI IMG/M metagenome (GOLD analysis project Ga0308169, IMG submission 202139) | Phyllosphere microbial communities from UC Gill Tract Community Farm, Albany, California, United States - DLSLSB.R1 | ecosystem: Host-associated > Plants > Phyllosphere > Unclassified | place...
AAAAATAATGCAGATTGAAAGCATCTTAATCATCATTATCGGTTAACTGTTCATTAACTTTATAGCAGGCGTAAGAAAGGGAATGTTTAGGTTGAATTGCAACAAGGTCTAACCTGTCACCCAGTAATTAGCCCATGTTGATGTTATTAATTACCTCATAAGAGGTAGGAAAGATTGTTAATATCAATTTCTCTCTTAACGAGTTTTATACATGATTCATGTCCGCTTTGTGCCAGAAGCGGACGTTGCTATCCGATCATTACCTGATAACTTTAAACCGGTTTTCGCTATTATTTCAGGTTGCGCGTATATGTACGGGCAGCAGCATCATGTGTCTGGCCTGCAGAAGAATTCCACTGAAAGCCGGTCTTCGCCTCGATTCCCGGACGCAGCCGCTGCTCATCGGTGTAATCTTCCCGGGAGTGAAAAAACAACGGCGTTTCCTGCTCAATATGACGCAGCCGGGTGGCCCACTGCTCCAGATATGCTTCTCTGTTTTCCTGCGATGTATTATCCGCCATCCATGCCATAAAAGGCAGCAGAACGTCGAAACCGGCGTAATGAAAAATGCCGTTATGGACCGGCCAGAAGATATGGTTGATATCGCCGTCCACGCCATCAGGTTCGTAAAGCGAAGAAGCGGTGCCCGTTGTGGCGCAAATCATGGCGCGTTTGCCCCTGAAGATGCCTGAATCATATTTTCGTCCGCTCTTATAGGCGAAGCCACGGGTAAACGTGCGGTCAACCCACCCCTTCATGATGGCGGGCATGCCAAACCACCACACCGGGAACTGGAAAATCATCAGATCGCACCACTGCATTTTTTCCTGCTCAGCGCGCACGTCGGGCGTGGCGCCGGTTGTGGCTTCCATCAGCTCCTGCTCTTTCGGGGCGTTAAAGAAGCCGGGATCGACGCGTTCACCGGGAATGTCATCTGCATCAAGCTGGCTTTTCCAGCCCATACGGTACAGGTCGCTGACCTGCACATCGTGTCCGGCCGCGTTCAGGGTGTTTACGGCGGCGTCTTTAAGCGCGCCGTTAAACGATTGCGGTTCCGGGTGGGCAAAAACGATAAGAACTTTCATGGATTTCTCCCTGTTGACTGACGATGGGCCTCAGCAGGCCGTCCGAATTTCGTGATAAACCACGGCCAGCCGCTGACAATGACTATGCCGCTCAGAATCAGTAATGTGCCCCAGATGAAGCCCGGCTGAGGCTGCTCGTTGAGAAACAGCATACCCGCCAGGACGCCGAAAACGGGCGTCATAAACGACAGTACGCCGAGCTGTGAGGCCAGATAAGTTTTCATCAGGCTGAACCAGGTCAGATAGCTGGCAAACCCCACGATAAAAATCTGGAAAAGCAGGCTCAGACTCCCGTTAACGCCCGGTCTGAAATGAAGCTGACCGCTGAACAGTGCGTAAAGCAGTAGTAAAATCCCGGCGCCGGTCAGCTGATAAAAGAGGGTATGTGATGCCGGAGCCTGACTCAGTGCAGTACAGCGCACCACGACAGTAGTGGCTCCCCAGGCCAGGCCAGCCAGCAGGCCCATCGCGTCACCGGTAAGCATCTTAACCACGTCACCGCTGCCGCTGTTGCCTGACAGAAACGCCACCGCAATGCCGGAAAACGCGACAAAAATACCTGCCCACTGCGCCGGTACGAGCCGCTCATCCGGATGAAACAGCTGCAGACCGACAGCGGCAAAGGCGGGGGCAGTGTAGAGAAACACGGCCATATGAGATGCGGAGGTAAAACGTAACCCTTCAGCAACAAACAGAAATTCCAGAGCAAACAGTAGCCCCACCACACATCCGGCCATCAGATATGGGCGGGACTGACGCAGTGATTCTTTTCTGCAGGTCATTACGACCAGCACAAGCAGAGCGGCAATCCCTGAACGGAGGGCAACCTGCAGTACAGGTGATATCTCATCCGCCACGCCTTTAATGGCAACCTGCTGTACACCCCATATGATGCACAGCATTGTCATTATTCCGCCTGCACGCAGGTCCGCATTTTTTCGCTTTAAAGTCACGTCTCTCTCCTGAAAATTTCAGTATGGCAGTGACGCGGATAAGGCATATAGTTTGAAAAGGACATTTTATAGCGTAAAACAGCAGGGGAATATATGAGTCTCACGGCATCTGTAATGCGTAACAAAAAGCTTATTGCGCCACCCTTCACGCGGGAGTTGCCGGGCCCGGCGTGGTTCCGGGTCGCTGACATGCCCGCCGGGGCTACTTATCCGGTGCATTCACATCCGTGGGGGGAGTTTGTCTATTCCTTCAGCGGAGTCATGGAGGTCAGGCTGGAAACCGATCACCTTACTGCGCCGGCCCACTATGGGATATGGCTGCCTCCGGGGGTTGTACATGAAGGGCTGAACCGCTATTCGGCTACCCACTGTTCACTTTATCTGATGCCTGAACTTTGCCAGGGCATGCCCGAAGCGCCCTGTGCTCTGGAGGTGAATTCACTGACCATTGCCATACTTGAGCACCTTCGTATGCATCCTCTCGCCTTGCCCCTTTCACAGCAAAATCACCGTCTCCTTGATGTGCTCCGGGACCAGCTGAGAACCGCAACGCGTTACAAAAATTTTCTACCCTATTCTGATGACCCGCTGCTTACGGTTATTCTGGAAAGACTCGAAAAAAATCCTGCGGATAATATACCTCTGGCAAAGCTGGCCTCCTTATCGGGCACGACAATAAGGACGCTGAACCGAAAATGTCAGGAAGCGCTCGGTATGCCGCTGAACGAGTGGCGTCAGCGAATGCGCGTGGTTAAGGCCATACACTTACTGGAAAAGGGCGGAAAAGTGGAGAACGTGGCCTTCGAAGTGGGTTATAGCAGCGCGTCATCGTTTATTGCCATGTTTCAGCGGCAGACCGGAATAACACCTGGTCAGGCGAGCAGCGCGCAGCCTCTCTTTTGAATGCGTCATTATCGTCTACGCGAAGTCAGCCAATCCTGATTCCGATATTTCGCTGCCATTTCCGTTGCGGCAGAACGTCCGATTTTCGCTCTAAGCAGACCTGCTACCGGTCTCGGTCCGCTTAGTGCCAGAAGCGGACGTTACTAATATCATGGTGTATTTATCAACGGGGAGCAGGTCAGCTCCAAATGGACATAGCACCGCAGAAACGCGTAAAGGGCGGCTGCGATGTTGCGGCTAAGTAGACTTTTGTTAAATGCTGTACCTCACATACAGAATCAGTGCATGCTTCATGTCAAAACTTCACAGGCAGTGAAACTTATAAACAAGGAATTTACACGTGATTGACTTTACTCGCTTTGTCGAGCGCTATGAACAGCTCAACTCCCTGCTACGGCCTCCTGAAAATATCGTCGAAAAGCAACTTAATGAGTTGTATATCAAGGCATATAAACCAAAAACGACTGTAGATGAGGTTCTTATCGTGTACCACGGTGGTGGGTTTAACTCTGACGCGGGGTACGAAATATTTGCTCGACAGTTAAGTTACACTCTGCCCGTCTGTGTTTGTCTTCTAGATATCCGTGGGCACGGTCGTTCGGCTGGGATCCGGGGAGATGCTTCAAGCCCTGATCAAATCTGGCGGAATGTTGATGCCGTCATTGATTATGTACGAGCCTGTTTCATTGATGCCCGGATTCACTTGCCTGGGCACTCCAGTGGCGGCGGCATGCTGATAAATTACTTCACTAAACACTCTCTATCGCGGGTTGTTGAAAGCCTGATCCTGCTTGCCCCTGCATTAGGCCCTTTTTCACCATCAAATCTGAACCGCGATTTTTCCATTCCCTTTGCATCGGTTAACCACTGGCCCTTCATAATCAATGCAGTAAGTGCGGGGTTTCTTTGTGGGCATCGTACAGGAGTAAAGCTTAATTTTCCCTGTGAGATAATCAATTCGAGGCCTGACTTTGTTCAGACATATAGCGTTAATATGGCTAATGCCCTCACCCCCCGCAATCCTCAAAAGCAACTTAGAGAGATCTCTATTCCAGTAAAAATCATGCTTGCTGAGCATGATGAACTGTTTGATGTAAGCCGAATGGATGAGTTTTTCAGGAGCTGCACCAATCCAAATATAAGCTGTCAGGTTGTGGAAAATAGTACGCATCTCGATTGTATTTTTGAGATAACGGATAGTATAAGGGAACACTTCACTGACCTGGCTTCAGAAATGTGATGCCTGAAAAGGAGTGTTTCGCTCGCGGTCGGGGTTGTCTGTCGGGTGACGCAACCATCATGACTCACTGCGATAAAGCTCCAGCATCAGGCAAATCAGAGCGCGTGATTCGCAGTAGAATAACTGCCCCGCGTTCTATTCATACAGACCACCTGTTTCGACGGTGAGCGGCTAAAACCGCCCTATGAGATGCCGGCCCTCAGACATAGCCCATCATTTTTAACAGCGACTGCACCTGATTCATCGCTTCGCTGCGATGGGTGACACCCAGCTTCTGATAGAGATTGCGGATGTGGGTTTTGATGGTAGTCGACGCGACTGCCAGCTCACCGGCGATTTGATCGTTGCTGTAGCCGGAATAGATCAGCCCCAGCACCTGCCATTCACGCTGCGTCAGCGGGCTGGTTCGAATCAGTTCCGGCACGTCAGGATGGTTGAGTAGCCGGCTGACAAAACCTTCATCGAAATGGGCGAATTTGTGACGGTGATATTTGTTGATCTCCAGCAGGATGCGGCGGGCGCGATGGCTGTCCAGCTCATTCAGGGTATTTAACTGAATCAGCTGACGTAGTTGCTGCGCCATCATCTCGCCTTCAATCACAAAATGGCTGAGAAAGCCGGTGCTGCGCGCCAGTTTCAGCGCGTCAATCAGCACGCGCTGCGCCTCCGCTTTGCGGTTGGTCTGCCAGTAGATCTGATTCAGCAGCAGCAGGTTACGGTTTAAGTCGCTCATCAGACGCAGGGCGCGGGCATTTTCATTCAGCTCCTCCAGCACCACTTCCGCCTGGCTGACGTCACCCAGCAGGATCTGCGCGCGGGCGATGTTCCGCCACTGCCCCTGCAAAAAATGGTTGTTGGCGAAGGCGGGCTTGGGTGTCTGTCGCATCCAGTCGCGGGCGTTCTGACTGTCGCCGGTCATCTGCCAGTAGATCACCCGGACTTTATCGGCATTAGCGATCCAGTCGCTGTGCCAGTTGCCATTATTCAGCAGATTTTCCAGCCGGTTCAGATAGCTGCGGGCGTTATCAATGTTGCCGCGCGCGAGGGAGCACTGCACCAGCAGCCCCAGACACTGAATCTGCTGTTGCGGCTGGTAACCGTTCAGCACGTTGATCCCTTCGCGGGCCGCCTGCTCCGCTTCTTCCAGTCGGCCCCAGGCCCATAGCAGCTGAGCGCGAATGCGCAGCAGAAACTCATGCAGCGGGAACTGCGCCAGATGCTGCTCTTCTACCAGTACAAAGGCGCGGCTCTGGATCTCATAGGCGGCCTGCAAAAAGCCCTGCGCAAACAGAATCTCGCTCTGCTGAATCATGCTCCAGAGCGCGTAGTGCCACACTTCATCACGACGCGCCATCTGTTCAGTCTGCCGCATCAGCTTGAGTGAATCGTCCAGCTCGCCTTTGCAGTGCATCACTTCGCCATGTACGGAGGTCGCCACAATGCGGCTGTAGTGACGGCTGGCTGGCAGCGTGTCGAGCGCCACTTTCGCCAGCCGCTCCGCTTCATCAGTATTGCCATCGTTGATCGCCACCTGAGCACGCAATGCATTAAATTCACCGCGAAGGGCCGCATCGATCTCGCAGCGGCTGGCCTGTTCAAAGCGGGCCAGCAGACTGTCCACTTCAGAGAAACGATGCTGAGTCTGCATCAGCCACGCCTGCAGCAGCACCAGCATCGGGTTCTCCAGCATCATCTCCCACGGCAGCGCTTTCAGGGAGTTCTCCAGCAGCGACAGCTCACTCTGATTAAACAGCGTCCAGGCATGCTTCAGCAGCACGTCCCGCAGCATGGATGCATCACCGGAGGCGAGTGCATGATGAATCGCCTCGCCAGGAAAACCCTGCGCCATCCAGCTCTCGGCCGCAGCCCGATGCAGCACAGGCAGCTCCGCCGCCAGTTCCCACTGACAGCGCTGGCGCAGGAAGTTACCAAACAGTGGGTGGTAGCTGAACCAGCAGCCGGAGTCGTCCATACGCTGCAGAAATAGCCCCTGCCGCTCGATCTCTTCCAGCCGCATCTGACCGTTCTCTTCACGGGTCACGCAGGCAATCAGCTCATCGTTCATTGAACGCAGCAGCGCGGTTTTCAGTAAGAAATGGCGGGTGGGCAGATCGACATTATCCAGCACCTCTTCCACCAGATAGTCGGCAAGATGGCTGGCGTTAATGCCGGAGAGACGCCGGGCGGAATGCTGAGCCGAACTGGCACCCTGTCGCGCCGACAGTACGATCAGTTGCAGTGCTGTCGCCCAGCCCGCAACATCATCACAGAGTCGGCTGCTCTCGTCGCTTTCCAGCGGTGCCGCCAGCCGGCAGTCAAAAAACTGCTGGGCCTCCTGATGGGTAAAAGCGAGCTGCTGGCTGCCCAGCTCTATCAGTTGCTCACGCACCCGCAGGTTAGCGATACCGAGCTGCGGCAGATTACGTGACATCAGAATCAGCGTCAGATTTTCAGGCTGATGGCGCAGGAAAAAGCGCATCGCGTCGTGAATCGCCGGATTGGTGATCAGATGGTAATCATCAACAATCAGCCACAGCGGCTGCTGCCACTCCACCAGCTCAATAAAGAGCTGAGAAAACAGCGCATTGAGATTCACATATTGCCGCTTCTGCGCCAGCAGTTCACTGCGGGGACAGCCGCCGTGAGTGGCCTGTTGCAGTGCCGCTATCAGATAATCGGCAAATCGCTCTGGCTGATTATCGCCCTCATCTAAAGAAACCCAGCCCAGATCGCTTTTGCTCGCCGCCCACTGCGACACCAAAGTGGTTTTACCGTAGCCCGCCGGACTGGTGACCAGCACCAGCCGATAGTTACCGGCAGCGGTGAGCTTTTGGAGCAATCTTTCACGGATGACGGTGCCCTGAAGACGGACCGGGCGACTGAGTTTGGCGGGTATTAGCATGGGCGCGCGTTTCTCCATTCGTCGAGCGCATCATTATTTTACGCTTCGTAATTATTCCTTACACAGGTTCAGCATTTCGTCTGATGAATGCAAGCAAACCCATTAACTAAACTTTACAAAAGCGTGCGCTATCACACTCCTTCACCGATTTAGGAATTGCCTCATCCTCTCCACCCTCCCTATCCTCCTGCGCTAATTCTTTTCGGGAGGATGAGCGTAAGTTTCCTCACGGGCAGACTGTCGTCACATTGACCCATTTTCTGTTTTTACAGGACATCAACCATGACACAGCCCGAATTCAACCCGCTTCAGTTCAATGCTGCCCTGACCCGTCAGTGGCAGCGTTTTGGCCTGCGCGATGCGCAGGAGATGACACATGCACAGTGGTGGCAGGCACTCAGCGGTGCACTGGCCGACATGCTGGCCGCGCAGCCTGCTCCCCCAGCCCCGACAGAACTGCGTCATGTGAACTATCTGTCGATGGAGTTTCTGATGGGTCGCCTGACCGGCAATAACCTTCTGAATCTGGGCTGGTATAACGCGGTTAACGACGCGCTCTCTGAGTGGAATATTTCACTGACCGACGTGCTGGAAAATGAAACCGATCCGGCGCTGGGGAACGGCGGCCTGGGTCGTCTGGCGGCCTGTTTTCTGGATTCCATGGCGAATGTGGGTCAGCCCGCTACTGGCTACGGTCTGAACTATCAGTATGGTCTGTTTCGCCAGCGTTTTGAACAGGGCGCGCAGGTCGAAGGGCCGGATGACTGGCAGCGCGATAGCTATCCGTGGTTTAACCATAACGCCGCGCTGAACGTGCGTGTCGGACTGGGCGGTAAAGTGGTGACGGTTGCGGGTCAGCCGCAGTGGCAACCGGCGTTTGAGCTGCTCGGCGAAGCCTGGGATTTGCCGGTAGTCGGTTTTGAGAATGGCATCAGCCAGCCACTGCGTTTGTGGCAGGCGAAACATGCTCAGCCGTTCAACCTCAGCCGCTTTAACGACGGCGATTTTCTGCGTGCGGAGCAACAGGGCATTGATGCAGAAAAACTCACCAAAGTGCTCTACCCCAATGACAATCATCAGAACGGTAAAAAACTGCGTCTGATGCAGCAATATTTTCAGTGCGCCTGTGCGCTGGCAGACATTCTGCGTCGCCACCATCTGGCCGGACGCAGCATCGAAACGCTGGCCGATCACGAAGTCATCCAGCTGAACGACACCCATCCGACGCTGGCGATTCCGGAGCTGATGCGTCTGCTGCTGGATGAGCATCAACTTAGCTGGGAGCGCGCGTGGCAGATCACCCAGCATACCTTTGCCTACACCAATCACACGCTGATGCCGGAGGCGCTGGAGTGCTGGGATGTGCGCCTGGTGCGCAGTCTGCTGCCGCGCCATATGATGATCATTAATACTCTGAATGCGCAGCTGAAAACGGCTGTCACATCGCGCTGGCCGGACGATGACGCAAAATGGGGGAAACTGGCGCTGGTGCACAATAACCAGCTCCGCATGGCCAACCTTTGCGTCACCAGTGGCTTCGCGGTCAATGGTGTCGCGGCGCTGCACTCGAAACTGGTGGTACAGGATCTCTTCCCGGAATATCACCAGATGTGGCCGGAGAAATTCCATAACGTGACCAATGGCATTACACCGCGCCGCTGGATTAATCAGTGCAACCCGGCGCTGAGTGCGCTGATTAGCCGAACGCTGCAAAAGCCCTGGCTGAACGATCTTGATGCCCTGCAGGGGCTGGAAGCCTTTGCGGATGACGCCACGTTCCGCGCGGAATATCGCACCATCAAACAGCAGAATAAACAGGCGCTGGTCGGCTGGATCAAAAACCGGACCGGCATCGAAATCGACCCCACCGCGCTGTTTGATGTGCAGATTAAGCGCCTGCATGAATACAAACGTCAGCATCTGAGCCTGCTGCACATCATTGCGCTGTGGCAGACACTGGTCACCGATCCGCAGGCGAACCGCGTACCGCGCGTGGTGCTGTTTGGCGCCAAAGCCGCACCAGGTTATGCGCTGGCAAAAAACATCATCTACGCCATCAACAAAGTGGCCGAGGTGATCAACCAGGATCCGCGCATCGGCGACCGCCTGAAGGTGGTGTTTATTCCCGATTACAACGTCTCCGTCGCCGAGCGGCTGATTCCGGCCGCTGACCTTTCTGAACAGATCTCAACTGCCGGTAAAGAAGCCTCCGGCACCGGTAACATGAAACTGGCGCTTAACGGTGCCCTGACCATCGGCACACTTGATGGGGCGAATGTTGAGATCGCTGAGCAGGTGGGCAGTGAAAACATCTTTATTTTCGGGCATACCGTGGAACAGGTGGTGGCCTTAAAAGCCAGTGGCTATGCTCCGGCGCAGTGGCGCAAAAAAGATCCGCAGCTCAATCAGGTGTTACAGGCACTGGAAGATGGCACCTTCAGTCAGGGCGATCTTCACGCTTTTGACGCAATGCTGCACAGTCTCGGCCCGGAAGGCGGCGATCCTTATCTGGTGCTGGCAGACTTCCAGCCCTACCTGCACGCGCAAGCGCAGGTTGAGCTGCTGTGGAGCGATCAGGAAGCCTGGACACGTGCCACCATCCTCAATACCGCACGCTGTGGCATGTTCAGCTCCGATCGCGCAATCCGCGATTATCAGCAACGCATCTGGCAAGCGAAACGCTAAGGAATGCCATGAAAACAGAACCTGTTATGGATGATTTTTCCCTGGCAGGCATCGCCGCTGAGTATATCAATGCTCACGGCAAGCCTCAGGCGATCCCAACCCTGACCCGCCAGCGTTTGCTGGCGGTGATGCAGCCTCCCCATGCGCTGAGCACACCGCTGCCACCGGTGGTGATTTTCCGCAGCGGCGATCTGCTGAGCCTGTCGCCACAGCTGATTGACGATGCCCACTGGCATCTCACCCGCGAGTCGGGTGAGATCAGCTCGGGCCGCTGCCAGCCCGCGCAGCCGCTGCATCTGCCGCCGCTGCCCGAAGGCTACCATCAGCTGACGCTGCAACAGGGCGCGCAGCAGTGGTCGTGCCGGGTGATTATTGCCCCGGCCCGCTGTTATGAACCGCCAGCCCTGCTGGCAGGTGAATCCCTGTGGGGCGCCTGCGTGCAGCTTTACACCCTGCGCTCCGCGCAGAACTGGGGCGTTGGCGACTTTGGCGATCTGCGCCGGATGCTGCCGGACGTCGCCGCACGTGGTGGCGCGTTTATCGGCCTTAATCCAGTCCATGCGCTGTTTCCCTCCAGCCCGGAAAGCGCCAGTCCTTACAGCCCTTCGTCACGGCGCTGGCTTAATGTGCTCTACATCGATGTCAGTGCGGTCACTGACTTCCAGTTGAGCGTGGCTGCGCAGGCCTGGTGGCAACAGCCCGAAACGCAGCAGACGCTGGAGCAGGCACGCGCAACTGAATGGGTCGATTATGCAGCGGTAACCCGACTCAAAATTCAGGCGTTAAGCCTGGCCTGGCCGCAGTTTACCCAGCGCGATGCCGCCGATCCTGAGGTGCAGGCATTTACCGCATTTATCCGTGAGGGTGGCGAAAGCTTGCAGCATCAGGCGCTGTTTGATGCGCTGCATGCCGACCAGATAGCGCAGGATAGCGGGCGCTGGGGCTGGCCAGTGTGGCCGGAGGCGTTTCAGAGTCCTGGCAGTCCGGCCGTAAAGACCTTCCTGGCGCAACATCAGGATCAGGTGCGCTTCTGGCTCTGGCTGCAGTGGCTGGCCGCGCAGCAGTTTGAAAGCTGCTGGGACGTCTGTCAGCAGCAGCAGATGCCCATCGGACTTTACCGCGATCTGGCGGTAGGTGTCGCACAGGGTGGCGCAGAGACCTGGAGCGAGCGCGATCTCTACTGTATGAATGCCAGCATCGGTGCGCCACCCGATATTCTCGGCCCACGCGGACAGGACTGGGGATTACCGCCCATGGATCCGCAGGTGATGCGACAGCGCGCCTGGGAGCCGTGGATCGCCCTGCTACGCGCCAACATGCGCCACTGCGGCGCGCTGCGTATCGATCATGTGATGGCGCTGATGCGGCTGTGGTGGATCCCGGCCGGTGAAAGCGCAATGCACGGGGCTTATGTGCACTATCCCATCGACGATATGCTGGCGATTCTGGCACTGGAAAGCCAGCGTCATCGCTGCATGGTGATTGGTGAAGACCTGGGCACCGTTCCGGAAGCGATTGTCGATAAGCTGAGGGATGGGGGCGTTTACTCCTACAAGGTGCTCTGGTTCGAACAGACCTCAGAAACCGGTTTTCGCCCGCCCGCCAGCTGGCCACGGCAGGCAATGGCTGTCGCCACCACGCATGACCTCCCGACACTGCGTGGCTGGTGGCAAAGTAACGATCTGACAACCGGCGCACAACTCGGTCTCTATCCGGACAAGGTGGTGCTGGCCGGGCTGTATCAGGATCGGCTTCGGGCTAAGCAGGCGCTGCTGAACAGTCTGCATCGGGTCGGCGCGCTGCCGAAACGTGCCGGACGCGATGCACGCCACACCGGCATGAGCAAAGCGTTAAACCGGGCGATGCAGCGCTATCTGGCAGACAGCCACAGCGCCCTGCTGGGCCTGCAACCAGAGGACTGGCTGGACATGGCCGCGCCGGTGAACATTCCCGGCACCAGTGATGAATATCCGAACTGGCGACGCAAGTTGAGCGTGCCGCTGGAGGCGCTATTCAGTGATTCGCAGACCGAAGGGTTGTTGCGCGATTTGACGGCACGACGGAAGGGGTCAGTGCGGAATTAAGCACTGACGTTCAGAACTCAGGAAGTATAAACCCTGGAACTATTCCAGGGTTTTAGAATCCGTTAGCTAACCTGGTTAGCATGACAACGCTCACCCCTCAACGTTCTCCTGACCGGCAACGTTAAGTAAGATCGGTTAAGGTCTCAACCCATTACATCCATGATTTACACGCCAAAAAAAGGTGCGCCAGAGCGCACCAGATGGAACAACATCAACAGTGTCGGGGCAGCTTCACCCCTTGCCTTTAACACTACTGATAAAGGTTTGCCGTGCAGAGGTAGACCCCAGCCGCTCGGCTTCATCCAGCAGTTTCAGCGCCTTGTCAATATTGCCGCTGTTCACCGCCTGGGTAATCTTCTGGTTAAAGTAACTCTCGGTGTCGCTCATGATCGGTTCCGCACGGGCTTTTGGCGCGGGCACGGCGGACGGTGCCGGTGCTGCGCTGTACGCTGCCGCTGGTGCGGTATTGCCGACGGTGACTGCACTCGCACCGGATGAACCAAACAGCGGCCCGACCAGGATCGAGGAGCCGGAACTGGTCTGCATCTTCAGCTTAATGGTGCCTTCGCGGCTGTGGCTGGCGACCGGATCGGGAATATCCGGTACCGCATGGCCGGTGCCCTGGGCGTAAGCCTTGGCCGGATCAAGCAACGTGGTGGTCTGGGTCAGATCGCTGTCGGTGGTGAACACCAGCAGGTAAATTTTTTGCTGGCCCAGCGCCGGGGTTAATTTCATCACCCCTTCCAGCCGATCTGCCGCCATCACGCCCGGCTTCTGATAGGTAAAGTAGCGGCTCGGGAACCAGGCCGCTGGGCGCAGGTTTTCGTCCAGCACCAGCACGTTAGGTGCGAAAACCTGACCGTTCGCCACTTCACTACTCAGCGTCAGCGTCAGTTCGCCGATATTCGCTGGCAGACTGTAAGCCGCGACCGGCCCGGCAATGTGGGGTGCATTCAGCGTCTGTCCGCTGTTGGCGAGTTTTGTGGTCTGCGTCTGAGAGGCCGCCAGCGGCTGCCAGCTCAGGCGTTGCAGAGATTCAGGTGCGACGACCGGTGCGGAAGAGAGATCCTGCGGCACCAGATTGACCTCCGCCAGGGCGGGAAGCGTGTGTCCTGTCAGTAACGCCGCCGTCAGGCAGAGTGCAGCCAGTTTTTTCATTTTCATTATGTGTACCTTATTGCAGGTCGCGGCGTGAACCAGGCAATGGCACACCGCGACCAAAGAGATCCATCAGGCGCGATTCCGCGCCCGTCAGAAAAGGTTCTGGCTTACCACCAGATTTCCATTTGCGCGCCGAAGGTCACTTCGTCATCGTTGCCACGGCTGTTGGTCAGGATGCCGTTGCCGGTGGAGTCCGCCGAGGCGAAGGAGGTGAGATCGCCGGCGTTATCTTTGCTGTAGCCCCACTTCTCATCCCATTTGGCGTAGGTTGCGAACAAACGCAGCGCCGGACGTGACCAGATGCTGTCACCTGCCTGCCACTGCTGTGCCAGCGTCACTTTGTACTGGCCGTTGCGCTCGTTTGCCTGCTGCGATTTGACGTTGTCGTAGCCCAGCTCCAGCAGGGTGCTCATGATTGGCGTCCATTTGTACATTGGTCGGACACCCACGGTGTACCACTCGGTGCCACGGTTGTTGTCCAGATCGATGTTCTGATACATGGCGACGTACATCAGGTCCCAGCGTTCCGCCAGCGAGATGGCGCCGTGATCGAGAACGCGGTACATGTCACCGTTGTTATTGATATTGGTGCCCTGCGGCACGCCTTTGCCCTGCGAGGTCATCGCGTCGGTGGCGTATTGCAGCACAAATTTGTTGTAGCCTTTCAGCATGCTCTGGGTATGTTCAGCCGTGAACATCCAGCCATCTTTAGAGGCGCCATCTTCAATACGGTAGCCATCACGGGCATTAGCACGACCATAATCGACACCCAGCTCGAGCACGCCGTTCGGGTTGGTTTCCAGTCCAGCCAGACGCACATCAAACACGTCGTTGGCGGTGCTGGTGGCGAAGTCACGGATACGATCGCTGGAGAAGGTATAAGAGCCGCCCGCCTCAGAAGAACGGGTTGCGGCGAAAGAGAGCTTACCGAAGCCGAGATCCACATCTTCCAGACCCGCGCCCGGACCCGAGATATCCCAGTAGTAGAAGTCGATCATGTGAACGTCATGACGCTGATAGAAACGCTTACCGGCCCAGATGGTTGAACCTGGCAGTGCATCGATCAGGTTTTTACCTTTAACGTTGGCTTCACGGAACGCGGGTGAGGTTGCTTCCCAGTCATTCTGCTGTGCCACGGAGTAAGCCACGTTGGTGTCGAAATAGAAGCTTTTATCGCCCTCTTTCCACACTTCCTGGCCTAATTTCAATTCGGCATAGGTTTCACATTCGTTGCCCAGACGGTACTTACTTTGGGCGCCGGTGGCCTGGAAACATTGCTGTTCGCCACCGCTACCGGTCCAGCCAATGCCGGAACGGGCGTAACCGGTAAAATCAACCGCCATCGTCGGGGCGGAGAGGGTTCCCACCGCGACGGCAACGGCGATGGGAAGTTTGCGCAGAGTTAACATTTTCTATCTC